>Ga0209751_10005435_pt1 | contig 12006 bp, 11 predicted proteins | sample RifCSP13_1_FD_184019 | JGI IMG/M metagenome (GOLD analysis project Ga0209751, IMG submission 184019) | Soil microbial communities from Rifle, Colorado - Rifle CSP2_sed 13_1 (SPAdes) (version 2) | ecosystem: Environmental > Terrestrial > Deep subsurface > Rock core/Sediment | place: Rifle... | reverse complement strand
CGCGCTTTCACTTTGGGATACATGCAGGGGATGAGGCGTTACTTCTGGAAGCCTGGCCGCGGCTTTGACAGTGCGAGGCAATATTTCCGCCCGGAGATCATCGAGGCCGCCGAAGCTGCCAATCCTGGCATTATGCGCGGCTTGGAGCGCGCCATCGGTTCAGCATTGAACGACGCCGAGATTGACGCCGCCGTAAGGGGAAACCTTAATATCAGCGTCAATAACATATTGGAAGACGCCTCCCGCCGCACCGGGTTCAACGTTGGGGAAGTGCTGGAAGATTACATTCCCACTTTCGAGAAAGGCTTGAACGAAGCCGCCCAGAATGGCACCGTCAGGCAATTCATGGCGGGCGTGCGCGCCGACTTGCAGTCCCACCTGGATGAGAAGGCTAAGACTCTGGTTGACGACATGGCAAGGCGCGTCGAGACGAAAGTGATCGCCGAAGGGCCACAGGCAGTTTATAAAGTGTGGGGCGATATCAGCGATGAATGGACAGGCGCGATGACCTACCATGCCATGAATATGGAAGTCGTCGCCAGCTATGCACAATCGATCATCGACCCCCAGATCGCCCACGATGCCTGGAAGAATATCAAACTATCCAATTCCAAGTATTGGGAACGCTCCTTCGAGCGCATGGATGCTTACGTTTCCAGGATAAAGAAGGGAGCAGCCAAACTTCCACAACCGATCAATATCCCCGATGAAGTCTACGATTCCTTCAAGGAACTAAGGAAAGGCTGGAAGGAATTTCATACGCTCAAGAACGCTGAACAGGACGCCTTCTTCGATGCTCTGCTGAAAAAGAAAGAACCGCCTAAACAATGGGCGATCATGCAGGCCGAGCACGATGCTAAGTACGCTGCCATGATTGAGATAGAAGATCGCCTGACACGGCGCATGGACGAGCTGATCGGCAACCTGATCCCCGATGCCAAACAGCGTGACCTGTACACCATCTGGCGCAAGAACGCCGCTGACCTGAGATTGGCAGATAAGGAAGCGGTAGTCGCTTTCCGGGAAACGATAAAGGGAAAATCACCCGAAGCCAAGATGCAGGCCTTCCAGAAGCATTGGCAGAAGCGCATCAAGCGAATGGGAGACATGAAGCGCGAGAATAACGCCGGTCTCGCCATGATGCAGGGCGAGCCGCGCGCCGTCGCCTTCTACCGCGGTCAGGTGGACGTGGCGGAATTGCGCCGCGTCGCCCAGGCGAACGGCATCCCGACCGTGGACGAGACGGGCAATATTATCAGCGGCTCGGATACTTACATCAAGAACGCGGTCAACAAGTATCTGCCCGAAGGCAATCCAAAGTACGAACGGGTCGAGGACATCCCGCTGCCCGTGGCGCAGGAAGCGTTCCGGGCACGGGCTACGGCGGAAGGGATACCGACACCACGAGTATTTGAAGGTAAACGTGCTTGGGAAATGAATGATGATGATTTACGGAAATTTATAAATACTCCCGATGAGGAATCAATAGCTCCTGGTGCTATTAAATCATTCCTCGACTTTCCTAAATCTAGTAAAGAAATATTAGACGATTACGATAAATATGGAATGCTTGGGGCTGAACGAAAATGGGCTATTGAGTCTGCACTACGCAACAACGAATCTGTTCCGGCAGATGAATTGGCGAAGTACCCAGAATTGGCTGAAATATATCCCTCTGCCAAGATCGCCCCCGTCGCCGCCGAAGCCGCGCCTATTGCCGCAGTTGCTCCTCCCCCTGCCGCCGCGGTCGAACTACCTCAAGAAATTTTAGATGCTTGGCATATCAATGCGCGCAACCAAGAGGAAGTAAAACGCTTACGCGGGTTATATAAGAGCGCAAGCATGCAAGAAAGAATCGATCAACGATTAGGATCGCAATTGCAGGATGCCGAGAAGATAGCAAGAGGAAGTGGGTTTAGTCTTTCTTCTACATTGAAAAAAAATAATCTCACAAGGGACGATGTTCGTCAACTATTGGGCGAGGCCGTCAAACCTAAGACTATAGAACCAATAGAAGAGATTGTCCCTGTTCAGCGCGCCTTCATCGCCGACCTGGACGCCATCGCTCCACCCAACCCGCCCACCGCCCTGGCCGAGGACGACTTCTTCTTCGAGCGTGGCTTCCAAGGTTTAGATGCCATCGAGAGATCAACGATGGAGCAGGCTGCCAAACCACCGCTCTTGTGGTCTGATCTGCCCGGCGAGGCGCAGGGCGCAATCGAGAACTACATCGCCCACGTCAAAGACCAGATGTCCACCGCCAAGTACGCCGCCACCAGGTTTGCCGAGTTCCGCCGCGACGCGGCCCTCTTGAACTACACCCGCCGCATGAACTACAACACCTGGCTCGGCATCATGGCTCCATTCGAGTTCTGGACGACCAACAGCATGATCAAGTGGGGGCTGAACTCTATCGACCGTCCGCAGATGCTTATGTTTTATCTGCGTTTGAAAAAGATGATGGAAGCATCGGGAGTTAGCAATCAGGCTTTACCACAAAGACTGCGCGGCACGATCCGTATCCCGCTCCCGTTCCTGCCGGAATGGATGGGCGATGCGCTGTTCGTCGACCCAATGCGCCTGGCCCTGCCGATGGATACCTTCGCCTATCCTTATGAGCAGTGGCAGCAGAACCAGCAGTCGGCGGAGGGGCGGGCGCAATTCGTGATCGAAGGATGGGTTGACGAAGGCAAGATCGACGCCCAGGAAGCCGCCCAAACTTTGCAATCCCAATCCGGGCGTATTTGGGAAGACGCGCTATCGAAGGTATATGCTGATGACCCCGAAGTGAAGAACACCGCCTGGGACTTCGTAAACATGATGACGCCCATGCACGCGCCCATCGTGTGGGCGAAAGAGATCGCCGACGGCACACCGGAGAATATCCCGCCCTTCACACCGTTGAGTAGAACTATCAAAGGCGTGGCGGGGCTTTTGGGCGTGGATTGGGACAACTCGCCGATCAACCTGGAAGCGCGCATCCGCAAGCAAATGGGGCTGCCCGCCTTCGACAAGTGGGACGATTACCGCATCGACCGCATGTTATCCAACATGACCGCCACCGGCGAGATCACCACTGATCAGGCACTCAGGGCGATGATCGATAGACAAGGGGACGTGTACGCCGCGGCAGTCGAGAAGGCCAATAAGGAGTTCGGCGTCATGGCCGGGCTCGGGTCTCTCGGTATCCCTGGCAAGATTTACCCCGAAGGCGAATGGCGACAGCGCAACCTGAAGGACGACTTCGACCGCGCGTACACAGCGTACGCGGACGGTGAGACGCAAGCTCTGACCAACTTCTTCAAACTGCACCCGGAGTATGAGACCCGGTTGGGGTTGTTCAAGTCACCCGAAGAACGGCTGCAACTGTTCGTGGTGGACGAGCTTTGGAATAAATGGAACGAGTTGCCGAAATTGCACAAGTCGGAGATGCAGGATCAACTGGGTGATGAGTTCAATGAGTTGTTCCTGGACAAAGAGACGCGCGCCTACGACGCCATCCCGATCCAGACCATGCAGGTGTGGCTGAAACTGATGGGCGGCGACCCGCCGGGAACTTTGAACAGCCCGGTTCCGTCTATCGAGCTTGCCCCGGCTGACCTGGCCTGGCGCGCCGATACGTTCTACAAGACGCGCAATTCCTATTTCCCCAATTACTTCGACTTGCAGGACGTTTACTTCAAACTGCCAGAGAAGAGCAAGCAGCGCAAGGCTTACTTGAAAGAGCACCCTGAGTTGGTGTCTTATTGGGACTGGCGGCGGGATTGGTTCCACCGCAACCCGGAGGTGGTGCCGTACCTGGATGATAACTTCCAGTTCGAGTACCCGAGCGAAGAAGCTTATCAGAAGGTACAGGAACGCCAGCCGTTCTACTCATGGGACGAGTGGCGGCAGACGATGGGGCCAAACATGGCGAACCTGGTGGCCGATTTCGTGCTGAATGATGATCAGCTGCCGGAGTTCGCTATCGACCAGCTGGAGAACATGGCCGAGGATATGGGCACAACCTATGACGAGATGCTGCGATTGATGCGCTTGTCGATTGAAGAGCGGTAAAAGACGTGGTATAATTCAGCGAATGAATATTAGAAGTTTCTAATGTTCAACAGCACCCATCTCTTGATGGGCAGAACCTTACAAGGAGAAAGAAGAAATGGACGAAAGCACCAACGTGGAGAACGTTGCCGCCGGTGGAGATGCAGGCCAGCCAGCCTCGACCCCTTCCCCGACGCCCCCAACGCCACCTTCCGCCGTTGACGTTGAAGCCCTGAAGGTGGCTTTGAGGCCAATCATTGCGGAAGAACTAAGGTCGGTTCAGGCGTTGAAAGACAAACGACTAGGACAACTTCTAGGCCCCAAAGATGATTTTGAGGATTTTCAGAGTCGCCTTGCGAAGTTGAAAGAACTCACCAGCGATGGGTTGAGCGAGAAGCAAGCTCTTCGAGAGATGAAGCTTGACGAAGTTCTAGCCCGCCTGGGAATGGATCAACCAGCTCCGGCCCCCGCTGTGTCAGGCAACACGGCACAACCGGCAGTGGAAGAGACGGTATCGCTGTTTCTACAAGAAGTCAAGCTCGACCCAAACTCGCCCGAAATTACGGCAGAGCTGCGAAAAGGTGGCACACCCACAGAGCAGATCACACGCCTAGCTAAGTTGGCGATATTGAAGGGATCGGCTCGACAGATTGAGCCAAACCCGGCGGCAGTCATGTCAACCGGGGGCGGCCAGGCCGTTCCTGCTGAAGACGACCTGGAAAGCATCGACCAAGAGCTTGCGCGCCTCAAGTCTAAGCCTGCGTACCAGATGGACATAGAAAAGTACAACGCACTGTACGAGAAGCGACAAGCCCTCTTCAAACCTAAATAACCGGTGGGGCCGGTACGTTAGCAGTTAGCAGTTAGCAGTTAGCAATTAGCCAGCGATTGGCTAATCGCTAATCGCCAAGAGCTAATCGCTTGGAAGCTGCCCCCACCAGGAGGCAGTAAAATGGCTATTCAAACTACCGCCAATTTAACTCCCTTCCATGCTCAGTACAAAGAGACCTACGAGCGGGAAGCGATGTTCAATCGGCTGTACGATCAGTTCGCCGTCCCCTTTCCTGGGGATATGGCGAAAATGATGTCCGGTTCATCCGTCACTTACCCGTTTCTGAGTGACATGGACCCTGGCGTTACGGTGATCTCACAGACCGCCGACGTTACGCCGCAAGTTCTCCTGGACGCTACAGCGTCCATCACCCCCACCTCGCGTGGCGAAGCCCTGCAATGGTCTGAGCTGCTGGGCGATATCCAACAGTCCTACAACTACAACGAAGAGCGCGCCATGAAACTGGGCAAGAACCAGGCTGAGTCTGTTGACCTCCTGGCCCAGGCTGCTGCGCTGCAAGGCACGTTCGTCTACCGTGCGGCTGCCCGCGCCTCCCTGGATGCTGGAACGACCGCCCACCGTGCGAGCGATAGCCTGTTTTCCAGAATGCAAGTCTATCTGATGAACGCCCGCGTTCCTGGTTTCATCACCGCCGACGGCAAATCCTCGGTGTGGTCTGCGCTCATGTCACCGGAACCGTTCCACGATATCCGCGAGAGCGGTAACGTGGACGCAATCGGCACGTATCAGGATGCCGGTATCCACCTCAACTTCGAGCTTGGGAAACTTGGCCCGTTCCGCTTCATCGTGAACGCCTGGGCGAAAGTATTCCACGCGGCTGGTGTGGTCAACGCCACCTCCGTCGCCACGACCATCGCCGCCTCCGCTACTGCCAACCTCAAACTGGCGACGACCATCGAAGTGGCCGCCAACACCAACATCGCCGCAGGGCAATGGCTGTTGGTTGGCACCATCGAGACCGGTAACACCTTCGACCCACAGAACGAGTATGTGTGGGTTGTGTCGGTTTCCGGCACGACCATCACCATCATGGGGCAAGGCCCGAACGGCGGGCTGCGCTTCACGCATGCGGTGGGCGAGACGGTCGCCAATGCGGACAACGTGTACCCGATCCTGCTCGGCGGCCCGTCCAGCATGGTAAAACTCTACGCTCCCGGCATTGGCGAGTTCGGCCAACTGGTGCCCGAAGAGCGGACTGGCTTGCTCAAGCAGTTCATCTCGTCTGGCTGGAAGTGGTACGGCGGATATTCGAGACTGGTGGACAATCGCTGCCTGCGGGTCGAGGTTTCCTCGTCCTTCGAGGCATAAGGAGAGAATGACATGAAAGCAACTTATATGGGACTCGCTGTTCCCTTATTCCCCGACTCACTCAGCGATGGTATCCAGATCGAGCCATCTGGCAGCGCAGGATCGTTTGACATCCTGACTATCACCCAATCCAGCGGCCACTCCGGGGACTTCCTGGTGCTGGAAGATGGAGATGGGTCTACCGAAATCCTCGTAGTCGAAGAGGATGGCGTGACCAACTGGGCTGTGACCAGCCCAGGCGCGGACAATGTTCTGGCAGTGGTTGTGACCGATACTTCCACCGTGACCAGTGGTTATATCCAGGGCGTGTACGTTAGTCTGACCCTGACCAGTGACGCTTCTTACACGACTGGCTCAGCGCAGATCAACGGTTTTGCGGTTGACCTGTTCCTGGACGGCACAGTCGGATGCGAAGCGGAAGGTATGTACGTGTACGTGGCTTCCAACAGCGCACCGACCTTGACATCCTCAAACATCAACGGCATCAACGTCTACATCGATGACCTGAAGGCGACCCCTGGCAACCGCTCGGCGTTGCAACTGCACATCGCAGACGGCAATGCTGCCAGCGGCCAGGACGCGTTCATCGTCTGCCGTCTTGAAGGCGCATCTGGCGCGGTGACAAACTTCCTGCAATTCGCAGGGACGGCCACTCTGCCGAGCTACTTCATGGCAACCAACTCTGGTGCCGGAAGCAAGATGATCCAGGCCATTACCGTAGGTGGAACACAGGACAAAGTGCTTGCCTGCAATATCAATGGGTCTACTTACTGGATTCCATTGTATGCGGCTTCTGCGTAAATGGTAAGAGATTAGTGGGGGGGAGCAATCTCCCCCACTAAGGACAAAAGAATATGGCCTCGAAAACTGGCAAGAAACCACCTGGCATTCAGATTGACGCTCCTCTACCAAGCAATAACGGAGTGGCTACTGGACATGCAGTTTACGTATTGTTTTCGGGGGTTGGTACGATCAAACAATATCTCAAGGATTATGGGATATTCTTTGAGGCCGAAGTGGACGATGACGGCCTGCATTGCATGTTGGTAGACCCGCGTTTTGGGGTGGGCAGCGTCCTGAATTACATCGTCGCTCTGGGAGGGACGGTCTACGAAAGCCCGCCTGAGCCAGAGGTATGATGAGTATTGCCCTGGTATTGGGTTGCGGCAGAAGCCTGAATGACATGCCGCCTGACCTGCTGAGGCGATACCCTTCTTATGGCGGCAACTACATCGGGATGTCGGGAATACAACCGACTTACTACGTGTGCGTGGATTATCGTACCTTACAAGACTTCGAGAAAATAGAGCCTGTCGCCAGGAACGCGGAAACGGCTTACCTGGGCGGGGCATTACCAAAAGGTTCCCCAATCTATGCCCTCCCTAATGCTGTATTGCTATCCAGAGACAGGCAGGACTTCGCGGAGGAGCGGTCATTTGCAGGTGGAACGGTCGTTTACCCCATGTTGAAGCTGGCTTACTACGCCGGTTTCGATACTGCCCTCTTATGGGGCGTGGATTTTGACCCATCCTGGAAGCACTTCAGCGATGATTACCCATCTCCAGGACATCCAGACCGGAAGATCGGGGCCATGCTGTACCACCTGAGTTTGGCGGCCAGCATCTATCAGAAAGCCGGGAAGCGCATCATCAACTGCTCGATGCCATCTGTGCTGGATAATATCTTTGAAAGAGGAATTGGAGGAATACAATGAAGCTGACATTTCAAGAGCGAGTTGCCCTTCTCGAATTGGTTCCCGCACAAGAGGATTATGCGGGGCTAAAAGAGATCAGGCGTCTGCGCGAGACCTGCGCCATTTCTGGCGAAGAAGCGAAGAAATACGGCGAAAAATCCCCTGACGGAACCTGGCGCATTGACTTCAATAAGACCGCCGGGGTGACGAAGGAAGTACCGATTGGCGAATGGATGACCGAAAAGATACGCGATATCCTGCGCAAGAAAGACGAGAAGCACCAACTGGAAGAAAAGCTCCTCTCGCTCTTCGAGAAGTTTATCGTGAACTTCCAGCAATATTGAAATGGCTATCCGCTCGCAAGTACCTTTACAACTAGATAGTGGTGTAACCCGCTGCCCGACCTGCGGCTATCCTGTGCGCATCATCTACCGTGACGGAACGCACGCCGACCATTACGAGCCGATCATCGACCACTCGCTGCATAAGACCCTGATGCCCGCCGATGAAGAAACTCTGGAAAAGTTGCGCAAACTGCGAGAAGGCAAGAAGACCGTGGCATTGGTCGGCATGGCTCCCACAAGTTGCAGCCTGGCCCCGTTCAACGACCCGACTGTGGAAGTGTGGGGGTTGAACGAGGCGCACGCCTTCGAGTGGATGAAATCATGGGATCGCTGGTTCCAGATGCACAAGCCGAAGGACTTTACCCGTGACCTGGATGCCCACCGCATTCATGAGAGAGGCTTGGTGAAAGGTCATTTTGACTGGCTGAAACAGAAGCACGACAAGCCGATCTATATGCTGTACAAATACGACTACATCCCTGACAGTATGGAGTATCCATTGGTGGAAGTGGTCGAGCGGTTCTTCGGCAAGATACGCAAAGGCGACGAGAAGGTCAAGTATTTTACTAGCACCTTTGCTTATATGCTCGCCCTGGCGTTATTCGAGGACTTCGAGCGCATCGAAATCTTCGGCTTCGAGATGTCTGGCAATGATGAATACGCCCCACAGAAGGCGGGGTCTGAGTTCTGGATCGGGATGGCGATGGGACTGGGCAAGGAAATCTACCTGCCGCCCAAGAGCCAACTAATCTGGGGGCCGCTGTACGGCTATCAAGGAGCGGGTGCGGCCAACGTTTATGAAGGAGAAGAATACGATGACGACTAGCTACGTGGAAAAAGTAAGGCGGACTGCAAGCTCCGCATTGATCGGCTACTGGCCGTTCAACGAGAACGACGGTACGACCGCCTGGGATTGGGGGAAGGCGGGCGGCAGGAACGGCACCTCGTCCGGCGTTATCCCGGCAGATAAGTTCCTGTACGGGCTGGATGGCGGCCCGGTGTACAAGTTCGACGGATCGGCCAGCTACGTCAACGTAGCCGTGACGGCGTTGTTAGCCGCCTTCAGCGGCGCGGAGGGGACTTTCTCTATCTGGGCCTATATGCTGAATTGGGCAGATAGCGCAGAGGGGAAACTGTTCCAGGCGCAAGATGCGGCCATTGACGATTACGTCTATCTGAACAAGTACACCGACAACAAAGTTTACTTGGCGCGCGAGGCAAATGGGGGCGGGGTGGTTGGCACGAGCGTAGCCGTAACCGGAAGCGGATGGAAGCATATTCTCGGCGTGTGGAGCGAGACCGGAGATTACACGCGACTCTATATCGATGGTTCTTTGGTAGGCACGCCGGGCAGTTCCATCGGCACGTATGTCTCTGCTCCCACGTTTATGGACATTGGCGCAGGTAGCGCACATGGCACTCCCTGGGATGGATGGCTACAACACCCCGCTTTGTGGAATATCGCCTTGCCCCTCGCCGATATCGTTGAACTGGCAGAGATTGGCCCTTAACTCGGTAGACCGGGATGGGGGCAGTCCTCCACTGTTCCTGTCCCGCCTACATAAAGAGGTATCAATGACCAGAAAAGAGTTTGAGCAAGGCTACGCGGAAAGAAGTGGAGTTACTGTCGAGTGGCTTCATGAACAAAACCAACACGCAATACCATGCGATTGCGGCGATGACTTATGTAAGGGCTGGCAGATGGTAAATATCTTTACTGAAATGTTCGAGGAAGACTATGCCGCGAGCAGACTACAATAGTGACCGCGAAGGTCACGCCGAGCACAAATGGGAAGTGATCCGCGCCACCCGCCGGGACCTGCCGAGCCTCGACGTGGACGGCAAGCAAATGAATTTTGGCAAGGATGGCGCATTCCGTGTGAACGACGAAGGCGTGGCCGCCGCCATCCGAGAAGAATATGCCAAGAAGGGTGATGTGACCGTGACCAGGATCAGATACCCCGGCGAACACGACCGGGGACACCGTTATTTTTTTGGGCAACTCCCTGAGATGCCCTGGAAGGAGAATGGAAATGGCGAAACAGAAGCCGAAGAAAATGCCGAAGGGTATGCACATGATGAACGGCAAGATGATGTCGGACGAAGACATGGAAGGCATGATGCCCCCGAAGGGGATGCCTAAGAAAAAGACAAAGAAACGCGGCGCAAAGCGCGGTCGGTAACAACTGAATAAAGCACCCGCCGGCTCTCCAATTGGCCGGAGACGGCGGGGAAGAACCGGTACGATAAAGGATAAAGAAGATGCCATACACTACTAGAGATATTCTCACCTCAGTTTTCGACGCAACCAACAATCGATTAAATACAACGGCAACCGCCACGATCAGCGGCGACTTGAATGTCGCCACCTTCGACGGTGCGGCCAGCTTTGCTACCAATCAGGTTAGCGTTGCAAATACGGCTACCGCAATCGTGGCGGCCAGGGCGGGCAGGCGGGCTGTAATGATCATCAACCACGGAGCAACCGACGTGTCTATCGGGGGGGCCAGCGTGACGACCTCGAACGGGTTACTTCTGACCGGAACGGCAGGAGCCGCCGTTAGCATTCCCACCACCGCTGCGGTTTATGGAATTGTCAGTACGGGAACTCAAACCGTCTCATATATTGAAGTCTACGACTAGGCCAAGGAGGCTGACATGAATGAACTATCTTTTGCGGCCCCTGGACTTAGCGAAGCCGATGTTATCGCGCTGATCGAGGCGGCTAACTCCTCACCAACTGGATCGATGCTATTGTCTGGCGGGCAGGTTGTTTGGATGTCCGGCCTGATTTACCGGGTATCCGCCGCTACTTACATCATCGATGGGGCGCAGTATTCATCGGCGGAAGGGACTATTACCCTAACCGCTGCCGATGCAACCAACCCGCGCATCGACGTGATCGGGTTGAACACCAGCGGTGCCATTTTCAAGCAGGATGGCACGGCTGCGGCTGACCCCCTCAAACCAGATATAGACCCAAACACGCAACTTGAGCTGACCTTCGCTCTGATAGCGGCATTGGCGACCGAACCAACAGGACCGGCCAACACGGATGTATATCTTGAAAATGCCGGGACGCCCACGGAATGGGCAGCGGTGGGTGGGGCGACTGTCAACGTGAACAGTACGAGCAATCCACGCACCGGTACAAAGTGTATCGAGTGGACGCTTGCCACTACCGGGCATAACGTTACTTTGACAGCGGCGGCCTCTATCCTTATGACTTCACAAGAATACCTGATCTTATTCATCCGCAATAAGTCAGCCTGGGCTTCGACACGTTCCTTGCGTGTGGAATGGAGATTGAACGCTGCCCTGGTCGGGCAGCGCGTCACTATCGATAACAACCTGTGGGGGTTCAGCGATAGCACGACAGGAAGTTACCAGATGGTGGCTATCCCTATCGCTCTATTCGCCATCCCCGCTACCAGTTACGTCAACATACTGGTAATCTCATCCCAGGGTACGGGAACTGGCCTGGGATTATATATTGACGATGTGGTTTTGCAGGCTGGGGTGGAACAACCGCCCGTTGGTCTGACGCTGGAAGAAGCAGATGCTCGTTATGTGAGGCTTCCTGACGTAAGATCACTGACGTTCATCATCGACGGTGGTGGCTCTGTGATCACAGCCGGGGTAAAAGGCGATTTAGAGATACCGTTCGCCTGCACCATAAACCAGGTGACGATGCTGGCAGACCAGAGCGGTTCGATTGTGGTGGACATCTGGAAGGATACGTATGCTAACTTCCCACCCACGGACGCGGACAC
>Ga0209751_10005434_pt1 | contig 12007 bp, 7 predicted proteins | sample RifCSP13_1_FD_184019 | JGI IMG/M metagenome (GOLD analysis project Ga0209751, IMG submission 184019) | Soil microbial communities from Rifle, Colorado - Rifle CSP2_sed 13_1 (SPAdes) (version 2) | ecosystem: Environmental > Terrestrial > Deep subsurface > Rock core/Sediment | place: Rifle... | reverse complement strand
CCGGTGCCGGAGCGACGGGAGGGCCACCGCCCGGACGTCGTCGATGGCGACGTTGAACCGGCCGTCGAGGAGGGCGTAGATCTTGCCCGCGGTGACGAGGGCCTGGGCGCCGCGCGGCGATCCGCCGTAGCGGACGTACTCGCGGACGATCTGCGGCGCCCGGGGCTGGTCCGGGTGGGTCGCCGACAGGAGGCTCACGGCGTAGGCCGTGACGTGGGGCGCGATCGGGACCGCGCGGGCCAGGCGCTGCATCTCGACGATCTCGGCGGCCGTACAGACCTTCGAGGCCGTGACCGACTCGCTGCCGGTCGTCCGGTCCATGATCGTGATGAGGTCCTCCTCGTTCGGGAACGGGACCATGACCTTGAACAGGAAGCGGTCGAGCTGGGCCTCGGGCAGGGGATAGGTCCCCTCCATCTCGAGGGGGTTCTGGGTTGCCAGGACGAAGAACGGCGGGTCGAGCGGGTAGCGGTTCCGGGCCACGGTGACCTGGTGCTCCTGCATCGCCTCGAGGAGCGAGGACTGGGTCTTGGGCGTCGCCCGGTTGATCTCGTCGGCCAGGACGAGGTTGGCGAAGATGGGGCCAGGCTGGAAGCGGAAGATCCGCTTGCCGTCCTCCTCGATGAGGATGTTCGTGCCGGTGATGTCGGCCGGCATCAGGTCCGGCGTGAACTGGATCCGGTTGAAGGCGCAGTCGATGACGTCGGCGATCGTCCGGACGAGCATCGTCTTGCCGAGGCCGGGCACGCCCTCGAGCAGCACATGGCTGTTGGCGAGGAGCGCGGTCACTGTCTGCCGGACCAGCTCGCGCTGGCCGACGATCACTCTGCCGACCTCTCGCTCAATGGCCGCGGCGCGGTCGGCGAAGCCCTCGGGCGTGAGGCGCGGGGCGCCCCCGGCCTCCATCGTCGTCGTCTCCATCGGGTCCTCCGCTCCGGCGCGGGCTTGCCGCACCGGACTTGTCAGTTGGCCGGGTCGAGCGAGCTGAAGTAGTCGCGCACGTAGTCCTTCACCGACAGCGGCACGTAGCCGCGGTCGAGGGCCGTGAGGGCGTACTGGTAGAACTGGCTGAAGACCTGTGAGTACGGGACGTACGAGCCGGGATCCGTGCCCGCTCCCTGCTGGTTGCCCTGGGTCGTCTGGCCGGAGCCGCCCGTCCCCGAGATGTACGACGGGTCGCCGGGCTCGCCGAGGCGGTCGAATGGAGCGAAGATGCTGCCGAGCTCGTCGCCCAGCTCCGCGGGGCGGTTCGGGTTGACCGGGCCGCCCAGGTTGGCGTTGCCGCCCGTGCCGGAGCCAAGGTAGTTGGCGCTCGAGCCACCGCCGCCGATGGCTCCCTGACCCTGACCCTGACCCTGGCCCTGACCTTGACCTTGGCCCTGACCTTGACCTTGGCCCTGGCCCTGGCCCTGCCCCTGCCCCTGCCCCTGCCCCTGGCCCTGCCCCTGGCCCTGCCCCTGGCCCTGCCCCTGGCCCTGCCCCTGCCCCTGCCCCTGGCCGCCGCTGCTGCCGGGGTTGCCCGAGCCGCCCGGTCCGCCGCTGCCACCGGGCTGACCGCTGCCACCGGGCTGACCGCTCGCGCCGCCCTGACCGCCCTGGCCCTGCTGGCCGGACTGGCCCTGGTTGCCCTGCTGGCCCTGCTGGCCGGACTGGCCCTGCTGCCCGGCTTCGGCCAGGTCGCGGCGGCTGTCCTGGAGGTCGTTCGCCGCGCCCGTGAGGTCGCGGTTCGTGGCGACCGCGTCCTGGGTGTCGCCGAGCGCCTCGGAGAGGCGGTCGAGGGCCTCCTTCGCGCCCGCGGTGTCGCCCTGGGCGAGGCTCTGGGCCGCGTCCTTGAGGGCCTGGCCCGCCGCGCCACCGGCCTGGTTGGCCGCCGACTGCAGCTCGGTCAGCTTCCTGGCCAGCTCCTCCTTCTCCTTGTCCGACATCTCGTCGAGCTTCTCGCCGAGGTCCTTGAGGTCGTCGGCCGCCGTCTCCGGGTCGCCATCGGGATTCGCCTGCTCGTTGCCCGTGGCCGCTCGCGACAGGCCCCGGCTGAGGGTGGACAGGGCCGCGGCCCGCTGCTCATTGGCCGGGTTGAGCTGGGTCCGGAGCGAGGCCTCGACGGCCCCGAGCTTTGCGAGGTTCGTATTCAGGTCGCCGGGGTTCTCTCGCAGCTGCCTGGCGAGGTCGCGAAGCTCCTTCGCCAGCCGCGTCCGCGGATCCTCCGGGTTGGTGCCCTTGCTCTCCAGCTCCTCGGCCAGCTTCTCGAGCTTTTCGGCCTGGGCCTTGGCCTCCTCGCGGATGGCACGCGCCTCGGCGATGGCCGCGTCCTGCGGATTCGGCAGGAGGACCACCGGGGCCAGCACGAGCATGGCCACCACGGCGATCGCCGCCGGGCGCCGCGAGAGGCGAGGACGGAAGAGGTCGGGTCGGACGACCCGGAGGGAGCCGAGCGCGTCGGTGCGCTGCTTCCGGACGAAGCGCCGCTCCTCGGTCTCCTGGTCGGGGGCCGGGGTGTCCGCCTCGAGCGCCGCGGACTCCTCCTCGGACGCCGGACCGGCCGCGGCCGGGACCGCGACGGCCAGGGCGAGCGAGCTGGCGACACGATCGCCCAGACCGGCCTCGCGGTCGACGGCAATGGCCGCCTCGCCGAGGCTCGGCCGGGCGCGGATCGCGAGGGCAACGAGCCCGGCCAGGCCGAGGAGCGGGATCGACGCCCCGATCGCCTGGGCTGCCTCGATCGGCGTGACCCGGGCGGCCGTGAAGAGGGCCAGCTCGGCGAGCGCGACCGCGGCAACGACGATCCAGCCGCGCCGGACGATCCGGCGCATCCAGAGCCGCCGCCGATGCGGCCGCAGGCCGGCCCGGATCCGCTCGAGCACGGGATCGAGCGGACCGCTCAGGGCCAGCCGTGGGTCGACCGGCAGGTGGAGGGCGGGGGGGTCGGCCACGTCCATCATGCCCGACCGGCCGCGCCGGAGCGAGGGGAGCTTGATCGCAAGCGACGGACGGATCATTCGGCGGACCTCCCTGTCCTGCGGCGACGCGGGATGCCCGGCAGGCGAGGGCGCCAGCGACGAGTCGGGGTGACGAGCTGGACGGCCGCGGTCGTGAAGCCGACCGCGAGGAGCATGAGGGTGAGTGCGCTCCGGGGCCAGTAGCGATCGCGCCCGCTGGCCAGGGCGTCGGGGGCGGCGATGTCGCCGACGACGACGTCATCGAAGCCACGGCCGGGCAGCGGGACGATCTGGCCGTCGGGGGCGACGAGCGCGCCTTCCGGAACGGCCACCGCGCCCTTGCCGTCGATGATGAGCTCGCGGCCGACCGGCACCGGGACGCCGAAGTCGACGAACGTCCCCGTGATTCCGTTGATGATCGAGCACCAGCCGCTGCCCGTGTTGCCCTCGGTCCCGCAGGCGACGTCGGCCTGGGCCACGAACGGGTTGAGATAGAACAGGGCCTCGGGCGGGCGCCTGGCGAAGACGCTCGACGACGTCTGGTACATGAAGACCCAGATGAACGACAGGCCGACGGTGGCGATGAGGACGGCCACGAAGGTCAGGCCCGTCGCCGCGCCGCTGCGGCGGAGGAGCGAGGAGAAGAACGTCCCGAGGGCGCCGAAGGCGATCGCGGTCACGAACAGCATGGCGTAGCCGCGGACGACGTCGTCGGGCGCCACGCCGCCGTAGACGAAGACGATGGCGGTCACCGGGATCGAGGCCAGGATCAGGACGAAGACCCAGGTCAGGGCGCTGAGGAGCTTGCCGACGACGATCGCGACGGACGAGATCGGGGTGACCGCCAGGAGATCGAGCGTCTGCTTCTCGCGCTCGCTCGAGATCGTGCCGGCCGTCGAGGCCGGGGCGAGGACGAGGATCATGAGGGTCTGAAGGAACATCAGGGCGGTGAAGATCCCCCGCCCGATGGTCGCCGACTGGACCGTCGAGTTGAACCCCGGGTTCCACTGCATCTGCTGCTCGGCCGTGCTCACGAGGATCTGTCCGACCATCCAGGCGAACCCGGCCACGAGGACGACGTAGACGGTCACGCTGATGAAGGCCCGCTTGCCGCGCATTCGGCCGCGCAGCTCCTTGACCCCGATCGCGGTGATGCCGGGCATCGCGAGCCGCGGGACGCGCCGCCGGAGCGTCGCCCCGGTCATGCCGCGGCCTCGCTTCCGGGCTGCGGGTCGTCCTGCCCCGTGACCTGCAGGAAGAGCTCCTCGAGGTCGCTCGCCGCGCGCGAGAAGCTGGCGATCGGGATGTCGGCCGAGATCGCGGCCCGGAGCAACCCCGCCGCCCCGGCCTCGTCGCCGCGGAAGCCCAGCTCGACGGTTCCGTCGGGCAGGATCGCCGAGGCGGCCACGTCGGGCTGGCCGGCGAACCAGTCGCGGGCCGCCTCGAGCGCCTCGCCCTCGGCGAGCACCCGGGCCCGCAGGACGGCCCCCACGCGGAGGCGCTGCTCGATGTCGGCGATCCGGCCGGAGGCCAGGACGCGCCCTCGGTCGACGATCGCGACGCTCGTGCAGAGCTCCTCGAGCTCGGGCAGGATGTGGCTGCTGATGACGATCGTCTTGCCCAGGGTCCGGAGCTCGCGGAGGAGCTCGCGGAGCTCGACCCGGGCTCGCGGGTCGAGGCCCGAGGCGGGCTCGTCGAGGAGCAGGACCTTCGGATCGTGGACCAGGGCGTGGGCCAGGCAGAGCCGTTGCTGCATGCCCCGGGAGAGGCCCTGGACATAGGCGTTCCGCTTGTCGGCGAGGTCCACGAGCTCGAGCAGATCGCCGATGATCCGCTTCCGGGTCGCGGCGGGCAGGCCGTAGCAGCGGGCGAAGAAGTCGAGGTACTCCCAGACACGCATGTCGTCGTACACCCCGAAGACGTCCGGCATGAACCCGAGGACGCGCCGGACCTCGTTCGGGTTCCGCCGCACCGACCAGCCCGCGATCTCGGCGTCGCCGGCCGTCGGCTCGAGGAGGGTGGCCAGGATCCGGAGGGTCGTCGTCTTGCCCGCCCCGTTGGGGCCGACGAGGCCGAAGATCTCGCCCTCCGCGACATCGAGGTCCACGCCGGCGATCGCGAGGGTGCGGTCGTAGCGCTTGACCAGGCCGTCCGAACGAACGATCGCCGTCATGAGATCACCCCGCTGATGGCGATATTGAACTGGAAGCCCACGCCGCTGTCCTGCTGGTCGTTGACGAACCGGACGAGGACCTGTCCGGTGACCGGATCGATGTAGCGCTCGGGTTCGGCGATCCGGTAGACCGCGCCCTGGCCCATGTGCGGGAAGCGGATCCAGGCACCATCGCCGGTCCGGTCGAAGAGCTCGACCTCGGGGATGCCGTCGAAGCGGGGTTGCTCGCAGCCGGGTGGGTCGTCGACCGCGGGATCCTTGCAGACGACCGGGATGACGTCGAGCGGCTTGAGGTCGGCCGCGCCGTCACTCGGGAACGAGCCGCCCCCGAAGTTCAGCGAGACCTGCAGCTCGGTTGGGGCGATCGAGCCCTCGAAGCTGATCGGCTGGTAGGCGATCGTGGCCGAGCCGGCACCCATGTTCAGCCACTGGAACTCCTTGCTGAAGAACGCCGCGTCGGACGACACGATCGTCGCCTGGACGAGGTCGGTCGGGAACGTCGTCGCGCCGCTGACGTCGAGGTCGACCGGGTAGTAGTAGAGGGTGTTCGTGGTCCGCCGCGCGGTCTGGTTCTCGATCTCGATGTCGAGGACGTTCGCCCGTCCCCAGGCCAGGACGACGGGGCCCGTCGCGGCGAACGATGTCGTGTTGCCCGTCATCGGGTCGTAGCTGAGCTGGCTCAGGATGGCGTGCCGGACCCGGAGCCTGAGCCCGTCATCGGTGAGCTGGCCCGTCTCGCCGAAAAAGACCTGGCCGAAGACCCGGTCCGCGAGCGACTCGAAGAAGGCGTTGCCGGTGAGCCGCAGCTTGACCTCCTTCTCGCCGCCGGCCGCGATGTCACCGATGACCGCGACGGAGCCGCCGAGCACGACGGTGACGCGCTCGAGCTCCACCTCCGAGCGGTTCCTGACCGTCCCGCTGAGCAGCCCGCCGTTGAGCTCGAGGCTGGCCTCGATGAGCGGTACCGTGGTGGCCGATTCGGCCCGGATCGTTCGCAGGGAGCTGAAGCCGACGGCCAGGTCGCGGATGAGCGATGGGTCACCCTGGACGACGTCGAGGAGGCCCTGGTCCACGCCGCCACCGCCGATCACGAAGTCGCCGCTGATCGGGGCGGCGAGGAGTGCCCCGCCGGGAACCCGGATCTGGTAGGTCGATCGCGAGGGCGAGTAGATCCCGAAGTAGACCTGGGCCGTGCCCTCGGTCGCGCCGGGTGCGCCGCGCACGATCGCGACCTCGTTGAGGATGAGGTCGTTGCCCCGGAGCGCCGTCCCGAAGCCGTAGGCGACGACGGCGAAGATGGCGATCAGGACGGGCATCGTGACCCAGGCCAGCTCGCGCCGGTCGAGACGTCGGAGGACGAGGTAGTTGATGGGGCCGATGAGGAGGATGTAGCCGCCCAGGATCGCGATGAGCCCGCCGATCGGCGGCAGGGCGAGCGAGGCGAGCTGGTTGACCGCGTTCACGATCTGGCTGTCGTCCGACGTGATGATCGGGCCGCCTCCGGTCCGGTTGGGCAGGAACCGTCGCCACATCGACTCGACCTCGTTGCCGGAGGCGAGCCACGACGTCGTCGGGTCGAAGCCGAGGAGCGTGACGCTGCCGTTGCCGTAGTCGAGCTGGCCGGCGACGACCCGGTCGCCCGAGGTCGCCAGCGCCCGTCCGACTCCGAGGTCGCCGGCGTAGGCCGGCAGGTCCGCGGCATCTACCGGCAGCGGGCCAACGAGCCCGGCGATCGACGCCGGGGCGATGTCGACGGTCGCGGTCGGGCGGAAGGGGATGAGGTCATCGGGAAAGCCCGAGAGGGTGCCGATCCCGGCGGTCCCGCCGGCCACGATGAGCCGCCCACCGCCGGCGATCCAGCCACGAAGGGCGTCGAGCTGGGCGTCGGTGAGGAGGTTGCTGTCGACGTCCTGCCAGATGAGCCGATCGAGGGTGGTCCAGCCTTCGACCCGCTCGGGGAGGTCGGCGATGCCGAGACTGACGATGGCCGGGGCGGCGCCGTTGATGCTCGGGTCGAGGTCGAGCTCTCCGATGATCCCCTGGGGCCGCTCGGCGACGACCCCCACGATGAGCTGGGAAGAATCGTGGGCCAGGTAGGCCACGTCGGCCGAAGCGACCGTCGTGCCGCCGGACACGAGCTCGACCTTCACGTTCCGCCCGAACGCCGGGGGCTGGGCGTGCAGGACGTACGTCTTGCGGGAATCGGTCGGCAGGTCGACCGCGACCGAGAAGCGGGTCCTGCCCTGCGTGCCGCCGGCGATCCGGAGCTCGCCCCGGACGGCCGGGCCGTCGTTCGTGAACTGGACCTCGATCGCCATCCACGACCCGACCCGCGTATGGCCCTGGAGGAGGACCCGGGCCTCGAGGCCGACGCTTTCGGCCGCGCTGGCGGAGAGGGCCACGGGGCCGAGGGCGACGGCGGCCGCGAAGAGACACGCGAGGGCGTGGCGGAGCCAGCGGGCGGCGGGACGCGGCAGAGCGGTCGCGAGCGGCACGTCGACTCCTGCGGCTAGGCGACGGCGAGAGCCGTCGCCAAACGGGATCGGCTCCCTGGGTCGCAGCATCGACGCGGGACCCAGGCGAAAAGTTGCGCCGCCCGCGAGAACTGCCCGATCGCGGTCCGACGGCGGCTATCGTACGATCCCGATGCCAGCGCCCGATCGAAGCCGGAGTCCCGGCGGCGAGCGCCCGGCTCCCGGCCCGTCCCAGGCCCAGCGTCGAGGTCCACGTGCCCGTCGTCCGCCCGTTTCGCGCGCTTCGCTACTCGCCGGACGCGGTCGGTGACCTGGCCGCGGTCATCGCGCCGCCCTACGACGTCATCGGTCCCGACGAGCACGGCCGGCTCCTCGCCCGCGACCCCCGAAACGTCGTCCGCCTGGACCTGCCGGCCGCCGAGCCGGGCGACGCCGACCCCGACGACCGCTACCGCCGGGCGGCCCGCCACCTCGGGACCTGGCGGGGCAGCGGGATCCTGCACCGTGACCCGCGGCCCACGATCTCGGTCCTCGAGGACACCTACCACCTACCCGGCCGCGACGAGCTGCACGTCCGGCGCGGCTTCTTCGCCCGGGTCCGCCTCGAGCCGTTCGGGGCGGGGATCCGGGCCCACGAGCGGACGCTGACCGGGCCCAAGGAGGATCGCTACAAGCTCCTGCGGGCGACGGGAGTCAACACCAGCCCGGTCGTGGCGATGTACGAAGATCGCTCCGGGCGGGCGGCAGCGCTCCTCGAGGGGGTCGCGGCGACGCCCCCGACGGTCGAGGTGACCGACGAGGCCGGTGTCCGGCACCGGCTCTGGCCGCTCGTCGCGGGTGACGCGCCAGTGGCGCAGGCGCTCTGCGACCTCGCCTCGGCGGCGACCCTCACGATCACCGACGGCCATCACCGCTACGAGACGGCCCTCCGTTACGCGCGCGAGCGGCGGGCCGGCATGCCGGATGGGGTCGAGCTCGACACGGACGACGTCCTCATGCTCCTCCTCGAGCCCCTTGCCGGGCCGATCGACGTCCTGCCGACGCACCGGGTCGTCCTGGGTCTCGGCGGGGAGGGGCTGGCCGCCCTCGCGACCGGCTTGCCGGAGCTTTTCGAGGTTCGGCCGGGCGTCACCGGCGAGCAGCTCCTCGGGGCGTTCGGTCCGCTCGGCGGTGCGCCCGGCGGCGAGGGCCGGTTCGGGCTCTGGACGCGGGACGGCGGGTGGGTCCTCCGGGCCCGCCGCGATGTCCTGGCCGCCCACCTCCCGGCGGGCGGGGCCGCCCTTCGCCGCCTCGACGTCTCCCTCCTCGGGGCGGCCCTCGAAGCGCTCGTCGGCCTCGATGCCGGGGCGATCGCCGAGGGCGGCCGGGTCCGGTACACGATGGACGCTGCCGAGGCGATCGCCCTCGTCGACGCTGGCACGGACGGCGCCGACGCCGCCTTCCTCCTCGAGCCGACCCCGGCCGCCGAGATCGTGGCCGTCGCCGCCGACGGCGACGTCATGCCCCAGAAGAGCACGTACATCTACCCCAAGGCCCTGACCGGCCTCGTCATCAATCCATTGGAGGGTTGACGCCGTGCACCCGAGGGAACCTGAGCCGATGCCCGAGACGACGCCCGACGACATCCTCGCCCGCGCCCAGGCCCCGTCCGTCAACGGCCGGCCCGTCCGGAAGGACGAGATCGAGCTCCACGACCGGGGCATCTACGTCGAATCGTGGCTGCCCGAGCGCCGCAGCCGGCGCAAGCCGCTGCTGTTCGTCCATGGCGAGCTCGGCGGGTCGTGGGTCTGGGAGCGGTTCCTCGGCTACTTCGCGGGGCGCGGCTGGGAGGGCCACGCCCTCAACCTCCGGAACCACCACTGGAGCCAGACCGCCGATCCCGCCGATCTCTCGTTCGAGCTCTACGTCGACGACGTCGGCGCGGTCATGGATCGGCTCGGCAGCGGGGTCGTCGTCGTGGGCCACGGGATGGGCGGCCTGCTGGCGATGAAGGCCGCCGAGCGCCACCCGATCGCCGGGCTCGTCCTCCTCTCGGCCGAGGTGCCGGGCGACCTTCGCCCGCCCGCCCACCAGCACGAGTTGCGCGAGATCCCCGAGCTCTACGGACGCTCGCTCATCGGCTGGGAAACCCTGCCGGAGAAGCTCCAGCGCGACCACCGCGATCTGACGATCGCGGACATCCTGCGGATCCAGCACCTCATGGGCCAGAAGCCGCACGAATCCGGGCGCGCCCGCCGGGCGATGCTCCGCGGGATCCGGGTCGACCGGCGAGTCTTCACGGAGACCCCCCGGCTGGTCGTCGGCGCCGGCCTCGACCAGCAGGTCCCGGCCGACCTCTCCGAGCAGCTGGCCGAGTGGCTGGACGCGCCGTACGAGCCGTTCGGGGCCCACTCCCACTACGGTCTGGTCCTCGGCGAGCAGAGCTTCCAGCAGGTCGCCGAGGCCATCCGGGCCTTCCTCGAGGCGAACCGGCTGTAGGCCTCCGGGCGTTTGTCGAGAGGGCGTTTGTCAGCCGGGCGTTTGTCAGCCGGCGCCCTCGATTGGTATCATCCGCCGGCTCGCGAGGCGACTCGCTCGGCCGTGCCGCATTCGTCTAGAGGCCCAGGACACCGCCCTCTCAAGGCGGAGATCATCGGTTCGAATCCGATATGCGGTACCAACCTCGCCATTAGCGGCCGGATCCGAGTTCCGGTCGGGGTCGCGCCGGCAACACCCCGGGTCGTGGCTGAGACCGAGGCGGTGCGCAGGCGCACCGATTGCCTCCGCGCGGTAGTTGTGCTGGCGTCCCAGCCGCGCGATCCTGTGCGCTCCACGACCACGGTGTGTTGCGCCCTAGGCGGGGGTCGGGCAGGAGGAGTGACATGACCCGCGCGACCGCACTGGGTGCTGCTCTCGCCCTGTTGCTGGGACTCTCAGCGGCCGGCGGCGTGGCGGCCCGCGCCGACCATCAGACCTCGCCGCTGCTGTGGCACCCGCAGACCGGCCTGTCCGGCCCGGTCGCCCCATCCGCTCAGGCCACCCTCGTTCGGCGGTCCGACGGCGTCAGCTTCTCGATCCGGACCCAGCAGCTGCGTCCGCATCACGCGTACACCGTCTGGTTCGTGGTGATCAACAACCCGTCGGCGTGTGCGGCGACGCCCTGTTCCGGGCCGGACATCGTGCTCAACCCGAACACCGATTCGCAGGTCACCTATGGCGCCGGTCACATCAGCGGCGGCAGCGGCCGGGCCGGCTTCGCCGGTTCCATCCAGGCCGGAGTGATCGAGGGCTGGTTGCCCGAAGGCGGCCTGTGGGACCCGATGACGGCCGAGATCCAGCTGGTCCTCAACGATCACGGGACGATGCTGCCCGCCTTCATGCCGGAGATGACCCACACGTACCGGGCCGGCTGCACGGACGCCAGCCTCCCGGGCTTCTTCCCTGATTCGGCAAAGGCCGACGGCACGCCGGGGCCGAATGCCTGCCAGCTGTACCAGGCCGCCGTCTTCCAGCCCTAGACCGGGTCGGCCTCGGCGACGGCCCCGAGGCGGGCCATCCCGGAGCGGGCGCGCGCGCTTTCCGGGTCGAGCGTCAGCGCCTGGCGGAAGCACGCCATCGCCAGCGCTGCCTCGCCCACGGCCGCGTATCGATCGCCCAGCTCGATGAGCAGGTTCTCGTGGCGGGTTCGCAGGTACTCCCGCCGTTCCTCGACGAAGACCGAGTCGCCGTAGAAGGGGCAGTCGTCGAGGAAGGCCCCCCGATAGAGGTCGCGCGCCTCCTCCAGCACGACGATCCGCCCACGCCCCTGGAGTCCGGCGGCCTCGTCGAGGAGTCGCTCGAAGGCGGCGACGTCGCTCCACTCGACGACGTTCGGCGCGAGCCGGTAATGACCGCCCTCGTACGAGATGACGTTCCCGCTTTGGCGGCCGTCCTCCAGCACGGCGCGGAGGCCTCCGAGCGTCCGATGGAAGGCAAGGTCCCCACGCTTGATCGCGAGGTCGGGCCACAGCAGCTCGACCGCCTCATCCTTGCTGATGCCCGCCGGGCCACGGTCGAACAGGAAGGCAAAGATGGCCTGGGCCTGGCGGGAGCCCGCCTTGTCCCCGCCCCAGCGCTGGAGCTGCTGCCCGCCGCGCTCCACGTGCATCGGTCCGAGCGCCCGGATCCGCAGTCCGGCGACCACCGGCGGGCCCTCCTCGGCGAGGGCGTAGGCAACGGCCTCGGCGGTCGTCATCGCCTCACCCTCCCGCGTCAGTCTCTCAACCTCCTCCGGCGTGAGCGGCAGCTTTTCCCGGTCGTGCCAGAGGGGACGGACGCCGCCCGGTTGGCTGGCGTGGACCATCAGCATGATCGCGCTCTCGCTGATGCCGCGGATGCGCGCGGCCGCCGCGGCGAGGCGCACGGCCCGTCGGGCGTCGCCGCCGGCCGCCGAGGCGCGGGCGAGG
>Ga0209751_10005433_pt1 | contig 12008 bp, 14 predicted proteins | sample RifCSP13_1_FD_184019 | JGI IMG/M metagenome (GOLD analysis project Ga0209751, IMG submission 184019) | Soil microbial communities from Rifle, Colorado - Rifle CSP2_sed 13_1 (SPAdes) (version 2) | ecosystem: Environmental > Terrestrial > Deep subsurface > Rock core/Sediment | place: Rifle... | reverse complement strand
TCGAGGGCAGGCTCTAGCGGGAATCCAGCACAGAAAGCTTGTCCCCGACTCCGATCGGGGAACTGGATTCCGGGTCAAGCCCGGAATGACAATCAAAGTAAAGGGACTTTCGACGCACTACACTAGCCGGTCTCGTTCCCTATAGACTTGCCAAAGCGACCCTCGAAGACGAATTCCTCGATGGGGCGCCGCACCCGTGGCCGCCGCTCGTAGGCCCTCTGCTCCTCCGTCAGCGACTCCCAATCGGCGGGATAGCCCAGTGCCAGCATCGCAACCGGCTCGTACCCCTCCGGGACCTCGAAGACGACGCGCGCCTTTTCCAGGTCGAAGCCGGCCATCTGATGGCCGAACAGGCCGAGCGCAGTCGCCTGGAGCAGCAGGTTCTCCGAAGCCGCGCCTACATCGTGGAATGCGTGGCGATTGGGCTTGCCGTTCTTGGCGAAGGCGAGTTGGGCAATGGTGCAGATCAAGACCGGCGCCTTGCTGGCCCACGCATTTCCGGGAGACAAGACGCTCTGCGCCTCTTTCAGCCGGTCCGGATTCTCCCGGGTCACCACGACATACCGCCACGGCTGCTCGTTATACGACGACGGCGCCCATCGGGCCGCTTCAAAAAGCCTGAGCAGCGCCTCCCGCTCGACCGGCTTATCGGAAAATGCCCGCGGGCTCCATCGACGCTGAAGAAGCGGTTCGATCGGACGCGCCACCGGGGCCGGCTTCTCCATGTGCCCTCCTTGCTCTGGCTGTCCTCGTGCACCCTACCCCTCGACCGACCTCTCCCCTCAACCTCCCCTTCTCCCCAGAGGGGAGAAGGCAGGGATGAGGGGCTGGAAGGGGATGGGCTAATGGGTTAGTCCAGGTCGATCTCGCGGGTGGGGCGGCTGACCGGCTCATCCTTTGCCTTCTTGAGCAGCTCCTTGAATTTTCGCTCAAGGAGCTTGGCCTTTTCCTTTTCCGCCCCCATCGACTCTTTGAACCTGGCCTCCCGCCGATCCGCCTCGCCCTTCAGCTCCTCGACGGCAGCTTTCAGATCTGTGATGGAGGCCACTTTGGGGGGAAGCTCGTGATGCAGGACCGCTCCGAGCTCGGGGTCGATGGTGAGCTTCGCCTGGCAACAGGGACAGGTCAACTCCATGGTCGTTCTCGCCTCGTCACCCATAACCGGTTCTCACCCCCTTCGTCGAGAGAAAAGGGTAGCATACCGGGAGGGCCTTTGCAAAACCCAGCGCCTGACTCAGGAGGAATTCCGCCGGGGACAGAACGCACCGAGGTCAGGACGGCGCCCGTCAAGGCGGCAGGGCTAGATTGAATAGTTGCCGACGAAGACCTTCTTCTCCTTCGGCGTGACGAAGACCTCGGCGCCTTTTTGCAGGCGGAGCGCTCGGTATCGCTCCTGGGAGATCTCCACCTGGACGGGATCGCCCCATTCGCTGACCAGTTCGACCTTGACCAGCGGTCCTGCGGGGTTGATGTGTTCCACCCTGGCGCGGAAGTTGTTCCCCCCGTTCGGCAGGTGGTCGATCTCCAACAGGTGAGGGCGCACGTACACGAGCGCGGTCTCGGCGTCCGCCCGGGCATGCTCGGGAAGGTCAACGGCGATGTCACCGATATACGCCCTGCCCTCCTCCACCCGCGCGTGAAAAAGGTTCACATTGCCGAGGAAGTTGTAGACGAAGGGATCGGCCGGGTGGTGGTAGACTTCGTCGGGTGTGCCAACCTGCTTGATCTGCCCCTCGTGCATCACCACCACGCTGTCAGCCACCTCCAGGGCTTCCTCCTGGTCGTGCGTCACGAAGACGCTGGTGACGTGAAGCTCGTCATGGAGCCGCCGGAGCCATCGCCGCAGTTCCTTCCGAACCTTGGCATCCAGCGAGCCAAACGGCTCATCCAGCAACAGGAGCTTCGGCTCGACCGCCAGCGCCCGCGCCAGGGCGACACGCTGGCGCTGGCCGCCGGAGAGTTGCGAAGGATAGCGGGTCGCCAGCCAATCGAGTTGCACCAGTTTGAGTAACCCGAAAACCCTCGCACGAATTTCATCCTCGAGGGGACGGACCCTGCGGGGCCGGACCCTCAGGCCGAAAGCGACATTCTCAAAGACCGTCAGATGCCGGAACAACGCGTAGTGCTGGAACACAAATCCGACCCGGCGATCACGCAGGCTCCGGCTCGCGGCATCCTCGCCGTGGAAGAGGATCGTGCCGCTATCGGCTTCCTCCAGGCCTGCGATGATCCGCAACAGCGTGGTCTTGCCCGATCCGGATGGACCGAGCAGGGCGACCAGCTCCCCTGGCGGAACCTCAAGGCTGACGTCCCTGAGCGCGACAAAATCGCCGAACGTCTTGGTGATATTTCGAATCTCGATGCTCATGGCTCTTCTCCCCGATTGGGACGTCCTCCGCCCGCCTCGAACTGGTGTTGGGCCTTCCACTCCACGACGCTCTTGACGGCCAGCGTGACAAGCGCCAGCACCGCCAGCAACGAGGCCACGGCGAAGGCTGCGGCGGAGTTGTACTCGTTGTACAGAATCTCCACATGGAGCGGCACGGTATTCGTCAGGCCACGCACATGGCCCGACACGACGGACACGGCGCCGAACTCGCCCATCGCGCGCGCGTTCAGGAGAATCACCCCGTAGAGCAGGCCCCACTTGATATTCGGCAAAGTCACGCGCCGGAATGTCTGCAAACCGTTGGCGCCCAGCACGAGGGCGGCTTCTTCCTCCTCGGTGCCGTGGGCCTGCATCAGGGGGATCAGCTCGCGGGCGACGAAGGGAAACGTCACGAAAATGGTCGCGAGGACGATGCCCGGCACGGCGAAGATGATCTTGATATCGTGCGCGGCCAGCCAGGGCCCGAGCAAACCCTGCAAGCCGAAGAGCAGCACGTAGATCAGCCCCGAGACGACCGGGGAAACGGAAAACGGCAGATCGATCAGGGCGATCAAGATGGTCTTCCCGACAAATTCGAACTTGGCGATCGCCCATGCAGCCGCCACGCCAAACGCCAGGTTCAAGGGCACGGCAATCGCCGCGATGAACAGCGTCAGACGGATGGCGGCCAGCGCATCCGGCTCGCGGAACGATTCAAAGTAGGCCGCCACGCCCTTCTCCAGGGCGTGGGCGAACATTGCGGCGAGCGGAACGAACAGGAACAGGCCCAGAAATGAGAGCGCCGTGCCGATCAGCGCCCACCGAATGATTGCTGGCTCAGCGGTGGAGCGGGTCCGGCCGGTCGATGCCGCCGCGCGCCGCAATGCAATGCCTCCGGCCATAGGTCACTTCCTCTTTGCCGGGACAGCGACCCTCACGCGTACCGCCTGTGGCTCCACCACTGCAGCAGATTGATGGTCAGCAACAGCACGAATGAGGCGACGAGCATGACCACCGCGATCGCAGTCGCGCCGGCGTAGTCGTATTGTTCCAGCTTTGTGACGATGAGCAGCGGCGCGATCTCGGTGCGCATCGGCATATTGCCCGCGATGAAGATCACCGAACCGTATTCGCCCACCGCCCTCGCGAAGGCAAGGGTGAAGCCGGTCAGCGCGGCGGGAAATATCATGGGCAGGATGACCCGAGTGAAGATCTGCCAGCGGCCGGCGCCCAGGCTGGCTGCTGCTTCCTCGAGCTCCGCCTCCACGTCCTGCAGCACGGGCTGGACCGTTCGCACCACGAACGGGAGCCCGATGAACGTGAGCGCGATCACCACCCCCAACGGCGTAAAGGCGATCTTGATGCCCAGGGGCTCAAGATGGCGGCCGATCCAGCCGTTGCCGGCGTACACGGCGGTGAGGGTGATCCCGGTCGCGGCGGTGGGCAGCGCAAAAGGCAGATCCACCAAGGCGTCCACGATGCGCTTTCCCGGAAAGCGATACCGCACCAGCACCCACGCGGTCAGCAGGCCGAACACGACGTTGATGGCCGCCCCGGCCAGTGAAGCGCCGAAGCTGAGCCGATACGAGGCCACCACCCGGGGATCGGTGACCGTGCGCCAGAACTGTGTCCACGTCAGCAGCGCCGTCTTCAGGAAGATCGCGGACAGCGGGATCAACACGATCAGGCTGAGATACAACAGGGTCAAGCCCATCGTGATGCCGAAGCCGGGAAGGACGCTGCGTTGCTTGAGAGAAATCGCCACTAGCCTGCCCCACTCCCTTCTCTTCGGTACGGCTGATCGGACTAGTGTAGTGCGTCCAACGCTTCTTTACACTCATTCCAGAGCCGTCATTCCCGCGAAGGCGGGAATCCAGCCAAGCAAGACTGGATTCCGGGTCAAGCCCGGAATGACAATCAAAGTAAAGGGACTTTCGACGCACTACACTAGATTGCTTCAGACCGCTTCCTACCGGCCGGGTTGGTAGAGTTGGTCGAAGACGCCGCCATCTTCGAAGTGGGTCTTCTGGGCCTTCTGCCAGCCGCCAAAGACCTCATCGATCGTGAATAGGCGGACCTTCGGAAATTGCTTGCCGTACTTGACCGCCACCGGAGCCAGCCGCGGGCGGTAGTGGTTCTTGGCTGCGATCTCCTGGCCTTCCTCCGAGTAGAGGTATTCCAAATATGCCTGGGCGACAACCTGGGTCCCGTGCTTTTTTGCCACCGTGTCCACAATACTCACCGGCGGCTCGGTGAGGATGCTGATCGAGGGCGCGACGATCTCGAACTTGTCCTTGCCCCCCTCGCCGCCGGCAAGCAAGATCTCGTTCTCCCAGTTGATGAGCACATCACCGATCCCGCGCTCTATGAAGGTGGTGGTGGACCCGCGCGCGCCGGAGTCAAGCACCGGCACGTTCTTATAGAGTCGTGCCACAAAGTCCCTGGCCTTGGTCTCATCGCCGCCGCTTTTCTTGAGGGCATAGCCCCACGCGGCCAAGTAGTTCCAGCGCGCGCCACCGGACGTCTTCGGGTTGGGGGTGATGACCGAGACGCCCGGCTTGATCAGGTCGTCCCAATCCTTGATCTTCTTGGGGTTGCCCTTGCGCACCAGGAAGACGATGGTCGATGTGTAGGGCGAACTGTTGTGCGGCAGACGCGACTGCCAGTTCTTCGGGATCAACTTGGCTTTCGCGGCGATCGCGTCGATATCGTAGGCCAACGCCAGCGTCACCACATCGGCTTCCAGGCCGTCGATGACGGCCCGGGCCTGCTTGCTCGACCCTCCATGGGATTGCCTGATGGTGACCTTCTCGCCGGTCTTTGACTGCCAATGCTTGGCAAAGGCGGCGTTGAACTCCTGGTAGAGCTCACGGGTCGGGTCATAAGAGACGTTGAGTATTGTGCTGCCCGCCCGCGCCACTGCGGGCAGGATAAGCCCGAAGGCCACAATCAGTGCTGAGAGTGAGCGGACGATATTTTTGCCGAGCATCTCTCTCCTTCTCGGGGAAGCCAGATATCGGGCACCTGAATAAATGACTCGGCCCTCTAAACAGTCGATTATCCCTATAATAGAAATCGTCTAATCGAGCAAAAAAACTAGTGTAGTGCGTCGAAAGTCCCTTTACTTTGATTGTCATTCCGGGCTTGACCCGGAATCCAGTCTTGCTTGGCTGGATTCCCGCTAGAGCCTGCCCTCGACTCCGATCGGGGGCGGGAATGACGGCTCCGGAATGAGTGTAAAGAAGCGTTGGACGCACTACGCTAGATTGAGTACACAGATGACTCCCTTCCCAATCTGACGGCCCTCTCAACCCGCTCAAGAATCTCCGCCAGACTCGTACCATCCAGTATCTTGGCGGTCGCATCTCGGACCTCTTTCATCACAATCCTGATCCCGCATGTCATCTCATCCTTGCATTCCTCACATTTCATGTACGCGGTCTGGCTTACGCATGGAAGCGGGGCAAGGGGTCCGTCGAGGGCTCGTATGACGTGACCGAGGGTGACCGCTTGGGGGGCCTTGCTCAGGAAATATCCTCCCCCCTTCCCTTTCTTGCTCTGCAGCACGCCTTGATTCTTCAGGTCGAGCAGGATCAACTCTAGAAACTTTTTCGGAATGCCCTCTCGCTGAGAGATCTCAGAGATTAAGACAGGTCCCTGGCCGTGCTCTTTGGCCAAGAATAATAATGCCCTTAGTCCGTATTTGGCCTTTTTTGACAGCATCTTTCACATTACTCCTAATAGTCTATCGAATAGATGGTGTATATATTATTTCGGTCTCCTTTGTCAAGTCTCTTTTATCTCTTGAGGGGCTGACTTACTTGCAGGCGAGACGGGACCTACTGATAGAAGTTCCTGGCCCAGGCGTGTGCCTTCAGGCTGCTGAGCAGGTCCTCTACCAATGGCTTCCCATCGGAAGCGGCGCAGTTGGCCTCCACATGCTCGGGACGGCGCATCCCTGGGATCACCGTCGAAACCGCTGGATGGCTCAGGCAGAACTTGAGAGCGAGGTGCGGGAGAGTCTCGACCCCCCCGCCGAGAAGCCCTCGGAGCCGATCGACGCGCTCACAGGTTTCCCGCAACCGGCTCCCGCTGAAATAGGAGGTCTGAAACGAGTCCCGGGGGAAGGTTGTCTGCGGCGTGAACCGACCCGTCAAGCTCCCTTCGTCGAAGGGGACCCTGGCGATGACGCCGATGTCACGCTGCAGGCAGAGGGGGAACAGGACTTCGGCCGGCGACTGGTCGAAGATGTTGTAGATCGCCTGGACTGTGTCGGCCATCCCCGACCGGACGATCTTGAGCGCGGTCTTAGGCTGGTGGTCGATGATCGACACGCCAAAAAACCGGACCTTCCCTTGCTGCTTCAGCTTCTGCACAGCTTCCTGCCACTCCGGCTCGTCAACCCATTCATCGCGCCAGATATGGAGCTGCTGCAGGTCCAGGCAGTCCGTTTCGAGATTGCCGAGGCTTAGCTCGGTGCGCTTGATGATCCAGTCGGCCGGGAATGCCTGGCGCGCCGTGACCCCCGGCTTGGGCGGCCACTCTGCGCTTTTCAACGGAACCTTGGTGGCGACAAACACGCGCCGTCCGGCCTGCCTGAAGGCTCTGGCGATGAGCCGCTCGCTATGCCCATTGCCATAGGCGTAGGCGGTGTCGATGAAGCTGACGCCCAGCTCCAGGGCCCGAACCAGCGACCGGATAGAGAGGTTGTCGTCGGTCTCGCCCCACCAGCCTTTCCCAATCCCCCAGGCCCCGAAGCCGATCTCCGAGACCTGTATCCCCGTTCGCCCCAGCCTACGATGCTGCACCGAAGTGTCCTCTCAGCTCACGCGAGGCTCCCGCGCCTCTTCCGCAATGCCGATCAAGTCCGAGTACGACTCTTTGACGAGCGATCGATCATCGATTCCGAGCGCCCGCTGCAGTCCTCGGACCTCGTTGTCGATCTCCATCAGCTCCGCCGGGTCCTGGACGATGCCTTCCAGCTCGACAAAGGTCCCCAGGTCCTGCACCTTGTCAAGGTGGATCCGAACATTCCCGATCACGAATATCTCACGCCGCTTGGCGACCACCACCCGCACGCCGAGAGCCTTCTTGAGAATCGCCTTGAGTCCCTCGGCGTCCTGCACAGGGCAGGTCTCGTAATGGCTTTCCCGTGGCCCGGCGACATCCGCTCGAGTGTAGAAGATGAATTCCGCTCCTGACAGCAGCGACTCCCGGAGCTTCAGGCGGCCGTGCCCAACCCTGAAGTAGGTGTCGAGCTGTCTATCCGGCTCCTGGCTCTCCGCGCCCAGCGACTCGCAGCTCTGACGAAGCCTGCCGAGGTCTTCGCAGCGTGCCTTCAGCTCGATGTTCAGCATCGGTCAGTTCCTCATCGCACGAACCTGTCCCTCGAACCGGGCGTCGGGCTCCAGCCGGAACTCCTCCCCGCATTTCTGGCACTTCCCCTGCCAGGAGCGATCCGGCTGCCTGGCCAGGATCACCGCGCCGCAGACCAGCTTCCCCGCGACCCGGTGAAGCGTGATGGCGACGAACTGCTCTTCCATTGCCTCTCGATGCCTCCGTCGAACGCTATTATAGTGACTCCTGGAGTGCCCATACAACCACGTTCAGTCCAGGGCCTGAAGTTTCTCCAAGGGCCACAGAGGAGAAGGGCTGAGGGAAAAGGCAAGGGGTGGCAGGCGTGTTCCGCGTGGAATCGTTGAAGGTCCCCGACTACTGCGACCTGGATGTCTCGCCGCGGCTTACACAGGGATGCTGGCGCGGGTGAGCCGACGGGAGAGCCCCTCGTGCTCCTGCCAGATCGGCGCCGGCAGGCGGTCTCCGAACTGCCCGAAGAACAGGCCCTGCTCCTGCACCTCTTTGGACCAGGCATCCCGATCGATGCTCAAGAGCTCTTCCATGGCGCCGCTTGACAGCCTCAGCCCATCCAGTTCCAACGCATCAGGCGTCGGAATGAACCCAATCGGGGTTTCGACGCCTCTGCCTTGGCCGCAGACCCGTTCCAAGATCCATCTCAGGACGCGGACGTTTTCCCCGAAGCCAGGCCAGAGGAAGTTGCCCTTCTCATCCGTCCGAAACCAGTTCACGTGAAAGATTGCGGGAGGATTCGATACACGGGAGCCCATTTCGAGCCAGTGGCCGAAGTAATCGGCCATGTTGTATCCACAGAACGGGATCATCGCCATCGGGTCACGCCGAGGGACCCCGACGGCCCCGGTGGCAGCGGCCGTCGTCTCGGAGGCCATGCCGGCCCCGACAAAGACCCCGTGCTGCCAACTGTACGATTGGTAAACGAGTGGCGCCACACGGGCGCGGCGCCCACCGAAGATGATCGCCGAAATCGGAACACCCTCCGGGTCTTCCCAATGCGGAGAGATCGACGGGCACTGCCCGGCAGCAACGGTGAAGCGCGAATTAGGGTGGGCCGCTTTTTCCTTCCCCGGCGTCCAGCGGTTTCCTCGCCAATCGATAAGCCCATCGGGCGGACTCGGATCTTTCCCTTCCCACCACGGTTCTCCCGTCGGAGTCATGGCCACATTGGTAAAGATCGTATTCTTGCCGATGGCAGCCATCATATTCGGATTCGTCTTGTCACTGGTCCCTGGGGCGACCCCGAAAAATCCAGCCTCCGGGTTGATGGCCCTGAGGCGACCGTCGGGCCCGACGTGTAGCCACGCGATGTCATCGCCCAGGGTCCACACCTTGTAACCCAAGTGCTGCAGAGAGGAGACCAGCATGGCGAGATTGGTCTTGCCGCAGGCGCTAGGAAAGGCGGCGACGATGTAGGTGATCTCCCCCGCCGGGTCCTCGAGCCCCATGATCAGAGTGTGCTCGGCCAACCAGCCCTCCTCTCGCGCCATCCAACTGGCAATGCGAAGGGCATGACACTTCTTCCCCAACAGGGCGTTGCCCCCGTATCCCGATCCGATGCTCCAGATGAGGCGCTTTTCAGGGAAGTGCAGGATGAAGCGGCGGTCTGGACTCAGGTCGCCGAGCGAGTGAAGGCCCCCGACAAATCCGCCTGAATCGCCCAGCCGGTCAAGTGCCACCTTGCCCATGCGCGTCATGAGCCGCATGTTGGCGGCGACGTAGGGGCTGTCAGTGATCTCTACGCCAAGCCCGCTGTAAGGCGACGTGACGGGCCCCATGATATAGGGCACGACGAACATCGTCCGGCCCTTCATGCTGCCCTCGAAAAGCGGTTCGACCCGGTCGCGGGCATCTCTCGGTGCCATCCAGTTGTTGGTGGGCCCTGCGTCCTCTTTGTGTGCCGAGCAGATGAATGTGAGGTGTTCGGTCCGGGCAACATCCGTCGGATCGCTTCGGTGCAGGTAGCACCCGGGATAGCTCTTCTGGTTGAGGCGGATCAGGGTGCCATCGCGAAGCATCCCCTCCACTAATTTGTGGTACTCCTTCTCCGAACCGTCGCACCAATGGATCCGGTCCGGGCGAGTCATGCGCGCCACCTGGTCCACCCACCGCTCTACCGCTGTCTGAGCAGACATGTCATCTCCCTAAGAATAAGGTCTCTCTCCGCCATCCGCTCCCCTCATCCTGTCCTTCTCCCCTGAGGGGAGAAGGACAGGATGAGGGGAACCAGGGGGTCGCCTGACAACATCGCCAATGGCTCCCCGGGTAGGGCTCGAACCTACAACCTAGCGGTTAACAGCCGCTCGCTCCACCATTGAGCTACCGGGGAATGGTGGTAAGAATGGAGCCCTAGTGCTTATCCGTAAATAGGATTCCCCCCTTTCTAAAGGGGGGTGAGGGGGGATTTTCCCAAGGCGTCCCAAGGCAAATCCCCCTAGTTCCCCCTTTTTCAAAGGGGGATTCGAAAGCTATGACTTATTTAAGGATAAGCTCTTAGTATAACGCCGCGATCGGGTAGGGGCAACGATTTTCCGGGACGCGCCTGCGGGACGCTCAGAAATCCCGCCGCCCCTCGAGGGCCTTGGAAAGGGTCACCTCGTCGGCGTACTCCAAGTCGCCGCCCACCGGCAGGCCTCTCGCGATCCGTGTGACCCGCACGGCCAGCGGCTTCAGCAGGCGCGAGAGGTACATCGCCGTCGCCTCGCCCTCCACGTTCGGGTTCGTGGCCAGGATGACCTCTTTGACCCCTTCCGGTTCCAGCCGCTCCATAAGCCTCTTGCCCGTCAATTGATCCGGGCCGCGGCCGTCCAGGGGCGAAAGGGAGCCGCCCAGCACATGGTATCTCCCCTTGAAACTTCCGGTCTTCTCGACGGCCCACAGGTCGTTGGTCTCCTCCACAACGCACAGCAACGATCCGTCCCGAGTCGGGTCGGCGCAGATGTGACATGTGTCATCTTCGGAGATGTTGTAACAGACGGCGCAGCTCCGCGCGCGCTCCTTGAGCTCGATGATCGCCTGCGCCAGCGCAAAGACCTCCTCTTTGGACGCCTTGAGCAGATGGAACGTCAGGCGCTGGGCGCTCTTGGGGCCGATGCCCGGAAGGCGGACCAGCTCGCCGATCAGCCGGGCCAGTGAGGGCGCATAGCGGGACACGGCGCCCTTTACAATAAACCGGGCGGCAGGCCGAGGCCGCCCGTCACCCGGCCCATTTCCTGGGCCAGCAGCTCGCGGGCCTTCCGGAGTGCGTCGTTCGCCGCGGCCACAACGAGGTCCTGGAGCATCTCCAGATCGTCCGGATCGGCGACCTCGCGGTCGATCTTCACCTCGACCACGTCGCCCCGGCCATTGCATACGACGGTGACCATGCCGCCGCCCGCGGTCCCCTCAACCCGCTTTGCCGCAGCCTCTTCCTGGATCTTCTCCATCTCGGCCTTCATTCGCTGCGCCTGCTTGACCAGGTTCCCGATGTTCTTCATCTCATGCTCCCATCAGATCCTATTCGGGCGCCCTTTCGCTCACGCGGACGATCTGGCCCCCGAACAGCTCCACGGCCCGTTGGACCAGGGGATGACGCCGCATGGCCTCCCGGTCGAGGGCCGCCACCGACCGCTCAGGAGGGGCTGGCCCCTGAGGCTGCAGCATCGAGGGCTGCGCTGAGCCGGACGGACTCTGAAACCGATACTCGACCTTCAGTTGACGCCCGAACGCTTCGGCCGCGGCGGCGGCCATGAGCTGCCGATTCTCGAGGTCGTCCAGCGTCGATCGCGCGAAGGATGTGCCGTTTTCGAGGGTGACGACCAGCGTCTCTTCCTCGAGATGCACCCCCTTCACCTCTCCGAGGAGAGCGGCGAGGGACCGCTTCTTCCCCTCCAACACTCGCTTGATGTGGGCCCAGCCTTCTTCCGGCCCGAGGCCGCTGATGGGCGGAGGAGTCGAAGGCGCCGCTTCCATGGAAGGTCTCGGCGCGGGCGGCGGACCCGCGAGGGGCGCCCTCTTCTCCACCGCAGCGGTGGGGGCTGCGGATCACGACCTGCATCCCGACGCGGTGCTGGCGCCGACCGGCGTGTTGGAGGTGGCGGCCAACCAACTGAACATCGTCTTCGGCACGTCGCGCGACACGAGCGATTTCGTCGCCGACGCGCTCGAAGTGTGGTGGACGAACCGGCGCGAAGTGTACGACGACGTGCGTCGGCTGCAGATCGATCTGGACAACGGCCCGGAGATCGCCAGTTCACGCACCCAATTCATGAAGCGGCTCGTCGATTTCTCC
>Ga0209751_10005432_pt1 | contig 12009 bp, 11 predicted proteins | sample RifCSP13_1_FD_184019 | JGI IMG/M metagenome (GOLD analysis project Ga0209751, IMG submission 184019) | Soil microbial communities from Rifle, Colorado - Rifle CSP2_sed 13_1 (SPAdes) (version 2) | ecosystem: Environmental > Terrestrial > Deep subsurface > Rock core/Sediment | place: Rifle... | reverse complement strand
GCTTGTCCACATTGCGGCGACGCTCTCCGAGAGCGAGCGCGCGCGGGGCTTCGTGCTCGCAATCCTGCTGGCGTTCCTACCCGCCGCCGTGCTCGGCGCCACGCTGCACGGCTTCATCAAGGGGGTGCTGTTCGAGACGCCCGCGCTCATCTGCACCATGCTGATTGCGGGCGGCATCGTCCTGCTCGTGATCGACCGTGTCGCCCTCTCGCCCAGATACCACGATGTCATGGACTTCCCTCCAGCGCTGGCGTTCAAGATCGGCCTATTCCAGAGCCTCGCCATGATCCCCGGTGTTTCGCGCTCCGGCTCGACCATCGTCGGGGCCCTGCTGTTGGGAGCCGACAAACGCTCAGCGGCCGAGTTCTCCTTCTTCCTCGCCATGCCGACGATGGTCGGCGCCTTCTGCTACGATCTTTATAAGAGCTCGCAGTTGCTGCACTTCGACGACATAGTGGGGATCTCGATCGGCTTCGTGACCGCGTTCGTCACGGCGCTGCTGGTCGTGCGCTCCCTGCTGGCGTTCATCGGACGCCATGGGCTTGCGCCATTCGGGTGGTGGAGAATTGCCGTCGGCAGCATCGGGCTCGTGGCGCTAGCCGTGTTCGGCTAGAACTCAAGCCGCGTGCGAGGTTGCCGGCACGGTCAGGATGCGCTTCAGGCTCGCCGCATCGGGAGCCGAACGCAAGAGCTCGAGTGTCGCCGGCTCACGCACGAGCCGCGAGATGCGGGCCAGCGCCTTGAGGTGATCTCCGCTCGCGTGCTCGGGAGCGAGAAGCAGAAAAATGAGGTCGACGGGCTCGTCGTCGTGGCTCTCGAAATCGATCGGCTCGGAGAGGCGGGCAAAAAGGCACACGATGCCCTCGAGCGTCTTGAATTTGACGTGGGGTATGGCAATGCCCCGCCCAAGGCCCGTGGAGCCGAGCCGTTCGCGCTGCAAGAGCGTGTCGTAGATGTCACGCGCCTCGAGCCCGGTCATGTCCGCCGCGCGCGCCGAAAGGTCCTGCAGCGCTTGTTTCTTGGATGTGACCTTGAAGGAGGGAATGATCCCCCCCGGCGCCAAAAGATCTCCGAGATCCATCGTATTAATGCCCCACCGGGTATCGTGTCATCCGCCTGTTACTGTTCCGTTACAGACGCACAGAGACTGCCGCAAGAACGCGCTCGGAAATTGCCTGCTCAATCGTCGGTCAATCATTGCTCGAACGTGCCGCTTGCGCGCGATTTGGGATCGATCCAGCCGACGCGACCGTCGGCCCGCCGGTATACGATATCGAGACCTCCGTGACTGGCATTTCGAAGACACCAGGAATGCGGCCTCGGTAAGGTCAAGTTGCATGACGGGCAGGCCCACTGGCAGCTCGCGAATGCCCGGCTCCCTCTCCGCGATTACGACGATGGGGTTGCAGATCCCGCCTTGGTTCGCCGGCTCCACGGGCCCGGTATCGCGAAATCCGAGCCCGGCACGGCCACTCTAAGAACAACCGAGGTTTTATCTGAGATGTACGGCTTCAATGCTTCACATGCTCCGGCATTTTTCCCAGTGATTTGGAGTATCATCGTCTCGCCGCAAGTTCGCTACCTACACTACTCGCAGTGTAGCCGCCACTGCCCGCCGCGCACAGGGCAGTCCTGCTCGAATTCCACGCATATACAGCAGAACAACTCAGATATAGGTCGTGTCCAACTCGAATACTGCACGCTAGAGCCCATCGAATGCGGTGTCAATTCGTTGCCGTGCATCCAGTCTGGCGCAGCGCACCACTGACGGGCCTGATGTCCGATCGCGCACCGCCTGTGATTGCCCAGCGCAGCCGCGCTAGCTTGCGCGGCCGACGCGCTCGGCCAGCCGCTTCTCCCGCCGGCGTTGCACCGAGGAGGGGATGCGCATGGCTTCTCGATACTTTGCCACCGTGCGCCGCGCAATATCGACGCCGTCGTGCTTCAGTTTTTCCACGATCTTATCGTCCGAGAGGACGGCCTGCGGCGTCTCGCCGTCGATCAACCGCTTGATGCGGTCGCGCACCGCCTCGGAGGAATGCGCCTCGCCGTCGCCTGCCGAGGCGATCGCCGAGGTGAAGAAATACTTGAGCTCGAAGATGCCGCGCGGCGTGGCCATGTACTTGTTCGAGGTGACGCGCGATACGGTCGACTCGTGCATCGAGATGGCATCGGCCACGGTCTTGAGGTTCAAGGGCCGCAAGTGCTGGACGCCGTGCGTCAGAAAGCCGTCCTGCTGACGCACGATCTCCTCGGCGACCCTCAGAATTGTGCGCGCACGCTGATCGAGACTCTTCACCAGCCAGTTGGCCGTCTGCAGGCATTCGAGGAAATAGCTCTTGTCCTTCTCGCTGCGCGCCGTCCTGGCGACCCTGGCGAAATAGCTGCGATTGACCAGGACGCGGGGCAGAGTGTCGGCATTGAGCTCGATGAGCCAGCTGCCGTCGGCGGCCGGCCGCACCAAGACGTCGGGCACGACAGGCTGGACCTGCACGGACCCGAACTTCAGCCCCGGCTTCGGATTGAGATGCTTGATCTCGTCGATCATGTCGCCGATCTCGTCCATATCGGCGCCGACCGCTTTCTTGAGAGCGGGAAGATTGTGGGCGGCGAGCAAGTGCAGATTGGCGAGCAGCTTGGCGATCTGCGGATCGTAGCGGTTCTGCTCTTTGAGCTGCAGTGAGAGACACTCGGAGAGCGAGCGCGCACAGACGCCTGGCGGGTCGAAGGTCTGCAATGCGGCAAGCACGCGCTCGACGACGGCGCGCGGGGTGCCGAGCCTCACCGCGAGCTGCTCGAGGTCGGCCGAGAGATAGCCGGACTCGTCGACCATGTCGATGAGGTGCTGACCGATGAGCCGTTCGGCCGGCTCGCGCAGCGACAGCGGCAGTTGCGCGGCGAGGTGATCCTTGAGCGACAGCTCGCTCGAGACGAACGCCTCGAGATTGGCCTCCTCGTCGTTGAAGGAGTTGGCGCGCGGCCTGATCGAGGCCCAGCCCAATTCGTTGAGACCAGGCACCATGTCGGCGGTGCCCGCGTCGGGAAAGACGTTTTCGTATTCGGTGTCGAGCGTGCCCGCCGCATCCACGACCGGCTGGCGAAGATCGAGCCACTCGTCGTCATCCGCGGGCTCACTCTTCGCGTCGTTCTGGGGCTCGCTCTGGGGCTCGGCTTTGGCCGCAGTCTCGGCCGTCTCATCCCGCTCGAGAAGCGGATTGCGCTCGAGCTCGGCATCGACGAACTGAGTGAGCTCCATATTCGAAAGCTGCAGGAGACGAATGGCCTGCTGCAGCTGTGGTGTCATCACCAGCTGCTGGCCTTGTCTCAGTTCCAGCTTTGCCGAAATGGCCATGCCTGCTCGCCTTCACCCGTCTCGCGACGCGCTGCAAGCAGCCTATACTCAACGGCCGTTAACGAACATATCCCCGAGATAAACACGCCGGACATCTTCGTTAGCTATGATTTCCGCCGGCTTACCTTGTGTCAGAACTTGACCATCGTAAATGATATAGGCGCGGTCGATCAGGCTCAGCGTCTCGCGAACGTTGTGGTCGGTGATGAGCACGCCGATGCCGCGGTCGGTCAAGTGGCGAACGAGCTGTTGGATATCGCCGACGGCGATGGGGTCGATGCCGGCGAACGGCTCGTCGAGCAGGATGAAGGAGGGGCGTGAGGCGAGCGCGCGCGCGATCTCGCAACGCCTGCGCTCGCCGCCCGACAGCGCGAGCGACGGCGATTTCCTCAAGCGAGTGATGTGGAACTCCTCCAAGAGGCTGTCGAGCTGCTCCTTGCGCCTGCGCTTGTCCCGCTCGACGAGCTCGAGAACCGCCATGATGTTTTGCTCGACCGTCAGCCCTCGGAAGATCGAGGCCTCCTGCGGCAGATAGCCGATGCCGAGCCGTGCCCGGCGGTACATCGGCAGCCGCGTGATGTCCGCGCCATCGATCGTGATGCGGCCCGAGTCGGCGGGCACGAGCCCCATGATCATATAGAAGACCGTGGTCTTGCCGGCCCCGTTCGGGCCCAGGAGCCCGACCGACTCGCCACGGCCGACCGCCAGGCTCACGCCCTTCACGACCATGCGCTTCTTGTAGGTCTTGCGGACATTGGCGACTGTGAGCCAGCCCTCGGCGCCGATCGCTCCCTCGAACGCATCGTACTCGTAATCGCCGGTCGCCGGCACGAGGCCCGCCGGTGCAACGCCCCGATCGCGTCCATTGCGACGGGACCTCGCTCTCTTAGGCAGCAGTCTGGTCAGAGAGGATAGTTTCACGCGTCGCCTTCCGCGCGGGCGCCGGAGCCGCATTCGAGCCGGGCTCGCGGACTCATGTCAATTTCCGCTCTCGACGGGCCCCGGCTGAGTGGTGCCCCCCACCCAACCGTCGGGGGCATCCTTGGCGGGAGTCTTGGACGATTTCTTGGCGTCATTGGCTTCCTTCATCTGCAGGGGGAAGAATATGGCGTTCGGACGTCCGCGATTGGCCGGCTGGGCGCCCTCGGGCGCCTCCGTGATCCAGCCTTGGCCGGCAGGCTCAGCGACGGTCTTCGGCGGCGCCGTGTCGATCGTGCTCGCGCCGCTCGTCATGTCGATGCGGAGCCGCGTGCCGCGAACGACATTCTGCCCTTGCGTCAACACGACCTCGCTGCCGCCGACCATGGCCGTGTTCGACTTGGCGTCGAAATTGGCCCAGTCGCCGGCGGCGGTCTGGCCGTCCTTCGACGTGATCATCACATTGTTGCGTGCCTCGACGCGGGTAAGCTCGGTGCCATTTGCGGGCATGCGGCCGCTGGACGGCGCGGGGCTCGAGCGCGTGACATCGGCGAGGCTCGCCTCACCTGTGTAGAATGCATGCAGTTCGCCGCTCGTGATCTCGAAGCTGCCTTGCTTTGCGCGCACGTCGCCGCGAAATACGGCGACCTTCGCGGTATCGTCGACGTCGAGCTGATCGGACTCGACATCGACCGGCGCGTTGGGGTCCGTCTTGAAGGACGCCACACCCAACGTTTGAACGCCGGCAGCGTCTTTCGCCGCCGGCTTGGCCGGCTTGGCGAGCGCCTTTGGGCTGACCTCGCCGCGATAGAGGTGCGCCGTCACGCGGCCTGGACCGCTTCCCATGCCCGGCGGCGAGGTGAGTTGCGTGCGGCCCGCCTTGCGGTCGACGAAAAGACGGCGCCCCTCGAGCCGGTTCTTGCCCTGGACCACCACCACATTGCCGGTCAGGAGCGCGGTATCCGCGCGCTGATCGAGGTCCACCCTGTCGCTGGTCGCCCTGCGGTCCGTGCCCGAGGTCATGACCACGTTGCCGGTGAGAACGCCGGTCTCATTGATCGCATCGAAATCGCCGTTCGCGCACGTGACGCGATCGGTTTCGCCTCGCACAATGACCACCGGCTCCTTGGCCACGATCCGCCGCACCTTGCCGGAGGCGGCCCCCGAGCCGGCCGCGCCATCGCCTTGACGTGACGCGGGACTGGGCGCGGGCGTGCGCGCCGCTCCCGCGACCGCCTCGCCTTCGTAGGTGACCTCGAGCACGGGCGTGGAGAGCGTCGCGTCGGCCTGCTTGGCGCTCACCGCGCCGCTGAATACGGCCAACTTGGCGGTATCGTTCACGTCGAGCCGGTTTGAGGTGATTTCGACCGGCGCGTCGGAGTGCGCGAAAAGACCGGAGGCCGCTTGCTGTCCGGCGTCCTTGGCTTTTGGCTGAGCCTTGAGCTGGGCCTCAACGGCGTCGATGAACGCCACCTCGCGCGTCTTTTGCTTCAGCGTCATTGTCTTCGAGCGGATGGTTCCGGCCGGAAACTCGACGAGAACCGGCTCGTTCGACGTGAGGAGGTTTTTCTTCATCGCGAAGGTTGCGCTGGTGAGCGTCGCCTTGAGGCCGCTCTCCGAGTCGACATCGATCCTCTCGAACAGCTCGAGGATATCCGCCTTGTGGTCAAAGGTCCCGCGCACGGCGGCGATATTGGTCTTGGTCTTGTCCGGCTGAGTTATGACTCCGGTAATACCGTTGAGCTTGACCTGGGTCAGCTTCGCGAGGTCCTGCTGAGCCGTCACGGCGGTGAAGGCGTAGCTGCTTCCGTCCTTGCCGAAACCCTCGTAGCGTGGATTGTGCATCGTCAGGTCCTCGGGCAGGATCTTGCGTATCGAGAGGCCGGGCAGGCCCGCGCCCCATCCTGCCGTCTCGAGCATGCCGGCGACATAGCCTCCGAACAGGACGATTCCGGCGCCAGGCAAGGCCCAGCGGAGGAGGCGCACGACGGTCGTACGGCGGCGGGCCAGCAGGAACTCGCGGCTCCGATCGCCGGCCGTCATGAGCGCGAAGCTCGCCGGCGCTACCTGGCGGAGCCCGACATCGGTCGTAATGGCCATGGTCTCACGCCGTCCGGGCGTTTGAGGCACGTGCGAGATGCACTACGAGATTCGCCGCCAATTTGGGTCATATTGGGACTGAACTCAAGCCGGCGGCCCCATTCCTGCGCCCTCGTCCAGTCTCGCCAACGGGATGCGGGCGGCCTCGGAATGGGCTCGCAAGCCGCCTTCAGTGGGAGAAGATGTCCTCCTCGCCGAAGCCCGCCAGATCGAGCTTCGCCCGGGTCGGCAGAAACCGGAATGCCGCCTCCGCGAACGCGCGCCGCCCCTCGCGGTCAAGCATGAGATCGAGCTTCGCCTTGATCGCGTGCAGATAGAGCACGTCCGCCGCGGCATAGGCGAGCTGCTGCTGAGTGAGGTCGGCCGCCCCCCAGTCGGAGCTCTGCTGCTGCTTCGAGAGCTCGACGCCCATGAGCTCGGCGGCAAGGTCCTTGAGGCCGTGGCGGTCGGTGTACGTGCGCACGAGCTTGGAGACGATCTTGGTGCAGTAGATGGGCTCGGCGGTGACGCCGAGGAAGGTCTCGAGCACGGCCATATCGAAGCGGGCGTAATGAAAGATCTTGAGTGTGCCCGGATCGATGAGCAGCGCCTTCAAGCGAGGCGCGGCATATGTCGCCCGATCGAGCTGGACGAGATGCGCGCTGCCGTCGCCGGACGAAAGCTGGACCAGGCAGAGCCGGTCGCGGCGCGGGTTCAATCCCAGCGTTTCGGTGTCGACCGCAACACTCGCACCGAAGCCGAGGCCCGGGGGCAAATCACCCTTGTGGAGCTTGATCGAAGGGCTTGCCATGGAGCCTTGCTTCGGGTCTGCCGGAGTGACGTAAGGTGCGGCTGGTGCCCAGAAGAGGACTCGAACCTCCACGCCTCGCGGCGCTAGTACCTGAAACTAGTGCGTCTACCAATTCCGCCATCTGGGCTCAAGCTTGCACTCGAGCCGCTTGAGTTAGAGTGAGCGGGTTTGGTTGTCAATTCTGCGAGGCGCGGCTAAAGAGGCCGCTTGGGCCCTGCCGTCGGCTCAATTCCGGGACGGCAGGCCAGAGGGGAGCGGCGCAATGGTCCCTGACATGAAGGGCCGCGATATCGTCACGATTTTCGGCGGGTCGGGCTTCGTCGGCCGGCACACGGTGCGGGCGCTGGCGAGGAACGGCTGGCGCGTGCGCGCCGCCTCGCGCCGGCCCGACCTTGCGGGCTTCCTGCAGCCCATGGGCGATGTCGGACAGATCCAGCCGGTGCAGGCGAACCTGCGCTACGCCCAGTCCGTCAGGCACGCGGTCGAGGGCGCCTACGGCGTCGTCAACCTGGTCGGCATCCTTGCCGGCACGGGCCGCCAAAGATTCAAAGCGGTGCACGTAGCGGGCGCGCGAGCAGTCGCCAAAGCCGCCCGCGAAGCAGGCGTCGAGCGGCTGGTCCACATCTCGGCCATCGGCGCCGACCGGAGCTCTCCCGCGCGCTATGCGCGCACCAAAGCCCTTGGCGAGGCAGCCGTGCTCGAGGAATTCCCCGAAGCCGTCATCCTGCGCCCCTCGATCGTGTTCGGCCCCGAGGACGCGTTCTTCAATCGCTTCGCCGCCATGGCCCGCATCTCACCCCTGCTGCCGTTGATCGGCGGCGGCAAGACGAGGTTCCAGCCGGTCTACGTGGGCGACCTCGCGGCGGCCATCGCGGCCGCCGTCGAAGGGGCCGGCAAGCCCGGCGCGATCTACGAGATCGGCGGGCCGGAGGTGCTGACGTTCCGCGAGCTGCTCGATCGGACGCAGGCCTACGCCGGCCGCAAGCGGCTCTACTTCTCCATGCCGTTCTGGCTCGCGAAAGCACAGGCGCTTCTGACTTGGCCGCTGCCCGCCAGCCTGCGCCCCATCACCTTCGACCAGGTGCGCCTCTTGCAGCGCGACAACGTCGTGAGCGAAGCGGCCCTGAAGGACGGGCGCACGTTGAGGGCGCTCGGCGTGGAGCAGCCGCACGCGATTGGCGCCATCGTGCCCGGCTACCTCGAGCGCTTCAAGCCCAAGGGCCAGTACTCGCATTATCGGGGATGAAGAGGCGCCGGCCTTCCCTCTCTCCGATCTGCGAGTGGGAACAGGCAGACTAAAAAAAACCCTCGGCCGCGGCGGCCGAGGGCTCATCTCGATTACGTACACTCTCTGGTGCGCGCTTATCTAGTGCACGCTCGTGATCTCGAGCTCGTCCTCCATGGCGTGGCTCATGGCCGCCTGCCGGGTGTCGGTCAGCGCGATAGGCGTTCCGTCCGCAGCGTGGAGCGCGTAAAGATTGAGGCCGGGCGGCAAGCCTTCGATGGCCGGGAACATCCGCCTCGCTTCGTCCGAGGTCAATGTCTTGATGTAGGCGATCTGACCGCCGCCGAGGCGCGCGAGCTCGATTTGGCTCATCACCGGCGCGACTTTGTCCGTAGCGCCGGGAGCCTTGCTCCGCTTCGTCGTGTTCTGGTTCATGACCCAACTCCTCCTCTCTCGAGGCATTGTGACGTCATGGGTCGTGGGCAGGCTTGAGCGCTGCGCCACCTTCCCATGCTCGGCCGATTCGAGACACTTGGCTGTAACTTGGCGGCACCTATGGGCGTGATTTCTCGACGCCGATTTCGATCTTGCGCACCAAGCGCTCGGCCTCATGACGCACGAGATCGATCGCCAGCAGGCCATTGTTCAGCTCCGCCGCCTTGACCTCGATCCCGTCGGCCAGCACGAATGTCCGGCTGAACTGGCGGGCCGCAATGCCGCGGTAGAGATACTCGCGCGACTTCTCGTCCTGCTGCTTGCCGCGGACGATGAGCTGGTTGTCCTCGAGCATGATCTCGAGCTCGCCACGCGTGAAGCCCGCGACCGCAAGCGTGATCCGCAGCCGCTCGGCACGCCCGTCCTCGGCGGGGATGCGCTCGATATTGTAAGGGGGGTAGCCGTCGCCCGCGCTCTTGCCCGCGCGGTCGATCAAGCGTTCGATCTCCTCGAACCCCAGAAGCAGCGGGTTGGAGAGCAGGGACAAGCGTGACATTCTCTCGAAAGCCCTTTCGATAAGCGACCTTCACATTCCCGTCCTGTGGCCGGCGGCGCCGTTTGAAGCCTCCGCCCCGCCAGCCCCTCGTCCGGGCGCCGGCTCGACCAGAGATGAGATATGGGAACGTCGGGACGTTGTTCAAGCTGACGCGCAAGGCCGCCAATCTCGCCCTCGGCCGCATGGAGATGGCGAGCCGGGCCGCCGGCTGGGGATAGAATTGCACAACCGGTTGCTGGGCCGCCAGAATCGCGCTGCTCCTCATGGCCGAGAGAGAGGAGGCTCGAGGCCCCGAGATGCGGTCGCTCATGAGAAGGTTGGTGAGAAGACCTGCGAGACGGCTGGGGCGGTTTGGCGGGCTCTCAGCCGCTCTTCTTGCACTTTCGGGCTGCGCAGAGCCGCTGACGACGGGCACGATCACGCCTGTCAATCCGCCGGATTTCGTGCCCGGACTGCCGAAAGGCTATCAGTGTCCGCTGGTCCCCAATGGGTTCGATCCGGCAGGATCGATCTATCGACTCGAGGCGAACGGCACGTACTACCGGGTCAAGGATTTCAGCGGCGACCCGGCCGTCCTGGCCATGGCGGGATACAAGAGAAATGTACCGATCTCCAACTATGCTCTGAGCGATAAGCAGACGTCGACCGCCGGTCTTTCATTCAACATTCTCAAGACAGCGCTACCTGGCTTGTCGGCGGGCGGGTCCGCCGACTTCAATAAAGAGATGGCGGTCGATATCACCGTCGAGGACATGGTGGGCGAGGTCATCGACGATACGGTCGCCGATCACATCGTCGGCTGGTTCAAAGCCAATATCGAGCCCAAGCCGGGGAACAAGTACTTTCTCGTGCGCGAAGCTGTGAGGGCAGGCTCGGTCAGCTATCAGTTGAAACAGAAGGACCTCGCCAAGCTCGGCGGAAAGGCCCAGCTCAAGAAACTCGCGGACGGGGCAGCGAATGTGACGTTTCGCGACAATGATGGAAGCTTTGAGATCAAGCAAAAGTTTTCCCCGGAGCGGATTCCTGTGTGCATCAAGTCCGCCGAAATCGTCATTGATGCCGGGAGCACGGCCCGCCGGTCCTCGGGAATGGCCGTGTCGCTCAAGCCGGCCGACGATACGACAGTGCCCGCGATCAAGCGCGTCGGGGACAAATAGCCGTTCGAAGCGGGGCCTCGAGGGCCCTGCGCGGCGCAGCATGAGATGAGTCCGCCGGCCCGATGAATTCACGGTCGCCGGCCAGATCTTAGCGTAGAGGCAGCTCAATTTGCTGCGGCGAGCAGGGTTTGGCCCGACTGATGCCCCTCGACACGCCCGCCCCCGCCGCCCTCGCAACAGTATTGCCGTCGCGGGCGATGCCCGCGGCAAAAGCGACCCGTAATGGAACAGCGTTAACGCTTTGCGAAGATGAGGAAAGGGTTGACCGAAAGGCCGGCCCTATTGTTTGTTCAGTCCCGGCTTCGTCCCTGAGATCCGGTTTGCATTGGCAGGAGAAGTGAAATGAAAAACGCTAAACTAGACGGCATGAGCTTGAAGCAGCTGCGCGACTTGCAAGTGCGGGTCGAGACGGCAATCGCCGCGCGCCAGCACCAGGAAAAACTGGAGCTGAAAAACAAGGCTGCGCAGCTGGCTGCGAAAGCCGGATTCAGCGTCGCGGAACTGTTCGGCCAAGGCCGCAAGACCCGAGGTCCAGCCGGCATCAAGTACCGTCATCCGCAGGACGCTTCGCTGACGTGGACCGGACGCGGCAGAAGGCCGAGATGGCTGGTCAAGGCCGGCGGCGACATCGAGCGCTTCCGGGTTGCCTGACGAACACGCCTAGCCCGACCTTCTCAAAGGGTCGGGCTAGTATGGCGGTTCGGAAGTTCCCCACCACTCGCGGCTCCCTCGTGAGGGAACTTCTGAAACAAATCCATAACTTGCAAGTCTATGATTCTAGTGTCCCGAACCCGAAGTTTGCACACAGCTTGCGGCAATCGAGTTTGCGAACTCCGGGTTCGTAAGGGACACTAGCCATCCCGTCACCGCCGCAGCTCGAGCCCGGCTGACGCGCCCGCGAGTAGCGGCGCGCCGTCGCGCCTTGGCGGCGCGGCGATTTCGCTGTGCACTGTTTTGGGAACCGTGCAGCGACCCCCGGCAAATCAGTTAAGGGAAATTCGGGTGGTCGCTCGTCGAGGGTCTGTCATGTCTCAAACCGTGCGAGATCGCAGAGGGCAAGATGGCATCAATCGCAAGGGGCGCGCTTGTCGCCGTCGTGGCGTCGGGAGCACTCGCCGGGTGTGCGACGTGCCCCCTCAAGACGGCCTCGACGGCGGCGCAGCCGTACCGGGTCAAAGCCGCGGCCGTAGAGGAGTCTAACGACGACGAGACGCGCAAATGGTGCGGCCAGCGCCATATCGACTACCAGGACGGCAAGTCGCCGGGCGGGGCCAAATCGCTCCAGCAAAAGTTCGCTGACGATCGCATCTGCGCGGCGCTCGAGCAGCAGAATTGAACCGGGCCCTGGAAACTCGCGGCCAGCACGGCGTGACGCTACTCTGACTTCGGCACTGGCCGGCGCCCTTGCCCAAATGCTTGCGCCAGCTTCGACCAAGCCAGCTCTTGCTGGCTATTGAACCGCGCCGGTTTCCTCGG
>Ga0209751_10005428_pt1 | contig 12015 bp, 11 predicted proteins | sample RifCSP13_1_FD_184019 | JGI IMG/M metagenome (GOLD analysis project Ga0209751, IMG submission 184019) | Soil microbial communities from Rifle, Colorado - Rifle CSP2_sed 13_1 (SPAdes) (version 2) | ecosystem: Environmental > Terrestrial > Deep subsurface > Rock core/Sediment | place: Rifle... | reverse complement strand
GCTGGCTGATCTGGGCGGCAGCCTCAGCAGCCAACTCCGGACGACCGGCGCGTTCGGCGTCGGCGATGGCTTCACGCTGGGTCTTTATTTCCTTCTGCAAGACTGCCAGGACGGCAGGTTCGTCCAGGGAGGCGCCTTTCTCGATTTCTGCCAGCTTGATGGCCGAGAGCGCCATGCGAAGAGTGCGCTTACGCAGCTCATCCCCAGCGCGCATGGCGTCCTTCAGGTCGTTCTCGAGTTGGGTCTTGGTGGACATATGTTTATCCAGGTTGTGGTTGCGGTTTCACGATACCTGGCTTATTGCTAAGACGGATCAACTCCAGGCTCTCTTGTTGGATGTTTTGGAAGAAGAAAGGCTGGATAGTTCGTAAGTTTCGGAAGCGAGCTAAGCTCATTAACCGGATTGAAAGAAAGACTTCATACTCGTTTGAAAGTCGCGCTGCCAGAAATCGGATTGGCTCATGTTCCCGCCAGTTATCGTCACGCGTAATAATTAACAAGTCAATATCTGAGTCCGGACTTCGCTCACCGCGAATACTAGAACCATAAATCAAAACTTGAAATACAGCATGGCTATATTCTTCCTTTAGATTATCCATGAATTTATTCACGGCTAACCGTTCATTTGTTGATAGGTAAGGCAATCGAGCTAAAACCTCATTCATCTCGTTTCATACTTTCAAGATATGTTTCAACCCTGTCGACAAACCTTTTTGCATCACCGTATCGCTTTATTGCCAAATCATAATCGATATAGGGAATAAGTTCGTAATCGCTTTCTTGACGGGCATCGAAACTAACCCCCAGTATATCTCCAAATTCAGGTTCTATTAAACCACTCTTGATGAAGTGAAGCCGAAATGCCGAAATGACACCTGTATGCTTGCTGCGTGCAATGCCAATACTGGCGAGTACAGCGCTGGCGGCGTAGAAGATTGCGTAATAGGTACGGCTTATAGCAACAGGATAGAGTTCTTCTCGAATATTGATCTCGACGGCCCGCAACTCCTGTCGAGCCCGATCAAGATAAGGTTGCACATTTTGGTCACTCACGCTAGAAATTATACTATAAGGCTCTGAAAACCATTTCCTCTGCTCAGGAGGATATTGAAAGAGGTGATCTTTGTCACTTGCCCCGAGGGTCTTTATTCTGTATGATCATAGATAGAAAGCCAATAATCGGGATATTCCATTTGAATATGGATTTGTAATCCTCGATCTATCAGTTCTTTATAAGGGAGGAAAAGAAGCCCTATCAACTGCCCGGGCAGCAGACTAATCGACAGATACCAGCTATATTAAACTCAAAATCCAATTTTGGGAGGAAAAAACCATGTCCCGCAAGACCTTTTATCTGCTGGTTTTGTTAAGCCTACTGAGCCTGGTGGTCGGCGCGCCGGGAACGTTCGCTCAAACGCCGCAGCCGCCCGAAAGACCATACCCACCCGAAAGCGAACGCCCGGTTCACTACCCTGAACGGAAAGCGGGGGGAGGGGAGGAGCCGTTGCATTTTCCAAAACAAGAAAGCAACGCCCAAAGCCTCAGCCCAGCGGTGGCGCTGGGTGAGCCGGGGACGAGCTTCCGCTATGTCGAGACGTTCGGGGTGACCGGAGAACCCTACTCGGCGGACGGAGAACATCTCTTCACCCCCAGTGGGCTGTTCATTGACTCGGGGGACAACCTGTATGTGGTCGAGGAGATCGGTTACCGCATGCTCAAGTTCGATTCCAGCGGTGTGAACCAGCTGATCATCGGGCATGCCGGGCAGCCCTGGCACCACGATGATTTCCTGGCCAATCCGAGGGACGTAGCCTTAAGTAGCAACGGCCATATCTGGATCGTCATTAACACAGCGATAAAGGAATTCGATGAAACCGGCCAGCTGGTGCAGATCTTCCCGGAGACCGACCCGTGGAATCCAGGGACGGACAACGATCGATTCAATGACCCGCGCGGGATCGCCTTTGACTCGACCGGGAAGTTGTACGTTTCTGACTCTTATAACCACCGCATCCAGGTGTACGACGTGTCCGGCGAAAGCCCACTCTACCTGACTACCATCGGTGAGACAGGCGTCCCAAAGGGAGACAATACCGGCTTTAATTATCCGAGCCGAATAGCATTTGATAGCGCAGGTCGCCTTTACGTGCTGGACAGTTGGAATTATCGAGTGCAACGCTGTGAGTTTGCCGGAGCATGGACTTGCAGCACGTTCTTTGGAGAAACCGGTGTACCTGGAGATGACCTGTTTCATCTAAGCTATGGATGGGGAATCAACATAAAAGGAGATTATGTTTTCCTCGCTGATGGAGGAAATAATAGGGTCCTCAGATGTGACACGTCTGTGGTCTGTGAGCATTTTGCTGGCACGACCGGTGAAAGCGGGTGGGATAACGATCACTTTCTCTGGCCGGTGGCAGTGGCGATAGACTCTGCTGGAAATGTCTATGTCAGCGATCAAGACAACCACCGGATCCAGAAATTTGACAGCAGTGGGACCTACCTGAGCACGCTCGGTGTCACCCGCGTTCCGTATGTCACGGACGACGTACGGTTAAATACACCCTGGGGCATTGGTGTCACCCCTGATGGCAGCCTTTATATCACTGAACACCAAGGTTTCCGCCTGGTCAAGATGGTTGCGGATGGGACCCAGCAGTGGACGGTTGGCGAGCCCTATGTGTATGACGCTGACAATGCCCATATTGGTTGGCCATCGGGCAACGTGGCTATCGACGCACGCGGGTGGGTTTATGTGCCGGATCCCGGCCATAATCGCGTTCAGATTTATAATGCGGATGGGGATTATGTAGTTACCCTTGGGAGCGGCGGCAATGGCGATTACGAATTCGAGTGCCCAGCTGGCGTGGCGATCAGCCCGGTCAATGGGGATATCTATGTGGTCGACCGCTGCAACCAGCGCATCCAGGTCTTCAGCAGCGACCGCATCTATAAAGCCACCCTGGGGGTGCTGGACGAAACGGGAAGCGATAACCGGCACTTCAACTGGCCATGGGGCGTGGCGGTGGATGCCAAGGGCAAGATCTATGTGGCGGACAGCGACAACCAGCGCGTGCAGAAGTGCACGCTGAGCGGGAGTAGCTATACCTGCACCACCTTCGCGGGAGAGACCGGGGTATTCGACAATGCTTTTGGCCATTTACATCCCCTGTCCGTGGCAGTTGACGCTGATGGCAGGGTGTACGTGGCCGACGAATGGAATGTCCGTATCCAGGTCTTCGACAAGCAGGGGGCATACCTGACCACCATCGGCGGGGGGTGGGGGCAGAATACAGGCGAGATGGTGGCACCGGCTGGTGTGGCGGTGGATGGGGAGGGCAACGTCTATGTGACCGATCGCGACAACCACCGCATCCAGAAGTTTGCCCTGGGTGTTCCGGGCTGGCGGCAGACTAACATCGATGGCTTTGGAGCTCCGGGTGTTCAGGTGAGCACACTGGATGTATTCCAGGGCCAGCTCTACGCAGGAACTTGGCCGGGGCAGGTCTGGCGCGCAGCGGATGGGCGCTCCTGGAGCCAGTTCACGCCACCCTGGTCGTCCAGTGGGGTATCCGATGCACAGCCCTTCGGGTCCTATCTATATTTAGGCACGAGCGGCGATATGGGGAATGATGTGTGGGTGGGTGAGATCTGGCGGACAGACGGGACCAGCTGGGAACAGGTTGCCGCGGAGGGCATGGGGGATATTAATAACTATGAGGTGAACGTGCTGGCAGTTTTTTCGGATTATCTCTATGCGGCGACCAGTAACGCTGCAACCGGCGTCGAAATCTGGCGCAGCGCCAGTGGAGATGCCGGCAGCTGGACACAAGTCAATAATGATGGCTTTGGAGGGGGATCAGCTTGGCCTGCAACCATGGATATATTTGGCGGTCGCCTCTACGTTGGTATCGTCCGGGATAACGTCGCCGAGCTGTGGCGCACACAAAATGGAACGGACTGGACACCTGTCTTTACGGATGGCCTGGCGGAGAACAACACCGACGTTTCGGCCATGGCCGAGTTCCAGGGCGAATTCTACATCGGGTTGCGAAATGTAGTCTCCGGTGGCGAGGTCTGGCGGTCGAGCGACGGGCTGAACTGGACTCCGGTGTTCACCGGTGGGTTGGGGAAGGCAGCTAACGGTCGCCCTTATGGGCTCATTGTCCATGGCAACTATTTGTATCTTGTGTTCTCCAACGACGAGACGGGGGCAGAAGTGTGGCGGTCAGCGGATGGCGCTACCTGGAGGCCTGTTATGCAAGGCGGTTGGGGCGACAGCAACAATTGGTACGCAGATTACTTCGATAAAGCTGCAGCTGAGTTCCAGGGACAATTGTACATAGGCACGTTAAATTGGGTGAACGGCGGTGATATTTGGATGAAGCTGGGGGATATCTATCTCCCGGTGATCGGGAAGTAGTTTTTAAGGATTGGCGCATTTCGGACGGTCTTCAAATGCGCTAGTCATATGCGCTTTCACCGTAGGACAAGATGCCATCTTGTCCTACGGTTGCTTATAGACCCTCATCCCATCGGGAAGCGCATGCGCTGGCCACCGATCAGGTGCAGGTGAAGGTGAAAGACGGCCTGCCCAGAATTAGGGCCGGTGTTGACGATCAAGCGGTAACCGGTCTGGTCAATTCCCCGCTCTTGAGCCAGTTGGCGGGCGACGGTGAACAGGTGGCCGATCAAGGGTTCGTCCGCCATGTCCAGATCGTTGACTGAGGTGAGGTGCTTATTGGGCACGAGCAGGATGTGGGTGGGGGCAACAGGATGGATGTCCAGGAAGGCCGTCACCTGCTCGTCGGCATAGACAACTGTACCCGGCTTTTCCCCGGTGATGATTTTACAGAAGACACAGTTAGTCGGCATCGTTTCCCTTTGATAACTTCCCGAAGATGAATGGGATTAAACTAGCACCTCCTGAGAGCTTCCGGGAAGTTGATCGATATCCGTGATCTGCCCGAAGATATCTCCGGCGGTGGGTTCGATCAGGTGCACCGGGGTGATCTGGTTCCAGAGATGGCGTGGCGCGCGCGCCTCCACCCGCAGGTAGTTGTCAGTCAGGCCGCTCACGTGCCAGGTTTGCGCGTCAAGTGTGGTGACTCTTTCCCACAAGACGGGCAAGATTTGCCCCAGAAATCGCTGCTGGTAAGCTCGGGCTGATCCCGCCAGAGCAGTGCGCAGGCGCGCGTTACGCTCCTTACGCAGCGGGTGAGGCACCTGGTTTGGCATCCGTATGGCAGCTGTTCCCGGCCGGGCGGAGTAAGTAAAGACATGCCCACCGGCAAACCGCATTTCATTTATAAAGGCCAACGATTCGGCGAATTCGGCTTCAGTCTCACCTGGGAAACCGGTGATCACGTCGGTGGTGATGGCGACATCGGGAATGGCGGCGCGAGCCGATTGGACCAGGGCAGCAAACGACTCGGGGGATGTCTTGCGCGCCATGCGGCGCAGAGTAGCCGCGCAACCGGATTGCAGCGGTAAGTGCAAGTGGCGGCACAGGCGCGGGTCTTCCCACAAGGAGAAGAATTCTGCGTCTAAATCCCAGGGTTCGAGGGAAGATAATCGTAAGCGGGGCATATCGGTCTCGGCGAGGATCACCTGCACCAGGTGGCGGAGGTGAAGCGGGGGAGAGAAGTCCTGTCCCCAGGATCCGAGATGCACGCCGGTCAGGACGATCTCTTTAGCAGCAGTTCCGCCCAGGACGTCGCCTTGCAGGGCGGTGCTCACGTCGGCCAGTACCTCCGCCTCCGGACGGCTATGCCCGGGGCCGCGGGCGATGGTCGTCACGCAGAATGTGCAGCGGTTGTCGCACCCATCTTGGACTTTGATGAAGGCCCGTGTGCGTAAGCGCGCACCTGGCAGGGTTTGGCGGGCCAGGTGTTCGAGGTCGAAGGTCTCGGTCGGGAGCTGCAGCAAATCCGCAACCAGGTGGTCTTTCTCCAGGTTGGGCACCACGCGGCTGACGGCTGGCATAGCTGCTGCCGTTTCGGGATGCAGGCTCGACCAGCAGCCGGTGACGACGACCTCTTTGGCGCCAGCATGAGCTGCCTGGCGGATCTTCTGGCGCGAATCGGAGGCCGCTGCAGCGGTGACCGCGCAGGTGTTGACCACTGCCAGGTCAGCCTCTTCCGGCGCGGCGACGATGGCGTGTCCGGCGGCGCGCAACTGGCGGGCGTAGGACTCGATTTCGCTCTGGTTAAGGCGGCAGCCGATGGTGTCGAGAAAGACTTTCATGGTGCGGAGAACGTGATACGTGAAACGTGAGGCGTGAAACGTGTAGTCAGGATTTTAGAACGGTGAAGTTTTCAAAGTATACCGCGATTGTGGGGGGCATCAGGGCGTCTGCCAGGCGAGGTGGAGCAGGCTAAGCAAACATAAAGACTTCTGGCAAGGTGATCTTTAGGGAATTTGGTCCAACAATCTTTGGGCATGCTCTGCGGTAACGTCGTCGGGACCCGAAAGAGAGCGAGCCAGTTCGAGTTCCTGCCTGGCGCGGGAAGTCTCGCCCTCTAAAAGGAAAAGCAAACCGAGGTGCAGACGGGCGGGGGCGTAGCCCGGGTCGGCCTGCAAAGCACGCTGGAGGAAACGACGCGCGCTGAGCAGGTCCTCGAGCAAGATAAATACTTGCGCCATGACATCCAACGCGGCAGGATCGGATGGGCCAATAATTACCGCCTGGCGGGCGGCAGGCAAACCGACCTGACGAACCTCGATTTCGTAATTAATCGAAAATGTCGCCAGGAGGCGCCAATAGGTAGCCTCGCGCGGGGCCAGTTCGGTGGCGCGCTGGTAATGGTTTTGGGCGGCTGAAAGGTTTCCTAAAGAAGCCAGTGCTTTCCCGATCTCAGCTTGAAGGATTGGATTATCCGGATCGAGGCGGGAAGCGGTATGGAGATATACGAGAGCCAGATCAGAGCGATCTTTTCGTTGCCAGTATAATGCCAGGAAGGTGTTGGCGGCGACCGAGTCTGGATCGAGCGCCAGGGCTTTTTGGATTTCAGGTAGACCTTCCTTGTTAATATGCTGCCGGGCTTCACCCAGAAATGCCCAGGCTTCGGCGTAGCCCGGATGGAATTTGACTGCCTGAGAGAAAGCCTGGGCAGCCAGTTCCCATTCTTCGAGGGTAGCCAGGGCTCGTCCAGAGGCCAACAAGATGTAGGCGGTATCTTCGCTACGGCGAGCTGAGGCGATGCTCTGTTGGAGCAGCTTTATCTTTGGAGCTAATGCTGGGTCCAGATCACCCGCAAGAACCAGGTGAGCCAGGGCTGCTTCTGGTTGGTGAGCAGCCAGGAGCAGTCCAAGCTGATAGTGCTGCGCTGCGTCGGTTGGATGAAGCTTGAGATAGGCCTGAAGGTCAGCGATAGCGTCAGGATAGCTCCCTAATTCACGGTGGGCTTGCGCCAGACGGAGGTGCAATTCGTCAGCTGAACCACCTGCCCGCAGGGCCGACTCCCAGGCCTGGATCGCAGCAGACAAATCGCCGTCCAATCGTCTGGCATCTCCCAGGGCGACCAGACCTTGCGGTGAAAGCATTCCCGCAGCCGCGGCGCGCTGGAGATGCTCCCTAGCTGTCTGAGAGTCCTCGCCTTTTAGGCTATAGATGCCGGCCAGCTCCCACAGGTCGGCGCGCCAGGGGAAGCGCGCCGCGGCCCGAGAGATGGCTGCGGCTGCCCCTGCCGCGGAAGCCGCGGAGGGGGAATTCGACTCAATCGCACGGTGCGCCATCTCAAACGCCTGGTCGACCAGATGCGGGCGTGCAGAGATCCCTAAGAGGGATGCCAGGACCAAGGGGATCAACAAGCGAATCCAGAGGGAGAGAAATGAAAACCGTGTCACAAAACGAAATTATAGCCGACAGTAGGTTAAACGTGACGAATATCAGGTTGTTTTCTCGGACTGTACTGGCTATAATGGATTCAAGTTTGCCTGGAGGAGTTAATATGGATTTCGCTTTAACAGAAGAGCATCGTATGGTGCAGCGGATGGTGCGTGAGTTTGCTCAAAGGGAAGTCGCACCGGTAATAAAAGAGTACGACCGGGCACAGGAGATGGCGCCCTTCGTGCTGGCGCGCATGGCTGAGCTCGGCATCCTTGGGATTTGCTTCCCGTTGCGATTGGGGGGACAGGGGATGGATTATATATCCCTTGGCTTAGCTTGTGAAGAGCTGGAGGCAGTGGACACCACGCTGCGGGTGGTGATGTCCGTTCACGTTGGGTTGAACAGCATGGCTCTGTTGCAATGGGGTTCAGAAGAACAAAAGGAACGCTTCCTGGTGCCACAGGCGCGTGGGGAGAAGATCGCTTGCTTTGGCCTGACCGAACCTGGAGCGGGGTCGGACGTGGCCGGGATCACGAGCAGCGCCCGGCGGGAGGGAGAGGAATACGTTTTGAACGGCGAGAAGATGTGGATTTCCCTGGCGACGAAGGCCGATCATGCGTTAATCGTGGCGCGCACCGATCCAAAAGCTCCCGATCCGCACGACGGGCTGTCCGCTTTTATGGTCGAGTTGAACAGCCCAGGTGTAAAATGCGGCGATATCCATGGGAAGTTGGGTGTACGCGCCGGATCGACCGGATGGCTCTCCTTCCAGGATGTCCACTTGCCGATTGAGAACCGCTTGGGAGAGGAGGGCGAAGGATTTAAGATCGCCATGTCCTGCCTGGATAATGGGCGTTATACGGTTGCAGCGGGGGCGACCGGTTTGATCCGGGCCAGCCTGGAGGCGAGCGTGAAATACGCCAACGAGCGCCAGGCGTTTGGGCGCGAGATCGGCAAGTTCCAGCTGGTGCAGCAAAAGATCGCCCGTATGGTACAATCTTACGAGTCCGCCCGCCTCCTTTACTTGCGCGCCGGTTGGATGAAAAACCAGGGATTACGAAATACGCGCGAGACATCCCTGGCGAAATGGTTCGCCACGGATGCGTCATTCGAGGCAGCAGCGGAAGCCATTCAAGTTCACGGTGCCTATGGGTACAGTGACGAATACGATGTGGAGCGTTACCTGCGGAATGCCAAAGGGGCGATCATTTACGAAGGGACGAGTGAGATTCACCAGCTCATGCAGGCTGGATATGCACTCGGCTACCGGGATGACGCCCCTTTACGATGTGAGTTGCCAGCTTATGATCCAGACTTCTGGCAGACATAATCATCAATCTACAATCCATGGAGGTTACATTGAAAATCGTAGTATGCGTTAAACAAGTACCTGACTCCGCCGCCAAAGTGGTGGTGGAAAACGGGCAAGTCACCTGGGGGGATGCTCCCTTAGTGATTAACCCGTGGGACGAGTATGCTGTGGAGACTGCCTTGCGCCAACAAGAGGCCCACGGCGGCGAGGTCACGGCCATCAGCATGGGAGCCGAGAATGCCAAGGAAGCGCTCAAGCATGCCCTGGCGATGGGGTGCCAAAACGCGGTGCTCATCTCCGACCCGGCGTTAATCGGAGCCGATAGTCTGCTCACTGCGCGGGTGCTTGCGGCGGCGATCAAGAAGATCAGCGGTGTTGACCTGGCTTTCTTTGGCCGGCAAGCGATCGATGGAGACGTAGGGGTGACCGCTGCGCAGACGGCACGCGTCCTCGGTTGGCCAGCCCTGACCCTGGTATCAGCCGTCTCACAATTGGACCCCGGTGTAGGGACGATCCAGGTGGAGCGATCGGTCGAGGAAGGGCGCCAGGTGGTAGAAGCCAAGCTGCCCGCCTCGATCAGCGTTGTCAAGGATATTGGCGAGCCGCGCTACCCATCGTTCATGGGCATCCGCAAAGCCTCTCGGGCTGAGATCCCGGTCTGGACGCTGAGCGACCTGGGGCTGGAAGCGTCGGCGCCAGTCGTTACCTGGCCAGAAATCACGAATCCGCCTAAGCGGGAAGTCTTAACCGAGATCATCGCTGGCGATAACCCTCAAGAGATCGCCGAAAAGCTCGTCGAGAAAATAATAGAAGAGAAGGTGTTGTGATGGCTGACAAAGTATGGGCTTACATCGATCATTTCAAAGGAGAAGCGTACCCATCTTCGTGGGAAGCCCTGGGAGCCGGGCGCGCCCTGGCCGGGCAACTGGGCGGAGGCGTGACCGCGGTTGTCGCTGGCTCGCAGGTAAAGGGAGTGGCTGAGCAAGCTTTCCAATACGGCGCCGACGAGGTGCTTTTCGCCGACGATGCCACCCTGGCGGATTTTCGGGCAGAAGCTTACGCCAGCTTGTTGAGTAAATTGGCGCAAGAGCACAAGCCAGACGTGATCTTGTTCCCGACCACCAGCCGGGGACGTGAATTGGCTGCGATGATCGCAGTAGATTTAAAGACTGGCGTGATGCCGGATGCGACTGGCCTGGAAGTCAAGGACGGCGCGGTGGTTGCTACGCGACCGGTGTATGCCGGCAAGCTGCTGTCGCAGGCCGTGTGTAACGCCCGCCCGCAGCTGATCACCTTGCGTGTGCGGGCTTTCCCTGCTCCTGAACCCGATGCCGCCCGCAAGGGAAAGCTGACTGCGGTGCCGGCGGTTCTGGTTGAGGGAGATATCCCCACCAAGGTAGCCGGTTACACGACGGGTGGGGGTGGCGTCAGCCTGAGCGACGCGGCGGTGATCGTCTCCGGTGGGCGGGGTATCTCGAACAACCCCGCGCTGACCCCACCCTCCGGAATGGACGAAAAACAGGCTGAAATCTGGCGCGCGCAAGAGGGGTTCAAGATGATCGGCGAGCTGGCCAAGGTGCTCGGAGCAGCGGTGGGTGCAAGCCGCGCCGCGGTCGACGCGGGTTATATCCCCTACGAACACCAGGTCGGCCAGACGGGCAAGGTTGTTTCCCCCGATTTGTATATTGCCTGCGGCATCTCAGGCGCTATTCAACACCAGGCTGGCATGCGCACCAGCAAGATGATCGTGGCGATCAACAAGGATCCGGAGGCACCGATCTTCAGGATGGCGCGTTTCGGGGTGGTGGGCGATATGCACACCGTCGTCCCGGCACTGACCGAGACCTTCCGGAAACGACTAGGCAAGTAGGCTGGCAACCATCTTGACACTCCTGGCGAGTGAGGATAAACTTTTCGCCAACATGGCTCAGCCGGTTCGCCCCTTGAGGAGAGGGGATGAGTGAACTGGCCGTTAGGTGAGCTTGCGTCGAAATCTTTAGTTTTGATGGAGAAGAAAGATATGGTCGATCGATTTGTAGGGACTGTGAAGTGGTTCAACGCCGCCAAGGGGTACGGATTTATCGGCCGGGAGGATGGAGAGGATGTATTCGTCCACTTCTCAGCGATCCAGTCCGATGGATACCGTCGCCTGGAGAAGGGCCAGCAGGTGGAATTCTCTGTCGAAGAGGGTCCTAAGGGCCTGCAGGCCGCCAACGTGGTTGCGCTTTCCTGAGCGACAAGCACACGCAAAAATAGAGCCGCCGAGAGGCGGCTCTCCTTTTTGTCTGCGCTTGAATAAAGGCTTGGGGAAAAGAATAGAAGAGAGGGGATGTGAATTATGGGTGTATATACTGTTTAATTGGCATAATGTTTTATTAACAAAACAATAACATCGGCTTATATCTCCGTTAAAGAGCATGGCATACAATATCGTCAACAGGAGAGTAAAACGATGCCGATGCTAATACTTGGTTTCACAATTTTCCTCTTCATGGCAATACCTGCATTTCTTGTCATCACTGTCTGTATGTTTGGATCACAGGTAAGCCAATTAGAGGAAACATATCAATAAAAGTTACCAATTACATCCTGGCGTGATACTGGTTTTTGTTATCAGTGATATCGACCTTGGTAGATTTCAAAAAACCTCATAGAGATTTCGATAGATGGGCGCCAGGGCTTCGTATAAGGCGCGATATTCCTGGTAGAGACCGGCGTAGCGAGCCTGGTTAACGGGGCGCGGCTCGACGGTATGATGGATTTTGATCACTTCGTCGACCGCCTCCATGTTCGGGTAAATCCCCAGGCCGACGGCGACAGACAGAGCGGCGCCCATCGCACCAGCCTCCTGGGGATGTTCGACGACCCTGAG
>Ga0209751_10005427_pt1 | contig 12020 bp, 3 predicted proteins | sample RifCSP13_1_FD_184019 | JGI IMG/M metagenome (GOLD analysis project Ga0209751, IMG submission 184019) | Soil microbial communities from Rifle, Colorado - Rifle CSP2_sed 13_1 (SPAdes) (version 2) | ecosystem: Environmental > Terrestrial > Deep subsurface > Rock core/Sediment | place: Rifle... | reverse complement strand
CCTCGGAACGTGAAGTCCTCGAACCACGCGAGCTCCATCCCCCACCACCCGGCGGCCTTCGTCGAGTCGAGGTAGTTGTCCGCGTACGAGGCGTTGCCCCAGTAGAACATCCGCGCGAGGAGGACCTCCGTCCCCCAGGCTACGTGTTCGATGTTCACATGCGTCGTGCCATCCCCGTCCACGGTCGCTAGGATGTTCGTCCAGAACGGGCTGTAGAAGTATTCGAAGCTGTTGTAGATGTCGTACTTCCCGTTCCCGAGGTCGAAGAACCAATCCTCCACGGATATCTCGAACGACGTCTGGGGGATGCACACGCCGTTCAGGGCGCCTGACCACCACGCTCGGGCCGTCGTCGCGTCCGTCGCGACGACGCCGAACATCCGCTTCGACTCCTGGAGATCCATCGTCAGGTTGATCCAGGACTGAATCTCGAACCCGTCCCGAGTGTTGATGTTGTTCGGTGCCGGGCATCCGGCCGCACGGCGGGCGAGGGCATCCGAGTGGGAGAGGTACTGCATCCGCCAGTTGAACTCGAGTCGATTCCCGGGCGCCTGCCCGTAGTTCAGGATGGGCAGGAAGACCGGTTCGCTCCGGCTGTACCCGCTGACGTTCGTCCCCGTCACGCGTAGCCTGTACGGCGCGTTGATCACCGGGTTGTTGTTCGCATTTCCCGGTATGAACGAACCCGGCAGGGGGTACCAGTTCGTGTACGGATACGCGGAGGTGTCCTTCACGTCGGGATCCGAGGGGACACAGATGCCAAGCGTGACCGCCGCAGGACTGAAGCATTCCGCGTTAATGGGCATGTCACCGTACACGCCGGCGCGCATGTCCCACCACTCCTCGTACGGGACGTTGAAGAAATCGTAGAACTCGTACCCGATTCGGTTCTCGGGGGGCTGCGGGATGTAATGGCCCACGACGCGGGCGGTCCCTTGGGGGCGCACGTCGACGACCTGTGCCGGCGGCGCCGTGTAGCCCGGCACGGGCCCGAAGGAGACGTTGTACGTGCCCGTCGGCAACGACTGCCACATGCCCCACGTGTTCCTCGGGATGCCGTCCACGGAGATGACTCCCGGGACGGTCTCCTCCGTCTCAACGCGGAGCCAGCCCTCGAGCTCGAACACGCCAACCGTCGATGTGGTCTCGCGTGCGACGATCGTCACCTCCCGGGGAGGCGCGGTCCCGAGGCCCGGGATGCCGCTGAACGAGACCTCGTGGACCCCGAGGGGGAGCTTGAGGAAGCTGAGGGCCCACTCGTCGCGCTCCATGCCGTCGACGAGGATTTTGGATGGTACTCCTGGGCTCCCAGTGCTGAGAGCTGTCGTCACGTGAAGGCGCCCGTACGTCGACGGATCGGGCCCACGGGTCCCCGGATTCCGTTCGTACAGGCCCGTGACAGTCGTGGTCTCCGCCAGGTTCACGACCACGGAGGCGTCCGCCGGCGGGCGGTGTCCATCAACGGTCCCAAATGACACGACATGTTCCCCGGGCGGGACGGCCATCCACAACCCCCAGTCGTCCCGAGGGATCCCGTCGACCGAGATCGTCGCGGGGACCGCGGGTTCCGTCACGACCCGGAGGTATCCGTACGTGCTGTACGTCCACGCCACGCGGCGGTGGGCCCCTTCCACGATGGTCACCTCGAACGGCGGCGGGGTCCCGAACCCGGGAGCATCCCGGAAGCTCACGACATGGGTCCCGGGGCTCAGGGGGAGCGCGGAAACTTGACGGAAGTCTCGCGGAATCCCATCGATCTCGATCTGAGCGGGCACCGGGATGTACCCGAAGGGGGACGCAGACGCCAAGACCGTCAGAAGCCCTGTGGGTTCGGGCTCGGCTGTCACGACGGGAATGCCACGCGTCCCACCGTTCGTGGGATCGTCCATCGCTAGAGTGCCCTCCTGCGCTCCGGCGATGACCTCTGAAGATTCGGTCGGCACAGGTCGTACCTCCTGGTCTACCGTGGCGACCGGCCCGAGAACGATGAACGCAGCGACGACGAACAAACTCGCCCGCCTCAGGCCCCCTCCTGCCCGCACGTGCCTCCCCCTGAAGGAGGAATAGTGCTCTCGAGGTGAAATAACCTTTCCTCCATCTCCCCCGATTCCGAGGCGCATACCCACGCCTTGTTCTCACCGGAGTACTCGGACGCGATCATGATTTCCGCCAGTACCCATCTCGAGGAGCGGGGACGTGACAATAGGTCTCTCGACTGTCTCCTCTGCCGGATTCGCCGGCTAGTTGGTGGCCGGCAGGTCCGACCTAATACAGCTTCGGCTTCGACGTCGGCTCGTTCCAGTACGGCCTCGTGGTGACATACCTGATCTTCGCCTCGAACAGGTCGTTGAAGAACTCCTTGTCCGTGTCGTGCATCTTCGCGAGGAGCTTGCTCGCGGTCGTCGGGCCCACGCCGTACACGGAGTTCGCGTACACGGCGCGCCGGCCGTACACGGCCACGAGGTCCGCGACCTGCTTCGCCCGCGTGAGGAGCTTCCGCTCCTCGTCGCTCAGGTCGAGCTTCCGCTTCCGCTTCGCGAGGGCGTCCCGGACGGTCCAGGCGGACCATCCGAGGACCGTGAGCAGTGGGGATCCGCACTTCGCGCACCCGGGCCGGTCCGCCATCTCGCCGATCCGTACCTCGTCGTGGAAGTGCCCGCAGTCGAAGCACAACAGGTGGATGGGTTCCGACGCGAGGTGGAGTCGCATCCGCTCCAGGATCTCCTCCCGCTCCGCCTCCGGGGAGAAGAGCTCGGGCGCCTCCACGTACCGCCGCAGGATCGGGTACGCGAGGGACGTCGGGGTCTCGTCGGACCGGTGGATCGCGACCTCGATCGCCCCCTTCCGGATCCGGTGGACGATGTCCCGCACGCGGTCGAAGTCCGCGTGGAGGAGGAGGGCCTCCCGCACGGCCTCGTCGTAGATCGGCGTGTTCGCGAACCGAATCTCGAGGGAGTTCATCTCCCCTTCCCCGATCGTGAGCCCGCGGGGCAGGGCCCCGAACCGCTCCGCGATCGCCTTCATGTAGAACCCGAGGGGCAGGTGGTCCGTCAACAGGGCCTGGAGGCCGCCCTCCAAGGTCTCGTCGTCGATCCGCAGGAGGTCGTCCACGAGGGCCTCCACGTCGAGCTCCCGGGTGTCCGCGACGAGCTCGTACAGGATCCGGTACGCGTCGTTCCACCAGAACCGGACGAGGTGCTTCCGGGCGAGGAGCTCCTCGATCAGGTCGCCCAGGGTCGCGTTCACGACCTCCCCGAACGACGCGTGCACGATCAGGAACCGGTCGAACGCCTCCACGAGGATCCGGTCGTCCGTCGGCATGGGCGCCCTCGCCTTGCGGTGGTTCGCGTGCTCCTCGACGAGCCGCTTCGCCCCTGTCTTGTTGATGGGCCACACGGCCTCGAAGCGCCCGACGGCCTTCGCGAGCCCGTCCTTCGCGAGGCGCGCGTCGACCTCCTTCCGGAGCCGGCCCACTCGCTGGGCGAGGCCGTACGGCACGGGGAGCATGTCCCCGTCCCAGCCCGGGATGAGGGCGTTCGGTTCCACGACGGGCGTCACGTACACGACCCCGTCCTGCCCGATCTTGTTGATCTTCCAGGGCCGCCCGCGGACGATGAAGTTGAGGCCCTCCCTCGCCTTGACGACCATGAACTCCTCCCCGAGGATCCCGACGGGCCGCTGGGTCGTCAGGTCCACGACCGTATACCGGCGTTCGTCCCGGATCGTGGAGAGGTTCTCGAAGTAGTACCGCCGTCCCTTCGGCGTCACGCGGATGTCCTCGCCCTGCCGCCTCACGACGCCGAGGTGGTCCAGGAAGTCGACCGTGCGCTGGGCCGCGGCGTCCTCGAGGCCTCGGTACGGGTCCGCGCAGCGGATCACCTTGAGGATGTCGGCCCACGGCGCGGTCCCCCCCGCGTCGAGGGCGCAGCCCACGATCTGGTGCGCGAGGACGTCCAGCGCGTTCCGGTGGATGTGGAGGGGCTCCAGGTCCGCCTCCCGGGCCGCCTGGACGGTCGCGACGGACTCGAGGGCGTCGTCCGCGGACACCGCGAGGATCGTGCCCTTCGACGTGCGGTCGAGCCTGTGCCCCGATCGCCCGACGCGCTGGATGAGGGACGTGACCTGCCGAGGGGACATGTACTGGACCACGTGGTCCACACTCCCGATATCCAACCCCAACTCCAGTGTGCTGGTACAATTATGGGTGACGACCCCAGTCACTGCGTAGGTCTCTGTTCCTTGGACTTCGAAGTTCACCACATCGGTTTGTCCTTCAAAAGGCTGCAGCGCCTGAACTTGCGAAATTCCGAATCTACCTTGGAGTAGATGTTCCAGGAGAGCTGACTTGAGATACAAGTTCAGGCGAGCGAGAGTGTCGCATGTTATGCCTCTCACTGGGTTTTCGTACTTCGTTGAGTAGTTGATGCGCTTCCAAAGTTCATAAGATGAGAGCCCGAGGCCCTGCCTCGTGGCCTTTAGATAGGGACCCAGACCGTAGTACGTCTTCGGTTTTCGGCCTAGTGACAGCGAACCCGCATCCTTTGCCTTAATCGACAGGTCGCCAACGAGCTGGAGCAGTCTCGCCTTGTCATCGCGGTACGCCATGCTGACGCAGTATCCGTCGCCACGCATACCGGTGGCTTTCCAGAGCTTTGGTTTGAATCCATTGGCCAGCATCGTGAATAGTAGATACTCTCTGTTGATGGGGTTGAACGTTGTGAACTGAATCTGTTCGAGCCTGTCCCCCCTGATGGCAAGGCATCCATCGCCATCGAGGTATGCAGCGAGGAACGCGCCGGAGACGGTCGTCTCGAGAGGAAGGTTCTGCCAGAGGCTGGCCAGAAGATCGATCAGAACCTTGGATTGAGCATTCAGAACCAATGTTCGCTTTTTGCTTTCAAAAGACTGCCTATGCATCGGAGCGACGGTCTCGCGGAGGGAACCGTTGTACATCCTGGAAAGGAACATCCGGACCTGCAGCAGTTTGCGTGAGTCCGTGTTGAAGAACCGAAGGTGCCGGTCTCCGTCGGACTTTTGAAATCCGAGGACGTAGCCCATCCCAGAATCGACCCAAGGGGGGAACTTGTACCTGGCCTGCGTGGTATGGAACTCGGACAACTCCAAAAGGTCTTCATCGGTCATCATGGATCTGAGCGCGCGTAATCTTGTGACTTTCCGTTTGCGATAGGTCTTGGGTAGCCTGTACCCGAGGGCCGCTACCGCAGAATCCTGTACGAATAGGTTCGGGTAATTGAGCAGGGTGTGAGTCGCGACCTTCTTACCGTCGACCTTACCCACCGTCACTAGCGCGTCCCCTAGGTTGAGTCTGCCCGCGTCCTTCCACTCGAGACCATGAGGGCCAAAGCAGAGGACTGGATGATTGGGAGTGACTCGCAGAAGCCCAAACTCATGCTTGATGTGTAGGAGTCTCTTCGCTCTCCGGGCGACCTTGGCCGTCACCGGCTTGAACACTGTGGTGTGGGACTTGGGGTCGAATGAGGCAATTTCGTCACCGATGCTAACATCCTTGGCAAACTTGACGCCGCTAGATGTGACGATTGCTTCGTCTCCTCGTATGCATATCAAAGCCTTGATTGTGCCTTCCTTGAACCCAGTCTCCGCGCGCTCCCGCTCCTCTCGGGGGAGGGAGCCGTGGTGCACCCCGACGTCCTGGCGGACCATGCCGAGCCGGGAGCCGAGGAGTTCCGCGAGCGGGCGTGCGTTCACGAACACGAGGGTCGAGCGGCTCTCGTCCAGGGTGTCGTCGATCGCGGTCAGCCCGGCGGCAGCCTCCGGGGAGATGTACAGGTCCCTTGCCGTCTCGAAGTCCTTGTCGATCGGCCGGGGCCACTCGACGCGGTACTCCATCCGCTTCGTGACATCCGGCGTGACGATCTCGAGCGGCGTGCCGCCGCCGAAGAACGCCGCGATCGCCTCCGGGTGGCCGACCGTGGCGGAGAGCGCGATCCGCTGGAACGGCTCATCCGTGGCCTGCCGCAGGCGTTCCAGTGCCACGGCGAGCTGCGTGCCGCGGCGGTCCTCCGCGAGCTGGTGGACCTCGTCGATCACGACGAACCGGACGTTCCGCAGGTGGCGGCGCATCACCTTGCCGGGGAGGATCGCCTGGAGGGTCTCCGGGGTCGTGATGAGGATGTCCGGTGGGTGCACCGCCTGACGTCTGCGATCCGCGGTCGGCGTGTCGCCGTGGCGTACCGAGACGGTGAGCCCCGTCGTGGCGACCATCCGCTCCAGGCGGCCGATCATGTCGCGGTTCAGGGCACGGAGGGGGGTGATGTACACGACGCGGATCCCTTCGCCCTGTCCAGGCTCGAGGGAGGTGAGGATCGGGACGAGCGCCGCCTCAGTCTTCCCGGAGCCGGTCGGCGCGACCACGAGGCCGCTCACGCCCTTCTGGATGGTCTGGATGGCCTTCCGCTGCACGTCGTTGAGCTCTCGAATGCCGATGCGGTCGAGGAGCTGTTTCGTGGGGTCGATCTGTCCGGGTGTCCGCACTTGCTTCAAGGGGAAGTCGAGGGGCGAGCCTTCTGATAAAGATGTTCCTGGGCGGGGCGAACGACCCCCTACCGTCGCTTCCCGAGGAACGGAAACCGCTTCCCCAGTAGGAAGCTTCCGCGGCGATCTTCAGGTTCCGTTACTTGCAGTCGCCCTGTCAAGAGCGACTTGAGAACAGCGAACTTGTCGTCCGTTGAGCTACGCCGATACATGATTCCCTTTCGAGTCCCGGATCCAAAAGTACTCAAGAACAAAACCCCATACGTTCTCTTCTTGACCCAGAAACCCTCGATCTCGTCGAGTGAGATCTCGCAGAACTCGTGTGCGTCCTGCTTTCGGAGCGCATGCGCTTTTAGGGCCTTCGAGGTCGCATCGGCCATGCCGAGAGGATACGCGTCGTATTTCGCGGCGAGGAGTGGGTCAGGTTGGCTCAAGAACAGGATGCGCTGATTGGTAAGAAATAGCCGCCCCGTCTCTGCAGTGCTTCCGAACAGGACTTTCATGTTGAGGATTCCAGATCCTTCGCTTACGTCGAGCTGGTCGTCGACAGTCATGCGAACTATAGCTTCTCCAGGCCGGAGGATTGGCTCGCCCGCTCTATCATAAATGAGACCTTTTCCTTCGAGATGGCCGACCCGCATCGCCTCACGGAAGAATTGGAACGGTTGGAATTCCGGTTACCACATCGATGTTTACGAGTAATAACATTGCGTCTATCGCATTGGTCAAGACGCTTTCGGCGACAGCCGAGGGAATCGCTCCTGTCAAGAAGTATTCGAACAGGAAAACCGCGATTGCACCCGGTGAACTCGTGATCCGTGCTGCGATTGGATTTGGCATGATCAGGGAAAGACTCGCAGATGTGAGACTCCAGCTGAGGAGAATTGCACTTCCGTAAATTGGTACTATGGAGATTCCCGTGTCGATCCCCGAAACCGCTGCTCGTTCAAAGTGGGCCTGTCGCGAGATTCCATCAACCGCGCTCAGCCCCGAATGCAGTTCGAACCCCGCGATGAGAGCGCCAGATGCGGCTGTTGCGACACTCCCTAGTCGGACGGCCCTGAGTTTGCTGCTTCGCAATCCAAAGAGCGTAGCGAGGGAAACCTCTCCTCGGAGAATCCCAAGGACACCGATGGCGGCGTTCGTCGAGTACACAAATCCTTTAAGCAGATCTCCCTGCTGAAATCCAACTACTGCTTCTCGTCCATTAGTTGCGACGACCGCCCCGACCCCTAATCCGCGAAGTGCGCTCTTGATTGCCGCATATCTCGCGGTGACAACTTTGGAGGCCGTAAGGTCGGTCGTGATTTCGGAGTTCGTGACTCGATAGGCGAGTTGTCTCCTTACCACAATCTCACCTGAGGCGGCCAGCTCGAAAAGAAATTCCTGCTCGGATTCGGCAACTGAAACTACATAGACTGCGACACCATCGATTTCGCCTTTCTCTATGAGAATCAGATAGTCTGCATTAGCCTGTACGACGTACGATCCTGGTGGTGCATATCGATACCGGAGAAGCTCCGCAAACTGCGCCACCACCACGGTAGTTCTTATAATTCGAAGCGAGTCTCGGAACGCCTTGACCGCCTGCCCCCACGGATCCTGCACGCTCTGATACCAGATGCCCGAGTCGCCCCAGTCGATTGACTCTCTTGCGGCAAAGAGGTCGCTCTCGGAGTCGGCCACGATTAGGACAGCATCCGCCACCTCCAGAATTGCAGCAGTTACTTCGGATTTTTCGTTTTCGTGCAACACGTACACGCGCGCGTTGCCCAGCGTATATGACCCCGTCGGCCGCTCTATGAGCGTATCGGCCTGTGAGACCAGGAAGTCCTGGTCTTCCCTTTCGAGTCTCACGATGAACGAGTAGACCTGCTCCGGCCTGTCTGTCGAGATCGAGGCCATGTCGAGGGCCGCAGGATTGAGTGCTTCTCGTACCATTCGGCCGAAAGTGCGGCCGACCCAGAGTGGGCTGAAGTACAAGCTGATCATCGGCACGGAGTCGACGGACGTGACGGTCGTCTGGTTGATGATCGTCCCTGGGATACGGAGCTCGACACGATAGGCAAACTCGTTGAGCTCGGTCGCGAAAGTCGTCCCGCTGTGTAGGATCGAGCTCGTTGCCGCGTCCGGTCCTCCGAAGACAACATACGTGAAAGCGGGAGCGAGCCACGAGTCGTAGTCGTCAAAATAGGATCGGTCATCCGCCGGGTCCATACTGAACTGCAGAATCACGGAGAAAGTGCGCCCGAGATCGACGGGTAATGGGACGAGCCCGTACGCGAACGAATGGTCGGATTCATCTTCGATCGTGACCGTCTCCACGTTCACGAATGAGGTCCCGTATGCGGCCTCGTGGATCCGATACTCGAGGTAATACTCGTTCCCGTCCTCAGGGCAAGAGCCAATCCTCTCCGCATAAAGCCCGAACGCGTCGATGGCTCCGGCAACCTTCGACGTGCGTGTGGCCTCGTAACGAGTTTCGCCAGCCTGTACGAACATCGCGTTCATCGTCCCGACAATCCCGCCGTCCGTGACGACGGACGTCTTCGTGGAGCCGGCTTTGTCGTCACTGATTATCACGCACTCGAACTGGTTCGTCTCGAAGTTCGCCGTCCTCCTCGTCGTGGTCGCCTTCTGCCCCTCGAGCCAGAACACCCGGATCTCCTGATCAAAGCGGACGAGACCCGGCGCATACTCCGTCGTCCATGTGACCGCTGCGTCGTCCCATGGGAGTTTGTCGAATGTGTCCCACACTCCGTCGACGTCCGAGTCGACGTGAAGCGCTCGGGTCTCGAACCCGTCAACGCCGATTCGGAGTTCCTCCGAGTCGTTGAGCCCGTCTTCGTCCGTGTCCGCCAACCCAGGATGGGTTACGACCCGGGTCGGGTTGAGGCCCCGTTCCTCCTCGTCGTCGGTCAGTCGGTCGTCATCCGTGTCCGCGAGGCTCGGAGACGTCGTCAGCTCCCATCCGCGCGGTTCCCCGTTCACCGTGAGGGCGAAGGCGCGCGGCCGGACCTCGTAGCCGTCGTCGAACCCGTCTCCGTCGGTGTTGCGCAACGTGGGATCGGACCCGTGCACGTTCCTCTCCGAACCGTCCGTCAGCCCGTCGTCGTCCGTGTCGGCGTCCGTCGGATCCGTGGTTCCCGGCTTGGACAAGAGCTCGTCGCCATCGGACAGTCCGTCGCGGTCCGTATCGCCGTCGGTCGGATCCGTCAGGATGCGCTGAAGACGCGGAATTCCGTCCACGATGACCTCGATGTCGTGAGGCTCCAACTCGAACGGATCAGGAAGTCCGTCCGCGTCGCCGTCCAGGAGGACGGGGCTTGTCGACGCGGACGCACGTTCGATTCCGTCTGGAATTCCGTCTCCGTCCGTATCCGGGACCGATGAGGAGAGGCGGGTCGCGACAGCGACGGAGGCCGACGCGGCCGTCCCGGCGCCCCCCGTCCCGTGGTCGGCTACGACGATCCGCCAGGTGCGGACGGACGCGAGATCCGCGGAAGTCAGGTCTGGTGCCACGATGCCGTCCATCTCCGAGAGACCTTCGGGTCGGAGGAGCTCGAGCGCCAGCATGACCCCGCCCGGCGTCTCGAAAACCCCAGGAATCCAGGCAACTCGGAACATCTCCGTGCTCTCGACCCGATCTCCTCCTGGGAGACGTGCCACCTTGGCAGGCCCGGGAGCCGACGGAAGGGGCAGGTTCCCGATCTCCGTTCCGGATGAGAGGTTGCACGCGGGCAGGCATGGCGGGACGACCTGTGGGGCGTCGTTGTTCACCACGACCCGCACAACCCCGACCGCCTCGTTGCCGGTCGGATCGCGGGCCCTCAATTCGATTCGATGGGCGTCATTCGCGAGATCCGCGGTTTCGTACGGGAAAGTGTACGGCTCGTTGTGCCGGACATCCATGCGAACATCGTCAATCCAGAGCTCCACAGTATCAACCGCTAGCGCGTCGAAGGCGTGTGCTTCGATGATGGCCAAGCCGCTGAGGACTACATCGTTGGTAGGCGCGACGATAACGAGCTCAGGCGCCGTGCGGTCCACGATGACCGGGACTTCTGCTCGCGTGCCCGGAAATTCCGCTGCCTCGACGACCAAGAGGTGCGCACCTTCCGTCGAGTCCTCCGAGTTCCACGAAAAAAGAATCGCCCCATCGCGCACGGGCAGCCCCGTCGCGAGCGGCACGCCGTCGAGCAAGATGTCCACGACGGCCCCGCCCGCCGAGGTGGGCATCCGCCCAATGACGAGAACCTCCCCGTGCAGGGATGCGCCGGGCGCGGGCTGGAGGATCGCGATCCCCCTCTCGTGAAAGCCTGGATCCCAGAGCAGGTGAGCGCTCGCGCCCGCGTCGTCCCCGAGCTCCAGGACGACGGACAGGTCCATGGGTCGCGGGTGCTCGAGTTCGAGGCGCATTAGTACCTGCCGGTCAAGCCCCGACACGATCGGGCCAGCGATGACGACGGTTGCATTGCCGCCCGAAGGGATGGGGATTGGACCTCCCATGTGGACGATTTCTGTCACGAACCGCCTCGCGTCCTCCTCGAGGTCGTCGATTCCATCCCCGTCCCGATCTCCCTCGTCCGCGTCGAGCGCGAAGTCGTCGAAGTGCAGGCGGTAGTCGGCGCCCGTGAGGCCCGCCGCGCACAGGAAGCCAATCGACACTTTCACAAATGCCGCGGCGCCCCAAGGCGCCGCCGGAAAATCCGCGGCCGGATTCCGTCCGACATCTTGCCATATCCCGTGCGTGGGCGCCTGACCTAGAACGATGTCTCCCACGGTCGGGCCGCAACGTCCCGCGTTCAGGCTCGCACGGTATGCCGTCACGTAGCGGAACATGCCGAGCGCGCGGTACCCGGGGTCGAGGAGCTGCAAGGAGATCCCCGCGAGGAATCCGTCCCACGGGGACGCGACTCCGTCCGCAAGGGCCGCATGCAGGATAGACACGCGCATGCGCGCGAGAGCCGCGCCTGACGTCGCGAACAGCGCGTAGCCGTAGGCAGACCCAGAATCCCGCGTGGCCCATCCCTGGATCGAGACCCGGTAGGACCGGTCCCCGGACCGGGCCGTCCCGTCCGAATAGCCCGCGCTCGCACGGCCTCCGAGGTTGAAGTGCGTGAACGCCAGCCAGAAGTCCTGTTCAAAGTCGTCGAGGATTGCCTCGCCCGGGATCGGCACGAGGACTAGGATCCCCACGATAGCAATCCCTATGGAAAACTTCGCGATACGACGCATGCGTTTCCCCCACGCGGGCTCGGCCCGCACCCTCCGCGCAGGAATCGATTCATCCGGTATATCAACATGAGCGGCCGTTGTGCCTACGCGTGCCGTCCACGAGGCAAGGGCATGTAAAGCCACCCGGCGCTTCCAGGCTCGGAATGGTCGATCCACTCCGGCAGGTCTTCGCGGAGGACCTGCGCCGCCCCGAGGACGCGGACATCCTGGCGGCCCGTGCCCGAGGGCTCCTACCCACCCTGACGGGATCTCAGGACGACTCCCCCGAA
>Ga0209751_10005425_pt1 | contig 12021 bp, 8 predicted proteins | sample RifCSP13_1_FD_184019 | JGI IMG/M metagenome (GOLD analysis project Ga0209751, IMG submission 184019) | Soil microbial communities from Rifle, Colorado - Rifle CSP2_sed 13_1 (SPAdes) (version 2) | ecosystem: Environmental > Terrestrial > Deep subsurface > Rock core/Sediment | place: Rifle... | reverse complement strand
AATGCAGCGGACGAAATTGACAAAGCTGTTAGAAAAGTTCTTGAAAAAGGATACAGAACTGGAGATATTTACGAGAAAGGAACAACAAAAGTTGGATGTCAAGAGATGGGTAGATTGATTCTAGAGGAAATTAGGAAACAGTAGTGTCAACCTTATAGCTAACAAATAACTTTTCTAAAACGTCAATCTGAGTTGCGAAATCCCTAAGAAAAAACTAAAACGAGTTCTTTATATCCTTTGGAATGTAAGGTTAATAAGTCAAAATATTTGATGACAAGATAAATCGAAAAATCTCGAGCCCCTTTTATTAAAGACAGATTATGAATAAAAAAAAATACATAGATCAGTTTACAGCACTACATAAATCCCAACATAAAAATACCTTTTATAACTCAATCCCTTCTAACACTCTTGATCAGCTTCTGAATAAAATAATAACGGGCGAGAAAATACTAAAGCTCTCTGGTTTAAAGGGTTCTTCTAAATTTTATATTGCCTCGGCATTAGTTAAAAAGATAGAAAGACCAATCTTATATATCGTTTCTTCGAAAGAAATCGGGGAATTGGCAGCAGAGGATATTGCTTTTTACCTAGGAGAAAAACCGCCCCTTTTGTTAAAAAAGGAATCGAGCTTCAGGGATGTATTATACTCATCTCAAACGGAAGAGGGTGGAGAAAGGATAAACTGGCTATATTTTGCAAGCGAGAAAAAACCTGCCCTGACCCCCGACGAATTCATCGGAGGGTCGAGGGGAATTCTCCTAGCTGAAGCACCTGCGCTTTTTCAAAGAACGATCCCAATATATGTTCTACGAAATTCTGCTATCAAAATTCAAAAGGGAAGCGATATCATAAGAGACAATTTTATTTTAAAGCTAATTCAGATGGGTTACTTACGTAGCGACTTTGTTGAAAAGATTGGAGATGTAAGTGTTAGAGGTGCCATTATTGATCTATTTTCGCCAGGATTTGAAAACCCCATAAGACTTGAACTATATGGAGATGCAATCCACTCAATCAGATTTTTCAGCGTAGATGACCAAAAATCCTTAGAAACAACCGAAGGTGTCATGATTCTTCCAGTAAGTGAAGTCATCCTAACAGATGAAGCTATCAAACAATCCTTGTCATATGTAAGAAAAAAAGCAGAGGAGCAGGAAATACCTGCTTCAGCTAAAATCTCACTCCTTGAAGAGATTGAAAAAGGTACACGCTTTCCAGAAATCGAGTGGTTCCTACCTTCATTTTATCAGAATCTAAGCACCGCATTCGATTATATTCCTAAAGACACTTTAATCATATTTGATAGCCCCGATGAGATTTCAAAATCAGTTAAAACCTATTTCAACTCATTATCTGATATTAACACTTCGATAAAGAAGCACTTGAAGCTTACTCCTGAGTTCCAAGAGCTTTATCTAACCGAAGATCAACTACATGATGAAATTTTAAGGTTCCAAAGAATTTTTATTGAAGATGTAGAGATTTATGAAGCTGGAATCGAAAGCATACGTTTCGATACTGAAACAGCAAACGTTCAAAAAGAAACGTTTCGATACTGAAACAGCAAACGTTCAAAAAGAAGCTCGTAGTGAGCTTGTCGAATCTAATGGCTTTGATTCTGCCTTTGAGTTCCTTTCTCTTAAGATACAAGAATGGCAAGCTCTTGGAACGCAAGTCAATCTGGTGTTACAAACGGAAATCGAGAAGAAAAAAATCAAAAATATACTAACCGAGCGTGGAATAAAAAATGTAAATATCCTGATCGGATCGGTTTCATCTGGTTTTATCTTTCCAGAAGGCAAGATTGCAGTAATCACAGAGAAGGAAATATTTGGGGAAAGGAAACAAATAAGGCCAACAAAATCTAGAGACATACCATCCGTCTTTATAACATCATTTAGTGAACTAAAACCCGGAGACTTTGTTGTTCACGTAGATTTCGGAATAGGAATATTTAGAGGACTTAAAAGGCTCAAGTTAGAAAATTTTGAAGGGGATTTCCTCGAATGTGAATATGATGGTGGAGATAAAATTTATGTGCCAGTTGATAAACTCAAGCTTGTTCAGAGATACATCGGAGACCAAAATCCGAAAATTGACAGGCTCGGACACCAAAACTGGAAAAGGGTTATAAAAAGGGTAAAAAAGGCGGTTGAAAATATCGCTAAAGAACTTCTTGAGCTCTATGCCGAGAGAAAAGCAAAAAAAGGATTCCAGTTTTCAAGAAGGGACAGCGTATTTAGAGAATTTGAGTTTACTTTTACCTACGAAGAAACGCAAGATCAAGAAGCAGCCATAGACGACGTGATGAGTGACATGGAATCACTAAAAGCCATGGATAGACTGATTTGCGGGGATGTAGGTTTTGGAAAAACTGAGGTCGCAGTAAGGGCAGCATTTAAAGCAGCTATGGACGGAAAGCAAGTTGCCATCCTTGTACCTACAACTCTTCTTGCCTATCAGCACTATATCACGTTTACCGAAAGGCTAAAAGGGTATCCAGTAGTAACTGAGATGCTTTCAAGATTCAAAACGCAAAAGGAGATAAGAGAAATCCAAAAAAAACTCGAAAATGGCACGATAGATATTATTATAGGAACCCACAAACTTTTAGGAGATAAAGTTAAGTTTAAAGACCTAGGTCTTGTTGTAATCGATGAGGAACACAGATTCGGCGTAGCACACAAAGAAAAATTGAGAAAACTTAAAAAGGGTGTAGAGGTATTAGCGCTCAGTGCAACCCCAATACCACGCACACTTCAGCTATCTCTTGCCGGGATTAGAGACATAAGCCTTATAAACACCCCGCCTGAAGGAAGGCAATCTATCGAAACCTACGTTTCTCAATTTAATGGAGATATAATTCGGGATGCAATCAGAAGGGAACTCAATCGCAGCGGGTCAGTGTTTTTTATACATAACCGTATTGAGGATATCCTTAGAATAGCAGAAACTATAAGAGAACTCGCGCCAGAGGCGAAGATTGACATTACACATGGAAGGATGGAGGAGAAAAAACTAGAGAAGGCTATTCTTAGGTTCATTCAAGGAAAAACCGATGTGCTCGTTACAACGGCTATAGTAGAAGCGGGACTCGACATACCGAGAGCTAATACGATAATCGTTAATTATGCACACACCTTTGGCCTTGCAGACCTTTATCAGCTTAGAGGTAGAGTGGGAAGGGCTGAGAAAAAGGCCTATGCGTATTTTCTTATTCCTAGCGTAAATATACTTACCCCTGAAGCGAAAAGAAGGCTTAAGGCAATCGCGGAGCTTCGGGAACTCGGCTCTGGGTTTAAGCTTGCTTTGTCTGATCTCGAAATTCGAGGAGCAGGAAACATCTTCGGCACTGAGCAGTCAGGGCACATTGCAGAAGTAGGTCTTGAGCTTTATTTAGAGATGCTTGATAAGGCAATAAAAGAACTTAAAAAGGAGAAAACCCACATAGAATACGAACCAGAAGTAAGATTAAACACGCCTGCTTTTCTCCCCGATGATTATATTAGTGATGGGGCGGAGAGGCTCCTTTTTTATAAAGAGCTCTCTTCAGTCGTGTCAGGGAAAGGTATCAAAGAGATTAAAAGCGAACTAGAAGATAGATTTGGAGAGCTGCCTGAGCCCGCTTTAAACCTTGTCAAGGTTATAGAGCTCAAGCTCTTACTCAAAAAACTACTCGCTCAAAAGATTGAGATAAGAAATGAAGAAATCGTTATAGTCTTTCTTGAAGCATCACCCTTTTATCACCATTTTGCACCAAGTGGTAGATTAAAAATTCTTTATAAACATGGAAAGGCTCTTGAAGAAATAAAGAAAAGACTTAAAGAACTGAAATAATATATTAATGACAGGTGTTCACAGCTACGTGTTTCTGAATAAAATGAAACAAGAGCATTTTTGATTTGGTTAAGCCGATTGCCCTGAATTATTAAGAAATAGACAGGGATGAATTTTATTGGTGATCAAATACCTCCCACAAACCTTTAAATTGTTTCGGACGAGTATATCATATCCACAATGATTTTTTTCATGTAAAGTATATTCAAATGAGAAGAGTCTCAACTCTCATTATTAGTAGGCGGCGTTAAAATTGCTGTAACAAAGTAAATCCTTCACTTTTTAACCTACAATTATTAACACCTATAGCTTTTATCTATAGGAGATAACAAATGAAATTAATTATCTCTCTATTATCAATAGCACTAATTCTAGGCTGTAGCGATTTCGACAATTTCTATCAGGGAAAAAGGGTAGGATCTAAAGATTTAACAGGAAGCTCCATAGTGGTTGCGAAAATAGGCGGTGAGACAATCACAAAAGAAGATTTGATCAAATCACTTAATGGTCTCCCGCCAAGGCAGCGGATTAATTATCTCTCATCACCTGAAAGATTAAGGGAGTACCTAGATTCCTTCATAAATCAAATGGTTCTATATAAAGAGGCAGAAAAAACGAGTATAGACAAAAGGGAAAAAATTAAAGAAAGCCTACAAAATTATGAAAGACGGCTTTTGATTCAGGCTCTAAGCCAGGATATTATGGACCATCAAATAAGTGAAGAAGAAATTAAAAAATACTATGAAGAAAATCCAAATAGCTTCAAGCAAGTTAGAGTAAGCGAGATTTTCATTAAAGCAAACCCTGAGCAAGGTATCTCAAAAGATGAAGCAAGAACCATTGCTTGGCTTGTTGTAAACAGGGCTAATGCAGGAGAGAGCTTTGAAGAGCTTGTAAAATATTTTTCCGATGACATCACATCAAAAAAGCGAGGAGGCGATTTCGGATATATTTCGAGAGGAAGCCTGCCAGACGATATTGAAAACAAGATCTTCAACCTAAAGATAGGAGGAATAAGCGATCCGATTGAGACTGAAAATGGGTTTATTATAATAAAGGTAACTGAAGACCCAAAGAGTATCCCATTAGATCAAGTAATAGGGCAAATTCAAGTCGAGTTGAGAAAAAAGACATTCTCAGATTATACTAAAAAGCTACGAGAACAAATCGGGGTAGAAATTTTTGAAGATAACTTAAAGAAGATTAGCGAAAATGGATAATAAAAAGATTGTATTTCGGCAAATCAGTCTTAGCTGAACTTTCCAAGGCAAATGCAAAAAGTATTAATATGAGTTAAAAAAGTATATCAGGAAAAAGTAAACAGATAATGCACAATAATGAGTTCAGAAATAGGATATATATCTTATTCTTATCCAGTTCTTGATTCAATCTTAGTCTCTTATCGAAAAATGCTAGGAGGCTTAGATAAATAGAGACGCCAATATAGTTAAAAGTTCAGAGGTTAAGTGTGAAAAATATTAATTGCAACAAAATGAGCAGGGAGAAAATTATGTTGTCAGTTGCAGTTAAGATTGCCATATTTTTAATTACTCTTACAACAATTTTACATGCTCAGGAAATAAAGACATTAACTTATACAGACGGAGGAATATACGAAGGAGAAACAAAGAATGATAAGAGAGAGGGCCGTGGGACAATGACTTGGCCGGATGGCACACAATATGTTGGCGATTTTAAAGATGACATGAAAAGCGGTCAGGGAACATACACATGGCCCAACGGTGGTAAATATGAAGGCGAGTGGAAGGATGACAAAATTAATGGGAAAGGAACGCTTACTTATGCTGATGGAACAAAATACGTAGGAGATTGTATAGATGGAGTGAAAAGCGGTCAGGGAACGTACACATGGCCCAACAGTGATAAATATGAAGGTGAGTGGAGGGATGACGAAAGATACGGTCAAGGAACGATGATGTGGTCAGACGGAAGAAAGTACGTAGGAGAATGGAATGACGATAAGAGGAACGGCAAGGGGACACTGACCTTCCCAAATGGAGACACGTATGAAGGAGAGTTCAAAGATAATATGCTGGACGGTAAGGGAACATATACTTACGCTGATGGGAGGAAGTATATAGGTGATTTTAAAGATGATAAATTCATTTCAGGCGAGACCATAAAACCCCAAGTTACAGAAAACCTGATAGACAAAGTTGCGGCTGTTGTAAACGAAGATGTCATTACCCTATCTGAATTAAAAGAAACAGCCTCCACCACAAACCAAAATCCAGAAGACACACAAGTGCAAAGTCAGATATTAGAACTGATGATAGAAGAAAGGCTTCTACAACAAGAAGCAAAAAAACTAGGAATTCAGGTTACAGAAAAGGAGATTGACGCCGCTGTAGAAGAAGTAAAGAGAAGATACAACTTAACAGACGAACAAATGGATGAGGCGCTAAAGAAACAAAACCTTACCCCTGAGTCTTTTAGAGAACAATGGCGAAGACAACTTCTAAACAACAAGCTTATAGGTACTCAGGTGCAAGGTCAAATTGCTATAACAGAAGATGAGATAAAAAAATATTACGAGGAAAATCATGGAGAGCTTAAGTCTACTGAAGAGATAAGCATTGCCCACATATTAATCACTGTTGAATCACCTGAGGAAGAAAAGCAGGCGGAAACCCAAGCTCTAGAGATTGCAAAACTAGCCAAGTCGGGAGAGGATTTTAGCGAGCTTGCAAAACAATATTCTAAAGATACTTCATCAGCAGAACGGGGAGGTGATCTAGGATATTTTAAAAAGGGTGATATGGTAGTGGAACTCGAAAAAGCAGTTATAGAAACCCAGGTTGGAGAAATTGTAGGTCCAGTAAGATCCACTGCAGGGTATCATGTAATAAAAGTGACCGATAAAAAAATAGTTGAGGCAACCTCTCTAGATAGTGTTAGGGAAGAAATAAGAGAAAAGCTCTACCAAGAAAAGGTCGAAAAATCTATAAAGGCGTGGATTGAAAACGTAAAAAAAACAGCTTACATTGATAAGAAGATTTAATGGAACTACAAATTCCAAATCACAAGCACCAAATTACAAACAAATTTCAAGTACCAAATTCAAAACGCCAAACATTAAGTTTCGAAATTTAGTATTTGTTTGGGATTTGCGATTTAGTCACTGGTGCTTATTCGTTTGGGTAGGACTCCACTTGAGGACAGGTACAGATTAAATTTCTATCTCCATAAGCGTTGTCTATCCTTCCAACGGGTGGCCAGAATTTGTTAGATTTAACGAAATCAAGTGGATAGACTGCTTTCACTCTAGAATAAGGATGCTTCCAGGTATCCGAGGTTGCTTCTATAGCGGTGTGAGGCGCGTTTTTTAACAGATTGTCATTTTTATCTGTTATCCCATCCTCAATTTCTTGAATCTCCTTTCGTATAGATATAAGAGCATCACAAAAGCGATCTAATTCATCTTTAGCCTCGCTCTCGGTTGGTTCTATCATCATCGTGCCTGGAACAGGCCATGAAATAGTTGGAGCATGGAAACCATAATCCATGAGCCTCTTTGCTACATCTTCTACTTCAATATCCGAGATTCGTTTGAACTGACGCAGATCTAAAATGAATTCATGTGCAACCCTTCCATATCTTCCTGTATATAAAACAGAATAGTGTTTTTCTAGTCGAGATTTTAAATAATTAGCATTTAAGATACCGTACTTACTTGCATTCGTTGCTCCTTGATAGCCTAGTAATTTGATATATGCATACGAGATTAATAAGATGCTTGCACTTCCCCAAGGAGCAGAAGCCACTGCTGATATAGACTTTATACCCCTAGTATCAACCAATGGGTGACCAGGAAGATAAGGTGCTAAATGTTTTGCAACGCATATAGGACCCATTCCCGGACCGCCTCCTCCATGTGGAATGCTAAATGTTTTATGTAAATTTAAATGGCAAACATCCGCTCCAATGATGGCAGGATTTGTAAGACCCACTTGTGCATTCATATTGGCTCCATCCATATAAACCTGACCACCATGCTCATGAATAATTGCGCAAATCTCCTGAATCTTCTCCTCGAATACACCATGGGTGGACGGGTATGTAATCATAAGTGTAGATAAATTATCTCTGTATTCTAACGCCTTGCTTCTCAAATCTTCTACATCGATACTGCCCTCTTCGTCACATCTTACTACCACAACTCTCATCCCCGCCATCACTGCACTTGCTGGATTAGTACCATGCGCTGAAGATGGAATTAACACTGCATTTCTTTGCCCTTGACCCCTATCTTTATGATAAGCTCGTATAACCATGAGTCCAGCGTACTCTCCTTGCGCCCCTGAGTTGGGTTGTAGAGAACAAGCGTAAAATCCAGTAATTTCACATAATGCTCTTTCTAATTCTTTAAATATCTCTTCATACCCTTGAGCTTGTTCCCTTGGAGCGAAAGTATGTAACCTTGAAAACTCTGGCCAGCTTAAAGGGATCATCTCAGTTGTTGCATTGAGCTTCATTGTACAAGATCCGAGTGGTATCATTGATGTATTTAAAGCAAGATCCTTGTTCTCGAGACTTTTTATATAACGAAGCATCTTAGTCTCGGAATGATATTTGTTAAAAACAGGATGTGTTAAGTAATTACTCTTACGCGTTAATTTCTTAGGAAATTTAATTTCTATTCCTCTTGCCGACTCTCGAGGACTCCGCTTTTGGTAGTTCTGGTAACTTGCTTTTGCAAAGATCTCAATAATACGTTCAATATCTTCAAGTTCTGTTGTCTCATCTATTGAAATGCCGATATGGCGATTGGCTATATATCGAAAATTTATTTGTGCTTCATTTGAAAGAGACTTTATTTTTTCAAGTCTGTCTGCTCGCCCATCTCCTAAGTCAATCTTTAATGTATCGAAGAAATAAGAATTATCTTGCTTAACCCCTAATTTATTAAGCTCACTATCCAAAATTCTAGCTAGGGTATGAATTCTCTCTGCAATCGCTTTAAGACCTTTAGGCCCATGATATACAGCATACATACTCGCCATGATAGCAAGCAATGATTCTGAGGTACAAATATTAGATGTAGCCTTTTCTCTTCTTATATGCTGTTCGCGTGTCTGCAGAGCCATCCTGTATGCAATATTGCCATGTGAATCTATGGATACCCCAATGATTCGTCCCGGAACCTGACGCTTGAATTCATCACGTGTTGAAAAGAATGCTGCGTGTGGCCCGCCGTAACCAAGTGGCACGCCAAACCGCTGACTAGACCCTACCACAACATCAGCGCCAGATTCCCCTGGGGGTGTAAGTAATGTAAGACTAAGCAGATCTGAGGCTACAGCCACTAAAGCTCCAGCATTGTGGGCATTATTTATAAAATCTGAATAATCAAGAACCTCGCCATCTCCATTCGGATACTGAACTATGGCCCCAAAAACCTTATCTTTAAACTCAAAACTCTGATGGTCGCCAATTATTAGCTTGATTCCTAATGGATCTGCTCTTGTCTTCAATACATCTATGGTCTGTGGAAAGCATTTTTCAGAGACAAAGAATATATTGGCGCTATCATGAGAATCCCTACTCTTTAGTCGTGCTAGCATAGTCATTGCTTCAGCAGCGGCAGTACCTTCGTCTAGAAGAGAGGCATTGGCAACATCCATTTTAGTTAAGTCACACACCATAGTTTGAAAGTTTAGTAACGCCTCAAGGCGACCCTGGGAAACCTCAGCTTGATATGGGGTGTATTGGGTATACCAACCTGGATTTTCAAAAATATTTCGCCTGATTACGCTAGGGGTGATACAGTCGTAATACCCCAAGCCAATATATGACTTAAACACCTTATTTCTGCTCGCTATTTTGCTAAGGGATACAGTCGTAATACCCCAAGCCAATATATGACTTAAACACCTTATTTCTGCTCGCTATTTTGCTAAGGTCTTCCAAGAACCGATATTCACTTACCGCTTCAGGAAGATTTAACGGCTTGTTAAGTCGAATTGCTGAAGGAACAGTTTCTTCAATAAGCGAGCCTAAAGAATCAGCGCCGATTAGCTTTAGCATCTCTTCAAGTTCGTCTTCATTGGGACCGATGTGTCTTAAAGCAAACAGGTCCTTTCCTAACCTATCATTTTCAACTTTATCATCCATAATCCTTTTCCTATTAAAATTGAAGGAATCTCTATAATGCATGTAATCTAATGGTTAAGTTTCCAAGCGGTGTTAAAAGATGACAACAGGTATAATCTTTAAAAATCTTTTAAAAAACATATTCGCTTTAGAAGTTTATGAATCTAAGCCTCTCATCAATCATCCAATTCTTTATCATTACTTCTCCGATTGCTTCTCAATGAATTCAGTGTATTCATCGCTATCCATGAGATCTTCAAGCTCACTGGGATCGTAGGGTTTTACCTTTACCATCCACCCCTCACCATAAGGATCTTCGTTAATTGCCTCTGGGGAATCAAGAAGAGCCTCGTTAACCTCTACCACCTCGCCGCTTATAGGAGCATATAGATCTGAGACCGATTTAGTTGACTCCACTGCACCAAAGGTTTCTCCCTTTGTAACTTCGTCTCCTTCACTAGGAAGCTCAATGTAAACAATCTCCCCAAGGGCATCCTGGGCGTAATCAGTAATACCTATTATAACAATATCATCCTCAACCCTTGCCCACTCGTGTTCTTTTGTGTATTTAAGCACTTCTGGAATCTCTACCATTTCTTTTCTCCTTTGCTAGCTTCTTAGTAACTATTTAGCCACAAAGACGCTAAGGCACGAAGTGGAATTATGAAGTTTTTCTTTTGACTTCTGTCCCCGACAAATTCATCGGAGACTGGATTCTGGCTCCTGAATCTACTTTAAAATTCATATTCCTCCTTTGCGTCTTGGTGCCTTAGTGGCTGGATATTTACCTTGCCTCTTATAAAAAGGGACCGAAACGATTTTTGCCTTTCTCCTAGTTCCACGAATCTCTATTTCAATCTCATCGTCAAAATATATATCTGTTTTTAAATAACCCATTCCAATCGGTTTTTCAAGACTAGGCGATAAAGTCCCGCTTGTAACAGCACCTAGTATTATTTCACCCTTCACGATTCCATATCCCTGTCTCGGGATTCCGCGCTCTACCATCTCAAATCCAAAAAGTTTTTTTTTAATTCCTTTCTCTATAACACCGAGAAGAGATTCTTTTCCAATAAAACCACCCTTGTCAAATTTTACAAATGAACTAAGCCCTGCTTCAAAAGGGTTTCTATCCTCCTCAATCTCATGTCCGTATAATGGGTAACCCATCTCAATCCTAAGCGTATCTCTTGCACCAAGTCCGCAAGCCTGGATTCCATGAGATTTTCCCCCTTCTATAATTTCATCCCAAAGCTCTTTTGCCAAGTTCCAAGGAAGAAAGATCTCAAACCCATCTTCTCCTGTGTAACCAGTTCTTGCAACTATGAGATTCGAGTCTTTCCATTTGACAAACTGGAAAAAGAATCTCTTTAGTGTGCTGAAATCCATCTTAAGAACACTGCTCAATAACACTTGAGAATTAGGGCCTTGAAGAGCAATCTGTGAATATTCCGGGCTTTTATTTACCACTATAGCCTTAAATTTACTCTCTTCGCTTTTAATCCACTCGTAATCTTTAAGAGTGTTCACAGCATTTACACATATAAAAAAATGCTCATCCGATATTTTATAGACAATGATGTCGTCTATAATACCGCCCTCAGGATTGCAAAGAAGGGTGTAATGTGCCTGAAAGTTACTTAGTTTGCTAATATCATTTGTGGTAACCCACTGGCAGACAAATGCTGCTTCTTTGCCGTAAACCTCGATCTCACCCATATGGCTTATGTCAAAGAGCCCTACAGAGTTCCTTACCGCTAGATGTTCATCCCGAGTTCCTATATATTCAAGTGGCATCATACAGCCTGAAAACTCTATCATCTTTGCACCCATCCCTCGGTGAACGTCATAGAGTGCGGTGAATTTCATTCTAGTGTATGAGTTAACATCGGAATAGAAGGTTGTCAATAATATAAATACGTACAAAAATCCTCATGATTCCATTTCGAATGTTCTTTTTCTTGTCATTTCGACCATAGCGAGAAATCCTAGATCTCTCACATGCTCCTTCGTTATAACTCAGGACAGGGTTCGAGATGACAACTCGTGGTCAGATTGCTTCGTCGC
>Ga0209751_10005422_pt1 | contig 12023 bp, 17 predicted proteins | sample RifCSP13_1_FD_184019 | JGI IMG/M metagenome (GOLD analysis project Ga0209751, IMG submission 184019) | Soil microbial communities from Rifle, Colorado - Rifle CSP2_sed 13_1 (SPAdes) (version 2) | ecosystem: Environmental > Terrestrial > Deep subsurface > Rock core/Sediment | place: Rifle... | reverse complement strand
GATATAGTCCGCAGGGACATCGAAAAACTGAAAGAGATCTTCTTCCACGTCATCGCCTTTGACGAGGCCCAGGCAGTGAAAAACATCCAGGCCATTACCACGTCCGCAGTGCGGAGGCTGAAAGGAAATTTCAAGCTGGCGCTCACTGGGACGCCTGTTGAAAACCATATAGGGGAATACTACTCCATCATGGACCTTGCAGTTCCCGGACTTCTCGGAGAGCATGAGGAGTTCACCAGCAGGAGAGGGAGAGAACTCCCGCAGGAGATTACAAGGATAGTCCAGAGGACAAGGCCTTTTGTCCTCCGAAGGACCAAACAGTTGATTGCAGAGGAACTCCCTCCGAAGATAGAGACAGATATCTATCTTGAGCTAACGCCCCATCAGAAGGGTTTTTACAACAGGACTGTAGCTGAGGTCAAGGAGACTGTTGAGGAGGCATACAGGAACAAGACAGCAGGGCAGGCACGCATCATCGCCCTTACAGCCATACTCAAGCTGCGGCAGATATGCCTTTCCACAAGGCTCCTGATTAAAGAGAAGAAAGAAGGCTCTCCCAAGATAGACTTTCTGATTGAGCAGCTTCAGGAACTCAGGGATGAGGGGCACAGCGCCCTTGTATTCTCCCAGTTCACGTCCTTCCTCGATATTGTGGAAGAGGGGATGAGCGCCTCTGGGATCGGATACTTCCGGCTTGACGGCTCAACTCCTGTTGCAAAGAGGAAGAAGCTGGTCGTGGACTTCCAGGCCTCAGAAGGGCCTTCAGTATTCCTTATAAGCATGAAGGCAGGTGGGAAGGGACTCAACCTTACCCGCGCCTCCTACGTCTTCCACCTTGACCCCTGGTGGAACCCGGCTGTGGAAAACCAGGCATCAGACAGGGCCCATAGGATCGGGCAGACTGCGACTGTGACAGTGACGAGGCTCCTGATGCGTCATACAGTTGAAGAGAAGATGATGCTCCTGAAGGAAAAGAAGACCAGGCTCTACAAGGCACTGCTCGAAGAGGGAAGAGGAGAAGGGGCCTCTATCAGCAGGGAGGACTTTGAATTTCTGATCGGGGATTGAGGAGGAATAAATGGTTGTTACAGATATCAAGCACCTGGGACACCAGGTTTCAATGTCAACTGCTTTAAGGAAGGGGATCGACTTCTTGCTGCGGCCGGATATTCATCTTCTAACTGACGGCAGGGTGGATATCGATGGAGATCGGGTGTTTGCTCTCGTCCAGCGATATGAGACGGTTATGACGGACGCCCCAAGATTTGAATACCATAGAAAGTACATCGACATCCAGTATCTCGTATCCGGAGAGGAGGTCATAGGCTGGGCCCCTGCCGGGCGGATGGTTATTACCGAAGAATATGACGAGGAAAAGGATATCTGTTTCGGCACGGCGCCAGAGAGTGAGGTGACGCCTATTTATCTTAAGGCAGGGGAGCTGGCTGTGCTATACCCCGAAGACGGTCATGCCCCCAAACTGGCGGCAGGGAAGCCATCCTGCGTATTCAAGATAGTCGTCAAGGTTGCCGCAAGTTAGGAAGAGGCCGCCAGAGGCAGGAATACAGTGAACATGCTCCCCTTCCCTGCCTCGCTCTCAACCTCGATCTTCCCTCCGTGGCTCTCGGCAATACCCTTTGCTATTGGAAGCCCGAGGCCGGTCCCCGGAATCTCCCCTCTGGACATATCTTCTCTGTAGAATCTGTCAAATACCTTGCCCAAAGCCTCCGGCGCGATTCCAATACCGGTATCTGCCACCTTTACAACTGCCCAATTATCCAATATTGCCAGAGAAAGGCTCACGCTGCCCTTTGGCCTGTTGTATTTAATGGAATTATCAAGGATACTGAGGAAGAGTTCTACAAGCTGGTCTTCGTCTCCTTCCACAGTCACATCCTCTGCCCTTTCAGTATACATATCGATCTCTTGCGCCTCAGCCAGCGGAGTGATCGTCTTTAAAGCTGTTCCCAGTATCTCTTTCAGGTTAACCCTTTCTTTTTTCTCGCTCTGCTCTGCATCAAATCTTGATAGCTTCAATAGCCTGTCTATCAGTCCTCCCATCCTCTCAGCCGCATCCTTTACAGTTTCCAATGCCTCCCTGTATTCGACGACAGACCTCTCCCGCCGTAAGGTAACATCTACGGTACTCTTTATCACAGCGGTAGGCGTCCTGAGTTCATGGGATGCATCGGAGAGGAAGTCCCTCTGTGCCTGAAAGGCCTTCTCAAGGCGGTTCATTGTCTCATTGAAAGATAAAGCTATCTGCTTGAGCTCTGAATCCACCCCCCGAGAATCGACCCTTTCATGGAGCCGTTTCTCTGTGATTAAACCAATCTGCCTGGAAAATGAGGCGAGCGGACTAAGAGAAACCTGTATGACAACCATGCTTCCAATTGCGATGATTATTATTGTCATGGGAAAAACTGTGAGAAGGAATATCCTGAAGTTCTTAAGGAGAGCAAGCTCCTCCCTTATTTCCTCGCCTACATAAATGACAAAAGTTTCTCCGAGAACTTGAAATTCATCAATAAAAAGGCGTAAAGGCTCCTGATGCGGTCCTGTTCCCATAAAGTATCCTGTATTTTCAGGGTAACGCGACCCGGTCAAGGTATGGTCGCCAAGAGATATTGATTTGACAAGACTATTCCCTTTAGTATCGGCAATCTCAAAATAATGCCCTGAAGCGTTTATAGAGTAGTCTCCAAATGTTACATGCGATATCTCGAACTCTATATCGCCATGGTCCGAATGAACAAGTCCTTTCATAAGATCTGCCTTGCCTGAAAGGAGGTGGTCAACCATCTCCATCACAATATTGTCAAGACGATTATAAAGGAAAAATCCAAGGCCTGTCACAATGACTGCGAAGACTGGAATCAAGAATATAATAAGGCGTGTCTTAATAGATCTAAACATAATCATAAGGTAGAGAGCTTCGTTGTGGCGTCTCCACAATTTCACTCTTTCAGGATATATCCCGCTCCCCGGACGGTATGGATCAGCTTTTTTTCAAACCCCTTATCAATCTTATTTCTAAGGAAGTTTATATAGACGTCTATAATGTTACTGTCAAGGTCAAAGTCATAGTCATATATATGTTCCGATATATCGATCCTTGTTACAACCTTATCCTTATTATAGGCCAGGTACTCCAGAAGGGCATACTCTCTTGCTGAAAGATTTATATCCTTCCCTCCCCTTTTGACCTGATGCCCTGCTGTGTCTATCTCCAGGTCACCAACACCTATAACCGCTGACTTCACTTCTCCCTTCCGCCTCAGCAGGGCCCTGACCCTGGCCAGGAGTTCATCGAAATCGAAGGGTTTTATAACATAGTCATCCGCCCCGGTGTCAAGCCCCTTGATCTTGTCTGATACCGCGTCCCTGGCTGTGAGCATAAGGACAGGGGTCTTGATTTTCTGCTTCCTGATATTCTTGAGGACAGTGAAACCGTCAACCTTTGGGAGCATTATATCGAGAATGATAAGGTCGTATGGCTCGGTTTCTGCCATAAAACCGCCCTCTTCTCCATCAAATGCCACATCTGCGCTATACCCTTCTTCAGAGAGTCCTCTTTTCAGATTATTGGCAAGGGCCTTTTCATCTTCCACAATAAGGATGCGCATGTCTGCTCTCCTCCGATAGTCCAAAGGATGAATGGGTTAGAGTGGGTTCCGTATCGTAAAATACCATAATTGTATTGAAACTGCATACTATCAAAGGCATGTCGATCAGTATAGGATTTGGGGCTGGCGTCAGGCAGATCTCTGGTTCAAGAGAACCCTTGCCACCTGGCTTACCCTTGATGTAAGGAGCTCCGGTGTAGTACTCACCCCTTTATTCACATATTCTGCCGGTTTACAATAGGCAAGCACCTTCTGAAAATGTTCGTCACATTTTTGGGAGGTAAAGAAGAGTATAGGAGTGGGGTTTATAGGAATACCTTTTTCTAATGCCCTGATGGCCATGGCTGCGTTGACCCCATTTAGCATCGGCATTTCAACATCAAGAACTATAAGGGAGACGGCCTGATTTACTTTCACCTTGCTCGTAAAGACAGAGATGAAGTCAAAGCCGTCTTTGCAGCTGAGTACCTCGGTAGCCAGGCCCTCGCTTAGGAGCATCTCTTTTAATCGTTCCCTTATCACGGGGGAATCATCTGCAATAATAGCCAGTCCGGCAGAGACAGCCTTCAGAGAGGAAAGCCCTTCCACGATCATGCCGCAGTGCATACAGCATACCTCTTTTGTTCCGTGCCTGTCGACTACATAGGTCTCCACATTCTCCCCGCATGCCGGGCAAAATTGCATCATTTACGCACCCCCAATAAGTATATTGACTTGGTGTAAATTCTTCTATAGGGAATATTACCGCATAGCGGTTATTTGTCAACAAGAAGGTGAAAAATATTTGCAGAAATATTTGAGGTCTTTGAGGAAAAGAGCCGGAGCCCTCTTGTCCACTGGGTAAGGGATGATATTTAGATTTATATTACTGAGCACCGGCTGTAGTCGCAGGAGGGACAAAGACCCTGGCGGCCATTTCCTTATCGAGCATAAAGAGGGCGCCTCCGTCCTTCCCTATAATCCTGAGCCTCTGGAGGACATCATTGAAGGAGGCCTCCTCCTCAACCTGTTCCGTTACAAACCACTGGAGGAAGTTGACGGTGGCATGGTCTTTTTCAGCTAAGGCAAGATTGACAAGGGCGTTTATAAGGTTTGTGACCAGCTGCTCGTGTTTTAGCGCATCTTCAAAGACCTTCAGGGGAGAGACCCAGCCCGCTGGAGGTCCGTCAATAGCCGTCATAACCACCTTCCCTCCCCTCTGAAGTATATAGTCGTAAAACTTCCTGACATGAACCATCTCCTCCTGTATCTGAACCCGCATCCATTTGGCAAACCCCTTGAGGTTTGCAGACTCGAAATTGGCAGACATGGACATATAAAGATATGCAGAGTAAAGCTCGGAATTGAGCTGCTTGTTTAACGCATCCTCCACCTTCTTGTTGATCATGGCTTGTCTCCTTGTTACCATTGTATATGATTTCCGGCAGCTTTGTATCAGCTTTTCCAGAGACCGTGAAGGTTACAATACTCTCTTGCGGTCACATTTCCGGCTGCCACACGGAACAAGGCCTCGGGCGCACTCCCAGGCGTCAGGAACTGACGGTAGACCTTCCCATCTGCAATCAATTCAATCCACATGATGAAGTGCTTGTCCTCCATAGGATGCGGAACAGTTCCGACCTTTACCTTTATCCCGTCCGCTGTCCTTTCTATTACAGGGACGTGCTTCTCTTTCGATGCATCCACCGTGTTCTCAACAAGAAGTGTCATATCTGCCCCGCAGCATACCAGTGTCCCGGCACCAGCATTAAGCACCTCGACGATATTGCCACACTTCTCACACCTGTAAACCTGATTTCTTGCTGTCATACTGCACCTCCCAGTTTATTTGTATTGTATTAATCAGAACATGAACATTTGTTTATGATTTAAAAATACCATGGCTATCACCTTTTCGCAACCTCCCTATTAATGAATGCCATGAAACTCTTGTTCGAGGCTATTTCCCGATAATCATCATATTACTTGAACCTCTTGCAAAAGTCTTTTTTATCATGTCATTCCGGCAGGATTTTAGCCGGAATCCAGGAAAAAGCTCTTATGGATTCCCGATTAAACACTTCGGGAATGACAAATGAGGTGATTTGCAAGAGACTCACTTGCTATGGGAAGGTAACTTTCAGTTGCGTTTAAAATAATCAGCATATAAAATCGCGACTATTAGACAACGTCTAAAAGAGGAGGGAATATGTCAAACAAGTTTAAAGAGATCGAACCTGGAATGATTACTGATAACGCATTTAAGCTCATAGGCTCTGACTGGATGCTGATTACCGCAGGGACACAGTCAGGGTTCAATACCATGACTGCCAACTGGGGAGGGCTTGGTTATCTCTGGAACAAAAAGGTCTGTTTCTGTTTCATAAGACCCCAGCGCTACACCTTCGACTTTGTGGAAAAGGCGGAGATATTTACGATGTCCTTCTTTGAGGAAAAACACAAGAGCACCCTTGAGTTCTGCGGCGCCAAGTCCGGCAGGGACGTAAACAAGGTAAATGAGACAGGGCTTACTCCGATCTTCAGCGATTCAGGGGCTATATATTTCGATCAGGCACGTCTCGTACTTGAATGCAGGAAGATATACTCCCAGGACATAGATGCAAAGCACTTCCTTGATCAAAACTTACAGGCCTTCTACCCCAAGAAGGACTTCCACAGGATGTATATAGGTGAGGTGGTCAGGTGCCTTAATAAATAAGAACGATCTGCACAAACATTATGCAACTGCCCACAACATGGGCAGTTATTTTTAAATAGGCGATATTGTTCATACTTGAAAGATGGTAAAATATTTTTTGCTTAACTAACGAGCAGCTAATATCAATTTCAGGCTTAGCAAAAGAGCCAACTCCAGCAAAATTAATAGGTTATGATGCGGCATACCACTTGCATTGCTTCAAGTATATTTGCTTTTGAAGCAGGGATGGAGATTTTTCATTCTTCCTTGCAATGCTCTTTTTTTTATGTTAAAAGCAACCGGTATTGACTGGAGGTTTTAGACAATGAAACTATTGACCGCAATCATAAAACCATTCAAGCTTGACGAGGTAAAGGATGCCTTGAACGAGATCGGCATCCAGGGGATTACCGTCACAGAGGTAAAGGGATTTGGCCGCCAGAAGGGGCATACTGAGCTTTACAGGGGGGCGGAGTATGTGGTGGATTTCCTTCCCAAAGTAAAGATGGAGATCGTAGTCAAGGACGATATGGTTCACAAGGTCATAGAGACCATAGAGAACGCAGCCAAGACCGGAAGGATCGGAGATGGGAAGATATTTGTGACAACTGTGGAAGAGGTTGTCAGGATCAGGACAGGGGAAAGAGGGGAAGAGGCGATTTAATGATAATGTAGGGGCAGGTCTGAGACCTACCCCTACAAACAAATATAAGGAGGAGTAAAGATGACACCGAAAGATGTAGTAAAGTTTTCAGGCGAAAATAACGCAAAGATGGTAGACCTGAAGTTTCTGGACTTCATAGGTATCTGGCAGCATTTCACCATCCCTGTCTCAGAGTTGAAAGAGGAGATATTCGAGGAGGGGCTGGGTTTTGACGGCTCAAGCATCAGGGGATGGCAGCCTATCCATGCCAGCGACATGCTCGTTGTTCCTGACCCATCCACAGCGGTAATGGACCCATTCATGGAGGAGGCTACCCTTAGCCTTATCTGCGATATCATAGACCCTATAACCAGGGAAACATACAGCAGGGACCCGAGGAGCATAGCAAAGAAGGCAGAGCTATACCTCAAGTCAACAGGTATTGCAGATACCGCATACTTTGGTCCTGAACCTGAGTTCTTTATATTTGATGACATCCGTTTTGACCAGCACGGTAATCACGGTTTTTATTATATCGACTCCATTGAGGGTCGCTGGAACAGCGGGAGAGAGGAAGGCCCGAACCTGGGTTACAAGCCTCGTTATAAAGAAGGCTACTTCCCTGTTTCCCCAACTGACAGCCAGCAGGACATCAGGACTGAGATGTGCATGATCATGGAGAGTATGGGTATCCCGGTAGAGAGACAGCACCACGAGGTTGCCAGCGCAGGACAGGCGGAGATCGACATAAGATTCAACTCCCTTCTCAAAATGGGTGACCAGCTCCAGTGGTTCAAACACATAATCAAGAACGTTGCCTTCATGCACAACAAGACCGCGACCTTCATGCCAAAGCCGATCTTCGGTGACAACGGGAGCGGGATGCATGTCCACCAGTCCCTCTGGAAAGGCGGAAAGCCACTGTTCGCCGGCGAAGAGTACGGCGGGATGAGCAAGATGGCTCTTTACTACATTGGTGGTATCCTGAAGCACGCAAAGGCCCTTAACGCTATCTGCAACCCGACAACCAACTCGTACAGAAGGCTGGTCCCAGGGTTTGAGGCGCCTGTGAACCTGGCATATTCCGGGAGAAACAGGTCTGCATCTATCAGGATTCCTATGTATTCACCTTCTCCAAAGGCCAAGAGGATTGAGGTAAGGTTCCCTGATCCGGCAGCCAACGGATATCTTGCCTTCGCAGCCATGCTGATGGCCGGTCTCGATGGCATCCAGAACAAGATACATCCAGGAGACCCTCTGGACAAGGATATATACGGTTTGAGCCCGGAGGAACTTTCAAAGGTTCCTTCATGCTGCGGTTCTCTGGAAGAGGCCCTTACTGCACTTCAGAACGATCATGAGTTCCTGATGAAGGGGGATGTATTTACCAAGGACGTTATCGAGACCTGGATTGAATACAAGACGACCAGCGAGGTTAAACCTATGGCTATGAGGCCTACACCTTACGAGTTCGCACTTTATTACGACTGCTAAGAGATGTTTTGATAGAACGATAATAAAAAGCCCCCTGGAACTCCAGGGGGCTTTTTTATTTAACTACTGGAAAGAAATAAACAAATATCTCGTATTTGAAATAACTGTAAATGCTTTATTAATAGTGGTTTGTAGGAATTAGACATGACCCTCTCCCCTTCGATAATTACAGGTGGCAATCAATTATTGTTGTCTTACTCTATTCTACCTTTTTTTCGGGGTCAGAGGAATGAACTGATTATTTAAGACCTGACCATGCCTTCTTTATATTCCTTGCCTATACAGTCCTTATATGGTACGCTATTTGGACTGGAGGTGTTAAATGAAAGTCTCTGAAGATATTCGTCCTGTCTCATATTTGAAATCAAGGACTGCCGACATCCTGGCCCAGATCAATGAAACGCACAGGGCCGTAATTATCACGCAAAATGGTGAACCACGGGGAGTTTTGCAAGATACTGAGTCGTATGAAAGGATGAAGACGGCTTTAGGCTTTATGAAGTTACTGGCCCAGGGAGAAGAGGACATTCGGCATGGTCGTTCATCCGAACAGGATGAAGTTTTTTCACGGTTGAGTAAGAGACTTGAATCCAAGAAACGGCATACCAGCAATGAACCGTAAGTATACAGTCAGATGGACAAACACGGCTGAGAAAGACCTGGAGGTCATCCTGGACTTTATTGCCGAAGAGAGTATGGATGAGGCACTGAATATATTGGAAAGACTGAGAGGGCGGGCCGCAAACCTCTATTCAATGCCGGAGCGTGGTCGAATAGTGCCGGAACTTAAAGAGCAGGGTATTTTTATCTTCAGGGAAATTATTTCTTCACCCTGGAGGATCATTTATAGAATAAATGACAAGATAATTTATGTCCTCGCGGTATTGGACTCACGCCGCAACCTGGAAGAGATACTTCTTGACAGGTTTGTCTATTAAACTCAAGACCTTGGTACAGAGTACTTTTAAAACGGCTGTTGTCATATTTCCTCGAAACGCCTGAATTTACGGCATTTGCAGCCGGTTGTCAACAATAAAGATTTGACCCTCTTGGTTTCTCTTGAACGGCATCAACATCCTCAAACTGGTTAATACTAACCTCTCCGTCAGGAAATTTTGCGATAATTTCGAGGTCTCCACCCATAGCCTTAATGAAACCGCGTAATGTGCTTATATACATATCGGTGCGATGCTCCAGCTTGGAAATTGTTGCCTGTCGGACATTAAGTAAAGTCGCCAATTGCTCCTGACTTAAACGCCGCGCCTGGCGAAGTTCCTGAAGAGGCAATTCCGCCAGCAGCTTCCTAGTTTTCTTCGTAGCGGCAGCCCTCGCCTGCGGTCTCATCTTGTCTCTTAATGTTTTATACGGTTTCGCCATCAATAGCCTCCTTTCTTTTTGCGCTTCAAGGTTTGGGGATGCACGTCATACAGCTTGTCGGCGATTGGTATATATTTATCATACCATCGGTCATCTCCGCCTTTACATCCACCGACCAGGAGGATCGCCGCACGTCTCGGGTCAAATGCATAAAGGATTCTGTATGGCTTTCCTTTATGCTGAATTCTCAATTCTCTCATATGGCTATGCTTAGACCGCTGAATACCGGAACTGTGTGGGAAACCCAGAAGCGGACCTTTAATTTCCAATAGACCAATCACTGCATCAATGTCTATTTGTTCCTCTTCGGTCAGTTCTTCCCACCACTTTTCGAAATCATCAGCATACTCAACGTCCCATGCCGTAAAAGGAATATAGCCTGTGAGGAATATTTTGTCAAATGGTTTTTGGAGGACTTTAAATCGGGCTGTAAACTATTGAGCAATCAGGAAGGGGAAAAAGTAGGGCGGCGCCCACCCTACGGGGCTGTGGGGGAAACCTCAAATTTGAACCCGTCCCCGATTGTTCCGTTGTTGTACGTAGTTTTCCCTCTTAAGATAAGAGGGTTTATGCCCTGCGGGTAGAGCAAGGGGCGTTATGAAAAGGCAGCCAAAAGCACGATAAGCATAGGACAGTTAGGAAAGGGGCAGCGAAAACTGATTTTTCAAGACCTGACCCCACCGCCTTCTTTGAGAGATTGACAACCCTGCTGCAAGAGACTATATTGGTCTCATAGTTCAGACCATAATGAAGTGGAGGTGTATTATGAGGACGGCGGCTGTTTCTGAATTGAAGGCATCTATAAGCGAATACCTGACAAATGTAAAAGCTGGAGAAGAAGTGCTTGTAACTGACAGGGGAAAACCGATTGCTAAGCTCATACCCATAAAGAGAGATGAAACAAGGTTCCCGCCCCACCTCCTTACTCTGGAACGGGCTGGTCTGGTTCATATCGGCACAGGAAAGATAGCCGGGCGCTTTTGGGATTTGCCGCGCCCTAAAGATAACAAAGGTCTTGCCCTCCGGTTTCTTCTGGAAGAGCGGGAGGAAGAAAGATGATCTTTTGGGATTCATCCGCAATAATTCCTCTGTGTATTGATGAGCCTCATTCAAAAACCGTTAAAACGGCGGCAAAAAGAGATAGTGTTATGGCGGTCTGGTGGGGGAGCATTGTAGAATGTCAGTCCGCTTTTGCTCGCCTTCGCCGCGACAGCTTTTTAAGTCTTACGGAAGAAGACCAGGTAAGGAATCTGTTGACTATCCTGACTGAGGCATGGACAGAGATTGAACCGAGCGAAGACATAAGAGACATTGCAGCCCGCTTGCTTTTGCTGCATCCCTTGCGTGCTGCTGACTCTCTTCAATTGGCTGCCGCCCTTGTATGGGCTGGCAAGACGCCCAAAGGTCATCACTTCGCTTGCCTGGACAGGAGATTAAGAGAAGCGGCAAGAAAAGAAGGGTTTGTATTAGTTCCGGCTGACCTGCCTGAATAAGGTATTTCAGTCCTGACCCTGTTTTTTGTTGCTGCTAAATGATATTTGAAGATGGTGTCAACAACTCAATCTTTAAGTCTGACCCCACTTTCCCCCCTTACGATATTGCCTCCCCTCTTGGCAAGAGGGGATTGAGGGGAGTTATGGAAAACAGGGCGGGGGAATTAAGTAAGGTGTCCCCGGAATTCCGCTGACCCCGCCGCCTTCCGTCCCCTTTTGCCCAAACGAGGTTACAGTTTCACCGTTGCGGTAAACTCGTCCCACGGCACACAGTACTGCCCTTTATCGGTTTTTTCTACTAATCCAGCGGATTCAAGGGTCTTCACATCCTGAAAAACGTTTTTATAATGTCTTTGCAGGTGGCTTGCTAATGCATTTATACTGACACAGCCAATCTTATGCAGTTCTTTGAGCAATTGCAGGCGCTTAGGGGTACAATAACGATAAAAGGTTTCCAGGTCGGGGAAGGATACCCGCTCAACAGTTTTTTCAGGAATAACGCCCTTATCCAATTTTTCGGCATTGGCTATAAGGTCTGTAAAAAACTCTTCTTCTGTCTCAATCTTTACTTTATAATTTCTGTTCATCATAAATCTCCTTTCCGTCGCGCCTCTTTTATGGTCTCGTAAAAGTCCTGAACCAGCTTTTTTAAGGTTTCAAACTCCTTGCCTCCAAAGTGCCCATGATCCCCTTTTCCTCGTTCGTTATCATAC
>Ga0209751_10005420_pt1 | contig 12024 bp, 10 predicted proteins | sample RifCSP13_1_FD_184019 | JGI IMG/M metagenome (GOLD analysis project Ga0209751, IMG submission 184019) | Soil microbial communities from Rifle, Colorado - Rifle CSP2_sed 13_1 (SPAdes) (version 2) | ecosystem: Environmental > Terrestrial > Deep subsurface > Rock core/Sediment | place: Rifle... | reverse complement strand
AATCCAGATGGTGAGGATGACAAGGGCGCCTAAAATAATCCATCCAAACATAATTCGCTACCTCCTGTTCTATTTAAAAAAAACTTCCTTCTTATAAACAATAGGCTCTTCGTCCTTTAACATGCCTCCATCTAATACCTCTCCTATAAATAGCGTATGGTCGCCGGTGTCGTGATGGGATATCACCTTGCAGTCCAGCCAGGCTATAACATCCTTGAGTATTGGCGAGCCGGTAATTTTTGTGTCATATATTACATCCCTGAATTTATCAACATTTCTTCCTGTTGTAAGACCGAAATGTTTGCCTGTCTTAATTTCTTCTGCTCCAAGTATATTCACTGCGAATACCCCTCCGGCCTTTATAAGGTCGTGAGAATATCTTGTCTTCCCCACAGCAACTGTGACAAGCGGCGGGACAAAGGATGCCCTTGCAACCCAGGCAGCTGTCATTGCATTTATCTTATTATTGTGCTTTGTGCTTATGACATACACGCCGTGCGTTATCCTGTGCAGCGCCTCGGATATTTCCTTCTTAACAGCCATATCTAAAAGAGGCTAAAGTCAAGGTTGAGGTTGAGTAAAATTCTTAACCTTAACCTCAGCCTCAAGCTATCACTTTGAATGTCTGTCTGCCACCTTGCTTGCGCCGTAGGCATTAGGTTTGGTAACTGCTGCGTATCCTGAGCCGGTTACCATGCCGACCACTTCCCTGATAATATCCTTTGTGTCGCCGATATCACCGACATCGAGGTGAATTTCGACCGGGAGTCTTGCAAAACCATTCTCAGACAGCTTATTCTTTAAAAGGGCGGCCATTTCAAGACTGAGGGAAGTTTCGTAAAAAATCCGCTGGCGCAGGTTTTCAAGCTTCCTGTGGCGGATTTTCTTGTAATAATAGCGGCCGCCGTGTCCTATCCTGTGTATAATTATTGCGCTTATAAAGGTAGTTTCTGTTGATAGAAATGAATCCGTCCCGATGATAATGCTGTAGCGATAGTTCGTATCTTCTTCTATGTATTCAACCAGGTTGCTGAATACATCTTCAAAGGAAAGATTCCCGAATGTAGGGCTGAAGAACTCCTGTCTTCTTGGTTTGACATGTTGTCCAGGCTCCATAGTGCAGAATTCTACAATAATTTAATATAAAAAGGAAGAAAAAGTTAATAATATCTACTGTTTTTGTTTATGTATAAGCGCACCTTTTACAGGCACTCCCTTTGGCTGCTTATGGCATCTGAGACAGTCTGCGAATGTAAATGAGACCTTGCCATGGCAATGTCCGCAGAACCTGCCGCGCGCAATGTCAGCCATAGTTATACGGTTCCCGCCCAATTCGTTCTCGAATATATCAGGATGGCATGTGGAACATTGGATCCATGAAGAGTGTATCTTGTGATCAAATATTACATTATTTACTGTTGGACTCACTGTTTCAAAGAGTATCCGGTTATCCCTTACAATATCTTGAGAGTCTTTTATCAGCGAGCCCACCGGGTTAAAGACCTTATTTTCCTTAAGTGTAAGCCAGTCAATAAAACCAAATCTGTCTATGGGAATCTTGCTGCCATGCAGTTTTTCAGGATGCCATTCTGCGCCAAGTCGCTCTGCTACTCCCTTAATCTTGTTATGGTCTGCCCTATCAATATCGTACAGCTTTGCTGAGTCTGGTTTGCCTGCATTGTGGCATGTGTCGCAGTTTTCCCTGGCATCAAAGGCAATTTTGCCGTTATGGCAGACACCGCATTGTTTACCCTCCACTATAAGGTCATAAGAAAGATCATTAGCGCCCTTTTTCATTATAAATATATCCTGATGACAGACCTTGCACTGGAACCATATCCTATGAAGCCAGTGCGGGAAAATAACAGGCGTAAGGTTTTTTGTCTCCAGGCGCACAGCATGGTCTTTCATAACTATATTGCCTAAAAATTTTCCATATTTGTCCCATTTCGTAAGTTCAGCTACCCTTTCTTTTTCTCTCTGTACCTCCATGCGCAGGATGGTCTCCACTTCACTGAGGGGTTTTTCATCGTTATGCCAGTGTTTGTACATTGAGGCCATCGCATTGGCAATATTTAAGAGGTACATTTTCCTCTCGTATGGAGTGCCGGGGAACATTGCATCCGCCACAAGCAATCTTACCTCGCCAGGTATAATATCCTTATTTTTTTTGACAAGCTCAGCCTGCTGGTTAAATAGGTTCCTCATGTAGTTTGAAATAAACTCTTTGCGGAATGCGCTTTCTTCAGCAAAAGCAACCGATGAAATGCTGAATAATAAGAACATGCAGACAGATATGTATGGAATAATATAAAGCAGACAAGATTTCTTTAACTTCACAAGCTGACCTCCTTTGTCATGGAAAACCATACCTCTAAACACGCGCACCAAAATATTTGGTATTGGAATAAAGATATATTAATTCATAATATGCCATATAATCAAGCATTTCTTCAATTGTTAATGAGACCAGTTATTTTCTGATGGTAATTAATCTTCATCCCATCTGTTTCAATAGTAATTGCGCCTTGTGTATCTGTCCTGAAAAGCGGTATATTCAAATCCCGGTATCTCTGCAGTATCTCAGGATGCGGAAATCCAAAGGGGTTAAGATAGCCGAGGGATATTACAGCAACCATCGGATTAACCTCTTTCAAGAATTCTGCGGTGGAAGAGGTCCTGCTCCCATGATGGGGAACCTTCAATACCGCGGCCTTAATCGCATCACCTTTCTTTATCAGCCTGGTTTCAGCAATATCTTCAATATCTCCTGTAAAAAGGAAACTCACGTTTTTGTAAGTTAATTTGAGGACAACAGAATCATTGTTGCCGCCAATCCGTTTATCATGCCGTGGATTAAGGAATTCCACCTTCACGCCGTTTATATCCAGCGGAGGTGTTGACTCATCTACAACAGAGCGGCTTATATTATTTTCGTAAATAGTCCTGATTAGCTCCTTATAAGCAGTATCTTCTCCAATATCGCCGTTCCACAGGAATTCCTTTACATTAAACCTCTCTGCTATAAACCTCAGCCCTTTCATATGGTCTGCCTGTGGATGGCTCAGGGCAATATAATCAACATTCTCAATTTTGTTTTTCCATAGAAATGGCGCAATAATCCTTTCCCCCACATCAAAGTCATCGCTGTAAAACCCGCCGCCGTCTATAAGCATCCTCTTGCCGTAGGGGAATTCCACCAGAGCCGAATCCCCCTGCCCAACGCTTATAAATGTGACCTTGAGATTTTCATTATAATGTGTGCGGTAATGATAGAAAAGGTAGTTTCCTCCCAGCGTAAGCATCACGAGAGGAAGGACATATCTGAATATTCTATCCCTTTTATATTCCACAACGCAGATTATCAGAAGATAGAACAGGACAGATTCCAGTATTGTCGGCGTTGTTGTAAAGAGTGATGAGTAAGGAAGTTTGGCAAAAAACTCCACAATCCATACAGAGACCTTTATGAAAATATCAGAAAGTTTAAGGCATACCTCAGCGAGAGGTGTGTTGAAAAATGAGATCATGCTGGAGATTAGAGCAATTGGCACTGCCATAAAACCCATGAACGGGATGATGATAAGGTTTGACAGAATTCCAATGAGAGAGACCCTGTGGAAATGATAGGCAACAAAAGGGGCTGTGCCAATAGACGCAGCAACAGATACAGCGAGGGGATTAAGGAAATAATTTTTAAAACAGTGAAGTGTAAACTGTAAACTGCGGGAGGGGGTAGAAACAAGAGCATCCTCGTTGTTGTCTTTCCAGAATAGCTGAAGTTTTGGCACAAGATATATAATGGCAAGGACAGATGCAAATGACAGCTGGAATGAGATATCGTAGATAGCAAGCGGCGATAGAATAAGTATTGCAAAAGCAGCAGATGCGAGCGTATTATAAAGCCCTTTTTCTCTATCAATCAGAATTGCGATAATAAAGATAAGCACCATAATCACAGCCCTTTGTGTAGATACAGAAAAGCCGGCAATGGCGCCGTAAAAGAGGACTGGTATTATGCTTGAGACAGCAGCGAGTTTTTTAATATTAAAGGCGAGCATAAGCCTTTCTGAGAGGCTGAACAACTGAAGGCCTATCCAGTATGAAACAAACGCAATGATGCCTATGTGGAGGCCTGATATGGCAAGGATATGCGCAGTGCCTGTACTGACAAAACGCTCTCTTATCTCCCTCGCAATCTCGCCTTTTTCGCCAAGGAGAAGCGCCTTGATTATTCCTGAATTTTCTGCGCCTGCCCTGTCAATAAAATCCCTGAGCTTTGTCCTTACATCTTCTATCCCTGCCCTTATTGTGTATCTTTCCTCATCTGCAAGCGCAGAAATCCATCGTTCGTTTTCAACATAACCCGTGACAAAAATACTCTGTCTTGCCAGATTCCCAGCATAATCAAACTCACCTGGGTTGCCAAAGTTTCTTGGTATGCGGAGCTTGGCAATAAATCTTATTCTATCGCCGTATTTCACATTTACCCCCACACCAAAATCTTTGGTGTGGGGGTTTACTGATGGGCTTCCAACTGTAATAAGAATCTTCCCGGAAACAGGGATAATCTTATTTTTAGCAATGTTCTTTTCTGCGTCCACATAGAGCCTTGTTTTATCGGGAAACCTCTCTGGTGCGCTGTATAAAACACCTTCAACAGCTATGCCCAAGGGATTGTCTTCTTTGGCAGTCGCGCCAGCCATATTCTCAATGACCTTTCTTATGTGATTATTGGGAAGCAGGGGTTCTGCCTTCTGGATGGAAAGTATTGCGCCGAGGAGAAAGAAGATAATACAGATAAATATAAGATTGTATCTCCACTTCCGGAGGATGCCGAAAGTAAGAAAAAGCATTGAAACTATAAGAACAGGGAAGGACACCCCGCCTGCCAGCCATCCGTAGGAAGCAATGATTGTGCCGAGGATGAAAAAGATAATGGGTAGGACGAGGGGGTGTTTCTCATTAACATCTGAAAAATATTGAAGTGGTTTATGCATTACCAGCCGTTAGTGTTTTTTTTATATCCTCTGCAAGGCTTATAGTTATTCCCGAAACCCTTGCAATATCTTCTACGGATGCTTGCTTTATCCTTTCGAGGCTGCCGAAATGTTTTAGGAGCATGTCCCTTCTTTTTTTACCTATGCCTGAAACCTCTTCCAATGCTGATTTAATCTTCCCTCTGAGCTTTTTATGATAGCGTATGGCAAATCTGTGAACCTCGTCTCTTATCTCCCTTATAAAAAGGTCTGCGCCAGAGCCTTCCTTTAGTATAATGGGGTCCTTAACATTTGGGCGATAGACCTTTTCTCCTTGTTCTTTCTGCCCCTCGTCCCCTGCCCCTTGTCCCTTTTCTTTTGCAATGGCAGCTATATCAATATCATTTATTCCTAACTCTTTCATAACCGTTAACGCAATATTCAGCTGTCCTTTCCCGCCGTCCATAAGGATTAAATCAGGCAGACCTAATTCCTTGTCAGCTTTTTTGTATCTTCTGAACAGGACCTCTTTCAACATGCCGTAGTCATCCGGCTCTTTGATGGTTTTTATTTTATAGAGGCGGTATCTGTTTTTATTCGGTTTTGCGTCTTCAAATGTCACCATTGCGCCAACAGCAAGCTTGCCGCTTATGTTGGAGATATCAAACGCCTCTATTACCTTCGGAGTCTTTTTTAGGTGGAGTCTCTTTTTAAGCTCATCCAACAGGGCATCTTTGCCTTGGAGTGCTTCGTTTCTTCTTTTAATGGACTCCTTTGCATTCGCATCTGCCATTTTTAGGAGTTTAAACCTATCTCCCTTCGCAGGAATAAAGAGAGTTACCCTTTTCCCCCTTTTTTCAGAGAGCCAGTCTTCAATACTCTCTTTATCTTCCACAGCAAGAGGCAGGATGATTTCATCAGGGATAAATCTGTCGCTGCTGTAATACTGGGCAAGAAATGAAGAGAGCGCCTCTTCTGCCGGCAGCTCATGACTTTTGAAGAAAAAGTCCCTTGCACTGCTGATCCTTCCATCTCTTACAAAAAGGCCCTGAATCAGGAAGTCTCCGTTTGAGACAATGTGCGCAAATATGTCCCTGTCAATCCTTTCCCCGGAAACGACCTTCTGCTCTTCCAGTGTTGCCTCTATCGCTGCAATCTGGTCCCTCAGTTTTGCAGCCCTTTCAAATTCATGAGAATCAGATGCTGTGAGCATATTTGCCTTTAGCTCAGCAAGGAGCTCTTTACTCCTTCCTTCCAGAAACAGGATTGTTTTATCCACCAGCTCTTTATACGCTGCCTCTGAAATAAAGTTTACACACGGCGCAGAGCATATCCCAAGCTGATAATCAAGACACGGCCTCACCCTATTTTTAAATTCCAATGGACTGCATGTGCAGAGGGGGAAAAGCTGTCTGATGAATCGGACTGTTTCCCTTGCCTTCTGTGCAGAGGCATAGGGTCCGAAATAGCGACTACCGTCCTTTTTAATCTGTCTCGTTATGAAAATCCTTGGAAATTGTTCTTGGAGGGTGAGTTTTATGCTCACATAAGTCTTATCATCTTTAAGGCGGATATTGTATTTGGGCTTGTGTTTCTTAAGAAGGGTGTCTTCAAGGATTAAAGCCTCTTTTTCATTGGTGGTTATAAGGTATTCTATATCAGAGACTTTTGAGGCAAGAAACTTTATTGTGTATCGTGTGTCAGATGTATCCCGAAAATAGGAGCGGACCCTGCTTCTGATATTCTTTGCCTTGCCGATATATAAAACCTCGCCCTTGCTCCCCTTCATGAGATATACGCCGGGAGACTGTGGCAGGTTTTTTAATCTTTCCTCTGTAATCATACTAAAAATTTAGCACTTTCTTTCCCACGTTGCAAACCCCGAAAAACAAAAAGCCCAAACCTGAATTGGTTTGGGCTTTTAAGGATTGCCATTAGCTTTTTCTGTCTATTTTGCCCTTTCCAGATATTTACCCTCTGTTGTATCTATCCGTATTTTCTCACCCACATCAATAAATGTCGGCACATTTACGACAAGACCTGTTTCAAGGGTTGCGGGTTTAAGTGTGTTTGTGACTGTTGCGCCTTTAAGGTTTGGTGTGGTATCTACAACCTTAAGTTCCACAACCTGAGGAGGCTCTATGCCCACGGGTTTGCCCTCATAAAAATCAACAATGAATTTTATATTGGGTATGAGGTAATAGACATTATCGCCAAGTTCTTCTGCGGATAGCGAAACCTGCTCATAATTTTCCGTATTCATGAAGAAGTAATCTGTGGTGCTGTTATAAAGATATTCCATCTCGTGCTGTTCAAGATGGGCCTTTTCCAGCTTGTCCTCAGAACGGAAACGGTTTTCAGTAGCAGAGCCTGTTTTGAGGTTCTTCATCTTTGTCTGGACCATGCCGCGCCAATTGCCAGGTGTTATGTGCTGGACGCTCACCACCCTGTACGGCTCTCCATTGTAAAGTATAGTCATCCCTACCCTAAGCTGTGTTGCTGCAATCATTTTTATAAAACCCCTTTCATATTTTTTAAAATTAAAGAACCCTGCCGCAGATGACAGGGTCTCTCGTGGTAAAACAATTTACCCTTTATATAAATGATTACATAACCGACCTGATATTGTCAAGCTTACCAAACATTTAAATACCTTTCAAATAATCTTACAATACATTGCAGGAGAATAAACAGTATGAGCCGTAAAATCAATGCCTATTTTGGGGTGGGAATAAGTGTTGAAATTTAATCTCAAATTGATTATTATGTCTTCTTAAATTCTATCGGAGGTTTTTATGCTTAAAGTTTTGAGAAAGAGAAAAAGGTCGTGGGTCATATTTGCAATCCTTGGTGCGATTATTGTTGTTTTCGTATTCTGGGGGGTAGGGAATTTCAGGGTAGATAAAAGCAATATAGTAGCCTCGGTAAACGGTAAACAGATAACCGTTGCAGAATATGCGAAGGCGTACCAGCAGCAGATGAATTATTACAGGAATCTTCTGAAAGAGCAGTTTAATGATGAACTTATAGAGAAGATGAATCTGAGGCAGACTACAATCAATATGCTTATAGATGCTGAGCTGGAATTTCAGGAGGCTGCGAGACAGGGTTTCACCGTTTCATCTGAGGATGTTCAGAATGCCATAAAAAATGTTCCGACGTTCCAAAGGGATGGTGTGTTCGATAGGGAGCAATATCTTCAAATACTGAAGGCCAACCGCATCCTGCCGGGAGATTATGAGGACAGCGTCAGGGACAGCCTTGTAATTGAAAGGCTTAGTAAAAAGGTGACTGACACAGTTAATGTAACTGACAAAGAAATAGAAGATACATTTGATAATGAAAACAGGAAGATTAATCTTCGATACCTTGTGATAGATGGGACGAGATTTGAGAGGGCCGCAGCTGCCACAGATGAAGATTCCAGGGCATATTTTGAAAGTAACAAAGGAAGATTCAGGGTTCCAACCCAGATAAAGGCAGTTTATATTTCCATTCCGTTTAAAGAAATTTCACAAAAGGTAAAGATTACAGAGGAAGAGATAAAGACATACTATGAAAAGAATATAGGCGAATTCCAGACTGCAAAAGAGGTATCTGCAAGACATATACTTATAAGACCTGCACCAGGCGCATCTGATGTAAATAAGGCAAAAGAAGAGGCGAAGAAAAAGACAGAGGAGGTGCTAGCGCTGGCAAGGAAAGGTGAGGATTTTGGTGCCTTGGCAAAAAAGCATTCTGAAGATACTGCATCCGGCAGGCAGGGCGGCTATCTTGGGTATTTTAAACAAGGCGATATGGTGAAGCCCTTTGAAGGCGTTGCCTTTTCGCTTAAAAAAGGCGATATAAGCGATATCGTTGAAACCCAGTTTGGATACCACATAATAAAGATTGACGATGTGAAAGAGGCAAGGCTTATACCTTTCAGAGAGGCAAAGGATAAGATAACAAAGCAACTGATAGAAAAAGGCGCAAAGATTATGGCAAGAGAATTGGCTGATGAGATACAAAAGGCTGTCAGCAGTGGAAAGACAGAACTGAAGGATGAGGCAGCAAGGAAAAAAATAAAGGTTATAGAAACAGGTTTTTTATCAGCAGGGAATACAGATGTGGAATTGGTCAGGGATGCTGAGCTTAAAAAGGCTGCATTTTCTCTGAAGATTGGAGAAACAAGCGCTGTGATTGAAACAGGCGCCGGTGTCTATGTTGTCAGACTTATTGACAGGAATGAGGAGCATATACCGCCATACGAAGAAATCGCAGGTTCTGTAAAAATAGCCGTTGCAAAGGGGAAGGCAGGGGAAAAGGCAAAGGAGGCCGCTGATTCTGTATTAAAAAGACTCCGGGACGGTGAAGACATGCAAAGCCTTGTTGCCAAGGAAGGCTACAATACAGGAGAAAGCGGCTTTTTAACCAAGATTCAGGGTTATATAAACAATATCAATATGTATGTGGGAGACAGGCCTGAAATATTTTCTCTGACAAAGGATAAGCCATATTATGAGCAGGTTGTTTCTCATGAAAATAAATTCTATATCCTTAAGCTGAAAGAATCAAAGGAGGCCGACAGAACGGGCTTTGAGTCAAAAAAGGCAGAGGTAAGGAACCGCCTTTTAAGAGAAAGGCAGCAAGAGGCCTTAAACAAGTGGCTGGATGAACTCAAGTCAAAGGCAAAGATAGAGATTAATGAAGGGGCGATGTAATGAAGATGCCGCGTCAACATGGCGCGGTATTTTGACAGTAAGGAAATTACTATTACGTTTGCACGTCTTGCCCCTGCGAGCCTAAAGCAGGGAACCAAAATGGAGCACATTGATGCGTTTCTCCAGATTCTTCCTCCCAACACTTAAAGAGGCCCCTTCTGATGCAGAGGTTATAAGCCACAGGCTTATGACAAAGGCCGGCATGATAAGAAAGGTGGCGGCAGGGATATACAACTATCTTCCGCTTGGCCTGAGGGTAATCCATAAGGTGGAAAATATTGTGCGTGAAGAGATGAACATGGCGGGTGCGCAGGAGGTACTAATGCCCATGGTCATCCCCTCTGAGCTGTGGCAGGAAAGCGGCAGATGGGATGCCTACGGCAAGGAACTTCTCAGGATAAAGGACAGGCACGAGAGGGATTTCTGTCTCGGACCCACGCACGAAGAGGTCATAACCGATATGGTCAGGAAAGAAGTCCGTTCCTACAGGGAGCTTCCGCTGAATATTTACCAGATACAGCCCAAGTTCAGGGATGAGATAAGGCCAAGATTCGGCCTTATGCGCGGCAGGGAATTTATAATGAAGGACGCCTATTCCTTCCATGCAACCGAGGAGGATGCCGAAAGGGAATATCAGAATATGTATGACACCTACTGCCGTATATTTGAACGGTGCGGTCTTGAGTTCAGGGCTGTGGAAGCAGAAACAGGCGCCATCGGCGGAAGGTTCTCACATGAGTTCATGGTGCTGGCTGATACCGGCGAAGATGCCATAGCAAGCTGTAATAAATGCACTTATGCAGCAAATGTGGAAAAGGCAGAAATAAGAAGTCAGAAGTCAGAAGTCAGGAGTCAGGAGAATAAAAAACCTTTAGAGAGAGTTTCTACACCGGGAATGAAGACAGTGGAGGAGGTAAGCGGATTTTTAAAGACAATACCTCAAACGCTGATTAAAACCCTGATATACAATTCAGATAAAGGTGTGATTGCAGCCCTTGTAAGGGGCGACTATGAGATTAACGAGAATAAGCTCAAGAGGCTTATTGGCGCAGAAAGGCTTCACCTTGCCGATGAAAATACCGTAAGAAATCTTACCAATGCACCATCTGGTTTTGCAGGGCCGGTGGGATTAAAGGCCAAAATATTTGCAGATTACAGTATCCGGGATATGATTAATGCTGTGACCGGTGCTAACGAGGCAGATGCACATCTTGTAAATGTAAACATGGAAAGAGATTTTGAAGTGAATAATTTCGCTGATATCAGGAGTGTTGTTGCAGGCGACTTATGTCCGAGATGCAGCGGAACGTTGGGGGTATTCAGGGGCATTGAGGTGGGCCATATCTTCAAGCTCGGCACGAAATACAGCGAGGCAATGAAGGCTACATTCCTGAACGAAAAGGGACAGGGAATGCCCGTTATTATGGGATGCTACGGTATAGGCATAGGAAGGACCGCTGCGGCCAGCATAGAGCAGAACCATGACAAGAACGGCATTATCTGGCCTTTACCTCTTGCGCCCTTTCATGTGCATATAGTCCCTGTAAATGTCAATGATAAGGCAACAATGGATGCAGCAGAAAGGGTCTATAAAGACCTTATTGATGCGGGGCTGGAAGCGCTGATGGACGATCGCGACGAGAGGGCGGGGATAAAATTTAATGACGCTGATTTGATAGGCATACCAGTGAGGGTTACCATAGGGAATAAAACACTTAAGGAGAACTCTGTTGAGCTGAAGCTGAGGAATTTGCCTGATGCGGCCCTTGTTAGGATGGATGAAGTGAGAATCAAGGTTCTGGAAATTGTAAATTCAGCGTCAAAGCGTCAAAGTCTCAGAGTATCAGAGCAATAGCTTTGACTCTATGACGCTTTGACACTTTGACTCTTTGACACTTATTTATGGAGTACATCGCCACCTTTGGTTCAGCATATAAAGCATTAAAGGCAGAAAAAACCCTGAAGGAAAAAGATATACCTTTTCAGTTGATACCCACGCCCAAGAAGATTGCTGCCCATTGCGACCTCTCCATAACATTTCAGGGGGATGACAGTAAGACAGTTGAAGATGCATTAAATGAAAAAGAGATAAAGATAGCAGCATTATATAGGAGGGAAGGAGATAGTTATGTTAAAGTGTGACTTCTGCGGTAAAGAAACAGACGCCGTCATGCGGGTAGCCCTGGCAAAAAATTATGACAGGCTGACAATAAAGCACGATATTAAATATGCCTGTCCGGAATGTTCAAAGATAAAAGAAAAGACGATAACTGAGAAAAAAGAAAGGAAATAACCCGGCGAATTCACTGTCGTTTACGCATTGAATTTATTTATGATACTTA
>Ga0209751_10005419_pt1 | contig 12025 bp, 19 predicted proteins | sample RifCSP13_1_FD_184019 | JGI IMG/M metagenome (GOLD analysis project Ga0209751, IMG submission 184019) | Soil microbial communities from Rifle, Colorado - Rifle CSP2_sed 13_1 (SPAdes) (version 2) | ecosystem: Environmental > Terrestrial > Deep subsurface > Rock core/Sediment | place: Rifle... | reverse complement strand
TATCTCACCGCAAACGCCAAATCCGGCGAGCCTTCGAAGCCGCCGGATTGACGCGTGAAGAGCTGCCGTTTTAATTTCAGGAGTCTCTCATGCCTATCCCTCTCACACCTTCGGAAGAAATCCGTTTGGCTTTCCACGAAACAATCGTCGAAGCGAAAATGCAATCCTTTCTTGAGGCCAGCCGTGCCCTGCGGGCCATACGTGACCGGGAGTTATATCTCTCACAATATTCATCTTTCGACGAATATTGCCAGGCCCAGTTAGGGCAAGCGGCGGAAACTGTCAATCAAATCTTAGCGCTCACAGAAGGAGACGCCGATGAACACTGAAAACGCCTTAAATGAAAGCGAACAAACCCAACGCGAATATTTCGAGAAGATTTTCACCCGCGAAAAAATCGGTTTGATGCAGGCGACACTGGCCCTGACAACCCTCCGAGATCAAGAGCTTTATCGCAGCACTCATCCCGATTTTGAGAGCTACTGCCAGGAAGTCCTGCATTTATCCCCGGAATATTCTTATTTACTGGCCGACTCTGCCGATATTACAAACAACATTTTGAACGGAGTGCACGAAGGAGAATGTTCCCCAATCATCATCGATGAAGAACTTTCTGACCAGCCCCTCAGCGTAGTTGAGGAGACCGAATTGGCCTATTACGAAGACCAGTTCCAAAAAACTTTAGACAATTTCAACAAAGCCCTCAAAACCTTTTTTAAAGTTGCGGGCGACAGCCTGCGCGCCATTCGAGAAAAACGGCTCTACCGCCGTGACTATGCCAGCTTTGAAATCTATTGCCGGGAGCGTTGGAATATCAGCCGCAGCCGGGCACATAGATTGATCGAAGCCGCGACGGTGATTGATAATTTGTTGCCCATGGGCAACAAAGATGTGTTGAAAATGTTCCCAATTGCTAACAAAATCATCGGGCTTTCGCCGCCTATAGGCGGCGCTATGTTGGCAATTGGCAACAGAGCGGAACAAGATGGGAAATTTTCGCCGCCCTCCGACTGGACCACAGCCGGGACCGTCGAGCCCCTTGTTCCCCCACTCCCGGCCAACGAACGCCAGGCCCGCCCGCTGGCGAAGCTGCCGCCGGAGCAGCAGCGGGAAGCCTGGCAAAAAGTCGTCGAAACCGCCAGGGATACCGTGATCACCACCAGACACGTGCAGCAGGTGGTTGACGATATCCTGCACCCTCAGCCGGAGCCCGAATATTTTTACAGAAACCAGCCGGTCAAATTTTTGGAGAAGAGCTACGTAGCGCATGGCCAACAATATTGCACAATTGAAATAGTAAATCTGTACGGCAAAAAACAACGCCAGACTGTCCAATTCCGGCATTTGACAACAAAAAATAGCCAGGAGAAAGCCGAAACTGGCGCTTACGATTACGTCCAGGCCGATTTCGATTTCGAAGCGCTGCCACCCGAGGCGCAGGTCCGGCGCGTGGAGAATGGCGCGCTGCTTTTGTTTTGGGAATGGCTGGACGAACAATTGCCCAAAAGCGAAATGCGCACGCTCGCCGGGCGTTCCCGGCTAATTCAGGCCAACGGAAAACTGGCCGGTATCCTGGACGGTTTTTACGAATTTGTAGAAAGGAGCAACGAAAATGAAAATGAATAACGAACCCGGTACCAGCGTGGTCGAAGACTTCATCGCCGAACGCGCCGAAGCCCTGGAGGAAGAGGGCTGGACGGAAGCGGAAATCGCCGAAGCCCTGGGCGCAGCGGATGAAGGCGAAGAAACAGACTACGAAATTCCCTATTAATCCGTCCCGGGGGCGCAATTCCCCCCGGATGGCATAGCGGCAGGTTGCGGACGGGTACGTCCGACTACCGCCCGCCGTGAATCTCCTCAAGGGCCAGCGTACCTGGCCCGGCAAAACCCCTGTAGCATAGCAGGGGTTTTGTTTGTACTGGCGCACGTCCATGCCCCTCGCTATACTTCCCAATGAACAAATCATCATAAAGGAGCTCCACATGTCTTTATCTGAAATTTTGCCCTGGCTGATCGCCGGCGGGAGTGTGACTGCCCTCTCCTGGCTGCTCGAAGCCGTGCCCGCCTGGGCCAACTGGGTCTCGCCCTGGAAACGCCCTGCGTTTTACCTGCTCTCCGCCATGTTCGCAGTGGGGGCGTGGGCATTGCAAACGTACGCCCCGGAAACTATCACTGCGCTGGAGCCGGTCTTTACCATCCTCGCCGGTATCTTTGCCACCGTTTTCCTCGGCCAGGTTGCGCACAAGTTTAGCCCCACCCGGAAATGAGCATCCGCCAGGCCAGTGGTCTAACGCGCATACTCCAGAAAGTCACTGCGCCCCTCAGCCCATATTACAGTCCGATAGTGGATGTGTCCCGCTATCAATATCCCATCGATTGGGATGTGATGTGGAACGCCGGTGCGCGGATTGTATTTCTGCGCTGCACCGTCGGGAATTATTACACGGATACGGCCTTCGCAGAGTTTTGGAAAGGGGCAAAGGCCAGGGGGTTCCTGGTTGGCGTTTACCATGTCAACACCCCCGAATATAGCTACCAGTCTCAAATGGGAAGGCTTTTTGGCTCGTTGGGGTTGGATGGGCGGCGTCCGGCTTTCCCCATCGTGCTCGACTGCGAATTGACCAGAAACCAATCCCCTGCTGCCATTAGCAACAATATTCTGGGCTGTCTGCAAACGATTGAAGACGAGGATGGCCGGCTGCCGTTTATCTATACTTCAAAAGGCTGGTGGGACGCCAACACGCTGGCATACACCGTCTGGAAGAAATATGGTTTATTTGTTGCCAACTACACATTCTGGCCCAGTCCGTCTCTGCCGCGTGATTGGACCGCCTGGCTGCTCTGGCAGCATAGCGCGGATGGGAATATGCAGGGATCTAATTATGGGGCCGGTTCATCCAGCATAGACCTGAGCCGGGCGAATGCCGCCACGCTCGAAGAAACCATCCGGCTGATGGGGGGCGCACTGCCGGACCCAGATCCGGACCCGGAGGAAACACAAATGCGTCGTGCAAAATGTATCCAGGTTAAAATCAACGCCCGCCCGCAGCCAAACAAATCGCAGGATTGCGGCGACTTATATTTAGACCAGACCATCACCTATTTTCCCGGCAAAATATGGAAATCGCCGGACGGGACACAGGAATGGTGGCCGGGCGTCACCGACCATCTGGTCAACGGCGCCCCATTGATCGCTTATTTCGCCTACAAACACCCCGATTTTGGGGCGGGACGGGGCCTGGTGGATGTTGGCCCGATCCAATAGTAAATTTTTATCGAAAAGGGGCGAGAGTACGCGTAAAGCGCCGGTCATGGGACCGGCGCTTTTATTTTCAAAAACACCCACCAGGGGAAGCAGGAGCGCTTCCCTTGTCCAGGCCACCACGCCCGGGGTGGGTGCGAGCGGCTGACCGCTCGTGGGAATTATACTTCCTTTTCGGCGTCTTTGCTCATGGCTGCCCGCCAGCCGGGGCGGACCAACATCCCGTCCTGGTCGCCGTATACCTCGATGATAAAAGGATAGGCGCGCCGGGCAATTCCGGTGAAGGTCGGCGAATGGCCGCTCTCCAACAAATTGCGCTTTTCGATGCGTTTGGCGTAGTTATCCCATTGACGGTTAGTGACGAATTCGATTTGGTTGTTCATGGGGTCTCCTTTTAGGTATTAAGGTTTTGGATGGTCAGAGGTTGATCTGACCGGGTTGATGCGGACGTAATTCGAGGCGGGCATTCATGCCTTCATCGTATTGTGACAGGCAATCCGGAGCCTCGGCGTTTCTTTCACCCACTCAGCTCGCTATAATTTCCGCACGTCACATAACGGTTAATTATGGAGTCTGTCATGCCGGCCACCATTCGTCAAATCAATAATCAGTACACCTGTCCGCACAACTGCGGATACACTCACTCCAAGCGGCGTAGTGTCATCGGCCATCTGGCCCATTGTCCCAACAAGCCGGCGAAAACTGACCCTCCTGTCGCCACGCCGCCCCCCTCTCTTCGCCCTGGCAAGAAATCTATACCCTGGCGGGATGACCCCGACATCATGCAGCGTTTGCTCCTGGTCGAGGATTACATCCTGGCCGGCTCCCGCAATACAGAAGTAGCCAAACTACTCAAGATTGCCGAAGGCACGGTCCGCAATGACCGCAAACGCATCGCGGAACTCTGGCAAGATGAAGTAACCAGTGAAATCGCCGCCATGCGTCAGCGATCTATTGCCCAGATGCGCCGCCTGCAGCGCCAGGGAGAAAAGCACTACGCCATGCTCGAAAAAGACCTGGCCGCTCTGCGTCTGCAAATGGACGCCGAAAAGGTGATTATCCAGCTCGAAGGCACGACTACCCCCATCGAGCAAACGCTGAAGGTCAAGGGGGAGCGCCCCATCGAAGCCATGTCATCCGCCGAACTGCTCCGGCGGGCCGAACTGATCGAACAGATGGCCCGGCAGCTGCTGGAAAAGCCCGCCGACTCCGCCCCCGATCCCTGAACCGGCCTCAACAACTGGCCGGTTTTGCTTTAATAGGACAAACGGGACCACGGACGGGGCGGACAGAATAGTCCGACACGTCCGACGGTTCCAATTGGAGCAAATATGTTCACAGAACTTCCAGAATTGCACTCCCGGTTCGACGCCGCACCCAAAACCCGCACCGTCACCCTGGCCGCCACGGCTGCCAACGCCCTGATTTTGGCCGGGGAGCACGGCGAGATGCTGACCATTGACCCCCGGTTGGCACTCGACCTGGCGCCCGAGCTGGTCCAGCAAGCGCTGCAGGCTCTCCAGTTGTCCGGCGGGCGGCCTGGCTACCGCCAGGCGCAAACCCTCGCCGGGCATTTCAATTTACTCTCCAGCCAGTTCCACGACCTGGCCCGGCAGCGCGAGGCTGAAAACTTACAGCATTACCGGGTCATTTCCCCTTCACGAGGCCGACATGGATCTCAAAACCCTCGAAAAAATGCTGACCGCCCTGCTGCGGAACAATGACCAGTTGCACTGGATTGGGGGTTATGTGCACGGGCGCACCGGCAACAATGACCCGTTCGTCATCCTTTATCCGGCCAGCGAGTTGTTGAATCATAAGGTTTGCCGGGTATACCCCCACGATTTCAAAAAGCTGCCCGCTTTCGTCAACACGGACGTGCCCGAACCGGCCCAGAACGAAAACCCGGATAAAGACAAAGCGATTAAACGAGGCCTTTATTTTTCCTGTCCGAACTTCCTGATTGTGACCTACCAGGGACGGGAAACGTCAATGGGGAACGAAATCCGTTTCTCGGATGTGCTTTATATCCCGCAAACAACCGGGAAACCGGTGGAACAGGAAGCTGGCCGTCGGACGGGTACGTCCGACGGGCCGTCGGACGTACCCGTCCGCGCCCCAAATGGCAAGCCGGGCCAGGCTGTTGATGCCCAGGTGGACAAATATTTCAGTTATGCGCTCGAATGCGGCATGAGTCCCGGCGCGGCCAATGTCCATCTGGCGCAATTTGGCGGCAATCCCCTCGATGCGCTCCAAGCCCTGCAAGTCGAGCATGGTGAACGGCCGGCCGCTCAGCCCCGCGAGGAGGCCGACGCGACCAAATACTACGCCTTCGTCTACAGTCAGCTAGGCTGGGCCCGGCAGGGAGCGAAGGCGCTGCTCGACCAGTATCATGGCAATTTTACCGAAGCGTACTACCACGCCATGCAGCACAAGCGCACTCCCGAGCCCGGCGCGTGAACGATACGACCCTGTCGCACCTGTACTATACCCCCCACCTCCACCATTCCATTCTCGACCGCCCAACCGAACGCCGCCTGCTCGAAGCAGCCCAGGCCGGGGATTCTGACGCCCTGGACGACCTGATGGCGCACAACCAGCGCCTGGTTTATAAAGAGGCCTTGCGCGCCTGGAACAAAGGCCTCGGCGGCGATTTGGACCTCCTCGACCTGGTGCAGTTTGGCAACCTGGGGCTGCTGCAGGCGGTGCGCAAGTTCGACCTGTCTACCCCACACAAATTGAGCACCTACGCCATGGCCTGGGTCCGCCTGTATATCTCCCGCGGCGCGAGCGGGTATGGATTGGGAGTCAGCCGTTCCATCCACCTGGCCCGCGTCCGCCGGGCCGCCACCGGCTATTACCAGCGGCACGAAAGCTGGCCGTCCGAGCTCGAACTGGTCGAGCTGACCGGGCTATCGCTGGCCCTCGTCAGAGAAGCGCTGCATACCGAAAAAATGCGTTTTGCGTCGCTGGATGCCGCCGGCGATCACAATCTGCCAGCGCATGAGACCATCCCTTACGACGGCGAGCCTGTGCCCGACCTGGTTGAGGCCGGAGAACGCGCCAGCCGCGTGCTGGCTATCTTGCAAACCTTGCCGGATTTGCACCGGCGGGTGGTCGAATTGCGTTACGGGCTGAACGGCTACGCCGGCCGGGCGCACACCTGCCATGAAATCGGCGTGCTGCTGGGCTTCTCCCGTACCTGGGCGCAGATGCTCGAAAAACAGGCGTTAGAGATGCTGCGCGAACGCCTCAACGATCCAGGTGAGACGCTTTAATACAGGTGAAACCACCATTTTGTACAGGAGCATAAGCATGGATACATCCATCCCCCCCATCATTCAAGAAAAATTAGCCGAAATTTCCGCCAGTCTGCAAGTTCGCCAGGCGCAGGCAGAACAAGATGAAAAGCAGCGCCTCCAGACCGAGCAGCAGACCAGGCTCAGACAGTTCGAGAGTTTCAAAGCCAGTGTGCTGCCCTTATTACCGGATTACATTCATCCCTATATTGTTCCCTATGAAGAATCCGATTATGGAGGCAACACAACCTCAAGCGTACTTCTCGTCAGCATAGATGGCCTTGCCCCCATGCGGATTAGTTTTCAGTTCGGGAAGCTTGAATGGGTGGAGGCCGCGCAAGTCTGGATAGATGAAGATTACATACCATCCTGGCACTGGCCCGGGTGGCCTAATCGCTATCAGGGTTCTCAAGAAGGCCTCGAAATGGCTTTATTGCAAGCCAAGTCGCAAGCCGAACGTTTCGCCAAAGCGCAAAACGAAGAGGCGGATAGCCAACGAAAGGCCGCCGAAAAAGAGCTTTCTGCTCGGAATCAGGCTGCCGCCGAACAGGAAGAGTCCAGCCAATTAATGCGGGTTATCGAGGCCGATCCGGTTTTGCTGCACATGCTCAAAGCCTTTCTTTACATTGACCAGCAGCGCGGAAACTTCTACCGGCAAATCGAACACGCCCAAGAATGGGCCGGTTTCACCGAGAGGCATCTTACGCAGAAACTCGAGACTGTGCAAAGCCGCCTGGCCGAAACCCGCCGTGAAGTCGAAGATGGTCAAAGCCGCCTCTACGCCTTAGAAGACGATCTTGAGCGCGAAAAGAAAAAGAGCAGGAGCTGATGATGGCCCGCCGCAGCAATTCCCAAACCTATCTGCGCCCCCGGAGCGGCAATGGCCGGTTTCGAAGCGCGCTAGCCGAAATCCAGGAGCAGAACGCCTGTTACCAGGAGCAGCTCATTGCGCGCGAGCGGGCGCTGCTTGTCCGGCTGGCCGGGCTGTCGCCGTCCAGGCTGGCCTGGTACGAAGATAATGACAACGTACCCGCGTATGGCAATACCCGGCTGCGGGTCGAGACACTCGAACAGTTGGTCGGGGAAGCGGAAATCGAAAACGACCTCCTGGCCCAGCTTGAGTCTGGCCCGTGCTGGCTGGCGCCGGTTGCCCCGGCCGCCACTATCGCCGCCGCCCGGCGGCTGGCCGGTGACGGCCTGATTACGATGGAACAAGGCGGGCGGTTATCCCTGACCCCCCAGGGGCGCGCTTCGCTGGCGTCGGACGTACCGCCGATGGGTACATCGGACGTCCGCGCCCAGGAGCCGGTATGAATTTCTACCGTTTTATCCTCAACCTTCTGTTTGTCGCCGTCGTCCTGCTGGTCGTCATCTCGCTGGCGGCGCTGGTGTTGGGTTGATCCAGGAGTCGTTATGGAAATTCCCTTGCATCTCATCTCACCCAATCCCCGGCAGCCACGCCGGCATTTCGACGCCGGTAAGCTAGACGAACTGGCGGCCAGTTTGCGGGAAAACGGACAAATACAGCCTGCGACTGTCGAAGACAATGGCGATGGCACATACACCTTGATCGCCGGCGAACGGCGCTGGCGGGCAGCGAAACTGGCCGGCCTGGAAACGCTGCGGGCCGATGTGCGCCCGCCGCTGAACGGCGCAGGCGATCAGGAGCGGCTTCTCCTGGCGCTGGTCGAAAATCTGAACCGGGAGGACATGAACCCTATCGAGGAAGCGCGCGCTTTCGAGCAACTGCGGGAGGAGTTCGGGTTGACCCTATCTAAGCTCGGCCTGCGAACAGGCAAGGGCAGCGTGTATGTCGCCAACCGGTTGATCCTGCTGCGGTACGAGCCGGAAATCCAGGCGCTGATCGCCCGGGGGGAATTCTCTGCGGATAACCAGTTGGCCCGGGAGTTATTGAGAATCCCCGATTCCGCCGCCCGGCTGAAACTGGTGCGGATGTTGGTTGCCAATCGAGTCAGCCTGCGAGCCAGTAAGGCCGCCGCCCAACGGGTTGCGGCAACGTTTGGCGGGGCGCGGACGGGTACGTCCGACGACCTGCCGGAGCCTTCCTCCGAGGTCCCGGATGCGCCCGCTTTTCTGGTTGCGTACCAGAAGACCGGCCAGGCGGTAGATCGGCTGCATTATGACGCCCTGGTACACACCGGGAATATGCCCATGTGGCCGCTGTTCAAAAAGAGCGTTCAGGCCGCATGTAATGCCTGCGCCTGGCACGACGCCGCTAACGCGGCCGTTTGCGGGGATTGCCCGGTCGTTCACCTGGTGCAAACCATCACCGGGAGGGTGAACGGCCATGTTTGACCCGATTGAACTGGCCGTTTTCGAAGCGGTGCGCCTGGACCGGGGCGCGCGCGGGAGCAGTCACCCGCGTGAGAAGGCCTGGTCGGCGGAGGAAGAAACGTTCCTGCGGGAAAACGCAGGCGTGCTGTATGACGCCGAAATTGCCGGTCGCATGGAACGCACGGTTGCGGCCGTCCATATCCGCCGGCAGCGGGCCGGCCTGCCTTCGCCGCTTCGCCATCCAGATTTCATCACCGCAAACAGGGCCGCCGCCATGTTGGGCGTTGATGCTCATAAGGTTAGCGGGTGGATTGACTCCGGCCTGCTGCCAGGGGTCATTTATGCAAAGCAGGGCCGGCCTAACAAGGCCGGCTTGTATATACGCCGGGTGCGAGTAGTGACGTTCAAGCGCTGGATCACCCGTCCGCTTAACTGGATTTACTTCGATCCGCTTGCCATCCCGGACCCGGCCTTGCGCCGCCTGGCCGGGCTGGCGTACGCCCGCTGGGATGATGAATGGTGGACTACGCGCCAACTGGCCGATTATCACGGCCTGGACGATTCGCATTGGGTCCAGCAAAAACTGCACCGGGGCGAGATTCCCGGCGTGCAGGCGTTCAACCGGGGCGGGCGCCAGCCCGAGCCCGCGTGGTCGAACTGGTTTATCCGCCGCAGCGACGCCGTCCAGGCCCGCTTCATCACCGGCAAAGGCGACGCCCAACGTGTCCGGGCGGAAGAGCAAAGCTGGTCGCCTCGGGCGGATGCCTGGATCCTGCGGGCCAGGGCAGCCGGAATGATTTACCGGGAGATCGCCGCCCGGATGGGGCCGGAGTGGAACGAAAAGCGCGTCTTCTACCGGTATAAAATATTAATCAAGGAATTGAAATGACCGAATGGTTCAAAGCCTCAAAGTCTGTTCTCAGCATGGCGCAGGAACTCATCGAAGCCCATCACGTGCATTTGCGTGGCGCCCGGATCGGGTTCATCTTCCGGGACACCGCCGCGTACACCGGCGCGCCGCCGCACCAGAAGCGCGTGCTCGGCAAAGCGGCGAAGGTTTCGCCCAGGGATAAGGTCTACTCCAGCCTGGATTTCGTCATCTGGCTGGCCGAAGACTTCTGGCTGGGGGAGGCTACCGACGACATGCGCCGGGCCTTGCTCGACCACGAGTTGTGCCACTGCGCCTTCGATGAAGAGACGGAGGAATGGAAATTGCGCCAACATGACATCGAAGAATTCAAAGAGATCATCGAACGGCATGGCTTGTGGTCGTCTGCGCTGTGGGAGGCGGCCGGCGTCCTGGCCGAAGCCGCACAGCAGGTTCTGCCCGGCTTCGAAGCGGCTGCCCACGCTAAAAATATCCACGCCCTCGGCGGTGAACTGGTAGCCGTTGAGCCAGGGTTGATAGAGCAATGAAAAATTATGCTTCCTTACCATCTCGCCTACCCCCTTGCTGAAAGCCTGCGAAAGCGGCTGGCGCCGGTCTGTGAACCGGGTAAATGTGTTGTCGCCGGTTCGCTCCGCCGCCACGCCAGCGCCATCGCCGAGGCCGCCACTTCCGCCATTGCCGATGCCCATCGCGCCGCGCTGGTGAAAGATATCGAACTGGTCGTCTACCCGCTGCCAGCCCTTGACCTGTTCGGCGAGCCGGTACACAGCGGGCTGACGCCGCTTGATAAGGCGTTGATGGACATGCTCTCCGATGGCGCGCTGGCCTGGCCGGACACCGGCCGGAAGAACGGCCCGCGCTATAAGAGATTCATCGTCCCGGCCGGGCCGGTTGCGCTCGATCTGTTCATCTGCTTGCCCCCGGCGCAATGGGGCTACCAGGTAGCCATCCGCACCGGCCCATGGCAGTACAGTAAGTGGCTGGTCACCGCGCGGCGCTTTGGCGGCGGGATGCCGTCCAATCTGTGCGTCAAAGACGCCGGTCTGTATCTGCATGGCCAATTGCTCGAAACGCCAGAAGAGAACGATTTCTTCAAGGCGCTGGGCCTGTTGACGCCGCCGCCGCATGAGCGGATGGGCGATGTCATTACCTAATGTTTCGCTTTGGGTATGGTATTGCAAAACAACCAACCAGCCTGTTCGTTCAGGGGATACTCGATTCCGAAGCCGACCAACTCTTTGATGAACTCGAACATCATTGGAGAGAATTACGATTGAATGTTTTAGCCTGGATGCGCTTCGATGACGATGGCGGTTGTCAGGTCTGGTGGCAGCCTGTATATGTTACGCTATTGGAGCATGAAGAAAATGAAAATCATCCCTGAAGACGAAATCAAAGCACAGTGGTCAAAACTCACCAAATACGGCCGGCGCGCTTCCGCCGCAATAAGCCCGATCCGGTGGGCAGAAGCCCGTCTGAGCGCCGGTACGGGGAAACGCACCGAAGCCGTCAGCAAAGGCCAGGTTATTTCCTGCACGAGTAATTATGGAGGAAACAGCCGGAAGCCCTACGTCGGAATTGAGGTGGACGGAGCATTGCTTACTCAACTCCCCCCGGAAACCGCGCGCGCCCTTGGCTATAACCTGATCCTGAGCGCCGAAGCCGCCGAGCAGGATGCCTTCATGGTTGAATTTGCCGAAAAAGAAATTGGCGTACCGCTCCCCCAAGCCGCTCAAATCCTGGGTTTGTTTCGGGAATGGCGGGAAAAGAACACCATTTAATTTTATCTATGGAATTGTCAAAATTACATTATCTTGAAAAATACCGGGTTTTATCGGGCACATTTGCGTCCGGTCCGGAATTGGGCATGAATGGAGTTTTCATAATTCCGCATCCTGCTCAAAAGAAAGTGGAATTTATTTGTATTGTCAGTGACAAAGGCGGCTGGAAACACATATCGGTCTCTATGCAAAGGCAGCTTCCGCGCAGGAAGGAAACGGTTAAACGTTGCCCGACGTGGGACGAGATGTGCTACATCAAACAATTGTTTTTTGAGGCTGAGGAATCAGCCGTTCAATATCATCCCCCGGAAAGTCAATATAAAAATCTACACCCGTTTGTTCTTCATCTTTGGCGGCCGCTTGAGATAGAAATGCCGTTTCCCCCTTTGGATTACGTTTAAATATTTATCTTCTGTAAAGAAAAATTTACGCAAGATAAATAATATCTGTGGAATCAAGCTTTCTCCGGCGCGCCCCCATTTGGCCGGCTTTGAACAGC
>Ga0209751_10005417_pt1 | contig 12026 bp, 8 predicted proteins | sample RifCSP13_1_FD_184019 | JGI IMG/M metagenome (GOLD analysis project Ga0209751, IMG submission 184019) | Soil microbial communities from Rifle, Colorado - Rifle CSP2_sed 13_1 (SPAdes) (version 2) | ecosystem: Environmental > Terrestrial > Deep subsurface > Rock core/Sediment | place: Rifle... | reverse complement strand
ATATGCCTTTATATCCTCCATCATTGCGAGGCACTCTTCCTTAGTAACAGGCGCAAGCCTGAAGGAAACATCTTTTAAAAGCTCTACCATTACACCGCCAATCCCAAACATTACTGCCGGGCCAAATTGCGCATCCCTAACCCCTCCCACAATCACCTCTACACCTTTATCAACCATCCTCTCTATCAAGAAACCTTCAATCTTCGCTGTTGCATAATGGTCAGACAGATCAAATATCATTTCATTGAATGAATCTTCAACCTCTTGCGCATTTTTAAGCCCTGCCATCACCCCGCCTGCCTCTGTCTTGTGCAGTATATCCCTTGATACAACCTTGAGGACAACAGGGTATCCCATATTGTTTGCGGCATTTACACCATCCTCTGCACTCCTTACGAAAACATTTTTGGGTACATGTATGTCAAATGTAGACAAAAGCGCTTTTGCCTCAGGCTCCAGGAGCGATGTCCTGCCTGATTGAATGGCATCGGTTATAAGTTTTTTGGCCTCTTGTTGAATCATGATGAAACTTTACCCTTTCCTATCTACAATTGCAATATTCTCTTCCATTAACCGACACGGAAAGACTCAAACACTCATAATAGCGAATCCATAATTTCAGTAAAAATGTTTTTTAATGAAGGAGGCTCTGCGGCGGATACTTTTCCATCAGGCAGGTGCTTGTGTCCATAGGCGTCACTCGGCGGCTTATGTCTGGCATTATCATAACGGAATATGAGCGAGCCATCTTGTTTTTGATAATGAAAGGAGTAATTAAGTTTTTCAATTTTATACTTAAGGTCAAGATATTCAGTAAACACAAGCATAGAGTTATCTGCAAAAGTAACAGAGCCTTTTATAATGCCTATTTTTTCCGTTCTATAATCGGCGCTTAATTCAGAATCAATGATGAGACCGGTTCTTGAATATTCATCAATAACATTAGACAGACCAGAAAGATATTCAGTTAGCAACATACTGAATTTCCTTCAGTCTGTTTATATCCGTGAGTATTTTTTCTCTTATTTTCAACTCCCCTGCCCATGAAATATATTCAGGGTCGCCGCCTTTCATATCTTCAGCGGTGAACTGCTTTAAAAATGCCTCTGATGAAATTTTATACTCATTCTCAAACATTGCAATCTGCCTTTCCGTCTTTTCAAGCCCTATTTCAAGCCGCTTTAATTCAGCCTGAATGGCAGTTTTGATAATATCCATAGCATTGCTATCTGTATCTGATTTTATCTGTACTATTGTCATAGCAATATCCCCCTTTCGTATTTTCTATATTTTAGACGAATTTACCTTTTTTATCAAACCCTTCAACCCCTTGATTATCCTGTTATCTATTTCTGAGGCATGGGGCGATTAAACAGTTTGTTGAAAAACTCAACAAACTCTGATTGCACAGATAAAAGATTAGATTTCACAGATTAAAACCCATTGAAATATCTGAGTAATCGTTTTTTCTAATCTGTGTAATCAAGGCTGTTGATGCCTTTTTCAACAGCCTAAGTGTTGCGGTTTTTCTGTCAAGGAATGTGGGTAACGCCCTCATATTTCCTCATCCGCATATCGATGCTCTTTTATAAGATTGTGAGTAATACTATTTAAATGGTATCTGTCCCTATTATTTTCCAGCAGATGGGCATTTTTCAGCGTCAACTCATTACTCCTCCAATGTTGAAATATCCCCCGGCTCAACGCCGAGTTCCTTCGCCTTCAATACCCTTCGCATGATTTTTCCGCTCCGTGTCTTGGGAAGCCATTCAGTAAATTCAATTTCAGAGGGAATGGCAATTGGTCCAAGTTCTTTTCTTACCTGCTTCTTTATCTCATCCAGCAGGGAGTCGGATGGTTTATATCCCTGTTTCAATATCACAAATGCCTTTATGATTTCGCCCTTCAATGCATCTGGCTTGCCAATGCATGCAGACTCTGCAACTGCATAGTGCGATACAATGGCGCTCTCGATTTCTGCTGTGCCGAGCCTGTAGCCTGAAACCTTTATAACATCATCAGCCCTTCCCATGAAAAAGAAATAACCGTCCTCATCCTGCCGCGCCATATCACCTGCGAGATAGACATTGCTAATTGTCTTCCAGTACTGGCTGTATCTTTCCGGGTCTTTATAAATTGTCTTCATCATTGCAGGCCACGGCTTTTTTATTGTCATAAATCCACCCTCATTTGCCGGCAGAGGGTTTCCATTTCTGTCAACAATTGCAGGCTCAATGCCGGGAAACGGCCTTGCAGCAGAGCCAGGCTTTAATGCCATGCACGGCAGAGGCGTTACCAGTATCATGCCTGTCTCTGTCTGCCACCATGTGTCCATAATCGGGAGTTTATTTCCAGTAACCTTTCTATACCAGAGCCACGCCTCTGGATTTATCGGCTCTCCTACTGAGCCAAGAATCTTAAGGCTTGAAAGGTCATATTTCTGAGGCCAATCATCGCCGTATTTCATAAGAAGCCGTATTGCTGTCGGCGTTGTGTAAAGTATATTTACGCCGTATTTTTCTACCAAACTCCACCACCTGCCCGGGTCAGGATAATCAGGCGCACCCTCTGCAAAGAGGATTGTTGCGCCGTTTAAAAGCGGACCATACACAATATAGCTGTGCCCGGTAACCCAGCCAGGGTCTGCTGTGCAGAACATTATGTCTTCATCCTTTAAATCAAAGACCCATTTTGTTGTTATGTATGTGCCAACCATATAGCCGCCGTGCACATGCATAACGCCCTTTGGCTTGCCTGTTGTGCCTGATGTATAGAGCGTGAACAGCGGGTCTTCTGCATCCATCTCCACAGCGTCAAATTTCTGAGACGCCTTTGCCATTCCTTCGTGCCAGTCAATTTCATTTTTGGATTTTAACTCCTGACTCCTGACTCCTGACTCCTGACTTCTATATTCTGCCCTTTTCACAACAATAACCTTTTCAACACTCGGACAGTCCTTTACTGCATCATCAACAATATGTTTTAACGGTATGCACTTTGCCCTCTGATATCCGCAGTCCGCAGTTATAACAACCTTTGCCTCAGCATCATGTATCCTGCTCTGAAGAGCGGCTGCGCTGAAGCCTGAATACACAAGACTGTGAACAGCGCCAAGTCTTGCACATGCAAGCATTGCAATAATCTGTTCAGGTATCCTTGGAAGATAGATTGTTACCCTGTCCCCTTTTCTCACACCGTTATTAAAGAGCATGTTAGCACATCTATTCACATTCCTTAAAAGCTCATCATATGTGATAATCCTCTCTGCGCCGTCCTCGCCAACCCAGATAATTGCAGCTTTATTCCTGCGCCATGTCTTTACATGACGGTCAAGGCAGTTATAGGTAATATTGCATCGTGCGCCAACAAACCAACTCGCCCCCCCCATCCATGGCTGCTCCCATTTTAGAACCTTTTTCCACGGCTCAAACCATTCAAGCTCTTTTGCAATCTCTCCCCAGAATATTTCAGGGTTTTCTACGGCATGTTTATAGACCTTTTCATAGTCTTTTATCCATGCTCTTTCAATAATCTCCTTTGAAGGCTTAAACACCTCCTCAACCTTCAGCATACTTTCTACATGTTCATCTGACATAAAACCCCCTATTTTTAATTAAGAATTATGAATTAAAAATTATGAATTAAATGAGTAGCTGCCTTCAATTCTTAATTCGTAATTTTTAATTTGTAAGTTTATTAGTTTTACTTTATATAACAGTTCACGCTCAAAAATTGCCCAGATGCAAGGCGGAGCAAGGCTTCAAGCGAGGCATACTTTTGTAGTATGTTGAGCGAAGAAGCCACAGCGACAACGCCGCAGATGGGTATTTTTCAGCGTGAACTCTTTGCCAAAACTGCCGCTGCCCTGGCCGCCTCCTCCGGACTTGAAAATACCGGCAGTCCTGCCTCTTCAAACATTTTATTCCTCTTGTGGCTGTATTCACCGCCGGGGCTGCATATTATCACAGGTTTTTTCAATTCTGCGGCAGCATCCGCCAGCATTCCTATAAGTTTATCTGTAAGAGTTGGCGGCCCCCATAATACCATAATTATGGTCGTATCATACTCAGTCATCGTCTCTTTCACTGCCATAACATAGTCATCATCTGTCACGCTTCCTGTAAGGTCTATGGGATTTCCTACTGAGCAGAACGGAGGAAGCCTTGATGCAAGGAGATTCTTAATATCCTGAGAAGGCTCCGCAACGGTAAGACCAAAATCATTGCACGCATCCGCAATACTTGCGCCCATACCTCCGCCGTCGGTTACAATCAAGACCCGCTTCCCGTCAGCAGGATATTGCTTGCTCAAAACCTTGCATGCGTCAAGAAATTCGCTGTATCCCTTTACCTCTATTATCCCTGCCTTTTTAAAAGCAGCGCTGTAAATCTCATACCTTCCGGCAATTGCGCCTGTGTGTGATTTCGCAGCAGACATTCCTGCCTCATGCCTCCCCACCTTTATGGCAAAGACAGGTTTTTTGGCTGTGCACCGCCTTGCAGCCTCTATAAATCTCCTCCCATCATCCACTGACTCCATATAAATGCCGACAGCCTTTGTTGATTTATCCTCTGCGATATATTCCAGACAATCCGTTTCTCCCACATCCACCCTGTTGCCATAGTTTATTATCCTTGCAACGCCAAGCCCTTCTGCTGAAAGCTCATCCATAATAGTGCCTGCAAATGAGCCGCTCTGCGATAGAATCGTCAAACCTCCGGCTCGCGGCCTTTTTACCCTTTCCCTTAAAACAAAAAATGTATCTATCTTGGAAATATTATCAAACACCCCGAGACAATTTGGCCCCATAATCCTTATACCTGTTTCATCGGACATCTTTTTTAGTTTTTCTTCTATTTCTGCTCCATCTTTACCTATTTCCTTAAAACCTGCGCTTACAATGATTGCGCCTTTAACCTTTTTCTTTACAATATCCTCCATGGCGCCCAAAACTCGAGATGCAGGTATACAGAGAATTGCCACATCCATATCATCCTTTATATCTGTTGCAGATTGATAGCACTTCATTCCGTCAATAGATTTATACTTGGGATTTACAGGATAGATTCGCCCGGGAAAACCTATCTCTTTGAGGCTGTTCATAATCACATTGGAAAGCTTGCCTGCAACAGGCGATGCGCCGACAACGGCTATGGATTTGGGGTTAAAGAAAAAGGATATGTCGTTGTTTGTTTTATTCACCTGAAAATACCTTGGTTACCCCATCCCCACCCTAACCCTCCCCTTGAAGGGGAGGGAACGAAAAAGTTTCCTCTCCCTCAGGGAGAGGATTAAGGTGAGGGTGGGGTTAATTTTCATGCTCCCTTGCGCCCGAAGGTCATGGATGTTTCATTTTAATTTCTTAATAAATAGGTTGTAATCAAACCTCTCCTCAAACATCTCCCTCGCCTTTTCAATCTTGCCGCTTCCGCTCACATGGAGCATTGCAATTGCCCTCTCTAATTTTTCAACTGTCGTGAGCGTATCGTCCTTTACCACCATTATTGGAACACCAGCCATTTCTGCCTTTCCTATAATGATATTGTTCGGCATCTGTCCGCCTGTTAATATCAAACATCTCGTGGATGTTTCAAGCGCAGCAAGCTGTATGTCTGTCCTGTGAGCGCCGGTTATAACTGCCTTGTTGGGAGTTTTTCTAAAATATCTCATGGCGCTGTCAACATCCATTGCGCCGATGCTCAAATGCTCAATAAGTTTATCAGCCTTTTCCTTGCTACAGATTATATCTCCGTTTAATGCATCCCTCGCATCCTCAACTGATATGGAATATAAAAGCGGCTCTTCAGGGAATATACCGAAGACATCAATCCCTTTATTTTCAAGAAACGGCGCAACATTCTTCTTCACATAATCAATGCCTTCATGAGGCACAAAGTTTAATACAACGCCCTTAAGGCTGGAGCCAAAATATTCCTTTGCAGAAAGCATAGCATCTATGGTTGAGCTGTCTCTATACCTTTCAACCAGCAACACCTTTGCCTTCAAGAGTTTTGCCGTCTTAATGCCTGATACGCCGAGCATACTGCCGTCCGTGAGATTGCCAGCCCCGCCGATTAAAACAACATCTTTCCCTTTTGCAATCTTTTTAAAGGCAGAAGATATTTCTTTTTCGATTGTCTTTGCCTTGCTTTTCATTGCCTGCATAAACAAATCATGGGTGAGGATTACAGGACATATATCTTCAATGGATTCATTTAAATCCAAAATCTCTCTTATGGACTGCGTGGCAACATCCAGAGACTTTGCAAATGGCTTAATATATCCGACCTTCAGCCCCTGTGCCTTCATCTTCAGGCCAAGCCCGATGGCAACGAGGCTTTTGCCGGAATATTCTGAGGTTGAACATATATATATGGGAATCATATCTTCCTCCAGTGTTTACGCTGAAAAATGCCCATCTACTGTGTTGTCACTGCGGCTTCTACGCTCAACATACTACACAAGTATGCTTCCCTTGAAGCCTTGCTCCGCCTTGCATCTGTGCGATTTTTGAGCGTAAACATCAAATTTAATATCCTTTTTACCCAGCCAGCTTTTCCCCCAAATCCTGATTTAGAAAATCAAATAGGGATTTAAACTTTTATCCTTTTCCTCATCTCGCGCTAAAAAATTGCTCAGATGCAAGATGATTGTAGTCTGCCGATTTATCGGCTGTTGTAACTCAAATCTTCAGAGCCTACCCTGAAGATGAGTATTTTCAGCATGAACTACCAATCCCAATCCTCACATCAACCGCAACTACCCCTTCTCCCTCTGGCAAAACCATCAATGGATTTATGTCCATTTCTGTAATCTCAGGAAAGTCTGTAACAAGCTGAGAGAGCCTCAGGATTGCGTCTATTAGGGCATTTATATCAGATTTTTTCTCGCCTCGCACTCCTTTTAGGATAGGAAAGCCTTTTATTTCTTCAAGCATTGATTCCGCATCCCTTTTTGAAAGCGGCGCAACCCTGAACGACACATCCTTCATCACCTCCACATATATGCCGCCGAGCCCAAACATTATGAGGGGACCGAAGCTCCTGTCACGGCTCATGCCGAGAATTACTTCCTTGCCTTTTACCATTTTCTGGATATGAACACCAAAGATAATTGCATTCGGCATGTGCCTTTTTGCCTTGGATGTCATTTCAAGAAAGGCGTTTTTTACCTCTCTTTTATCCTTCAAACCAACCCGCACGCCGCCCACCTCTGTTTTGTGGATAATATCAGGGGATGCTATTTTCATAACAAGTGGATAGCCAAGCTTTTCTGTGGCATTCACTGCCTTATTTGATGTTTCTGCAACAATGGTCTGCGGCGTCTTAAAACCATAAGCCTCTATAATCGTCCTTGCCTCATCTAAGATTGTTGTTTTGCCGGCGTCAATTGCCTTTTTTAAAATGGAAGCCACACCCCCTTTATCAACATTAAATGCTACCGGCTTATCCTCAGGCAAATTAAGTGCATCCGCATACCGTGCCATCCTTGCAAAACTCCTCACAGCCCTTTCAGGATATGGATAATTCGGTATCCCATGTTCCTGCAAGAGATTTATTGCATCTCTTACAGACACATCTCCCATAAATGATGTTACAATGGTCTTGTTAAAATTTGCTGAGGCTTGAGTTGCAACCTGTGCAATAATATCCACATCTGTCATTGCCTGAGGCGTAAGCAAGATAAGCCCTGCGTCAACATTATTGTCCTTTAATACAATATCCAGCGCATCTCTATATCTGTCAGATTTTGCATCGCCTATTACATCAACAGGATTAAATAGGCCTGCTGTGGAAGGAAGCCTTTGCCGCAGATTGTCAATTGTGTCATTGGAAAACTGCGCCATCTCAATTCCTTTTGTATTCTCTACTGCGTCCGCCGCAATAATCCCCGGTCCGCCCGCATTTGTTATAATCGCAAGCCTGTTGCCCTTTGGCAGAGGCTGCTCTGCAAAGAGGATTGCATAGTCAAAAAGCTCTTCTATTGTCATTGCCCGTATGATGCCTGCCTGAAGAAATGCAGCGTGAAACGCCTTTTCAGAGCCTGCGAGCGTGCCTGTATGGGAAGATGCTGCCCGCGCCCCCGCTTCTGTTCCGCCGGCCTTGATAAGGATAACAGGTTTCTTTTGCACAGCCATCTTCGCAGCATCCATAAATACACTCCCATTCTCAATGCCCTCAAGATAGCCGAGGATGACGGATGTTTCATCGTCATCTGCAAGATATTCTATTAAATCAATTTCAGACAAATCAGCCTTATTTCCGAGGCTTACAAATTTTGAAAACCCGACATTTGAGCCAATTGCCCAGTCAAGTATCGCAGTGCATAATGCGCCTGATTGGGAGAAGAATGCAATCCGGCCTTTTGGAGGCATCCCTTTTGCGAATGATGCGTTGAGGTTTGAATTTGTATCAATAAGGCCGAGGCAGTTTGGGCCGAGGAGCCTTATGCCAAGTTCTTTTGCCTTTGATGCTACCTCGTTTTCAAGCCTTGCGCCTTCTGCGCCGGTTTCTTTGAAGCCGGCAGATATAATGATTGCAGCCTTTATCTCTTTTTTAGCGCAATCATCAAGCGCCGCTGGTATAAATTTTGGCGGGATTACGATAATCGCGAGGTCTATTGTGCCATCTATCTTTTCAAGAGATGGGAATGTTTTGAGTCCGAGAAGCTCAGAGGCTTTGGGATTTACAGGGAATATTTGGCCGGGGAATCCCCGCTTACTGCCCCCGATAGAACCATTCGAGGGCAGGCCTGCGAGGACAAGTTTACTATTGATAAGGTTTGATAGGATGCTGTGGCCTGTCTTTCCCTCTTCCCTTGATGCGCCGATGACTGCAACAGATTTAGGCTTAAAGAAAGAGTCCAGCACAAAGCCTCCTATGTCTGCTAATACAATCTTTGGCTAAATACTGCGTCAAAGCTGACTGTTCAAATACTCACATACCTAACAACGTATGCTCCGTCTTGTCCAGCCAGCTTTTCCTTGTCTTTAGCTCAAATCTTGCATTCGCACAGATTATATCTGCTAAAATAAGATTTGACAATTACCAAATATATAGATTAGAGACTAATAAAAGACCTGAAAACAGAATAATCCCCAGAAAGGCTGCAAGGTGCATAATCTTTACAGTATCTTTTACTGATTTAATCGTAAATTCATTATTTTTATCACCGATGAACGGCCTGTTATGCGGCGCGCCAAAATAATAATTTGTGCCGCCTAATTGGACGCCCAGCGCGCCTGCCACTGCTGCTTCTGGATAGCCTGCGTTAGGGCTTGGGTGATTTCGTGCATTCCTCCAGATTATCTTTAAAGAATCTTTCCAGTTAAACCTCAAAATAAAGGAAGCAGCTACAATGAGTATGGAAGTCAATCTTGCAGGGATAAAATTGGTAGCATCATCCATTCTTGCAGAAAACCAGCCGAAGTTTTCATATCTTTCATTTTTATATCCCACCATTGAGTCAAGCGTATTGACAGCCTTATATGCGAGAGCCAGCGCAGGACCGCCTACAGCAAGATAAAAGAGCGGGGCAATGATGCCGTCGGATGTATTTTCGGCGACGGTTTCAACAACGGCGCGATATATTTCCTCTTCTGAAAGATTTTGCGTATCCCTGCCGACAATATTTGAAAGTCTTTTTCTTGCCGCATCAATCCCCCCTTCCCCCCTTTGATAAAGGGGGGACAGAGAGGGGTTTAAGGCATGGATTACAGAATATGCCTCTTGATGCAGGGATTTTATGGAAAGGGTGGTATAGGCGAGGAAGACAGCTAAAATAAGAGTGGTGAGTGGAGAGTGGTGAGTGGTGAGTAATAAAAGAAACCAAATTAAACCAAATACACTTCCAACAACAATTATAAAGAGAAAAATCCCGCCGATCTTCTCAGATAAAGGAGTATCAGCAAATCTTTTTATTTTATCTTCAAGGAATGTAATATATCTGCCAATCCATCTTACAGGATGCGGGAGCCATTTGGGATCGCCGAGGAGAAGGTCTAAGATGTAGGCAAAAATGATTATTAACAGTGCAGAATGCAGGAGAAATTTATCTAAAACCACCATGTCTTAAAGGTATGACGAATGAGGGCATCTTGCAATCATAATTTTTAAGTCACCGCTGAGCCGGTACATTCAAAAGCTTTAGCATATCTTCTCTATCTATCGTTGGAAGCTTACAGGCATAATCCTGACACACATATGCTGTTGCTTTTCCTTCTATACCAATCAAATTGCTGGTAAACGCAGTAAGAGTAGTGATTTCCGGCAGCTTTACATCAGCTGGACGAAATAGCACTACCTTATTTGGTATAAATTGTTCCCGAAGCGCCTTTAACATGACCGTGGTATCATCAGCCTTTGAGTCGCCAACAATAACGATTTCATATGAAGGCCCTATAAGAAAGTCTACTGCTGACATAAATTGAGTATATGATATTAGCGATTGCACCACCCTTTGGGAAAATGTTTTTACAATCTGTAGCGCTGTTTCTTGAAATTTAGGATTGCCTGTCATGCGGGCCAATCTGATAAAATTAAGGATTGCCACAGAGTTGCCCGATGGGAGAGCGCCGTCATACACATCTTTCCAGCGAATAAGGAGTTCTTCGCTATCATCTGCTGTAAAATAAAATCCTCCCTCCTTTTCATCCCAAAAATGTTTTATCAAATCATTGCTCAAATCTATAGCGTTTTTAAGATAACGCACCTCAAAGGTAGACTCGTAAAGCTCTATCAATCCCCAGATGAGAAATGCATAATCATTTACATTGGCCAGCACCGCAGCCTCACCTTCTCGATAGCGGTGCAGAAGCCGACCATCTTCTCTCTGCATGGTGTTCAAGATAAAATCTCCTGCACATTGAGCAGCCTCTGCATATCGTTGCTCATCAAAGACCTGTGCCCCCTTTGCCAGTGCAACAATCATAAGACCATTCCAGTCCGTTAAGATTTTATCGTCTTTATATGGATGGATTCTCTTCTCCCGTACTTCAAAGAGCTTTTTTCTGATCTCTTCCAAGCTCCTCCTTACATCCTGTTCTTCCCTGTTAAGGGCAAGAGCTATCTCTTTGTGTGACTTAGAAAAATGCAAAATATTTTTACCTATTTTATGCCCAGTTACCTCCTCAGAAAAGTTGCCATCCTTCTCAACATTAAATATCTGAATAGCAAATTCAGCCTCTTCTCTTGATAGCGACTCTTTTATCTCCTCCTCTGTCCAGAGATAAAACTTTCCCTCTTCACCTTCGCTATCTGCATCCTCGGCAGAGTAAAATCCGCCATCCGGCGCAGTCATGTCGCGTAGCACATAGGTAAAAATTTCTCTGGCTGTATTTCCAAATTCTTCTTTCTTGGTTGCCTGATAAGCCTCTATATACGCCATAGCAATCATAGCCTGATCATAGAGCATCTTCTCAAAGTGAGGGATAAGCCATTCCCTATCAGTAGCGTAGCGGTGAAAACCAAATCCGATATGATCGTAGACACCGCCATATCTCATAGCCTGAAGGGTTCTCTCTACTATTTCTAATGTCCTTTTATTATTGACACGTCTCCAGTAACGGAGCAAAAAATAAAGGCTGTGGGAGGATGGAAACTTTGGGGCAGTACTGAATCCGCTGTAGTCTTCATCAAAACTTTGAGAAAGCTGTATATAAGTGGCCTTAAGTGCAGTTTCATTAATTTCTTTCCCGGATACATCAATTGATACCTTTTGGAGCGCTTTGGTAATCTGATTCACTGAATCCACGACTTCGTCATAATGTTTACTCCAGACTTCTTGTATCTGCGGCACCAGTTCCAACATTCCAATTCTTCCATAACGGCTTTCTTTGGGGAAATAGGTTCCGGCAAAAAATGGTTTTTTATCCGGTGTCATGAGGATGGTCAGCGGCCACCCTCCACTGCCAGTCAGCATCTGGCATACCGACATATAGATACTGTCAATATCCGGCCTCTCTTCCCTGTCTACCTTTATAGAAACAAAAACCTCATTCATCAACTGAGCCACCTCAACATCATTAA
>Ga0209751_10005416_pt1 | contig 12027 bp, 11 predicted proteins | sample RifCSP13_1_FD_184019 | JGI IMG/M metagenome (GOLD analysis project Ga0209751, IMG submission 184019) | Soil microbial communities from Rifle, Colorado - Rifle CSP2_sed 13_1 (SPAdes) (version 2) | ecosystem: Environmental > Terrestrial > Deep subsurface > Rock core/Sediment | place: Rifle... | reverse complement strand
CCCCTCCCTGGCACTCAGCGCCGTCACCGTCCCGGCTGGAGGATCCATCACCGTAACGCTGACCAACGGTCCCGGCGGTAGCACCGATTGGCTGGGGCTGGGAGCAGTCGGCACGGCCGATGTCGGGAGCAATGTCCGGTGGACCTATGTCGGGGCGGGCGTGACGATCCGCACGTGGACGGTGAACGTGCCTGCCACGACGGGCCAGTACGAGTTCCGACTCTTCCTGAACGATGGCTATGTGCGGGCCGCAACGAGCCCAGCCTTCGCTGTTGCCGCTCTCAACCCGACGCCGAGCAGCACCAGCCCAAGCCCGGACCCCGCGGCGGGTGGCAGTAGCACGCAGACGCCGCCGCCCGTCGGGACATGGGCGCAACTCTCCGGCACGGCCGTCTATCCCGCACAGCCTTTTGAGGCCAAGAGCGAATCCGCGCCTAGCGGGACGCCGGAACTCTGGAGCCCGCGCGGCCTGTTCGCGTACTCCGGCGGAGACGTGTGCCAACTCCCGGGTGGCTCGATGTGGGGCTTCCTGCTCAAAGGCGGTGGCCACGGCGATAGCCCCGACATGTCGTTCTACTGGGTGCCATTCGACGGTTCGGGCGCGAAGCGCCTGACCGGCCCCTATCTCGCGCCTGACAAAGCCTACTACTACGACAGCCCGTGGGAGACGTATCGCTCGACGAGCCGGAATCAGGACCCCACCACGCCACCCGGGCAGATCGGCAAGGCGCGCCACACGTATTCCAGTCTCGTGTGCGCACCGGAGATCGGGTTGGCGTTCATGGTCGGCGGCTCGATCACATCCGGCTCGGGCGGCGGCACGAACGCCACGCGCACCTACGATCTGACGCAGACGGCCGCCCAAGCGATGGCCCGCCCCGATATGGGCTGGGCGCTCAATGCGCCTGCGCCACGGAGTGCTGTGGCCTCCGCGAGCGGGTGGGATCCGGTGCGTCGGCGATTCGTGACGCGGTCGAGCAATTTCATCGGTGCCTACGATCCTGCGACGAATACCTGGGAGATATGGAATCCCCCGTCCGCGCCCTATGGGAGCGATTTCCAGGCCTCCGTGGCGATGGACGTGGCCGGTCGCAAGATGTATGTCCTCGGCGACCGCCTCGCCGAGGTGCTCGATCTCGACACCAAGGCGTACACGGACTTGCGCGGCAAGCCGTGGGCCGCGCGCTTCGTCACGGGCCCCTATCTCCCCGGCCCGGGCGTGTCGTGGCACGCGGGAACGAAACAGATCGTGGCTTGGACCGGCGGGCAGAACCTTCTGCTGATCGACCCAGTGACAGACGTGGCCAAGACGGTCGCGATGGGCGGCGTCACTGTCTCGGCCGCGGATGGCACCGGGACCTACGGACGCTTCCGGGTCATCCCGGGCACCAACCAGGTCGTACTCGTCAATCTCGTCAACGAGAACGTGCTGATCGGCACGGTGCCCTTCGACGGGGGCTCACCGGTGCCCGTACCGACCCCGACGCCCACTCCTGCCGCCAACCGCTTGCCGACAGCCTACCTGGATAGCGTTGGTCCGACTGGTGTCGTGAGGGGATGGGCGGCGGATCCCGATCGGCCGACGCAGGCGCTCCAGGTAGCGGTAGTGGTGGATGGTGCGGATGTGGCCAGGATCGCCGCGGATCAGCCCAGGCTCGACGTGACGGCTGCGTTTCCGCAGTTCACCGGGAACCACGGCGTTGTCTATACGCTGCCAGCCAAGTTCCAGGATGGTCTCGTGCACCAGCTCCGGCTGTTTGCGATCGACGACGACGCGAGCCGCGTGGAGTTCGTTGGGTCGAATGTGCCGTTTACCTTGGCCGCTGCGGCGGGGCCGGCTCCCACGCCGACTCCTACCCCGACGCCAACGCCGACACCGACGCCGAGTCTCGGGACCGTGTCAGTCCTGCCCGGCCAGCCTCTTCCGGTTGGCCAGTGGATCGAGCGTCCGAATACGGCCGAGGGCAAGGCGTATATGGCCGGCCGCGGCGGGAAGCACGGCCGCGCGTTCTACCACCCGGGTCTCAAGGCCATGGTATTCGCTGGCGGCGATTGGCACACCTCACAGCCTCAATTCGAAAGCTCTGGCAACGGCGTCGGCTCGGAGATTTGGTCCCTGGACTCCTACAATGATAAATGGACGTTGCAACGCCCTTACTGCGTGCCGGGTGAGACTCAGCCGGGAAATCCCGATACGGTTGGGTGGGCCTACGATAGCCTGCGTAACCGTGGACTTATGAGCCCAGGCTTCTATTTCATCACCCAGGGCGCCACTGATCCATGCGGCTCGATCTACGGATGGGGGGGCTACGCCTTCGACTTCACTGCCAAGAAATTCTCGGGGCCAGACATCAATGCAGGGTTCCCGCCGCCTCCTATGGGTTGGGGTGGAGACGGTGGTGCCTCGTACGCCCTCTACAACCCAACGCTCGATGAGTACCTGCGCGTGCGCAATGGTCGGACACTTGAGCGGTTGAACCTGTCGGTGAAGACCTGGATCGTGCAGAACCTCTCCAACGGCAACCCGAGTTGGAACCCGGTTCCGAACCGGGCCCAACCAGTGATTGACGTCAAGGGGCAAGCCGTCTACTGGATCGACACCTGGTCGTCGAGAGCGCTGATCAAGATAGATCTCGCGACCGGAGGCGTGACGTCGATTCCACTACCGCCGCAGTATGTGAATCCGGCTGGCGCCGACCACGAGGTGTATCTGGCGTTTGATCCAACCAACCGCGTCATTTTCATCCCGAACAATGCCGATATGGGGCAGTCGGCGCTTTATGGGCTCAGCATCTACCGTGTCGACAGTGGAGCGTGGGAATGGGAACCGGTTCCTGCGAGTGTGACGGGGAGTGTGTGGGGCTTCGACGAAGCCAGCGGTGCGCTCATCGGCATCGGCAAGCGGGTACAACCGAGTGCCTATTTCCTCTACAAGTACAGGTAGGAGAGGGGGCTAACTTGATCGCCTCGGCATGGCGCCCGCGCGCACGGTCGTCGGCTCGGTGCAGGGTTCACGCGGCCGTCTGCCTCCATGCGCTCGGCCAAGAGCGGGCGGAAGCGCGGGAGTAGATGATTGGGATCTCGGGCGGGCTCTGTGCTAGCCTCTGCCCATCGGACCGCCGAAGGTGGACGTCCACCCGATCACTCACGCGCCTGTTCCTGACCGCCGACCGGTGCGCGGCCTTCGACTCCTCGGCCTCGCCGGCCTGCTCCTGTTCGCCGTCGCGGCCTTCACGCCTCTCGCCAACCGTCTCAACATCTGGATGGCCGGCCTGGCGACGTTGGAGCTCGCGGACGCCATCGTGGTCCTGGGCCGCGGCGGCGCCGACACCGATGGCGTCTTGACCAACCGATCGCTCCGGCGGACCCTCTACGGAATCGGCCTCTACGGCGACGGCCTCGCCCCGGTCCTGGTCCTCTCCGGCTCGGCCGAGGAAACGCACGCGCGGGCGAGCCTCGCGCAGGGGCTCGGGGTGCCTTCCGGGGCGATCCTGCGCGTCGCTTCGACGAACACCACCAAGGGAGAGGCCGCGGAGCTCCGCAGGCTCCTGCTCCCGCTCGGCCACCGGCGCATCCTCCTCGTCGCGGATCCAATCGACATGCCCCGGGCGCGGGCCGTGATGGAGCGGGCCGGCTTCACCGTGCTGCCCGCGCCCACGGCCGCGACCGGCCCGTCGGATCCCGAGTCACGGCTCGGCCTCCTGCGCGACATCGTCAGCGAGCTGGCCGGCTGGATGTACTACCGCCTCGCCGGCGCCCTCTGAGGGCAGACCACGATGTCCTCCACCACCCTCGTGCTCATCGTCGCCCTGACCTCGCTGGGCGCATATCTCGCTGCCACGCGGTTCGCCGGCCTGCGCCGAGCCGACCTGCGGGGGGCGGTCATGGAGACCCTGGAGTGCCTCGGGCTCGTCGTGGTCTTCTTCCTGGCCAACTTCGCCGTCGGTACGGCGCTGATCCTCGGCCTCCGCGCCCTCACCGGTCGGTTCATCTCGGTCTATATCGTCAACGATGCGACCCTCGCGGTCCTGTCTCTTCTTCAAGCGCTGGTCTTTCATCGGTGGCGAGCGCGATCGAAGTGACTCGGCTGACTTTCCGGCAGCTACTCGGGACGCACGGCTCATCTGCCAGCTGCCGGCCAGCGCCCTCGACGACGTGCTGGAGAAGCTCGGGGCGCTCCTGTCTTCACGCGAGGCTTGTGACATCGGGCTCTCGTCGTCGGCGCTCGGGAGGGGACGGCCAACCTGCCTCTTCGCGGATCGCCGGACTCGCCGGCGGCCGGCGGGGGGGGCGGCCCCGCCTACTCCCCGGGGCTACGGGGTCAGGTCTTGCAATCCGACATCACGGCCGAACCGGCTCCCGACTCGCGCTTGCAGGCATTAGTTCAAGACCTGACCCCCTGACCCCGCGTCGCGGACCGCGCCAAGTGGACCTCGTAGGCTGGGCCGAGAACCGGCAGGGTGACAGGGTTGTCACCGGCCGCGCGCCGGCGGCCCTGGTCTCGCGCGAGGATCCGTTGTTTCATCGCTCACGCCTCCGCCCAGCGGCATGATGTATACTGCGATGTATGGTGGAAGGGCCGAGCATGATTCGGAAGCAGGTGTACATCGAATCCCGTCAGGAAGCGCGGCTCAAGGGGCGCGCGGCGCAGCTCGGCGTCACCGAAGCCGCGCTCATCCGCCAGGGCCTTGATCATTGGCTGGATGCCGCCCAATCGCGCCAGCCCGATCCCGATGCGTGGGAGGCGATCGAGCGCTTCATCAAGCACCGGATGAGGACCAAGGGTCCCCAGAGGCGGCGGCGGTGGACGCGCGACCAGCTTCATGACCGGTAACGTCCTGCTCGACACGAACGTCGTCGTCTACGCCTACGATCGGTCTAACCGGTCCAAGCAGCAGCGAGCCCTCGAGGCGATGCGCGGGTTGGTACGTTCGGGGCGCGGGCGACTCTCCGCTCAGGTGCTGGGCGAGTTCTATCGAGTCGTGACCGGGAAGCTTGCGCCTGCGCTGACCGCGCCTGATGCTCACAGCCAGGTCACCTCGCTGGCACAGGCTTGGCCGGTGCTGCCGATCACCTCGTTCATCGTACTCGAGGCGACGCGAGGGGCGCGCGATCACCGCCTGCCCTACTGGGATGCGCAAGTCTGGGCTACCGCGCGGCTCAATCAGATCGAGACTGTCCTGACCGAGGATTTCACCGACGGCCAGGCCATTGAAGGTGTGCGCTTCGTCGATCCGTTCTCCCGATCGTTTGACCTCGCCAGGCTCAGCTAGGTTCAGAGGCGGGGTCAGCCGGCGAAGCGGCCGTCCAGGGAATGCCGCAACGCGGCCTGGGTCGAGGGGAACGCCAGCTCGTTCCAGGGGATCTCGGGCGGGACCATTCACCAGTCCGACGTAGTCTGTCTCAGCACTGCTCTTCACCCACTTGGGCTCCCGGCACGGACCCAAGACTCAGGGTGACCTGGAGCGGCGCGGAGCAGGTGGACGGTGCTGGTGCGGCGGCACGGGGGCGCCTGGGCGCATCGCACCGGCCGCAGGAAACACCGCGGGCGCCAGGATGTCCCGGCGCCCGCGGTGTCGATCTCGACCGTCGAGCCGGTTACTTCTGGCTGCGCTTGCGCGCCCGCCCGATCCCCGCGAGGGCGAGCAGGCCCGTCGCGATCAGCGCGAGGCCGGCGGGGGCGGGCACGTCCGTCGAGCAGGGTGGCGTGGTCGGAGTACCGCAGAAGCCGCCGTCGTCGATCAGGACATCGCCGGCGAGGGTCGTTGCCTGGGTGCCCTGGTCCCGGTCCAGCGGCGTGAGCCCCCCGATGAGCCCGAAGGAGTTATGGGTCGGGTCGTTGACGTCGGTGTTGAGCAGGAAGAACGGGGCCGCCGCTCCTTCGGGAGTGACCGTGAAGGGGGGGGACGGCGCGATGGAAGACACGTCGACGGGCAGGAAGCCGAAGAGATCCGGCGCCGTTGGGCCGGCAAGGAGGTTCGCCCCACAGGGGAAGCACTCGGACAGCGCCAGGAGCCCTCCGCCGGCATTGATGAAATCCTTGATGTCGGTGGACCGGGCGATGAGCGCGTCCAGTTCCGCGCGCGTCAGCAGGCCGCCGAAGGACGAGGCGATCGCGATCGCGGTGTAGCCGGAGAGGTCCGCCGTCGCGAACTCGGCGGCGTTGGCGCGGTCGTAGTTCGTCCCGAGCGTCAGCCCGAGCGAGCCGAGGCCAAGCTCGCCGATGCGATGGCCGCCCGGTGGCGCGATGCGGGACTCGACCCAGAGGAACCTGGTCGCGGCACCGTCGTCGAACGTGCCTCCGGTGACGAAGCTAAGGCCGGAGCGGAGCAGATTCCTCGCGCCCTCCGAGTCCTGGGCGTGGAAGTCGGGATCGTGGCCGGTGAGAAAGACGGGACCGGCCGTTGATACCGACGCGGCGGCCAGAAGCAGGGCGGCGCTGGTGGCCGCCCAAATGCCTGACTTCGTCCAGATGCGTGACCTCATGGTATCGGAGCCCCTTTCTTGGCGCCAGCAGCCCCAGCGCCTTCAGATGTCAATTGACGCTTCGTCGGTGCGAAGGGGGAATAGCAAAGGGAATGCCAACTGGAGGAAGATCATGTATCCGCAGCGTTGAAGCGGCGAGCCGCCGGCTCGGGCTCGATTGTGGAAATTCCGTCGACACCTTGGCCAGTCGGAGCGGCTGGATCCCGGGCCGGTGTCTCGCGGCGCCCGGATTCGCACGGCCGAAGGATAACAGCGCGCCGGCAGGGCAGGTGCATGTTTCGCGCGGTCTAGCGAACCAAGGCCCCGTGATGATGGAGTCCCATGCGATAATTCACCCCCGATGAGATTGATCCTCGTGTTGCTCAGCCTCCTCCTGGTTCCGCCGGTCCCTGCGTCGGCCGCGCCGGTCGGCCCCCTCGAGCTGTCAAAGCCGGAACAGGTCCCCCCGAAGCTCGCCCAGGCGGTGGCAGCCCTCAACCGGAAGGAGCCTGACAAGGCACGCGCCCTGGCCCGCGAGTTTCTCAAGGAGCAACCCAATTCGGCCTACGGTTACGAGGTGCTCGGTGTGGCTGAGCTCGTGACCGGGCAGTGGAAGGACGCCGAGACGGCCCTGCTGGGCGCCCTCAAGATCGATCCGAACCGTTTGGGCGCCCGGCTGCTCCTCGGTCAGCTTTATCTTCAAACGGGTGAGCCGAAGAAGGCGGAGCCGCAGCTGCGCGAGGCGATCCGGATCTCCCCGAACACGGGGGTGGTCCGGCGCACCCTCGCTGAAGCGCTCCTCCGCCTCGGACGTCCGCGGGAGGCCCTCAGCGAGGCCCAGGAGAGCCTCCGGCTCAACAAGGCGCCTGACCTCGAGAGCCAGTTCCTCCTCGCGAGCATTTTGAACGAGCTGGGCCGGGTCGGTGAAGCCGAGCTGCGGCTGGCGGACGTGCTCAAGGCTCAGCCCGACTATACGGAAGCGCTCCTCCTCCAGGGACTCGTCAAGCTCGAGCTGCGCAAGCTCGACGAGGCCGAGGCCCTGCTGAAGCGTGTCACGGAGAAGGAGCCGCAGTCTCAGTGGGGTCGCCTCGGGGTGGGCGTGCTCCGACGCCTCAGGGCTCAGCTCGCGCAGTCCCGAGCCGAGCTGGAGAAGCTCGCGAAGGACAAGCCGGACTGGTCTCTCGCCCATTTCGAGGTAGGCAGGACGCTTCTCGCCCAGGGGGATCTGGACGCGGCGCTCAAGGCTTTCGAGCGCACCGAGCGAACGAGTTCCGACCCGAGCATCGCGAAGGTGCGCGCCGGCGAGGCCCTGTTGGCGTCCGGCGACATTGAACGGGCATTGGCGCGGGCACGATCAGCCGCGAGCTCGCCAACCGCCGGCTCCCTGGCCCGCCAGCTCCTGATCAAGACGTATGCCGCCCAGGGTCGGCCCGAGCAGGCCGAGGCCGACATGAAGGCGGCCGCGGCGAAGGCCTCGGATCTCTCCTCCGCGCTCGACCTCGGGAACTTCTACCTGAGGATCCGGCGCCCGAAGGAGGCGGTCGAGGCTTTCAAGGGGGTCACTCGTGTCCGGCCGGATGCCGAGGAGCGATTCGTGGGGCTCGCGCTCGCCTACGCGGCCCTTGGAGACAAGGCGGAGGCGCTGGCCGCGGCCAACCGGGTCGTCAGCGCCCAGAACGGCTCGGCCGACTCTCAGGCCTTCCTGGGTTCCATTCACGAGCGCCTCGGCCAGCCGCGGGAGGCAGAAGCCATTTACCGCAGGATCCTCGGGCGCGATCCCGCACACCTCGAGGCCGGGCGCGCCCTGGCCTCCCTCCACGCCCGGAACCGGCGGTACCCCGAAGCGACCCGTCTGCTGGAGGATCTCGCGAAGTCCCATCCACGATCTCCGGCGCCCCTCTCCGATCTGGCCGGGGTCTATCTCGGGACCGGGAAGTCGAGCCAGGCGATCACGGCCTACCGCGAGGCGCTGGCACGGGGGGGCGATGACCCGGCCGTGCTGAATAACCTCGCCTATCTTCTCGGCAAGGACGCGGGCACTCGCGCCGAGGCCGTCCGGCTCGCCGAACGCGCCCACCGGATGGCTCCAGCGAGCCCGAGTGCGGCGGACACGCTCGGGTGGCTCCTGTTCCTCCAGGGCGACGTCTCCCGATCTGAGAAGCTGGTCGCCGCGGCGGCCAAGACCGATGCTAGAAATCCCGAGATCCGCTACCACCTGGGTGCCATCCTGGCGAAGCTCGGCAAGCGGGCAGAGGCGCGTAAGGAGCTCGAGCTGGCCCTTCGGTCCCCCGGCTTTCCCGAGGCCGCGGAAGCCAGGCGAATCCTGGACTCGCTTCGCTAGGGTCCGGAGGCCGGACTGTCGGACGTCCTTACATCGCCGATCTCCGTGGAACATTGCCAGGCTCAGTGTAACCGACTGGAATCACTGATAAAAGCCCCTCGACACCGCCCTTCTGTCCTCACTTTCCAGACGGGTGAAGACCTTCCGACACCGCGCTGAGCCCGCAGCCTCGGCTTCTCTGTCGGAAGCTTTGACAGTCGCCGAGCTGGAGCGAACAGGAGACACACCAAATCAAGGACTTCAGAGGCTGGCATGGCGTCTGCAAACCCTCCACAGCGGGCAGAACTTAGGATTATTCACTAGTAACTATTTCACGAGGAGTCGCACATGAGAGCAGCGTTCAGAGGGTTGTTTGTGGCAGTGATCGGGGTTGCGCTGGGCTTGACGGGTCTGGCAGGCCCGGCCTCGGCGACCTTGACTGTCTTCAGCACCGTCCAGGACGCCGCGCTCTCGATCGACGGCGGCACGGACATTCAGGCCGTCAACGCGCTTCAGTCGGACACGCCTGCCGGCGCCACGATTATCGCGGCCTACCTCTATGTCGCCGACGTATTCGGCGGTGGCGTGGCCGGGAATGTCACCCTGAACGGGACGTTCCTCCCCGTGGCGGGCGGGACCCTGCTCGCCCCTAACGCGAACCCGGCCAACACGCGGCGGTTCGACGTCACGGCCAACGTGTCCGCGGCAATCGCCCTCGCGGGCGGCGGGCTCGTGACCCACACCTACACGGAGGGTGGCACCACGGACGGGGCCGTCCTCGTCGTGGTGTGGCAGAACGCGAGCACGGTCGGTGGCACCGCGGTCATCATGGACGGCGAGCTGGCCCTGGCCGGAGACAGCACGGTCGTCCCCTTCTCGGCGCCCTATGCCAGCGGCGACTTCCTCATGTCCCTGGCCAGCAGCTTCAGCTTCGGGGACGGTCAGTTCACGACAGTCGACGTGACAACGAGCTCCACCGCGATTCGTCGCCTGACCAACTGCGCGGGAGGCAATAACGACGGCAATTTCGCGAACGCCAATGGCGCCCTGATGACGGTGGGCGGCATCGGGGACAGCCCGACCAACCCGGGTCCGTCCTGCCGCGGCGCTGCTGCCGACGACGAGCTCTACAACCTCGCGCTGGGGGACGCCGCCAACGCCTCGCCGTTCGTCCAGATCGGGGACACGTTCATCCGGTTCGACACGCGGAACCCGAGCAACGACGACAACGTGTTCGCGTTCTTCTTCACCTCATCGTTCCGCGTGGAGCCGCCCTGCCCGCCGGAGGAGTGCCCGCCGCCCGGCCCCAAGGTGCCCGAGCCCGCGTCGCTCGTGCTCCTCGGGGCAGGCCTGGCCGGACTGGGGATCTACCTCCGCCGCGGCCGTCGTCGCTAGAAGACGGGCTCGACCGGCTGGTTGCCACCACGGGCGCCGAGGCCAACTCGGCGCCCGTGGTGTGTTTATTGACCCCTTGCAAGGGCCGTGAGACGCTGCTCCTCACGACCTCGGGGCTCTGGCGCGGTCCCGCCGACGGCTGCGCAATCGCCCTCGCCGTTCAGCCGGTCCCCGCCATCAACCTCGGCGTGGCGCCCCACCGGGAGTGCCGCTTCGCCCTGGTGGTCACCGAGGGCGCGCTCACGACGCTGCCGCCGGCCGAGCTGCGGGCCGGGCTGGCGCACGAGATCGGCCATGTGGAATCCGGGCACTTCGCCGCGCGCGCCCAGCGGCGCGCCGCCGAGAAACAGACCCGGAAGGAGATCGATGAGAAGGGCCCGACGCGTAACCCCGCGACCGCCATCCCCGTGATCGGCCCGCTGATCGCGATCGGGATCGTCGCCTCCCAGGGCGTTGCCGAGGCCAGGGCGGATGCCGAGTACCGGAGCTACGACCGCGAGGAGGAGTACGCGGCCGACCGCTACGTCCTCGACTTGCTCGCGCGGCTGCCGCGTCCGGCCCCGGGGTCAGGTTGACCCCATCTCCACATGTTTCCCGTGCGTCCGGGTGATCCCTGCTGCCGCGGGCGATGAGGTGCATAATCGTGACGCAAGAGCAGGACACGGAGCCGGCAGACAAGGGAGCGAGGGGAGGGGCACATGGACAAGGCTATCGTCGTACGGGGGAGATTGTCTGACCCGCGGCATATCGAACTCGATGAGCCGGTGACCAGCCTCTACGGTGCCGTTGAGGTCGTCGTCCGCGCCGCCTCCGAGGGGTTGCCTCCCGTGCGGGACGTTTTCGACCTGATCGCGGGGCTGCAGCCGGGACAGCGGCTGAAGGCGGATATCGACCGCCAGATGCAGGAGGACAGGGCGAGCTGGGGAAACCGGTGAGCAGGCTCAACCTGGACGCCTCTTGCATCATCTATCTGGTCGAGGCATCGAGCCCGTTTCACACGGCCGTGGTCGCTCGCGTGGCGCGGCACGGGGCCGACCCCAGAGTCACGGATCCTCACGTCACGCCTCTCACTACTGGAATGTCGCACGCGCCCGCTCAAAGAGGCGGATTCCAGGCTGCTGGCAGCGTACGATGAGTTCTTCGGGACCCGGCGCTTGACCCTCGCGGACGTCAGCGACAGGGTCATCGAGCGTGCCACCGAACCTCGCGCCAGGCATGGGTTCAGGACACCGGACGCGATTCACCTGGCCACGGCGATCGAGGAGCGGGCCGATCTCGTGCTGACCGGCGATGTGACCCTGAGACGATGCAGCGAGGTCGCGGTGGAGGTTGTGGAGCCGTGACGAAGGCCGGCCGGCGCTTCGCCCTCGGCGTAAGATGGCCGGACTCAGATGGCGCGATTTCGGCACCGCAGAAAGACAAAGGCGCGGGGCCTCCCGCAGCCCCCCACGCCGGAAGTGAAGGACGATACTGGACTTGACCCAGTGACCCCCGTCCGCTCCGCTGCAAGCAGTTGGCCGCCACGGGGTACGTGTGCTGTCGCGCGGCCGCAGTCGCTCGCAGACGGCTCGACCGGCCGGTTCGCACGCTTGAGCCGCGACGTGATGCTGAGCCGGCTGATCCTCTGCAGCCTCCTGGTGGTGCTCGCGAGCGCGTGCGCCACGACGCCCACCAAGCGCGCCCCACTGCGCGCCGCGACCGAAGACGAAAGGCGCGTGGTCGGGCAGGCCATCTCGCCGCTCCTCACGACCTCGGGGCTCTGGCGCGGTCCCGCCGACGGCTGCGCAATCGCCCTCGCCGTTCAGCCGGTCCCCGCCATCAACCTCGGCGTGGCGCCCCACCGGGAG
>Ga0209751_10005415_pt1 | contig 12027 bp, 9 predicted proteins | sample RifCSP13_1_FD_184019 | JGI IMG/M metagenome (GOLD analysis project Ga0209751, IMG submission 184019) | Soil microbial communities from Rifle, Colorado - Rifle CSP2_sed 13_1 (SPAdes) (version 2) | ecosystem: Environmental > Terrestrial > Deep subsurface > Rock core/Sediment | place: Rifle... | reverse complement strand
CGTGAGGCGGACGAGGTGCCGGGGCGCTACGTGATCACGCGACATGCGGGCGAGCATCAAGTAGACCACAGCCTCCGGCGTCCGTTCCAGAAGCTCCCTATAATGTCTCTGGTGTCCTCCTCGGTCTCGCTCGCCGCCGCCTTCCTGGCCGGCCTCGTCTCCTTCATCTCCCCCTGTGTCCTACCGATCGTCCCCGGCTATCTCTCGTTCATCAGCGGCGTGAACGTCACGCAGTTCAAGGAGGGGGGTGCGCCGCGCGACCTCGTGCGCCGGGTGGCGCTCACCAGCCTCTTCTTCGTCCTCGGTTTCTCGACCGTCTTCGTGGCCCTCGGGGCCGCCGCCACCTACGTCGGATCGCTGCTTCAGGACCACAAGCGCGCGCTCGCGGTGGTGGGAGGGGTCGTGATCATCGTGCTCGGGCTCCACACGGCGGGGCTCATTCGGATCGACTGGCTCCTCTCCGAGAAGCGCGCGAACGTCCGCCACCGTCCGCTGGGGTTTCTCGGCGCCTATGTCGTCGGCCTCGCGTTCGCCTTCGGCTGGACTCCCTGCATCGGCCCCATCCTCGGGGCCATCCTGCTCTACGCGTCCCAGCAGGAGACGGTCACGCAGGGGGTCGTGCTGCTCTCCGCCTACTCGGCGGGGCTCGGCATCCCGTTCCTGCTCTCGGCCCTCGCCGTCAACGCCTTCTTCAGGGTCTTCGGCCGGCTTCGGGGCTCGATGCGGACGGTCGAGATCGTCTCGGGGGCCCTGCTCGTCGCCGTGGGCCTGCTCCTCGTCACCGACCGCCTCACACTGATCGCGCAGTACGTCACCAAGCTCTTCCCCTCCCTGGCCACGATCGGGTAGACCGCCTTCGGAATGACGGAAGCGTGGAAAGGCTATAATCTGCGGATGCCCCGTCGTTCGGTCTTCGTTGCCGTGTTGGTGGCCGCGATGGCGGCGGGCTGCGGGCCGGCACCGGCGAAGAGCCAGATCCGCCCCGCCCCGCCGTTCGATCTGCCCGATCTCAACGGAGGCCAGGTCAGCCTCGGCTCCCTCGAGGGCAAGGTGGTGGTCCTCGACTTCTGGGCCACGTGGTGCGGGCCCTGCATCAAGGAGATCCCCGAGTACGCGGAGTTCTGGCGGAAGAACCAGCCGCGCGGCATCGAGGTCGTCGGGGTCGTGATGGACTCGGGCTCGCCGGAGGAGATCCTGGAGTTCGTCCGCGAGCACCGCATCCCGTACCGGCAGCTCCTGGGCGACGAGCAGATCGCGGAGGCCTTCGGGGTCAACCAGGGTTATCCGACGACGTTCGTCATCGATCGCAAGGGCGTCATCCGCTCCAAGACGCTGGGCAGCCCGTCGGCGAAATTCGAGAAGCTCCAGCAGCTGGTGGACGCCGCCCTCACATCGTGATCATTCGCGAGGTGGCCGTGAGCGTGACGAAAGACGAGGTCCTCTCCGTCCTGGGCACCGTGCAGGATCCCGATCTGCACAAGGACATCGTGACCCTTGGCTTCGTGAAGGACGTCCGCATCGAGGGCGGGGAGGTGGACTTCACGATCGAGCTCACCACCCCCGCCTGTCCGGTGCGGGATGAGATGAAGGCGGAGGCGGAAGGGAAGGTCGCCGCGCTGCCGGGGGTCAAGGCGGCGCGTGCGAAGATGACCGCCGACGTGCGGGCGCGGGGCGGTTTCGGCCGGCAGGCCGTCACCGGTGTCCGCAACATCCTCGCCGTGGGCGCGGGCAAGGGCGGGGTCGGCAAGACCACGACCTCGGTCAACCTCGCGATCGCACTGGCGCGAAAGGGGGCGCGCGTGGGCCTTCTCGACGGCGACGTCTACGGGCCCAACGTCCCCCAGATGCTGGGCGTCCAGGATCCGCCCGAGCTGAGCGGGGAGAAGCGCATGGTGCCCCCCGAAGCCCTCGGGGTGAAGGTCATCTCGATGGGGATGCTCGTCCCGCCCGACCAGCCCATCATCTGGCGGGGACCGATGCTCCACGGCGCGATGCAGCAGTTCATGCGGGACGTCGAGTGGGGGGAGCTGGACTACCTGGTCGTCGACCTGCCTCCCGGGACCGGCGATGTCGCCCTCTCGATGGCGCAGAGCGTGCCCATGGCGGGGGCGGTGGTGGTGACCACCCCCCAGTCGGTCTCGGTGGCCGACGTGCGCAAGGCGGTGGGGATGTTCCGCCAGCTCAACATCCCGATCCTGGGCGTCGTCGAGAACATGAGCCACTTCGTCTGCGGCCACTGCGGGGAGCGCACGGACATCTTCGGCAACGGCGGCGGGCGGCGGATGGCGGAGGAGATGGGCATCCCCTTCCTGGGCGAGGTGCCGATCGACACCCGCGTCCGCGAGGGAGGCGACGAGGGCCGGCCCATCGTCGCCGTCGCCCCCGATGCGCCCGCGGCGCGGGCCTTCACCGACGTGGCGAGCCGGGTGGCGGCGCAGATCTCGATCCAGAACATGCGGGTGCTGAAGGTCATCCAGACCGCGTAAGCATCCCGAGCCATACGGAGGGACAATGAGGAGCTGGAGCTGGTCCCACATCCCCGGGGCGACGGCCATCGTAGTCGCCCTGGTCGCGGCCGCGGCGGCGGAGGATCGCCCCGATCCCACGGCAGTGGCAGAGGGCAAGGTGATCTTCGGGCGCTACTGCGCGAGCTGCCACGGCAAGAACGGCCGCGGTGACGGCCCGATCGCGGGCGACCTGCGCGTCCGGCCCACCGATCTGACCCGGCTCGCGGCGAAGGCCGGCGGGCGCTTCCCCTTCGCCGCCGTTGTCGAGTCCATCGATGGTCGAAGGCAGACGCGCGGGCACGGCACGGGGGACATGCCGGTGTGGGGCGAGGTCTTCCAGCGGACGAAAGGGACGGGTACCCCCACCGTCGAGGCCGCGGAGCAGAGGATCGCCCACTACGTCTGGTCGATCCAGAGGCCGGCCCTTCCCTAGCCCCCGCTGAGGGGTGGGATGAATGCGAGGTCATCCCCTTCCGCAAGCGCGGTCGAGAAGGGGGCGTAGCGGCGCTTGACGGCGGCGGCGAGAGCGGTGCGCCTGCCGCGAGGGTTATCGATCGATCTCGAACAGCACTGCCGCTTCTCCCTCGGCTGCGATAAGTCGTTCAATGTGCGCCACGAGCGCGAGGCGCCTTTTGAACAGCGCTTCGATCTCGCCCTTCGTCAGGAAAGGCTCGAGGCGCTGCTGCACAGACGCTTCGTCCAGGTTGCGCAGCGCAAGCCACAGATCTCGGCTGCAGCGTGTGATCTTCTTGGGCTCCAGCAGGTCCTTGGTTTGGGCGAAAGCGCGCGTGTGGTCGATGAACCACAGCGTCCCGTCACGATCGACCAGGATATTGCCCTGGTTGCGGTCGAGGTTCGCGATCAGGGCGTCGAAAACATACATGCGGTGCTTCTGGAGGTTCCATCGCGAAACGTCTGGCGGATCCTGGGATTGCTTCAAGAACTCGGGCTGGATCATGGCCTTCTCGAGCCAGATCTGCACGGAGCCGGTAGTCTTGCCGATCTGCCTCGATACCGTTGGTGGCACGCGGCCGAGTCCCAAGGCCTGGCTGAGCTCGTAGGCGGCGCACTCGAAGACCGCCGCATCTCGAACCCGACGCACGGACATCGGGAGGTTGTCGAACGGTCCGCGATGCGTCTCGTCGACTTTGCGGAAGGCGGCCCGGGCTCGTACGCCTTCACGGTCGAGGAGGATTCGTTCCGCGCCGGTGGTTCCCTCACCGATCGGGCTTCGATCAACGACCTCCGCGCTGCGGAGATACTCGAGTATCTCACCATGCGTCTGGAACGGAAGCGGCTCGCCGGCGCGGTCCAGCCAGACATGGGATGCGGCGGGCCGCTCCGGTGTCGCTTGCGCCTCGATCGGAGGCGCCGCGAGCGAGGCTGTCGCCGTCGTGACCAGCGCGCACGCCAGTCGAAGCCAGCGGAAGATCGAGGCCGACGCAGTCACCTTTCTCATATTCGATTACCCGGCCGTGGGCCCGACGCGCCTCGCGAGTAGTCCGCTTCCTGCCGGCTATCTGTTCGTTTCCGCATTTCTTAGCCTCTCTTCCAGCTCGTGGCGGAGGTCCGAGGCAACAGCACTGGCCCATCGCTCAACGTCCACCCACATGGTATGGACATTGGCCGGCCTGCTGAAGGCGTCGTGACTGTGTCTTGGAGGCTGGATGTTCCTGCGTCCTCCCAGGCGGGCCTGCATCAGCCCGGTCTCGGGATCGATCAGCTCGAAGACGATGGTCGCCTCACCGACTTTTGCCAGGTAGACGTCAACGCGAGCCGTACTCGGGGGCACTCTGGAGACAATGTCCAGCACGCCGCCGCGCACGATGAGTGTGCCCGGGCCCACTTCGTCAACCACCTGGAATCTCTTGCTACGCTGCAGTTCCTCGACGAAGGTGTCGACGAAGACGTGCTGGAACCTCTCCCTGGATTCTTGGGAAACGGGATACTCCTCGCTCCCGGTGCTCAGCAAGATGGAGCTGCTCGTCCGAAGGCTCTTCCTCGTGCGTACATCGCGAAACTGAAACACCTCATTCCACAGATAGAGCTCGCTGTACCGCATGAGCCTCGCATCGGGGTGCACCCAGGTCTCCTTGAACCGGCCCTTCTCCTTGACCAGCGCATCGCCGCCCGTGACCCTGCCAACCGGGGGATTCTCCTCGCCCGCAGGCGTCAGCCAGATATGGGATGCGGCACGCCGCTCCGGCGTCGCTTGCGCTTCGATCGGAGCCGCCGCGAGGGAGACGGTCGCCGTCGCGACCAGCGCGAATGCCACTCGACGCCATCTGTGGGTCGGGGACAGGGGTTCGCGGCGGAGCCCTGACACTCGAACCGCGGCAACCCCGGCATCGAGCTGCCCGGCGCGGCGGAGTGTCGGGCACCGACTACTGGTGGCGACTTTCATCTTTCGGTGCGGGTAGGAGCATGTCGATCTTGCTGGAATACCTGCTCTTCAGGGCAGAGGTGGCGGCCATCTCCTCGGCCCGGGACAGCCAGCTCCGGGCTGCCTGCTCGTCCCCCTTCTTCATGTAGCTCAAGCCCAGCAGGAAACAGAACTGATCCTCGTTCTTCTTCTTGCGGACGGCGTATTTCAGGTGGCTGATGGCCCCATCATAGTCCTGGGCCAGGAACGCGTCACGCGCAAGCTGGAACCGATAGTAGGGGTTGCTCTCGCGGTGATCGATCACCCTGTTCCGATACAGGGCCGCCCGCCCCTGATCACCCAGTCCTTCGTAGAGGCTGGCCAGGTTGCTCACGGCCACAAGATCGCCCCTATCCGCCTTCAGGGCCTGCAGATAGGCCGCCTCGGCATAGGCGGGGTGGCCCTTTCGCAGATAGAGTATGCCCAGGTTGGTCCAGGCCGGTGAGAACAGGGGGTCGTGACCGGTGGCCCTGCGGAAGTACAGAAGGGCGGATGCGGTATCACCCACCTGCATGCGCTCGACGGCCACGTTGTTGTAGTAGTGCGCCCGCGCCCGCGCGTCCGAGATCCGGCGCCTGTCGTAGCTGGTCCTGAAATCATCCATGTTGAAATCCACCACGTGCTCGCCCTCCTTCCCCAGGTCCACGAGCACGTTGACATGACGGTTCAGGACAAAAGCATCGTCTTTGAAGGACCAATCGGGCGGAGTGTCCACTTCCTGGTAGTGCACATCCAGGCCCACGTGGCGAGCCATGGCGACGAACATATTCGAGAACGACAGGCAGTTGCCCCGCCGAGCCTGGAACGTCTTGGAGGCCGTGCGCGTTGTCTCGTCGTACTGCAACCCGAAGGTACCTTCGCTGATGATCGCGTAGGCCAGCTGTCGCAGTCTCGGAACCCTGCCCGCCGTGCGGGTCACGTGTGTATCCAGGAAGGCCTGCATCCCGGTACTCACCGCGAGCACCTCGTCCTCGTCGACGAGCGCAGGTGAGTCCTGCGCCACGCCGAGAGGGGCTCCTGCCCGCAGCTCGTCGAGCGTGATCCCGGCAGGCTCACGCCTCCACGGCGCGCTCGCACAACCAAGTACGAGCGCCATGAGACAGACGAGAACGGCACGGACCGACACCCTTCCAGTATCCCGCATGGGGCCCGGTTTTGCGATGGTTTTGAGCGCGGGTAATCGGTTGGGGGAGTTACGAGCTGCCGGGGAAAAAGGAAGAGGCGGTCCCCGAGGGGACCGCCTCTTCTAGCCGACGACTGCTTGACTAGAACCGGAACTCGAAGTTTGCGTAGATGGTGCGGCCGAGCGAGTCGTAGTAGTTGTAGAAGCCCGCCCCGAAGTCGACGTCCGTCAGCCCGGCCCCGAGCGGCGGCTCCTTGTCGAGGATGTTGTTGGCCCCTACCGTCAAAGTGACCCCGTCCCGGAAGGCGTAGGTGGCCGCGAGGTCGAAGAAGTTGAAGACCGGGATCTCGTGGGAGTTGTTCACCGTCCAGGATTGCTCGCTGCCCGGGACCGCCAGGTCCTCCTGGTCGCTGAGCTCCTCGTTGGTCACCCTGCTGGTGAAGCGCCATCCGAGAGAGAACGTCGTGTTGAACTTGCTCTGCCACGTTGCCCGGAAGCGGGAACGCCACCGGGCATCCGGGATGCCACAGCTGTTGCCGAACAAGCCGACGCAGTCGTAGGCGATCAGGGGGTCCTCGAAGGTGTCCTCCAGCATGTAGGTGCCGAGAAGCGCGAAGTTGATGAACCCGGCCTTTCCAAGGTTCCAGGGGTAGTTGACGCTCACGTCGATGCCCCGGCCGCGGAGCTTGCTGATGTTCTGATTGGTCGTCTCGGTGTAGCCATCGTTCGTGATCCACAGCGTGCCGAACCTGTCGCGGTGGATCAGGCCGCAGAGTCGGGGGTCGCCGGTCTCAGCACAGGTCTTGACGATGTCGTCCGCCGCAAGGTTGCCGATCGCGTTCTCGATCTCGATGTCGTAGTAATCGGCCGTGACTGAGAGCCCCGTGATCGCTTTCGGCGTCCACACCAGGCCGACGGTGATCGTGTCTGCCGTCTCGACATTCAGCGTCGGGTTTCCGCCGCCGAGGGTGTTGTACTGGCCGGCCGGGCTTTCAGGGATGGTGCCGTACTGCGCGGCCGTCACGCCGGTCCTCGCGCACTGCTCGAAGCTGCCCGTCGGAACGCCCGTCGCGGCAGCGTTGGCACAGGGATCCTCGGCGCCTCCCAGACCGAATCCCTGTGGCTCGAACAGCTCCCGCACGTTCGGCGCGCGAACGGCACGGTTGTAGCCCCCACGGAACTTGAGACCCTGGACCGGCGCCCAGGCAAGCTGCGCCTTGTAGCTGCTGTTGCCCCCGGAGAGCTCGTAGTCGGCATAGCGGTAGCCCAGCTCCAGGCTGAGATCCTGGAGCCCGGCCCTCTCCTGAACCAGAGGAACCACCGCTTCCGCGAAGACCTCCTTCACGTTGTAGCCGGCATCGATCGGAACCGTCGCCCCACCGAAGCCTGCGATCAGGAACTTTTCTCGCGCGTCGTCCGGATCGACAAACAGGGAGTCCTGCCGGTACCCGCCGCCGACCGCGAACTGGATGCCCTCGGAAGCGGAGGGGAACTTCAGGCCGTACTTCTCGAGGTCGCCGGTGAGGGTTGCTTGCACCAGCCGCGTCTTGGTCCCGGACAGCACCAGGGCAGCCGTCGACATGTAATCGACCGCCGCCTGCGTCACGCCTCCTACCCGGAAGATGTTCCAGGGCACACAGCCCGGGTCGTCGGAGCGACACCGCCACGTGCTCTCATCGTTCGGGTCGCCGTCCACGATCAGGGCATTCGCGAGGCGGTCGACGTGGAGGTCATTGATGTACGACTGCGGGCTGCTGACCTCGGCGTACATGCCATAGAAGTCGTAGCTCCAGGCGTCGTTGATGGCGCCGCGCATTCCGCCGAGCAGACGCATGTTGATATGCGTGAGCTTGTCGGTCCGGGGGCCGCCCTCGACGTTGCGACGACCGGGCACGAGGGTCGCGAAGTCGTTCGGACCGAACCCGAACTGCGTGCAGACGACATCACGCTGCTGAGCGCTGAGCATCGGGTTGTTGCAGTTGATGGTCTCCGTTCGGAAGAAGTTGGCCGACGGCGCGATCTGCGCGTCCGTGTAGTTGTGCATGAACATGACTTCGGCGTAGGGCTCGAGTTGCTCGTTGATGGTGTACCTTACGAAGCCACCGCCGCTCCATTTCTCGTCCGGACGCTGCATGAAGTTGGAGGGGGCGAAGTTGTAGACCCTTCCATCCCACGGAATGAACGTGTTGCCGGTCGACGTGTCGATCATGACTGAGGGGCCGCTCTCCAGGAAGAACCTTCCGAGCTCGTTGGAGCTCGAACCGCCGCAGCGTGGACCGGTCGCGCCTCGGGTCTGGACGGAGCAGTTCGTGTAGTCGCGCGAGTCCTTCCGGATGTCTTGGATCTTGCGGTAGTCGAGGAAGGCGGACGCATGGCCCTTGCCGCCGGCGAACTTCCCGCCGAACGCCAGGTTGGCGTTGAACTGGCCACCGTCCCAGGTGCTGCCCTGGGGGACGTCGAAGCCCCTCGCTTGGTTGATGCTCCTCGCCGTTTCGTTGTTGTTGTTGTGCTGAAAGCCGTTGTAGTTGATGCCGCCCCTGACGCCTTCAAACTCCGTGTCCAGGACGAAGTTGACGACGCCCGCGACAGCGTCGGAGCCATAGACGGACGAAGCGCCTCCGGTGAGAACGTCGACCCGTTTCACGAGCCCCGGCGGGATGAAGTTCAAGTCATTCCCAGCCTGAAAGGCGTCACCGGCAGGCATGCGGCGACCGTTGAGAAGAACGATGGTGCGTACAGCACCCAAGTGTCGCAGCGCCACGTTCGCCGTACCCGACGCACCGTTTGAGACCGTCGAGTTCTGAACCGCGAAGACCTGCGGCAGGCTCTGCATCAGGTCTTCGACCCGAGTCGTACCCTGGTAGAGGACTTCGTCAGGATTCACGACCGCAACGGGGCTCAGAGAAGACAGGTCTTTGCGGGGAATGAGCGAACCGGTCACGGTGACTTCTTCAGCCGCCCGCACCAGCCCTTCTTTTTCCGCTTGCTTGGCTGCCGCTGCCGCCGCAGCTTTCTCTTCCTCCGTCTGCGGTTGTGCGGGTTGCGCTTGCGCCGCCACCTGTTGCGACGAGCCGAGAAGCAGCGGCACGACCAGCCCCAACGCCCAGAACAGGCGTGCGAACCATCTCAATGTCATTGGCTATACCCCCAAGTAAGGAGCCGGCATGGGGTTTGCCGCATGCTGCACGCATAGCTGAGCTGCAGCGCTCAGCTGCAAAGCTCGCGAAGCGATGCTCAGGGTCATCCTGGATGCCATTACCCCTAGTGTCCGGTCTCACTGAATGCGCGAGCAGTCACACCGCACCCCTCTCGTGGGGTCCTCGACAGTGGTTATGCTCAGCGCCAGTGAAGTTTCAGCAAGAAGGGGGCCAGGGGGGGGCAGAGGCTCGCCGACGGCCGAAGTCGCCCGGGTTCAGTGCCTTGAGAGCCACGTGCCCGAGCAGTAGGGGCCCTTTTCTCCGCGCAGTCTTCAAGATCTTGGATCTAAATCCACAGATTTGGAGTGGCACGAGGGCCGACCCTCGTGACCGCGCCTCAGGGCTTTCTCAGATAGTTGAGGATCCCCTCCGCAGTGGCGGCATCCGGAGCGCCCGGCGCCAGCTGAAGGAAGCGCTCAAGGTGGCTCTTGGCTTTTTCTTTGGCCCCCTCGCGCATCAAGATGAGGCCCAGGTAGTAGTGAGACTGCGGGTGGTTCGGATCGAGCTCGAGGACCTTGCCGAGTCTCTCCTTGGCTTTGACGGTGTCGTCGGAGTCGTAGGCCGCGGTGGCCAGTTTGAAGAGGTTGTCGCGTGCCGTCACGGGGTCGACGGCAGCCAGACGCACCAGTGAGTCGACGATCTTCGCCTCGTCCCCCAGCTTCAAGGAAGCGTTGTACCGAGCCCGCAGCGCCTGCTCGTGCTGGGGATCCGCGTCCAGGATGGTCTCGGCGGCGGCGGCCGCCTCCGCGTCGCGGCCGATCTTGAGGCCGGTGGCGGCGAGCCCGAGCCGCGCCACCTGAAGGTTCGGGTCGACCTCGAGAGCCTGCTGGAACTTCGCGAAGGCGCCCTCGTCGTTGCCGGCCTTCGAGAGGGCGACCCCCTCGTTGTAGATCCTCTTCGCCTCCTCGGTCAGCCGACCGAATCTCTCGAGATCCGCCCGCGCCTCTGCGGCCTTGGCCTCATCACCGAGGTTGCGGTAGGCCTCCCACCGCGACCGCAGGACCGACTCGTCCCTGGAGCCGAGGGCGATCGCCTTCTCGGCGGCCTCCGCTGCCTCCCGGTAATGCCCCTGCTCGACGTGGACCAAGCTCAGTGCCGCCCAGGTCTGGCGCAGGTAGGGGTCGTACTCCAGGGCCTCTTCGAACTTCGCCCTGGCCGTCGGGTAGTCCTTGGCCTCGAAGGCCTTGACCCCACCGTTGAAGGCCAGGATCGCAGCGTTCGAAGTCGAGGCCGGGGGCAGGCCTTCGAGCGTCGGCGTCTCTCCCGGGTGCATCGTGAACTCGTGATGCGCCGTGCCCTCGAGGCTCCACGTCTGCTCAGCCTCGGTGGGGCGATATCCGAGCTTCTCAAACCGGTAGTGATACACGACGTAGATGCGGTCGAAGTCCACCTTGAAGACGCCCTTCTTGTCGGTCGTCATGACTTCCCTGAAGCCGGGGATGTCCGGCGACGTGGCGGTCACGGTCACGCCGGGAATCGGATTGCCCTCCGGGTCGACGACCTTGCCGATGAGCCTGCCTTGCCTCACGGCAGAGGCCAGGCCCGGGACCGTCAAGATCAGAACCAGGAGCGATGCGATTCTGCGGTGCTCCGTCATCATCGTCATCACCTTTCTTCGTGCTCGAGGCGCGGTGACGCCTTCCACTCCACTGCATCATTGAGACACAAGCCGGGGACCAGTCGCGGCACTCGGAAGCGAGCCTCTTGCAGGCGCGAGTATACCGAAAACCCTCACTCGCCGTTGCCGGGCTGGGAACACAAAATTGACGCTCGCCAGCTGACGGCGGTAGAGTGTCGTGGACCGAACCTGGGGAGGAGCCGCCATGAGGTCCATTTCGATATCGGCCCTTGGTCTCGCGTTTGCTGCCGTTGTCCTCGGGGTCTGCGCCAGCGCGCCGGCCGAGGGAGGATCGAGGGCAGAGACGGACTGCATCAACAGGCGCGAGATCAACGCGATCAGCGCACTGGACGATGAACATGTCTTCGTCAAGCTCAGTGCCAGCCGCTTCTATCTGCTCACGGTGGCGAAAGGTTGCAACGGCCTCAGGTTGGCCAGAGCGATCGCCATTGAGGGTTCGAGAACGCGCGTTTGTGGCAACGGACTCAGCCTTCTCTCATTCGACGAGCCGGCCGTGGGCCCGACGCGCTGTCGGGTCGAGCAGATCGAGTCCGTCAAAGACAAGGGCGCGGCCCTGGACCTGATCGAGTCACGAGCCGCTCGCGAGTAGTCCGGTTCGCAACGGTCATCTCTCGTTCTCCGCCTTCTTCGGGCTCCGGCCGGGGTGACCAGCGCGTCCATCTTCCATCGCTTCCGGGGGATCACCTCCCGACGGACCGCGCGGGTGGCAGCGAGCCTCTGACCATCAGGCCGCAAGGTAGGTGCCGAGCCGGCCCGGCAGCGTCGGTCGTGCTCCCGCGGGAGACGTCATGGGCAACGAAGAACGCACGGTCCCCCGCGTCCGGCCGCAGGAATTGCCGCGGCATCGGCGGTTTCGAGCGATTCGCTAGCGGCGTTTCCCGCTTCAGGCCGTCTCGGGCTGGCACGCCCTTTGTTTCCTCGAAGGGCAGGGGGACTTGATGAATGGGACGGCGGCTGCCGAAGAGGTGGTCACACGGAGGGGGTCGGGCCATCGTTCCCCGCTTCTCCTCCTGAGCCTCACGCTCACGGAGCCCGAGCGGCATGCCGGTCGCACCACGGCGACGCTCGTGACGTCGGTCGTCCTGCACACGGTTCTGGTCGTGGCGATCGCCATCCTTCCGCTCTTGTTCTACGACTCT
>Ga0209751_10005414_pt1 | contig 12028 bp, 11 predicted proteins | sample RifCSP13_1_FD_184019 | JGI IMG/M metagenome (GOLD analysis project Ga0209751, IMG submission 184019) | Soil microbial communities from Rifle, Colorado - Rifle CSP2_sed 13_1 (SPAdes) (version 2) | ecosystem: Environmental > Terrestrial > Deep subsurface > Rock core/Sediment | place: Rifle... | reverse complement strand
CGAACGCAAGACTCCGGGAACCGTCGCTTTCAGGGGAGGGGGCTGTAAGCCCCCTCCCTCGCGCAGCACCCCCACAGTGGTTCCTCGGCACGCGCGGTGGTCGGCGCGCCACGAACGCAAGACTCCGGGAACCGCTGCTCACCTGCACCGCAACTGCGGTGCGCCGCAGGTGCAGGTGTTCAGGGGTAGGTGACGGGGGTTTGAGGGTGCTGCGCGAGGGAGGGGGCTGCAAGCCGCCTCCCTCGCGCAGCTCCCCCAAGACTTCCTGTCGGTTGTCCCACCCCGCCGACGGTGCTAGAATCCAGTTAACCTCGAGTCGGTGGTCGTCGCAGGGCGTTCCTGTGGCGGCGTTGAGCATCCCCGCTCATCGAGAAGCGCCGCCGGCTCTGTGAACCTCGTAAGCACAAACCGGATGAATTACTGGGAGAAGTACGTCAAGCCCGGTCGGGTGGAAGAGGCGCTTGCCGCCCTGGAAGCGGCCGACGGTCGCGGCCGGATCATCGCCGGCGGCACCGACTTGCTGCTCGACCTGCAGCAAGGCCGGCTGGCGCCGGTCGAAGTCTTGGTCGATGTCGCCGACATCGCCGAGCTCAAAGAAATTCGGATCGACGGCGCCACGGCAACCGTCGGCGCTGCCGCCACCCACGCCGCCATCATGCAGCATCCGGTGCTCAATGCGCAGGCCACAGCTCTCGTCGAGGCTTGTGCTTTGATCGGAGGGACGCAAGTCCGGATGGTCGCGACGCTGGGCGGCAATGTCGCCCACGCGCTTCCCGCTGCAGATGGGACGATTGCCCTCCTGGCGCTCGACGCCGAAGCCCAGGTTGCCTCTGTGGCTGGGCGCCGATGGCAGCCCCTGGCCGACCTCTTCGCCGGGCCCGGCGAGACGACCTTCGACCGCGCCCGAGAAGTCCTCGTGGCCTTCCGATTCCCGCTGTGCGCCAGCGGTGAGTCGACCGCCTTCGCCCGGGTCATGCGCCCGCAGGGGGTCGCCATCGCCATTCTTAACATGGCGGTCTGGATCCGCGTGGCGGCCGACGGCCGGATCGAGGACATTCGCATCGCTTGCGGCCCGGCCGGCCCGAAGCCTTTTCGTGCCATGGCTGCGGAAAGGGCGCTGGTGGGGAACCCGTGGCCGATCGAGAACTGGGGCGCGGTCGAGGCAGCGCTGCTGGAGGAGGTCCGCTTTCGCACCAGCGCCCATCGGGCGACGCAGGGTTATCGCCGGCATCTGGTGGGAGTCGTCTTGCGCCGGGTCGTGAAGAAGGCCCACAGAGATGCTGTGTCGCCTGTTGCCGAGATGAACCGATGAAGCTGTTGGTGAACGGAGTTCAACACGAGGTCGAGCCTGCTGCTGGCGAGATGTTGTCGGACGTGCTGCGACTCAAGCTCGGCCTCACCGGCACCAAGATCGGCTGCAACGAGGCCGAGTGCGGAAGCTGCACCGTCCTGCTCGACGGCGATCCCGTCCTGGCCTGCACGCTCCCGGCCTTGAAGGCCGACGGCAAGCGCCTTCGAACGATCGAAGGCCTCGCCCTGAGCGACCGGCTTCATCCTTTGCAGCAGGCGTTTGTCGACTACGGCGCAGTCCAATGCGGATTCTGCATCCCGGGCCAGATCATGGCGGCCGTCCCGTTGCTCGAGGCCAACCCGGAGGCGTCCGAGCAGGAAGTCAAGCAGGCGCTAAAGGATACGCTTTGCCGTTGCGGTGGCTACCCGACGATCCTTCGCGCCGTCATGGCGGCGGCGAGAAGCCTGAAGACCGGCGCGCCTGTGGAATCTCCAGGACTGGAGGAAACCCAGGTGGGCGAGGCGGTGGGCCGCGTGCGCCCGCGGCCGGACGCCGTCGCCAAGGTCACCGGCGCCGCCCTCTACACCGATGACTTCGTTTACCCCGACATGCTGGTCGGCCGGACCCTTCGCGCCGGCGTCCCCCATGCGACCCTGCTGTCGATCGATGTTGACGCAGCGCGGGCCCTGCCTGGAGTTCGCGCCGTGCTCACCGCCGGCGACATCCCGGGCGAACACAATCACGGGCTGGTCGTCAAGGATTGGCCGGCCCTGGTCGGTGTCGGCGAGAAGGTTCGCTACGTTGGCGACGCGGTCGCGTTGGTCGCGGCCGAGACCCGGCAGATCGCCGACCATGCCCTCTCGCTCATCAAAGCCGAGTATGCGCCACTGCCGGTGGTTTCGGATCCGGTGAAGAGCCGGCAATCCGATGCACCCGTCTTGCATGAGAAGGGCAACCTGCTCAAGCACATCATGGTCCGCAAGGGCGACGTCGAGTCCGGTTTCGCCGAAGCCTCTCTGATCCTCGACGAAACGTATCACACGCCGATGACCGAGCACGCCTTTCTCGAGCCGGAATGCTCCATCGCCCGGCCCCTGCCAGACGGGCGGATGGAGGTTGTCGTCGGTTCGCAGATTCCCTACGCCGATCGGGAACAGGTGGCCCGCTGCCTGGGCCTCCGCCACGACCAGGTGCGCGTGATCGGGACCTTGATCGGCGGTGGTTTCGGTGGCAAGGAAGACATCGCCGGGCAGATTCACGCCGCGATGCTGGCCCAAGCCACGGGCCGCCCGGTGAAAGTCCTTTACGACCGGCATGAGAGCATGCTGGTGCATCCGAAGCGGCACGCCACCCAAATCCGGGTTCGTTTGGGCGCCAAGTCCGACGGCACGCTGACCGCCTGCGAGACCGAGCTCTACGGCGACACCGGCGCCTACGCTTCCCTCGGCGAGAAAGTGATGACGCGGGCGACGACCCATTCGGCTGGTCCCTACATCGTCCCCCACGTCAAGGCCGACTGCTATGCCATGTACACCAACAACCCGCCCGCCGGTGCGTTCCGCGGGTTCGGTGTGACTCAATCGAGCTTCGCCATCGAGTCGGTGATGGACCAATTGGCCGAAGCGCTCCATCTCGATCCGGTCGATGTGAGGCGGAGAAACGCGCTGCAGGTCGGCTCGGTGACGAATACGGGCCAGCGGCTCACCGAAAGCGTCGGACTGATAGACTGCATCGACCGCGTCGAGTCGGAAATGCGCAAGCGGGCTGGGGGAGATCCGTTTGTCGCGCGCCTCGTCCCGGGCAACCCGCAGCTCCGCCGCGCCTGGGGATTCGCCGCAGCCTACAAGAATACCGGGCTGGGCGGCGGTGCGCCGGATCGGGCCACGGCCGAGGTCGAAGTCTTCGACGACGGCACGGCCGAGGTGCGCACTTCGTCGGCCGAGATCGGGCAGGGGCTGGTCGCTGTGCTACAGTTGATCGCGGCTGAGGAACTCCACCTCCAGCAGGATCGGGTACACGTCCTTCTCTCGGATACGGACCTGACTCCCGATGGCGGACCGACGACCGCTTCGCGGCAGACATATGTCACCGGAAACGCCGTGCGTTTTGCCGCCGAGGGTGTGCTCCAGGCCATGGCCGCCTCCCTGGCGGAGCGCTACGACCTCCCGCCGGACCAGATTCGCTTCCACGAAGGGTTGGCTCAAGTCGACGGCCACCAGGTGCCGCTGGGTGAGGTTGTCCGCCAGATGAAGACCGAAGGCCGCAGGCCGCGCGCCAGCTATGAGTACTGGGCCCCGGCCACGCAGCCGTTGGGCGCCGAAGGGCAGATGCACTTCGCTTTCTCCTTCGCCGCCCAGGCTGCCGAGGTGGAAGTCGATGTCGAGACCGGCGAGGTGCGGGTGCTGACCGTCATCGCCGCCAACGACGTCGGCCGCGCCATCAATCCGCTGGGGCTGCTGGGTCAGGTCGAAGGTGGGGTCATGATGGGTCTGGGAAACGCGCTCACCGAGGAGTTCATCGTCGAAGACGGCCAGGTCTTCACCGACCGCCTGGCGCGTTACCGGATGCCGGGCATCACCCAGACCCCGGAGATCCTTTCGATCGTGGTCGAGCATCCGACGAGCGATGGTCCTTACGGCGCCAAAGGCGTTGGCGAGATCTGCTCCATCCCGACGACGCCGGCCATCACCAATGCGGTCTACTACGCCACCGGCGTCCGGATCCGGCGGCTGCCGGTCGATCAGGATTGGCTGGCGCTCGAAATCCGAACGCGGGGTCGCCTCCCGGAGGCTCTGGAAGTCGTCCGATGCTGATCCACAACGTGCGCCTGGTCACCTGGGCGCGCCCGAATGAGATTCTCGATGGCTGGGCGGTGCACCTCGCCAAGGGCCGGATCGCTGAAATCGGTCCTGAGGTCGACATGCTCCGCCGCCATGCTGGAGAGGACCGGCTGGATGGGCATGGCCAGGTCCTCATGCCGGGCAACATCTGCGCCCACACACATTTCTACGGTGCGTTCGCCCGTGGGATGGCGATCCCCGGCCGGCCGCCGAGCGATTTTCCCGACATTCTGCGCAAGCTGTGGTGGCCGCTCGACAAGTCGTTGACCCTCGAGGATGTCCGGGCGTCGGCCGAGGTCTGCCTGATCGACGCCATCCGCCACGGCACCACCACGCTCATCGACCATCACGCTTCACCCAACGCCATCGACTGATCGCTCGACGTCATCGCCGATGCCGTCGACCGCAGCGGGCTGCGGGCCGTACTGTGCTACGAGGTCACGGACCGAGACGGCGCCGAGCGGGCGAAAGCCGGGATCCGTGAGAACGTACGATTTCTCCAGCGCGCCGCAGGCCTGGCCGGCGGCCGGGTGGCGGGGCTGTTCGGCCTGCACGCCAGCCTGACCCTCTCGGATGAAACGCTCGACGCCTGCCGGGCGGCGGCGCCGGAGGGGACCGGCTTCCACATCCATGTAGCTGAACACGAGGCCGATGAGTACGACAGCCTGGCGAAGTCGGGGATGCGGATCGTCGATCGCCTTTCGGCGCACGGGATCCTCGGGCCGCGCACGATTGCCGCGCACGCCGTCCACACCGACGCTCGAGAAGCGGCCCTGCTCAGTGATAGCGGCACTTGGGTGACCCACCAGCCGCGTTCGAACATGAACAACGGCGTGGGCGCGGCGCCGATCGAGTCGCTGATCCGGGCCGGGGTGCGCGTCGCTCTCGGGAACGACGGCTTCTCGAATGCGATGTGGGAGGAGTGGAAGACCGCCTATTTGTTGCACAAGCTCTGGCATCGCGATCCTCGGCGAATGCCGGGCGATCTGGTGGCCGAGATCGGGGCCTACAACAACGCCGCGCTGGCCGGCCAATCCTTTCCCGCTGCCGCGCTCGGCGTGCTGGCCGTCGGGGCCCAGGCCGACTTGATCCTGGTCGATTATCACCCGACGACGCCGATGACTCCCGGCAACCTCCCCTGGCACATCTTGTTCGGTTTCCACGAATCGATGGTGACCACCACCATCGTGGCCGGCCGCATCCTCATGAAGGATCGTCAGTTTCTGACCATGGACGAAGAGGAGATCACGGCCCGGGCCCGCACGCTGGTCCCGGCTGTCTGGCAGAGGTATGCAGGCCACGTCCCCGCCGATGAGTAAAATGGGTCCGGAGCGTTGCTGAAAGGGCTTTCCCGCCTCACATCCGTCCCACTCGGCTAGCACCCGGCTCTTGCCGTACGCACACCTGTTCGGGCCGAGCGCCGATCTGAGATGAGGAACAGTGGATGATGACGGAAGTCATGAGCGACCAGGCGCCCAATGGCCTGTGGCTCCAGCGGGGCCTGGCTCGAAGTCCCCGGCAGGGCCATAAGAATGAGTCGGGAGACCCCGCTCGCTCACGCTCGTGCTTTGAGTCTGCGCGGAGGTGGCGATGTCCGAACGGCGGATCATTCTGACTCTGGGGCTGATCGGGGGAACGGGCCCGGAAGGTAAAGGACTCGCTTACCGCTGGGCGCGCGCCGGGTACAACGTCGTCATCGGCTCTCGCTCGATGGACAAGGCGGAAGAGGCCGCGCGTGACCTGAACGATCGCCTCGGAGGGGAGGCCATCGTGGGCAGGCTCAATCCCGTGGCGGCGGCCGCATGTGACATTGCCGTTCTGACCGTCCCCTATAAGGCCCATGAAGCGACTCTTGAATCGGTGCGTAACGGACTCACCGGAAAGATCCTGGTGGATGTGACTGTGCCGATCCTTCCCCCGAAGGTCTCCGTGGTCCACGTTCCGCCGCACGGGAGCGCAGCGCAGGAAGCTCAGGCCCTCCTGGGAGATCAGGTGCGTGTCGTCTCGGCCTTTCAGAACGTGTCGCACGGGCATCTGGCCGAAGACCACCCGATTCCGTGTGATGTCCTCGTGAGCGGCGACGACAGCGACGCCAAAGAACAGGTCCTTCGATTGGTCGAGGCCGCCGGGATGGTGGGTTGGGATGCCGGTCCGCTGCAAAACGCCATCGTGGCCGAGGGGCTGACGTCCGTGCTGCTCGGGATCAATCGCAGGTATAAGATGAAAGGGGCCGGGATCCGGATCACCGGCGTCGAACTGTAGCCCGCCTCTTGTGTCTTCCTTTCCGACCGCGCTCCCTGGCCCTCCGCTCCTTGCCGCCTCCCGCCTGTCGTTGGGACTAGGGTCAACCGCCATCCCTAGATGAACGAGAGGGACCGAGGGCTGAGGGCGTCACCCAACATGACCGGAGCCGCCACCGTCACCCTGACCGCACCGCCGGGGATGCCTCTCGTCCGGCCGGGAGACGACCTCGCCGCTTTGATCTCGACCGCGCTCGTCGCGGCCGGGGTTTCGCTGCAAGATGGTGATATCGTCGTCGTCGGCCAGAAGATCGTGTCGAAAGCCGAAGGCCGATTGCGCAATCTGGCCGACGTCCATCCGGGGGAGGCGGCGCGGCGGCTGGCCCGGGAGGCGGAGAAAGACCCGCGGCTCGTCGAACTGATCCTGGCGGAAAGCCGTCGCGTCCTTCGGACACGACCGGGCGCCATCATCGTCGAACACCGCCTCGGATTCGTCTGTGCCAACGCTGGGATCGACCATTCGAATGTCGCCGGTGAGGCCGCCGGCGATGAGTCGTGGGTGCTGCTGCTTCCGGAGGATCCCGACGGCTCTGCCCGCCGGCTGCGGGATCAGCTTCAGCGGATGACGGGCGCTCGGGCCGCCGTGCTCGTGATCGACTCGCACGGCCGCGCCTTCCGGAGGGGAACGGTCGGGGTCGTCATCGGGGCCGCCGGGTTCCCGTGCCTGCTCGACCTGCGCGGGGAGGAGGATCTGTTCGGATATCGGCTGCGGGTCACCGAGGTCGGACTGGGCGATGAGCTGGCGGCCGCCGCCTCGATGCTGATGGGTCAGTCGGCCGAGGGAAGGCCCGTTGTCCATGTCCGAGGGCTCTTGTACCCCGAACGGGATGAATCCTCATCCGAGCTGCTGCGCTCCGCCGAAGAAGACTTGTTTCGTTGACGTTGCGAGGAATCCTGTAGGGGCGAAGCACCCTAGGACCGCCTAACGAGAACGACCGCGCCACTGGGTGCTTCGCCCGGCGCTCTTCGCCGGGGACCCTTTCGCATGACGGATCCGATCATCTAAGGAAACGGCAGACAAGGATGGCCGCAAAGATACCCGAAGCCTTCCAGGATCTTCTACAAGATTCGGCGCGCGCCTACGCTTACCTGGCAACGACCATGGCCGCCGGATCACCGCAGGTCACTCCGGTCTGGTTCGACACTAAGGATGGGCGGATCCGGGTGAACACCACGGTGGGCACGACGAAGTGGCGCAACATGAGGCGCCGCGGCCGGGTTGCCCTGGTCATCGCCGATCCCAAGAACCCGTATCGCTACCTCCAGATCCGCGGGGTGGTCGAAGGGTGGACGCTCGACGGGGACCGGGCCCACATCGACCGACTAGCGGGGAAGTACCTCGGCGCACAGCGCTATGCCGGCCCGGCCGACGAGCAGCGGGTGACGTTCACGATCCTTCCGGAGGCCGTCAGTACCCTGGGATGAGTGCCTCGAAACAGCTCCTGGATCTTATGCGGCGACGTCGTTCGGTCCGCCGCTTCCGTCCGACCCCGCTTGCCGACCTGCGTGTGAAGCGAGTGCTGGAAGCGGCGCGGCTTGCGCCTTCGGCGCACAACCGCCAACCGTGGCGCTTCGTCGTCTTGCGCGACGAAGGCGAGCGGGCGCGATTGGCGGATGCCATGGGCGCGAGACTGCGATCGGATCGCCTGGCCGACGGCGCGGATCCGGAGGTGGTCGAGGCGGACGTGGTCCGGTCGCGCATCCGGCTGGTACAAGCCCCGTGCGCCATCCTGGTCTGCCTCACATTGCATGCGATGGACCGTTATCCAGACGAGCGCCGAACCGCGGCGGAGGAGCGGATGGCGGTTCAGAGTGTGGCCATGGCCGGCGAAAACCTGCTCCTGGCGGCGTCGGCGGAAGGCCTCGGCGCTTGTTGGATGTGTGCGCCTGTGTTTGCTCCTCAAGAGGCACGCCGCGCCCTCGGCCTGCCGGACGACTGGGAGCCGCAGGGGATCGTTCTCCTCGGTGAGCCGGCCGAAGACCCCGGTCCGCGAGGTCGACTGAGTCTCGAGGAAGTGACCCTGTGGCGTTGAAGGTCGTGGCCCTGGCGGGAGGGGTCGGTGGGGCCAAGCTGGTTCACGGCCTGGCGGCCGCGCTTCCTCCGGAAGACCTGACGGTCATCGTTAACACCGGCGATGACTTCGATCACCTCGGTCTGCGAGTGTGCCCCGATCTCGACACGGTGGTCTACACCCTCGCCGGAGTCGCCAATCGGCGGACGGGGTGGGGCCGAGACGGCGAAACGTGGAGTTTCCTCGAGACGACGGCGACCCTGGGCGGGCCGACCTGGTTTCGTCTTGGGGACCGCGATGTTGCGCTCCACGTTCTCCGGACTCAGCGATTGCGAGAAGCCGTTCCGCTGAGTGAGGTCACCCGCGAGGTAGGCCTCGCTCTCGGGATCCGCGCCCGCGTGCTGCCGATGACGGATGGCGAAGTGCGGACGGTGGTCGTCACGGATCGGGGGGAGATGGCGTTTCAAGAATACTTCGTGCAAAGGGCGTGTGATCCGATCGTCAGGGGTTTTCGATTCTCCGGCGCGGATCGGGCTCGCCCGGCGCCGGGAGTCTTGGAGGCGCTTCGCGCGGCGGATCTGGTCGTGCTCTGCCCGTCGAACCCGTGGGTTTCCATCGACCCGATCCTGGCTGTTCACGAGATCCGATCCACCGCCGAAGGAAGGACCGTGGTCGCCGTGTCCCCGTTCATCGCCGGCAAAGCCATCAAAGGGCCGGCGGCGAAGATGGCCAGGGAACTCGCGGTGGATCCGACGCCGCAAGGAATGGGCGCTCATTACGCCGGCCTCCTTCACGGCCTTGTGTACGATCAGGCAGATCCCGACGTCGGCCTCGATCTCCAGAAGGCAGGCTTGCGCTCGCTGAGGACCCGAACCCTGATGAGGTCCGATCGCGATCGCCGCCGCCTTGCGGAGGAAGTCCTGACGTTCGGCGCGGCCATCGCCCAGGTGGAGGCGTCATGAGTATCTGGGCGATTGTCCCGTTGAAGCACTTCCGGCAGGCGAAGTCTCGCCTGGCGCCTGTATTAGGGGAGGAGGAGCGTCTGGCCCTCAGCCGCGAAATGTTGCGGACGGTGCTATCAGCCATCGCCGGAGTCTCACGCGTCGACCGAACGCTCCTTGTTTCACGCGACTCGGAAGCCCTGTCGCTTGCACGCCAGCTAGGGGCGCGGACTCTCTCGGAAGGCTCGCGCCGCGCACACCTGTCCCGGGCTCCTTCGGGATCCCGTAGGGGACCACCTATTGCCCTCAATCAAGCTCTCGCCCAGGCGACCCGGGCCGCCGTCGGATCCGGAGCCTCCGCCGTCCTGGTTCTCCCAGGGGATCTTCCGATGGTGACTTCCGAAGACATCGAGGCCCTGATCGATCTGGTCGGCCGTCCGCCTGCCATAGTTCTGGCCCCAGACCGGCGTCGGGACGGCACCAATGCGTTTCTCGCCTCGCCGCCTGCTTTGATAGAATATGCATTCGGACAAGCCAGTTTCGACCGCCATCGGGCCGCGGCGCTCGCCGCCGGGATCCGGCTAGAGGTGTGCGATCGGCCAGGGCTTGCCCTCGACCTCGACGTACCCGAAGATCTAGGCCTATTTCGGAAGGTTTCAGGCGGAAAAGCGGCCTGAGGCAGGAGCCATTGATGCCTACGGAGCGTGTCGCCCTCTACCTCCAGGACGCGCACGACCTACGGGAGGGGCTAGACGTCGTCCGCTACGCCGAGTCGCGAGGATTCGAGGCGGTCTGGCAGGCCGAGTCCAGGCTCGTCCGGGACGCGATCGTCCCCATGGCAGCCTACGCTGCGGTGACCGAGAGGCTCAAAGTAGGCTCCGGTGTCATCAACAACTGGACCCGCAATATCGGCCTGCTGGCGGCGACCTTCCTGACGCTCGACGACTTGGCGCCGGGACGGATCTTGTGCGGGATCGGCGCCTGGTGGGACCCGCTGGCCCGCAATGTTGGGATCGACCGGCGTAAGCCTTTGCAGGCGATGCGCGAGACGGTCGACGTCCTGCGACGGCTGCTCCATATGGAGCGCGTCACCTTCCATGGCGAGTTTCATCATGTCGACGGGATCGAGCTGGACGTGGTGCACGGACGGCGCGAACCGCGCCAGGTTCCGATCTACATCGGGGCCACCGGGCTGAAGATGATGGAGCTGGCGGGAGAGATCGCCGACGGCGTCGTGTTGAACTACTGCGTCCCGCCGGAGTACAACCGGGAAGCGCTGGCTGCGCTGGAGACCGGCGCCGGTCGGGTGGGGCGCCGCCTGGATGATCTCGACCGCCCTCAGCTGGTCGTGTGCTCGGTCGATCACGATCGCGCTGTGGCGCTCGACTCGACGCGCGAGCTGCTAACCCAATACTTGGCGCAACAGCCGCATATTGCCCAGGCCAGCGGCGTCTCACCGGATGTCGTGGCGAAGATCCAGTCGACCCTCGGCTGGCCGGCGACGCACGAGCAGATTCGCCAGGCAAAGCATCTGGTCTCCGACGACCTGATCCATCGCATCACCGCCTCCGGAACGCCGGACGAGGCGCGGGCCAAAGTCGAGGAATACCGGCGGCACGGCGCCACGTGCCCCATCCTCTACCCGGTCGGGGGCGACGTCCGATTGATGATCGACACCTTCGCTGGTTGAGAACGCTTCCTCCGACCGGCCGCCTCCCGATGGAAAGCCGCTCCGCTCCCAGCCCCGACCGCATCAAGCAGCCGAACTCGCGCACGTGCTTCGTGTGCGGGATGGAGAACGATCACGGCTTCCACCTGGCCTTCTATGAGACGTCGGCCGACACCGTCGAAACCGTGGCAACCATTCCCGAGCACTTTCAAGGTTACCCAGGCGTGGCGCACGGCGGAATCGTGACCGCGTTGCTCGATGAGATCACCGTACGCGCCGCCACGGTTGGAGAACCGAACCACTTGATGCTGACGGCGCGGATGGAGGTGCGGTTTCGCAAAGCGGTCCCGGTGGACAAGCCGCTGCGCATCGTCGGCACCTTGATCGAAAGGAAGCCCCGTGCCACCCGGGCCCGCGGCGAGATCATCCTGCCCGATGGGAGCGTGGGCGCCGATGGAGAGGCCATGCTGATGGATCACCCCGCCTCCGGGATGACGCCGGACGCTCTCGCCGCGCTTGGCTGGGAAGTCGTCCCGGACTGACGTGTGGCGCGACCAATGGTGCAGACTGTCGAACCAACGAAAGCGGCGTCTGAAGGCCTCTTCCAATTCGATGGGGCGAACCGCCGCCTTTCGCAGCGTCGAGTCAGACTTCCGAGGGGCAAGGGGGGCGGGCCATTACATGCCCGCCCCCCTTGCCCCTCGAACCCTCGCGAAGCACCCCGTAGCGCAGCGGAGGGGCCAACCCCCCACCCACGAAAGCGGCGGTTGAATGCGCCTTGCAGTTCGATGAACCGAACCGCCGCCTTTCGCCGTCCCGAGTTCACCGCGAGCTCGAATGCAGAATCAATACAACGAGAGGCGGCCGATCGTTGTCTCTCGTTGGAGCCACCATCAACGGCCGCTCACCTGCACCGCACCTGCGGTGCGCCGCAGGTGCAGGTGTTGCGGGGGAGGGGGGCGGGGGGCCCAGGGG
>Ga0209751_10005413_pt1 | contig 12028 bp, 8 predicted proteins | sample RifCSP13_1_FD_184019 | JGI IMG/M metagenome (GOLD analysis project Ga0209751, IMG submission 184019) | Soil microbial communities from Rifle, Colorado - Rifle CSP2_sed 13_1 (SPAdes) (version 2) | ecosystem: Environmental > Terrestrial > Deep subsurface > Rock core/Sediment | place: Rifle... | reverse complement strand
GAATTCAAGCTCACTTCGCGTATACGTGATTAAATTTGTGGATGGCACCTCTCCTCTGCGTTAACTCCCTTCCTCCCTCCAATTGCCCACCAAGGCAGCCGCGGCCACGAAGAGCGGCAGGATTGCCCCGGCCATGAGGACAAATCCAGGCGAAGGTGGCCTGGCTGGGATCGTGGTCATGGTCTGCCGGAGGAAGGCGTGCCCAATATAAACTTCAGCCAGGTATAAGACCAACCCACTGACGACCGCCACGCCGGGCAGGGTCTGCCAGAGCGGGCGGCGGGCGTTCATCGCCCAGAAGGTGCCCAGCCCGGCCACCAGCCCCCACAAGATGCCTTCGATTACAACCCGCACCAGCGCCAGGAAGGTGAGCATAGGCGTTGATAATGAAAGAATTGCGTTGAAGAACAGCGCCAGGGAGAAGGCGATCGCCCCACCCAGGCCGCTGAGCACCCAACCTCGCCGTCCTCTGGATATCTGGTGTTGAGCACGCGCCGCATCGACGAATAAAATGAAGACCAGCCCCGCGATCGCCCCGGGCATCACCCGGAAGAAGGTGAAAATAGGGATTGTCGGGCATTGCTCGCATTGTTGCCAGTAGGTAGCCAGGTAAGCCAGGGCGAAACCCGCTCCCCCGCCGATCATCCCCAGGATCAGCTTTCGCCGGCGCTCGGCATCCACCAGGGCCTGGCGACGCTCCACTTCACGCCGTTCTGCTTCGAATTGCTGGGCTTGCCCCGCGGCGAGGAAAGCCTGCCCCAGGCCGCTCAAATTCAGACTTTTCTCGGACAGCTGGGCGTGGGCGGCCGCCAGTCTCACCCCGCTGTAAAGGTAGCTGGCATCGCGGCCTTTCTGTTCCCACTCCTGGGCGTCGTCCTCGATATGATTAGCCAGGATGATTGCCTGGCGGTCCTCGTCCACCAGGCGCTTCAGCCAGGGCCAGGCTTCGATTAACCGTTCGTGTGCCAGGGTGATGGTGGGTTGTGCTACGCCTTCGGTGGGGGCGGCAACGGCAGGCTCCAGCTCGCCGGTGGTGATTAAGCGGGCATCGGAAAGGGTCTGGACCACCTTCTGCAGGCTGTCCTGGTCAACCTCAGAGGTGAGCAGCCCGGCGAAGGTCACGGCGCGGCGCGTGACCACGGTTATGTGCTCGATATCGATCAACTTGGTGAAAATATGGCGGGCGATGGCTTGCTCCGCAGGTTTAAGCTTACCCAGGGCAGCATCGGCGTGGTGTTGCAGCGCCTGTTGTAGACCGCCACGCCCCAGGTAATCGGCCAGGGTCAAAGAAACCTGATCTCCCTTCTTTGGCTGGTGAGAATCGAACAGGTCTTTGAGGGCAAACTGCATCAATGGCAGGGCGCCCGGCTCGCCTTTCATGTCGGCGATCACCTGCGCCACCAGCTGCGGCTCGATGGCCACGCCCACCTCCAGGGCGGGCAGGGCGATGGCACGCGCCAGCTCGTCCGGGTCCATCGCCCCAACCAGCTGGAATTCTTGGCTGATCAATTGGCGCAAGGCCGGATAGGCGGCGCATTGCGAGAGAAAGTCCGAACGCATGGCCAGGATAACGGTTGTGTGCCCCCCCTCCTGCTGGGTGGCAGCCGTTAGCAGGTCGATGAAGGCCGACCGTTCGGCGTCTTCTTTAGCCAGGGCGAAGGATTCCTCAAACTGGTCGATCAGTAGCACCAGGCGCTGGTCGGGGCCGGCGCGGGCGATCAATTCGACCAGGTCGTGCAGGGCGCGGACGTCCTTGGGACCGTTCTCTCGGATGTAATCCCCGGCGGTTTTTGGTTGCGTCCCGGCGCGCAGGGCTATGGCCGACATGGCAACCGCCAGCCGTTCGAGGGGGTGAGCCCCTGGGGTGAGCGATTCGACCAGCCACCCCTGGCTGTGTTCCAGCCGCCCCTGGCGCAGGGCATGGAGCAGGCCAGCGTGAGCCAGGGAGGATTTGCCGCTGCCCGAGGGGCCGGCGAGGCAGACGAAGCGCGCCCGCTGGACGCTCGCCAGCAGCTCCTCCAGCAGCTGCTCGCGCCCATAGAACAGCTCAGCGTCGCCCTCCTGGTAAGAAGTCAACCCGCGGTAAGGCGGCCGGCCGTCGTAGCGCCTGGGCTCTGTGGCGCGGCCGATCTGGTCGATCAGCGCCATCACCTGCTCGAAGGTATAGCCGAAGTACTGCGTTACCGGGCCAGTTGGCTTATAGACTAAGCCTTTGGACTCCCGGGCATCGAGGGAGTCGCCCTTGACTTCCCCAGTTTCGCCGCCTGGCTCAGCGGTAGGGATACTTTCTGGATCAAATAACAAAGTCTTTTAATCTTTCATTTGAACAATTGGCGAGCAAGGACCAGGCTTTTTTCGACGATCTCGATTAAGGAGAGCACGGTGGGGCCGACCCCGCCTGACTTCTGTAACAGGGCTTGAATGCCAGTCAATTTGGTCTCGATCACTGGGAGGCTCGGTTGGGGGTCTTTAGCTTCGGCCTCTAGGGTGGTTACGTCAGCTTCAATCAAGTTCTGAATTTTCGCCTCTAACCCGGCGGCCTTTAGGTCAGCGCGCAATTCAACTAACAGGCTGGTGAACTGATTAATGGCGGGAACCTGGGAGATGGGCAAGGTGATTTTGTTTCCAAAAACCTGCTCGACTGGGCCGGTTGGCCGGATGATTGTGCCCTGGGCGCCGCGGGCATCGATCACATCCCCGTGCACCTCTCCGATTACACTCCCGCTGACTTTTGCTTGACCGATGCTTACCCCACCCGATTGGTTAACGATCTGCTGGAAGAGGCGGACGCTGGTCTCCGGCGCTACCTGGCGCACAGTTTTGATGTGTGCTGGAACTACCGGCTCCTCCACCAGGCCAAGGTTGGTCTCCTGCGCGCCTTTGTAGAGCGATACAGCGAACGGCCCCACTCCCTTGAGTACGGTCAGTTCTGGCTCTTGCTCACGATGATAAAGCTGCCTGACCAGCGCGCTGACCGTTTCGTAGATCATGGTATACAGGTCAAAAGCGCTGATGAAGCCACCGCGCCCCAGGACGCCCTTGCCGCGCAGGCCATCCACCAGGGACTGGGTGAACAGGGTGAGCTGCCCGGTGCCGATGTACGAGAATTGTTCTTCGCGGCAGGCAGTGATGATGATGCGACCGCTGCCGGTGGACAGCAGGGCGTCAGCGGCGGCGTTGGGCAGGACTTTGGCGCCCAGCACCTGATCTACGCCCAGGGTTGGCGAGATCTCCCCCGAATGGCAGGCGTTAAAGATCATCAAGACGCGCTGGGCGGGGATGGTCTTGAGCCTGGTAAGGAGCGCCGTCTGGCTCACACCGCTGCCACTGGCAACTTTGCCGTCCTTGAGCCTGGCATCATGGCTGACCAGATAGTACTCCCCATCGCCGCCATAGTCGCCATGCCCACAGTAAAAAATCAAGACGGTATCGTTGACCTTGGTACGCTTGGCGAGCTGGTCGAGCGCTCCCAGGATGCCTGGCGAGGAAGCCTCTGCGTCGTGCAACAGCTGCACCTGATCCGGAAGGTAGCCCCCCAATCCCGGGTTGGTTAGGACTTCGGCCACCGCCATTGCATCGGCAACCGTGACCGGCACGTTCAGTTGCGGCGCATTCTGGTGACTGCCGACTCCGATCAGTAAGGCATGGCCCTGATTGAAAGTCATGTGACCTCCTTTACCACTGCCCACAAGGGGCCAGTAAACATACTGATAGCGGATTGTATGCCGGGGTGAACGCCCTATGAGTACAAGTAAGGTTAATAAATTCCAGAGATAGGCTAAATTATAGCAGAAGGTATTCTGTTTTATCTAATCAGCGGTAGATAATTCAAGCGTGGAGAGAGGCTGTAACTTAACCCGTCGCCGGTCACGACTACCGTCCCCGTGAAGTCCGTGCGCCAGAGACGCGCCCCCAGGATAGTCAGGCGTTGCATCGTTTCGGGCGCGGGGTGGCCGTACGAGTTCTGCCCCACCGAGATGATCGCTTCCTCAGGCTGGACCGCCTCCAGGAAATCAAGGCCAGAACTGTATTGGCTGCCATGGTGAGCAACTTTGAGCACTTCCGCCTGCAGAGAAAGACCCCGGGCGAGGAGATCAGATTCGGTTTGGGTGTCGATATCCGCGGTTAGAATCAGATCAACCTGCCCAATGGTGAGTAACAGCACTACGGAGGCTTCATTTTGCTCCGGGCTGGTTAAATTCGGCACTGGATTCAAGACCTGGGCGACCGCTCCTCCCCAGGCTAAGGTTTGCGGGTATTGGGCAGGGATCAGGCTCAACCCCTCAGCAGCGACCGCCTCCACGAACTGCATCCACGTCTGCGTGTCCCCCGGGTAACCATTGTAAAGGGCGCTCTCCACGGGGATATCGTCTGCCATCAGCACATCGATTAAACCACCGATGTGATCCTGATCGGCGTGGGTGGCCAGGATGGCCTCCAGGTCGTCCACTCCCACCTGGCGCAGGTAGGCCAGGACGATGGCGCCCGCTGAGGGGCGTCCCCCATCCACCAACACATCGAAACCATCCCCGTCTCGCACCAGGATAGCATCTCCCTGCCCAACGGCGATAAAAGAGACGGTGAATGCCGGGGGTGAATCCTGGGCGACGGCAAATGAGCTCCCGAGATGGAGGCCCACCAGTTGAGGAAGGAGGAACAGCACCCAGATGACAAAGCGGAGCAATTTCATCGTATAAAGACCCTGTTGGAGCAAGAAATAGCCAGGGATCCTTTGTGTCTTTCGATTTTTCTCCGGTATTTAATTATAGCCTTGCCACAACTTATGCTTAAGCTTTTCAGTAAGCAAACCTTGGGAGTTCCGAAATTCATTCAAATCAGAAAATTGGTGGTTTACATCTGGAAAATTTCTGATATAATTTATCTACAAACAAATAGCGACGTTTCTTGTGAGCAGTTACGGATCTGGATGCAGTGATCCGGGGGTGTAAATGATGGTCACTCTGCCCCCGAGGAGCAAATAGTGAAACCGGCCAGATATGCTGGCCGGTTTTTTATTGTTAAAGACAAATGGAGGTGCGGGAAAAAACACAAACCAGTGGTTACCAATCTAATCAAAAATTCAATTTTCGGGAGGAAACAATGAAAACCTTATCTATCAAACTTTTCAGCGGCCTTTTAGCGCTCGTTTTGGTCGCATCCACCTTTGCGCCCGCCAGCGCCAACCCGGGTTCAACCATCGACTTCGAGGGATTGGCTGAGGGGGCGTTCGTAAACAGCGTGGCATCCGGCGCGGGCATCAGTGGCGACCCGGTCGACGGATCGGTGGCGGTCTTTGCCTACAACCCATTTTTCCCGGGAGTCAATGCAGCCATGATCTTTGATGCCACCTGCAACGGCGGTTGCAGCGGCGGGGCTGACGACCTGTACCAACCGGCACAGGGCAATGTACTCATTATCAGCCGAGACCTGGATCAGAGCGATCCAGAAGATTTACCCAATTCGCGGGGTTACTTCGAGTTTGGTTTCTCCAACCTCGGCTGGGGATGGGTGACTGTCGAAAGCCTGGTAGTGGGCGACATCGATGCCTACCAATCTGGCGCCAACATCCAGCTGTTCAGCAGCGGAATCCTGCTGGCGACAGTCGAAATCCCGATCACCGGTGATGGCGTATACACAACCGTCCCGATCGACGTCGCCGGTGTGGACATGATGCGGGTGTACATCAAAGGTTCTGGGGCGATCGACGACCTCAAATTTAGGGTTGAACCAGTCCCACCTGCCCGCCGCGAATTCCTGTACCTGTCCGATTCAGTACAAAGCTCTGATGGGATATCTAAACTTTTCCGGGTTAATATCGACCAGGTGAGTGGAAGGGCTAAACTGTCTCTACTGCCCAACGGTGAAGTCAACTACGAACAAGTGGACGTTTTATCTTCCACACCGGATGGATCGCGCTTATATTTTATGGACGACGGGGTTTACTCACTCCAGAGGGCCACCCTGGTTTACTATGATGTCCCGTCTGCTAGCGTACATGAAATCGGTGTCGTAACCTCCAATGGAATAAATGTTTACGGTTTCGACCAGGCCGCGTTTTCACCGGATGGGACGATGTATGCCGCCAGTGTGCTCACAGAAAAGCTCTATCGCATCGACCTGGTCACCGCGATAGCGACTGAAGTGGGTAATGTTATCAACCAATCCACCGGCCTGCCTTTAGACATCGCTGGAGCTGACCTTGCCTTCACGGCTGACGGCACCGCCTACTTTATTACCAATAAGGACGCGGCCACGGCTGGGCTATACAAGATAACCATCCCAGCCGGTCAGGGAGATGTGATGGCCACTTTCCTGGCTCCATTAGCTGATCAACACTTGGTGAGAGGGTTGGCTATCAGGGCAAACGGCTACGGCGACCTGACGGCATCGACTGAATCGGATGAAATTCACGTCCTAAACAAGACAACCGGGCTGGATGTCTTTCCAGCGCTAGATTTATTCCTGAACAATACCCCATTCGATTCAAAGTTCGGCGACATGTCGATCGGGCCGTTCACGCTGTGCAACACCCCAATGGCCTTCTGGAGAGATCGCCCCTGGGAGGGCGTCCGGGTCAAGGTGCTAGGCGTTCCCGTTAATGAAACGTTGGGCAAGAGGATCATGGTGAACGCCCACCGTGGGAATTTCTCGCTGCTCTTCAGTGAGATCATCGCCGCTAAGCTTAACGTGAATAATTCTACTGGCATAGCGGTCATCGACGAGACAGAAACCTGGATGGCAGGACAGGGATTAATCAATCCTAATGGCACGCTGAACTGGAGGAAGCCCTTCGATTCTGCAGAGCAGAAGGCCCAAGCAAACGAATTCATATTACAGTTGCAAACGTTTAACGTGAGCTATCCGTGTAGATAACCTCACGCCATCTGCATAAGAATAAAAAAACTGGGAGATTGGAGCAATGATGGCTTCCAATCTCCCAGGTTACTTTTGCTCCCCCCTTCCCGGCTTACAGAAGGGGGGGTTGGGGGGTTGGGTGGGATGGGAATTTCTACTAATATTAATTTAGTTTAGCATACTTTAAGAACGTTTTCCATAGGGATTCGGTACTAAGGGAATTCCATGATCACCAACAATCCCACATGGTCAGAGGCCCACAGCCAGCCATCCGCAAAAGGGGAGGGCTGGTCCAGGATGAGCTGGGCGCTGATCACCTGCACGCCTCTCCCTGGTACCAGGAAGATATAATCGATGCGTTCTTCCAGAGGTTCGCCGGGCGGGGCATGCAGGTCGTCGATGCAGCAAGTCAAGCCCATATCTTGAGGATTTGCCGTGTGGTAGGTATCGATCCAACCCTCAGTTAATGATTCGATCTGAGGTGTGTCAGGCGTGGCATTGAAGTCACCGGCCACGATCCCGAGGCCATCCGTACGAGAGGCGACGAACTCCCGCAGCGCGACGACCTGGCCGCGGTTGATCTGGTCATCGCTGCTCGCCAGGTGTGTGACGAACAAGGGCAGGTCGCCCCAAGGGGTTTCGGCAACAGCGGATAGAGCGACGCGCGGCTCAAAGAACATCTCGCGGGGTTTCAATTCCACGACGGCGGGCTCTTTCAGCGGGAAGCGGCTGAGGACGGCAACCCCATCCTCAAAGAGGATCGCCCAATGGTTGCCTTGCGCCCGCAGGTAAAGGTAATTGAATCCCACGCGTTCGGCGAGAAATTTAGCGCCATCCCTGACCTGGCGCGTCCAGGGCACCTCTTGCAGCAAGACGAGATCGGCATCCTGGCGCAGGATCTCAGCCGCGGCCAGCTCCAGCCTTTCCCCCAGGTTCTCAAAATTCGGAAAGCCGTGCAACACATTGAAAGACATCACCCGCAGGGGGCCGGGTCGGCGCGTCGCCCGAACAGAGCAGCCCTGGGGGCAGCCTTGGGCGCGCTCCCCGGCAGTGCTGGCATTGAGCACCCATGCTGTAAGGAGAAATCCTATGAGCACGGCCAGCAAAATCGGCCATCGTCGCCTATGCGCAATCATTGATTCTACTCTTTCTAATTGTGATACAATTCACATTATTCTCGGTCATCCAGACAACTTCATAAGAATTAAAACGCCAAGCGTGAAGTTTCCTGGCTGAAAATCGCAATAGAATGCATCAGGAGGGTTACCATGATTCGAAAACTACTCCAGCTGGGATTTTATGTGTATTTAAGCAGCAGTCTCCTGGCAGGGTGCGCCAAAGTAGAGCTGTCCTCCGCAGGGCTAGCAACCGAGACGGCCCAGCCAACGACTACCTCGCAGCCGCCCACACCAACCTTCACGATAACAGCCACCCCAGAACCCACCCGCCCCTCAACCCCAACAACCACCCCGAAACCGACGCCAGTGTTGGCAACCAGTCCCGATGACATCCTCGGTACATGGCTGGGTCTTGGCAGGGATGGTCTATATAACAAATTTAACGAAGATGGAACCCTTTGGGTTGCACAGATTCGGGACCTGATTGAGACGAACCCGAGTGCTGTGCTCACCTATCGCTTTGATGGGACAAGGCTGATTATCACTGAGGTCAACGTGCGCAATCTGCCTTCCTGTGGACCAGATGAAGGCATTTATGAGGTCCAATTGCTGCCTGGGGGAAACATCAAGTTCGTAAAAATTAAAGATCCCTGTGGGCCACGCGGCAGGAGCATAGCCTTGGAACACGAACCGGTACGTTGAGAGCTGGCCTGTCAGTAAGTGATCAGGGGTTCCAGCTCCTTGGCGGCTTTGACCCAGGCCTGCACTTCAGACAAATAAGGGAGCCGCCTTACCAATCTCTTTTCAGCATTGATTTCGGTCATCGCCAGGTGCAGGTTTTGGGGATTGCGATTGCGCAGTTCCTTGACCGTATCTACCCCGGCCGCTTCCAGCAAGTCGCTGTATTCTTCACCAACGCCAGGGACGCGCATCAGGTCCGCCCGGTTGACCCATTTCAGGATCATATCCCTGGTGATACCGGTAGTCTCGGCCAGGGTTTGGCGACCCTTGCGGTCAGCTGCGGCTTGCAGCAGTTCAGCAGTCGTTGTGACACCCGCAGCGGCCAGTTTGGCGGCATAGACAGGGCCAACGCCTTCGACGACCTCGATCTGTAACGGTTTGCGCCGGGTTTCACCAGGGAGCGGCGCCGCCTTCACTACCTCCAGGGGTGGCTCAACGGCAGGCAGGTCGTCACCTTCCTGGCCTTCCCGGGTCACCGCACCCTCATCCAGGAATGGACTGGTGTCCAGGGGGACGCCGGCCAATCCAGCTGGTTCAACCGACTCAGCCGCCTCAAAGGGTTCAGCCGGCTGCTCTGCAAGGGACGCATCCGCCACCCATTCCGCCCCAGACAAGAGAGAACTTTCCGCTGCCTCTGGGGGGCGGATCAGATCTGAAATATCGTGATAGAGACCCAGGATGCCGATTTGTTTTCCCCACAAGATTATCGGGATGCCAAACAGTTCCACATCCACCGGGGAACCATCTTTGCGGTGGCGTTGGGTGATCTTGTGGACAACCTCGCCTTTCCTCACAACCTGAGACAATGAATGCGACTCTTCGGTGCGCTCCGAGGGGGCGATCAGGCCATCCAGGTCTTGCCCAAATACCTCCTGTTTTGGATACCCAAAAAGATTCTCAAACGCCGGATTGCAGTCCACGATGCGTTGGTCCAGATTGAGGGTGACGATGGCGATGGGGTTGTTCTTGACCAGCGCTTCGTAATACTGCCTTTGGCGGTCCAGGGCAAGCGTCGCTTGTTTGCGATCGGAGATATCGCGCAGCAAGTAGATCCTTCCCTGCTGGCCGGCGTCCATCATCAAAGCATTGCTCAGAACTTCGTACCACCGATCCAGCTGGGGAAACTTCATCTCCGCTCTTTGCGTGGGAAATTGCTCTTGTCCCGATCCGGAGCTTCCATAGAATAATTCGCCAATCTGCATGCCCAGGATTTGGTTGAAATCGGCCTGAAATGCCTGGCAAGTGGCACGATTACAGCGGATGATCTTCCCATTTTCGTCGGTAAGTACGATCAGGTCGGCCATCGAATCGAAAGTAGCCTCCCATTCTTGTTTGGCCTGCCTAACGACCGCGAAGGCCTTTTGACTTTCATCGATCTGCTTGGCCAGGTCTTCGCTGTATCGGACGATCTCCGCGGATTTACTATCCACTTCTGCATTGAGGTGGTCAATCTCAGAATTCCTTTGTTTGATGACCTTGGCCATCTGGTGGGACATGCGGATAAGGGCAACTTCCCGCCCACCAAGAATTCCGAAGACCACGGCCAACAGGATCGGGACTAGGTCGACCAACCACAAGAGCGGCTGATTTAGATGTAATTGAACGATGGACTCCCACGTCAGAGGTGAACCAACCTGGTCTATGACAACCCAAGTCGCCAGGGCGACAAAGACCAGACCGAGCACAAAGCCGGCGAATGCATATAACCAAACTCGAAAATTACCAGGCTGATCGGTATCGTTCATGCTTCTCTCTCCGTAAAATAGTCGAATAGTTATTTAGTTGCTTCGTTGCTTAGTGGCTTCAAGTGGCTGGTTTGCGTGACTGATGTAGTAAGACTGGCTATCTGGGATTAGTTTAGCACAAATCGGTGGAATTTGTACCGGACAAGGCAATTTCTGGTTCATTAATGCTTGCTTTTTTTTTCATTCAGCGCGATAATTACGGTTGCCCCACTAGGCCCCCTCTGTCCCGGTTGTCCCCCCCAATCAGGCAGAGGGGTTATTTTTTTAGACATCCGAAGTTTAGCACCTTCGGGTGTCTGGGGAGATAATCCCCAACCAGGCAGAGGGGTTTGTTGATTACCAGATTCCCGGTAGTACAGCATAAAGACATGGCGATCAGGGAATGATCACCACCCGCACATCGTCGGCGAAGGTATCCAGGCGATCCAGAACATCGTTGATAGCTGCTGCCTCGAGAGGCACGGTTTGGGTGACAGCCAGGGCGAGGTCGAGCTTCCCCTGGATGACCAGGTCGATCAGGCGCGGGATCTCCTGGGCCAGGTGGTCGGAGACACCGATGATCTCTGCTTCGCGGTTGATCACATCCCGGTAAGGGTGCACCTTGAAGGTGCGGTCGGAGATACCCACCAGTGCAGCGCGACCGAAGATCGCCAGGCTGCGTACGGCCTGATCCATGGTGAGCGGCAGGCCAACCAACTCCAGTGCTACGTCCACCCCACGTCCGCCGGTCATCTCCCGGATGGCTACGACTGGATCGGAGCGCGCCGCGTCGATGGGCATCGCCCCCAGGCGCGCGGCTAACGCCAGCTTACCTGGCTTAATGTCCACCGCAAAGACCTGCCGAGCGCCGAAGACCTGGGCCAGCTGCACGGCAGACAACCCCAAACCTCCCACACCGAATACAGCCACCGTTTCACCAGGCTGGAGACGGGCCTTAATCAGCGCGTGGAAGGCTGTAGCGGAGGAGCACATCATAATCGCACCATGTTCGAAGGGAATGGTCTCTGGCAAGGGGAAAGCGCCGCGCGCCGGGAGGCTGATGTATTCAGCATAACCCCCATCCCGGTGTTTGCCAAGCATTGCGCCTTGAGTGCAAAACTGCTCGTGCCCCTGATTGCAGTAGACACACTCCCCGCATGTGACCATGTAGTGCAAGCAAACCCGGTCACCCACCTGGAGCGAGGTTACCGCTGCGCCGGCTTCCTCAACGATCCCGGCGACTTCATGGCCCAGGGTGAGCGGCAAGGGGGAAACAGGAGAGACGCCGGCGCGGTAATGCGCATCCGAGTGGCAGATGCCGGCCGCCCGCACGTGCACCAGCACATCCTGTGGGCCGCTCGCAAGTAGGGGTAACTGCTGCATCTCCAAGGGTTGGCCGGGTTGGATCAGGCGGATGGCTTTCATGGGCGGGACTCCAGTAGTGAGTGTTCGGTTTACAGTGTTCGGTAATCGGTAGCCAATTGTAATCGGTGAAGTGAGGCGCAGGAGTTTGTGAAATTTTTCTTTAATTTGCACTTTATTATCGATTTCACTATAATATAGTTGCTTCGTGATTTGTATCACATATTT
>Ga0209751_10005412_pt1 | contig 12029 bp, 10 predicted proteins | sample RifCSP13_1_FD_184019 | JGI IMG/M metagenome (GOLD analysis project Ga0209751, IMG submission 184019) | Soil microbial communities from Rifle, Colorado - Rifle CSP2_sed 13_1 (SPAdes) (version 2) | ecosystem: Environmental > Terrestrial > Deep subsurface > Rock core/Sediment | place: Rifle... | reverse complement strand
GGCTAAACTTAAGCCGACGAATCGATCTTTCTATTGCGCGAAGCTTGATAACCTCTTCTCAAAAGTTAGCTAAGCTAGACGCCAAGTCGGGACGCAGCTAATATTACTCTTGAAATGAAACTTCGTCTGTTAGTCGAGAAAGATCCTGAGACTGGCCGGTATTCGTCCGTTTTTCCCGAGCTGCCGGGCTGCGCCTCGGCTGGTGATACTGAGGACGAAGCCATCGCCAACGCCAAGGAAGCGCTGGAACTGTGGTTCGAGCCAAGCGAGATGCCGGTACCCAAAGCCGCCCGGCTCGTCGAAGTCACCGTCTGATGGGCCAGGGCTTTCCCATTTGCAGCGCCAAGGATGTGATTCGCGTATTGCGGCACCACGGCTTTCTGAAAGTGGGACAAAAGGGTAGCCATCAGAAATGGCGGCACTCCGATGGCCGACAGGTGATTGTGGCTGTCCACGGCAGCAAACCCGTCCCCATTGGCACGCTGAAGAGCATCATCGAAGGCAGCAAATTGAGCGCCGATGATTTCCGCTAAGAATCGCTTCTCTGTTCAAGAACTATGAAGCGTGATTCCATACATCTCGGTCACACGACGACCACTCTGCCGATCCTATCTCCTTTCTGTGGCCGCTGCGCATCACGAAGGAGCTCTAGCGAACGGGCATCTCGTCGTTGGGCGTTTACCCATGCCCCGAAGTTCGAACGAAGCCGAGGGCTGGATGAAGAGCCAAAATCCTGAATACAGGCACCTCCAGTGGTTGTTGCGCGGAGTTGAAGTTGCAACCTTGCGTCGATTGCGGTTTTTGGAATTTCTGGTCTATCTGGTCTATATTGAAACTAGCATCAGGAGTGACCCAAACGGGTCCGGCAACCGGGCAGGAGACGCCAACGGTGCCTTGAAGGTGAAAACCTTCGATGTGCAGGAGCAGTAGCTTCCGAAAAGTGGTCTCCGAGTAATTCTGAAGCCGCCGGCCTGATGAGACTTGGCGGCTTTCTCGTTTCTGCTAACCTCCCGATGCAACTCTCAGGAAGAAGGGCAGCTAAGAATACTTGGCGGAACCAAATGAAGTGAAAGAGAAATTGCGACGGTCAAGCGCTGACTGGGCCAAGCCGAGCGTGAAGCCCGAAGACAGTTCAGCCCAAGCATCGCAACAGCAGCAACCATCCGAGCCGAGCACGAGTGAACTACTCACTTGGGACTTGAGGTCAAACGAGCCAAAGAGCTGCGAGGCTCATGGTTTGCCGCTTCAAGTAGGTTTGGCCGAGATTGCATATGGACTTTTTTATTTCGATGAGAGGTACTGGGCTGACAAGAAGGAGCTGTTCCCAAACGCCAATAGCTGGGTTGTCGGAGGGTGCATTAGCAGCGATGTTGACGTGGCCCAAGTCGATTTTTGTCCGCTATGTAGAGAAGCCGAAGACGTTTGGCACCAAATGAAGAAACTGATTTCAACCGCGTCGGAGGAACTATGAGCGAGAATGAACTGTCTTCGAAAGAAGCGTTGATTGTGAGGAGGAATGCAGCTCGAAAGGAAAGAATTGCTCTATTACAACGGTTGCGCGCCGTTTCGAAGACTACTCTTAATCAGGCGATGCATTTCACTCGCCTGCAGAGTGTCTCCACCGCACAGACCTGATTGCTCTCTCAAAATACAAAACCCGTCGCGAGCGTGACGGCCGGTGAACTTTTTGCCCACCGGCTCCGAAACGAAACCGCTGTTTTTGGCGTTTGACGGCGCCCATCGTAGCAATTGCACGCTCGGCCCAAGTTTGTGAGGACCAATCAGCAAGTCGCGAATACCCGAGTTCGCACAGCAACGGCTGGACGAACGACGGAACGCCATGCGTCGGTCTCATCCCATGTAGCGAAAACACGAGCACCGTGGCTTCCGGTCCAGCAGTCTCTATTAACACTCCGATCTGGGTGTCCACCTCGCGGTAAATATCCTTTAACGTAGGTTCAATAGGTCGCATCGGTGGCACGGAGTAGTGATCACGGTCACACCTCAGCCTGACTCGTTTATCGCAGCCATCGAGCCCGCGCTCGCCTTGCCCACCGATGAAACTGCGATTGCGCGCCGCCGAGAGGTTGCTGCCTTGAGCGATTGGCAAGCGCGTCTCGAACAGATTTGCGTTCTTATCAAAACTGCGCTTGAGACGAAATCGAGCCAGGCCATGATAACGTCGTCTCTGCTAAGGTCCGGATCGGCGTGAGCAGTTCGAGAGGGATTTACTCCACCAACGAACCGCGCGGCTTGTAATAGTAACGGACGCGCATTCGGATGGATGCCACTCGTCAGCGTTGAAACCCCCTCCGCACAGAAACCAGTTAACCGCGAACTGCTCCGTCGGGTTCTGCAGCTTGTTCTCGCCCGCGAGTCTTCTCATCAACGTGGAGAGCCAAATCCTGGTCAGTCTGATGCGCGCCTTGTTGTTCGCCAAAAGTGCCAGCTACAGGTTGGCTTTGCGGGAGGGGGTTCATACCCTTCTCGTGCTCGAGCCTGTTTTTGCGCATCAGAACGCTTACCACGCTTTTTGGATTGTTGCTCACTCATTTTTTCTCCTGCCCTCCCTTCGTCCGCCTGCCTGCTTTCTGATCCTTGTTCATGATTCCTGTCTGAGAGCTAAACTCCTTGACCTCCTGTCTGACCTCCACCGGGCTGGCCACCACCCTTACTCGTGCCGCCACTACTCGCCTTTTCCCCGCCACCCTGCTGCCCGCGTCCGCCGCCTTCATTTCGGTCGCGCCCCCGCACCGCTGCCACTGCCATCACTCAGTTGTTGTGCTTCTTTTTTTGTGATGTTTCTTCACCTCTTGAATTCGAAAGCGGCAAGAGTGGTGCCAGTTCGGATTTCACAGGAGCGAGGAGTTGAGGTGTCACGACCACGCTACAGTGTCGTGCAGTTGTGTTTGGATTTCATGCGTGTTGGGATGCACTCCAGTGCGCTCAGCTTTCTTTTGACTTTGGCCTTACCTGTACTAAAGTCATTTCCAAAGTTTAAAGCCGATCTGTTCAGAACCTATGAAAACTTCTCTGTCGCAATCTGCCATCGATGATCTCAATTTGCCATTGAAGCAGGCGAACAGTGCTTTTGCAGACCAGTACTCGGGTGAAAGCGGAAGGCGGCAGCCTGTGCATACGGTTTATGGCGGGGCGCATTTATTCAAATCTGACACGTCTGCGCGCTTGGGATCTTTGGCGATGAGGTCACTGGACCAGTTTGCGCCGGACTTCCTCTCTTTCGCAAAAGCCCTCGGTCTCCCGCGCTCCCCAGAGCTACCCGGAACCATCGAAGATGCAGGGGATCTGATGGCGTTATTAGAGACCGATCCATCGACCTTGCGGGTTGAAAGTAAGCCGGCCTGGTTGGCGCACACAATCTACCAGCGAGTTGTAGAGAAGCTAAAACGCGAGCCCGTTGAGGACTTTCGGATCGACTTTGAAGACGGCTACGGGAATCGTTCAGACGAGGAGGAGGATGGCCATGCAGAATCTGCTGCAATGGAAGTCGTCACTGGTCTGAATGACGGCACGCTGCCCCCCTTCCTCGGCATACGAATCAAGCCTTTCTCGGAAGAGTTGCGCCAACGCAGCATCCGCACCCTGGATATCTTCATCACAACGCTTCTGGAGCATTCGGGCGGCAAGCTGCCGGACAATTTCGTGGTTACGCTGCCAAAGATTACCGTGCCTGAGCAAGTGACTGCGCTAGCCGAACTGTTTGAGTTATTGGAGAAGAAGACTGGGCTAGCGAATGACACGTTAAAGCTCGAGCTGATGATTGAAACGCCTCAATCGATCATTAACTCTGCAGGCTCTATCAACCTGCCATTACTGCTGCGCGCGGCGCGCGGGCGTTCGGTAGCGGCCCACTTTGGCACTTATGACTACACGGCCAGCTGCAACATCACCGCTGCCCACCAGCAGATGAAGCATCCCGCGTGCGACTTTGCAAAACACATGATGCAGGTTTCGTTTGCAGGTACTGGAATCTGGTTATCCGATGGAGCGACGAACATTATGCCGGTGGCGCCACATCGTTTCGTCGAGGGTGGCCAGCCTCTGTCAGCGAAACAGATCGATGAGAACCGCAGCACAGTGCATCGAGCCTGGAAGTTACACTACGACCACATACAGCACTCATTGATAAATGCCTTCTATCAGGGTTGGGATCTCCACCCGGCTCAACTTCCGACCAGGTACGCAGCTGTATATTCGTTCTTTCTGGAAAGTCTAGACGCTGCTTCGGAACGTCTACGGAATTTTGTGGAGAAGGCAGCGAAGGCAACACTGGTTGGTGACGTCTTTGACGATGCCGCTACTGGACAGGGCCTGCTCAACTACTTTCTGCGAGCGCTCAATTGTGGCGCACTGTCCGAGGAAGAGGCCGTAGAGTTTTCCGGACTTACTCTCGCTGAATTGCGATCCGGCTCGTTCCTGAAGATTCTCAGGAATCGTCAGACCCTTTAATGATGAACACGTAGGAGTCAAATATTTCTGATGTTGAGGATCAAAGTCACACTAGTCTTAGTAATCGCCGGTGCATTAGCAGGATTCGGTCAGACGAAGAAGAAGCCAGAGCCGTCGGGTGAACCGGAGTTGAGCAAGAAGATTGCTCGTTTTTCGCCAATCGTGCTCACGGCCGATACGTCGCACCTTTCGGCAGGTGATCGACAGGCGCTTCAGAAGATCATTCAGGCCGCCAAGCTGCTCGATCCGCTCTTCCTCAGACAAGTGTGGAGCGGCAACGAAACCTTGAAACAGAAGTTGGAGGCAGACAAGAGCGCTGCCGGCCGGCAACGACTGCACTATTTCTTGATCAATGATGGGCCATGGTCGCGCCTGGATCAAAATGAAGCCTTTATCGAAGGTGTGCCTCGGGAGAAGCCAGCGTTTGTGAACTATTATCCGGAGGACATGACGAAAGAGGAGTTTAACTCCTGGGTCTCGACTCTTCCCGAAGCTGACAAGCAGAAGGCGACCGGGTTCTTTTGGTTGATTAGACGCGGGACTGATGGAAAATTGATGACGGTACCGTACAGCCAGGCCTACGCAGAGTTTTTGCAACCGGCCGCGCGGTTGCTTGAGGAGGCGGCCAAGCTCACGACAAATGAGACGTTGAAGCGCTATCTCACCACGCGTGCGGCAGCGTTTGCCTCGGATGATTATTACCAGAGTGATGTAGCCTGGATGGACCTGGATTCTCCAATCGATTTAACGATTGGCCCATACGAGACCTATGAAGACGAGCTATTTAGTTACAAGGCGGCATTCGAGGCGTATGTGACTCTTCGTGATGAAGTTGAATCGGCAAAGCTGGCGCGCTTTGGACAGTACTTGCAGGAACTGGAGAACAATCTGCCGATGGATGCGCGCTACCGGAATCCCAAGTTGGGTGCCGCGTCTCCGATTCGCGTTGTGAATAATGTGTTCAGTTCGGGTGAAGGTAATAGCGGAGTCCAGACGGCCGCGTTTAATCTCCCAAACGACGAACGAGTCGTTAAGGAGAAGGGCTCCAAGCGCGTGATGCTAAAGAACGTCCAGGAAGCCAAGTTCAATAGGACACTGGTCCCGATTTCACGAGTGGTCCTACCCGCTTCGGCACGTAGCAACCTATCGTTCGAAGCATTTTTCACTCACATTCTGGCGCACGAACTGATGCACGGGCTGGGACCGCATAACATCACAGTGGGGACAGAACAGACCACGGTGCGACAACAGTTAAAGGAGCTTTATTCTCCAATCGAAGAGGCGAAGGCAGACGTCACTGGTCTTTGGGCGCTGCAGTATTTGATTGACAAGGGCGTAGTAGAGAAGCGTCTCGAGAGGTCGCTCTACACTACGTTTCTCGCCAGCATGTTTCGTTCGGTTCGCTTTGGGATTGACGGCGCACATGGGAGGGGAATGGCGGTTCAGTTTAACTACCTGATGGATGAGGGGGCGATTGTGTGGAACGAGCGTGACGGGACTTTCACGATCGATCCCGCAAAGGTCAAAGAAGGTGTTCGAAAGCTGGCGACTGACATTCTGACAATTCAGGCAGAAGGGTCATACGAGAGGGCCAAGGCAATGCTCGACACCTATGGAGTGATGCGTCCGCCGATGGAGCGTGCGCTAGCGAAGCTTGGTGGTGTTCCGGTGGATATTGAGCCGATCTTCCCGCTGGCAAAATGAACAAAGAGCACACACATGCCTAAACGTGCGATTCGTGTAGATTCGCGTGATTTCTTGGATCATTTTTTGTCTGTCGACGAAATAAGCCGATCCACGAAGACACACGAAACAACAGAACCATATCACCTGGCAATGAACCCGTTCGTTTGTTGATCAGTCGAACCGATCAGGAAGCAACACAAACTCTCAGGCTGGCGCATCGGATAAGTGTTAACGTTGTGTATCTGTCTTGTTCGTACGCACTCGTTTGATCTGTGCTTCAATAACAAAAGCAAACGCTAATGCCCTCCCGACTGGTAATAAAAGACAATCGAGATAGCAAAAACACCCGCGAGAACTAACACGGCTACCAGGACGATAATGAGCGACTTTTTCTTCATTGTTAGCGCCGAGGAACGTTGAGAATCCTGATCTTGTTTGATAGGTACGAAGGATTTACATCCTGGATCGAATGCGCGTGTCGTGTGTAAGCGTTTCCTCCCGGCGCTCGCGCAAAACGCGCCACTGCATTCCAGTCAACATCCGAATTGCAGGTGCACCGGTTGAGCTTCTCACGTGCGAATCGTCGAAGTTCATAAAAGGTAGCGCGTGCCATTTTCAACGCCTTGGAAGGGTCGGCGTCGGTTTTGTCCTGTACATGGGTGCCGCCATGTGCAGGCGAGTGACCATACAGCGGATCCGTAAAGCCGTCATGACTGAACGTATCCTGCAAATAATGAAGATAGGCTCCAATCGCACCGAGATTGTTGCCGCTCAAGGCCCGCCTCCAATGCCAATCGAGGTAAGGTTGATGACTTCCACGGTGCAACGCGTGGTAATCGATATTTATTTGTTGTTGCTGATAGTTGGGTCGCGGATCGAGTAAGACGACATGCCCGCCGTATCCCGGTTGCGTCCCTGATTGTTCATCGACTCCTTGCGTCGCATTGGCGATCTCTCGAGCCTCAGCATCGTTGAAGCAGCCGCTATGTATCGCCAGGTAGTACGTGAGGTAGTAATGCACGTCTATTTCGTACAAGCCGAAAGGATCCCGCTTGTTGAGAGGGTTGTTACCCACATAGGAATATTGATTAAGGCCTCCGCCAAGTCCCAGCGGGTCCTCAGAAATAAAACGACCCAGGTGTGGGTCGTACCAGCGGGCTCGATAGTAGATGAGACCTGTTAGCGGATCGCGTTCTCGGCCTGTAAAGTCATAACGCGTGTTGACGCTACCGACGCTGCCTCCTGAACTTTGGAGAATATTCCCAAAACTGTCGTACGAGAGCCGCTCCACTACACGACCCTTGTTGTCAGTCAGCATGCGCGTGTTACCCAGATGGTCTCTTAGGTAATAGAAGGAATCGCCCGAACCCCGCTGGCGCAATTTGTTATCAATCCCCGGTCCATTCAGGTAGTTCTGCACAGTACGGTCACTGTTCAGGTCTTTGATCACGTCAAGACCATCATGCAAGAACCCAGTCGCACCGCTCGCCGATGAGCGTTCGAAACGCCGTCCCAGCGCATCGTATTTATAAACAACTGTGTGACCCGAAGAGTTTGTGGCTTGGACCAAACGATTCTCAAAGTCCCAGACGTAGTGCGCACTGCCAGAGGCGTCGGTTTTTGAAATCACGTTCCCGTTACCATCGTAATTCAGTTGGCTCGTGGTACTGCTGGTTAGCTGGTTGAAAGGGCCGTGAGTGTAAGTCGGGCTCAAATGTGAAGCTGTGCGATTACCCAAACTGTCATACGAATAAGACTCGCCCCGACTCCCAGAGAGCATTGCGGTGAGCCGATCCATTGCATCATAGGTGTAAGAACTCGCATCGACTGATTCAATGTCCTGGATCAGATTATCCGCTGCATCAAAACTGTACCGATGATCTGCAAGAACACTATTGCCTTTGAAATCGCGTAATCGAATCAAACGGTTCAGACCGTCGTACTCAAACGAAGTGGTTACGGCGTTGCCCAGCACTCGCAGCGCCAATTTTCCCGTTGGGTCATAACTAAAGCTGTTTGCTTTTCCGCCCGCCGCTTCCACAATCCGGGTCAGACGGTTCAGCGCGTCGTACTCGTAGGTAGCATCGACGGTGGATCCGAGGGCCATCGAGAGACGGTTGCTGTTCGCGTCATAAGTGTAACTAACGCTCCGACCGAGGACGTCGAGCGTACTAATCAATCGGCTGCGGTTGTCGTATTCGAAGGTAATCCGGCCGTGGACGTTTTCTGCTACCTGCAGCCGCGAAAGAGCGTCGTATCGATATCTCACCGTGGAGAGATCGGGATAGATTATGCGCCGCAGACGATTAAGTTTGTCATAACGGTATTTCGTAACCTGACCGTTGAAGTCTGTTCGCCGAACTCGATTTCCGACCGCATCATATGAATAGGAGCGCGATAACTGTCCCCGCTGAATACTCACCAATCTGCCTAGCTGATCGTAGGCAAAGTTGTACCGTTGACCCAGCGCATCAGCCACTGCGGCAGTCTGCGACCGCTCATCGTACTCGAACCGGGTTGTTTGTTGTCCAGGATCAATGATCTTGATGAGCCGATTCGACTCGTCGTACTCGAATTGTGTCACTCGCCCAGCCCGATTTTTCCGGCTGGTAACATTTCCGAGTTCATCATAGTTAATGGTCTCGAAGGGACGCTCTGATTCTGAGTTCGCCGCTGGAAAGATTACCCTGGTGACTCGCCGAAACTCGTCGTACTCAAAACTGGTCGTCCGTCCCAACTCATCGGTGGCAGCGACAAGATTCGAGTTGAGGTCATACGTGAAATTTCGCACGTTACTGAGTGCGTCGGTCCTGGCCCGCAGTCTGTAAGCGCCATCGTACGAATAAGTGGTGCTATTTCCGCCGGCATCCGTTACTTTCGTTCGGCGGCCCGCAAGATCATAAGTGAGACTTACAGATGAGCCGTCCGGGTGAGTCAATTTGGTGAGTCGACCAAACGGATCATAATTGAACGCAGTGACGTTATTCAGAGGGTCAGTCGCAGTTAGTAAGCGACCCCGAAAGTCGTAATCGAAGGTTCGTATGTTCCCCAGCGAATCCTGATGTTGAATCACGTTACCGGCAGAATCATAAGTGTATTGGGTAATGCCTTGGCGTGCGTCTGTAACCGTGAGCAGCCGGCCTGCTGAGTCGTAGTTGAAGCTCGTTACGTTGTTAAGCGGATCAATAAACTGAATCAGATTTCCAAACTCGTCGTATTCTCGCCGAGCTACATTACCGAGGAGGTCACTGGAGGTAAGTACTTGTCCGAATTCGTTGTAAGTCATTCTTACGGTGCCGAGGTTATCGGTCGCCGTCAGCTGATTACCTCGTTCATCGAAGGTGTACGACGTAACTTGGCCACGTGCGTTTGTATGAGTCAGAACATTCAAGTCAGCATCGTGCGTCCAGGTTTGGACTTGTGATCCTGTGTCGCAGTTGCAGAAGCCCTCAACGCGCGTGACCACGTCGCGGGGTTTGTCGGTGTCAAAGAAGTAACGTGTGGTATGGCCCTCCGCATCCATTACGTTTGTTTGAGATGTGCTTACATAATTCAATGTAACTAGCTCAACATTGTCATGTTTGGCGGAGGTTGTTGCGCGACCTTGACTATCGTATGAATGCGATTCGACCACATTGCCCAAAGCATCTGTCACGGTGGCTAACAACAACCTCGGTGAGGCAACGTACGAGAAAGTAAATCGTGAACCATCCAGGTATGTCACAGCCAGCAGTTCATTATTAACCCCGTAGCTGTATGTTGCGATCGAACCCATCGCGTCAGAAATCTCCACCACTCTGCCCGCACTGTCTGAGGTCACTTGTACGGCACGACCCACCGAATCCGTGATTCCCATCAAGTGATCGGTACTGTCGTATGAAAGCGTTGTTTGATTGCCCTGACGGTCGTTGATAGAGAGTAGTTTTCCGGCGCCGCTGAAGTTATGGGTTTCTCCGTCCTTCAAACTTAGCGTGTAGGAAAGATCCGCGTTTTGAATTATTCGACCGTGGAAGTCACGTTCCAAGGGCAACAAAATGCCTTCATCATTTCTGACAAAGTTAGTTACGCGCCCATCCTCTTCGATCAGCCGCACGAAGGAGGGGTCGTAGACGACGAGAGTCTCGTCGTATTGTGTAGACCAACCGCGACCAAAGATGCCTGAGCGATCAGATAGGCTGTTATAGGTGCGGGCGACGTCGATTCCCGGACCAGCACCGGGCAAAGCATAATCCCTCTGCTGCATGTACATGTTGCCGTTTGCGACGTTCACTGGTAGGGCCACCCGCTGGTTGGGACACGACTCCCCCATGTCTTCAGCGCCATCATTGGGAATGATCACCAGGAGGACCGTCACAGGATCGGAACAGAGCAGAAGTTGATCGCAAACTTTGTAAAGGAAGCTGTCGATCCCCTCATAGCCGATGTTAGGCCGGTAGGTCGCAAAGCCGGGCTCAGGTTCCCCAAAGACTGTGCCATGCGAGGCGCCCTCAGTTAATACAAAATCTAGTTTATCCCCAGCGTCCGGATCTTGGTCGTTTCCCAGCATCGGGCCAATCTTCGTGCTGTCTCGGATGATATAGGTTTCTCCCTGCGCAATTGGGGCGTTGTTGACGACCACCAATGTGACCACGCCGACACTGCAGGCCCCGAACCGATCACACAAGCGATAACTGAAGGAGTCGGATCCGATGAAGTGAGGCTCGGGCCGGTAACGAAAGACACCGGGTTCAGTTAAGCCCGTTAGGGTTCCATGCGCAGGAAACGTCACCAGCGTGACAATGGAAACCGGATCGCCTTCTGGATCCGAATCGTTTTCCATCAGGTTACCGAGTGTTGTATCGCCATGAACTGTAAAGACGTCGGTCATGGCAATAGGAGGCTGATTGACGACGTTCAGAATCACTCTGGCCGTGCTGCAGCCGCCAAGCGCATCGCAGATCTGATAGACAAAGCTATCTTCGCCCGTGAATCCGAAGTTTGGAAAATAGGAGAAGTTGTTCTGGCCCAGATTCGTTAATTGGCCATGCTGAACGGGTGTAATGACCTGGCTAACGACTAGTGGTCCACCTTCAGGATCGAAGTCGTTTGCCGCGACACCTGGGGTCAGTTGCGATGGCCCATGCACTGTGTAAGTGTCATCGACTGCGACTGGCGGTTGATTCATCTCGCTGCTCCTGCTTCTGTCCATTGCAAGTGCGCCGAACAAAGCCAGATAACTGAGGCAGAAGGCGGTGAGAGCCTGCTGAAACATGAGTTCTCCTTTTGAGGTTTGGGGTGAGGACGTTCTTTAGTTGCGGACGTCGAGCACCGAAGATGCTCAAAGCCCAATTTAACGCGAGGAAATGAAAGAGGATCGCTGCTAATCCTTGCAGCGATCCTCCTACACTCAGCATTAGTGCTTGCTGCTGGGGTGAGGACACTTTGAATCTCCCGGACATTACGCTCAGTTTCAGTTCTCTTAAAAGCATGGCTGATCGCATTAACCCGAGTCTTGTCGGCAACAACTGTCACCGCTTCAGTCTTAAAACTTCCACCTTCGGTATTACTGCCCAGCCGTATGGCGGGTGTTGCGGTCGTGAGATACGGCAATTCAAATCAGGGGAAGTGAGGCGCGCGGAGATTACTTGTGAGTCGCGAAACTTGTCAAGGGCTTTCTCCGATCGCCGGATCAATTTCGAATACATGAATTCAAGCATTGGTGGTCCATGAATACTGTTCCACGAAAGAAATTCCGGGACGAGTTCCGGGAGAACTTCAGAGCCGGCGAAACGACAAACTAAAGATTTGTCGAACTTCGCGTGTCCGACGAACTTTAGTTTGTCGTGTATGGACCTCCGGAATCGTGTAGCCAGTGGAGCGTTTGATCAGTGAGG
>Ga0209751_10005410_pt1 | contig 12035 bp, 11 predicted proteins | sample RifCSP13_1_FD_184019 | JGI IMG/M metagenome (GOLD analysis project Ga0209751, IMG submission 184019) | Soil microbial communities from Rifle, Colorado - Rifle CSP2_sed 13_1 (SPAdes) (version 2) | ecosystem: Environmental > Terrestrial > Deep subsurface > Rock core/Sediment | place: Rifle... | reverse complement strand
ATAAAAGGGCCTGCAAAGACTATCCTAAACCTATTTAGAATTGACTGGTTAGAGAAGCTCCTGGGATAATCTTTCTCGGAGAAGGCTCTTATACCATTTAATCCTTCTGGTTTGACCTTGAGTTTTAATTTCTTTTCGTCTCTTTCTATGACAAATGTGTATTCTTGTTCAGGGTTCTTGCTTAGAGTGGACTCCAGTTGTTTCCATCGAGAAAGGTTATTCAAGTCTATCCCTTCTACATTGATTAATTTGTCTCCAGATTTAAATCCGACCTTTTCAGCTTGTGAACTAGGCTCTACATTATCAATAATGAAACCCCCTTCTCCTCCTTCACCATACATTTTTACATAGCCGCCTAAAGGAAGTAATGAGATAAGGTATTCTGTTTCACCACGTCTGAACCCGAGGATTCTCTTTCCAAACCCTAAAGAAAATTTCTCTACCTTTACTCCACTCCGTTTTGCCAGGAGGAAATGGCCAAGCTCATGGATGAAGATTAAAATCCCTATTACAAAAAGAAAGGGTAAAATAAAGTTTAAAATAAAGAAAATAAAGTTTAAAATTTCAGTCATAGTTTCATTTTCTCCTATTATAATTATTTAGCCGTTGATAAAGATTAATAATGTTTTAAGAGTAAGGTTATTCTATATAATATCTTCACAATCTATCATCATTGTTTTTTAAAGAAAAACATTTAATTTTCATATCCACTTATAATTGACTCCGCTGTCCTTCTCGCCCAGTCATCGCTTTCAAGAATCTCATCAAGTGAATCTCCAGTGAGGGTTTTATGTAAATCCATTACTTGCTTAACTACTGTTATAATGTTTAAAAATTTTAGACCCCCTTTAAGAAAATGTTGAACAGCCATTTCATTTGCGGCATTCATTACTGCAGGCATTGTCCCACCTTCCTCCAAAGCGTCATAAGCGAGGGAAAGCACAGGAAACTTTCCAAGATCTGCATCTTCAAAAGAAAGCTCACCAAAGGCCCTAGACATATTATAATTACCATCCATAGGTAGTCTATCAGGATAAGAAATAGCATAAGAAATCGGAATCCTCATATCAGGAATACTCATTTGTGCAATAATGGAGCCATCTATAAACTCTACCATTGAGTGAACTATACTCTGTGGGTGAATCCATACTGAAATGTACTTAGGTTCTATACCGAAGAGCCATCTTGCCTCAATTATCTCAAGCGCTTTGTTTATGAGTGTTGCCGAATCAATTGTGATTTTCCTTCCCATGTGCCATGTCGGGTGCTTTAGTGCCATTTCGGGAGTTACGTCCGCTAATTTCTCTTTAGGAAGATTTAGAAATGGGCCACCTGAGGCAGTTAAAATAAGTCTTTTTACAAACTCCTTTTTACTGTTTCTAAGGGCTTGAAAAAGGGCGCTATGCTCGCTGTCAACAGGGATTAGGCTGATTCCATTTTTTAAGGCTTCTCGAGTTAAAATATTACCTGCCATAACAAGAACCTCTTTGTTTGCAAGTGCTATATTCTTTCGCGATTTTATCGCAGAGAGAGTAGGTTTGAGGCCGGATACTCCGACCATAGCAGATACTACTAAATCCGCTTTCGTATGGGAAGCAACAACCTCTGCGCCTTTTTCACCCCAAAGGATTTCAACTGATTCTGATTTTAATTCTTTTGAAAGTTTTATAGCGTCATCTTTATCCTTAATAGAAACTATCTCCGGCTTAAAATTTAGAATCTGTTCTTTGAGAAGGGTGATATTTTTCCCTGCGGCGAGGCCCACGATACAAAATCTCTCAGGAAAACGGGATATAATATCGAGTGTTTGCTTGCCTATTGAGCCAGTTGAACCAAGAATGGATATACCTTTCAATTGACTTCCCTTTTTCTTATTTGGTCACTTGTAAGCCCAAACCTTCTCTCTCGGTTCTGGTAGTTTATAAGAGCTCTTATAAGATGCTTTTTCTTAAAATCAGGCCATAGTGTTTTTGTAACATAAATCTCGGTGTACGCAAGCTGCCAGAGGAGAAAATTAGAAAGTCTAATCTCTCCGCTAGTACGTATAAGAAGATCGGGCTCTGGAAGATTTGAAGTATAGAGAAACTGGGAAAAAATCTCTTCATGAAGATCTTCGGGTGAGATACCATCAGAGATTATCTTTTTTATGGCGTCAATTATCTCTTCTCTTCCTCCGTAGCTTAGTGCAAGAGTAAGCGTCATTTCTTTACACAATTTTGTTTTTTCTATAGTTTTTACCAGCACTTCATAGACATCGGAAGGAAGTTCCCACAACCTTCCAATTGCGTTCAATTTGATTTCCTTTTCAACGAGACGATTAACCTCTTTAATTAGATATTCCTTAAGTAGCTCCATAAGGGCGTTAACCTCACTCTTTGGTCTCTTCCAGTTCTGTGCGGAGAAGGCAAAGAGGGTGACTGCTTTTATACCTAATTCCCTCGAGGCTTTTACCACTGACTTAACGGATTTCATACCTTCTTTATGGCCGCTTATTCGGTCAAAGCCCTTTCTATTCGCCCACCTTCCGTTTCCGTCCATTATCACAACAATATGTCTTGGAAGCTTTCCTTGAGTAAGAAGTGATTCAACCTTTCCTTTCATGTATAAGCTAAATATAATACCACGAATTCAATTCATGCTATAGGTGTATTGTGTGTATTGCAATTAAAATAAGATTATTCACTGGATTTGGAGACTCTTACTTTCGAAATTGTTGAGATTGGGACTGCTATAAATATTACTAGTAGGATTATTGCTAAAATAACAAGAAGGGTGAGCGCATAGAAAAAGATTGAAATAGGGATAAGCAAAACCCTAAAGGGAATAGCCCAGCCATTTGAGCCTTGAATAACGAGTACTTTATAACTTTCAAGTAACCTTTCAAAAACACCTATTATCATTTTCGTCATTTTATTTCCACTATAATTTTAAAGATATACAATGACAAAATCCAGTTCAAGGATAGAAGATTTTAATAATGTCTTTTTTGAGCATTGTCCTTCTAAGGCATTAAATCTTACCTTTAACTTCTACATTTCACTGATGATTCTTCGTTCAAAGGTCTTCAGGCAACCACTTATGGCTAAGTACTAATAATAACACGGTTTGACAACCAGATAGGTAATATTATAATGATTTTGGAGTTCTCCATAGATAGTTATAGATAAAAAAGAATATACAATTACGACAAAAAGCGAAAAGTATGCATGAAAGAACAAAGAACGTCGATATCCTAAAAGAGATTGCAAGAAGGGTACGCATAGACCTATTAAAGGCGCTTCATCGCGCTAAATCAGGACACACCGGGGGGTCGCTTTCATCTGTAGAAATTTTAGTATCTTTGTATTTTTCCGAGATGAGACACAACCCTAAAAACCCGCGCTGGGGGGATAGAGACAGGTTTGTTTTATCAAAAGGGCATGGTGTTCCAGCACTTTATAGCGTGCTTGCTCATGCAGGCTATTTCGCTCGTGAAGAGCTTATGAGCCTGAGAAAGCTAGGTAGCCGACTCCAAGGCCATCCCGAATACGATCTAGAAATAGGGATAGAAGCCACAACAGGTTCCTTAGGGCATGGTCTTTCCGCAGCGAACGGAATGGCTCTTGCGGCTAGGATGGATGGAAAAGATATTAGAATATATGCACTTTTGAGTGACGGTGAGCTTCAAGAGGGGGCTTCGTGGGAGGCGATTACAACCTCGTCTTATAGAAAACTAGACAATCTCTGTGCGATTGTTGATAGAAACAGGTTTCAAAACGATGGCGCTATGAAGGATATTAAAGATATAGAACCAGTTCCTGATAAGTGGCGCGCCTTTGGGTGGGAGGTAGAGGTACTAGCTGATGGGCATGACTTTCCTAGCATTCTTTCAGCGTTTGAAAAGGCAAGACAAACAAAGGGAAAACCATTTGTCATCATTGCAAATACGATAAAAGGGAAAGGGGTATCGATATTTGAAAACCAGGGCAAGTATCACGGTGTCGCACCTAGCGATGATGAGCTCAAAGTAGCTTTAAATGAGTTAGGAGAAGCGGCATGAGTAGAACTCAAATAAGCGATTTTTTAGTGGATGAGGTGACCGAGCATGTTTACATTAGAGAGACCTATGGAAAAACCCTCGTAGAACTGGGAAGAGAGTATCCTAATATAGTTGTGCTCGACGCAGACCTTACGGTTTCAACTAAGACGAATCTCTTCGGGAAGGAGTTTCCAAATAGGTTCTTTACAATGGGTGTTTCAGAACAGGATATGATGGCAACGGCAGCGGGTTTTGCGCTTTCTGGTAAAATCCCTTTTGCAAGCACATTTGCGATATTTGCTACGGGACGGGCATGGGAGCATGTAAGGCAGTCAATTGTGTTTCCTAAGCTAAATGTAAAAATAGTTGCTACTCATGCTGGGGTTACAGTAGGAGAAGATGGAGCTACACATCAAGCCCTTGAAGACATTGCTCTTATGCGTGTCCTCCCGAACATGACTGTGATTGTGCCTGCTGATGCTGTTGAGACAGAGAAGGTAATTAGAACAATTGTTAACCATAATGGACCTACATACGTAAGGCTTGCAAGGGTAAAGTTTCCAACGATTTTTAAGAAATCATACGAATTTGAAATTGGAAAGGCAAGGGTTCTTAGAGAGGGGAAACACGTGACTATCTTTGCTGTGGGTATCATGGTGTGTGAGGCCCTTGAGGCTTCAAAAATTCTAGAGAGGGAAGGAATCAGCGCCTGTGTGGTTAACGTGTCAACTGTAAAACCAATCGATGTTGAAACTATAGTTAAAGCGGCAAGCAGTACCGGAGCAGTAGTGACGGCTGAAGACCATAATATAGTCGGAGGATTGGGTGGTGCTATTGCTGAGGTACTTGGTGAGAACTATCCGACGCCGATGAAGAGAATAGGGATGAAGGATAGATTCGGTACTTCTGGTGATGGACTGCAACTGCTTGAATACTTCGGTCTTAAGGCGAGAAATATAGTACAAGCGGTACACGAACTTCTGGAGTTTAACTCTCAAAAGAAATCAGTAGTGCTATAACTGGTCGTGAATTCTAACCTCTATAATACGTGAAAATTGTTTAGCCCCACCAGAATTAGAAATCACACAGAGTGCAAATATAATTTTAAGTGGAGGGATTTAGAATGAAAAGATGGTCTGTAATTGTCTTAATACTTTATTTTGCATTTACAGGAAGTGCCTCAGAAGAAGAGGCCACCTACGAAGGCCTTTCTAATTTTACAAGGGTGCTTGATTTGATTGAAAGAAATTACGTAGATAATGTTGATTCTGAGAAGCTTGCAATCAGTGCGATAGAGGGAATGTTAAAGACACTTGACCCTTACTCGGCATACCTTACGCCTGAACACTACAAAGAACTTGAAATCGGTACTTCAGGTGAATTCGGAGGGGTAGGGATTGAAATCTCAGTTGAAAACGATCTTCTCACAGTAATAACACCAATTGAAGGTTCACCTGCAGCAAAGGCTGGCATTAAACCAGGTGACCTGATAATTGCTATTGATGGAAAATCTACTCAGGGTTTTTCTGTTGACGAGGCTGTAAAGAGCCTACGAGGCCCAAAGGGTAGTGCTGTAAAGATAACCATACAAAGTCAGGGCGATAAAAATCCAAGGGAAGTCGTACTAGTCAGAGATATCATCTATGTAAAAAGTGTTAATTCTAAGTTGCTTGATGGAAGGATTGGATACATTAAGCTATCCCAGTTTCAAGAAAAGACATCGGAAGAATTAGTGAAGGCGATAGAAGAGCTTGAATCGGGGGATAGAGGTGAACTTAATGGGCTTATCCTAGATTTAAGAAATAATCCAGGAGGTCTACTCACTCAAGCCGTGGAGGTGGCTGATGAGTTTATTGACGAGGGTCTTATCGTCAGCGTCAAGGGAAGAGTGGAAGATCAATCTACAGAGTATTATGCTACCAAAAAGGACAACACTCCAGATTATCCTATTATAATTCTCGTAAACAAAGGGAGTGCAAGCGCATCTGAGGTTGTAGCGGAAGCGCTGCAGGATAAGAAACGAGCGATTATTCTTGGCACAAAAACCTTTGGCAAGGGTTCTGTACAGAGCATTATCAAGCTTGAGGATGGTTCAGGGCTTAAACTCACAACAGCAAAGTTCTATGCACCGAGCGGAAGGTCAATTAACCAGGTGGGTGTAATTCCTGATGTAATTGTTGAAGACTCTCAAGGTAAAGACCTTCAACTTGAGAGGGCAAAGGAACTAATTAAGTTTTCTAAGACCATTAAGACAGCTCCGAGAGGATAAGGAGGTATTTCCCCTTTGGGGAAAAGCAAAAGAGGTTTTAGGAAGCATAAAGCGGGAGACAAACGGCGAAAAAAAGGGGCAGGGAAAATTCCCCTAGTTACTTTTGGATTTATTATTTTTTTTGTTCTATGCCTAAGTGCATTTTTCTATATCAAGAAATGGATGCATGACGGAATTTCCGAAAAAGGGATTTCCTCCTCTGAAAGGTTCAATGATAATCGTAGAAAGCCTAATAATAGGGAGGAGAAGATAGCCAAGGAAAAAAAGACTCGTAAGGCCGTAGAACTGGCAAAATTACCTAAACAAAAGCCATCCATTGTAGAATCTGATAGAAAAATATTTGATAAGGAAAAGCCCAAGGTGGTAATTATTGTAGATGATTTAGGTTTTAAGAAAGAACCAATTGATAAACTTCTAGAAATACCTGCTCAACTTAGCTTTGCTGTTCTTCCAAATCTTCCCTATTCTAAGTATGCGGCTGAGATGGCATATAAAAATGGACGTGATGTAATCCTTCATCTTCCAATGGAACCTACAGACTCTTCGGGCCATGCGGCGGTTGATGCAGGAGAGGATGTGCTTCTTATGGGACTGCCTAAAGATAAGATTCTTGACAAGCTTGAGAAGAATCTATCTTCTATTCCTTACATCAAGGGTGTAAATAACCATATGGGCTCAAAGTTTACAGAAAACACTGAGCTTATGGAGTTAGTTCTTGAAAAAATAAAAAGCAAGGGGCTTTTTTTCGTTGACAGTAGAACATCTGAAACAACGGTTGGCTTTAAAATCGCAAAGAAATTGGGAATCAAGACTGCTGAAAGAGACATTTTCCTCGACGAAGGTTCACAAAGGTCTGATTACATCAGATCCCAGATTGAGAAGCTAATAAATGTTTCTAAAGAAAAGGGTTATGCAATAGGAATTTGCCATCCCTATCCAGATACAGTTAAAGTGCTCTCCGAGGTCATTCCGGATATACAAAAAGAAGTTGAGATAATACCTGTTTCGGGGGTGGTGAACTGAGCATAAGTAAAGTAAGCAATGAATGAGCACAGACTTAACGAAGAAGTAGATCAAACGTAACTTCTAGCAATTTTTTACTTAGTAAACTTATTATAATTGTAACTCTAGGTAATAACCATACTATCTAAATTCAGTATTGATCTTCATATTGTGACTAAACATTTGATAAGCGACATGTTATATTTTAACCTTCAAAATTAGTTAGAGAGGTAAAAGATGGGTCTTATTGATGAAATCAAGAAGAAAAGGGATTCATGGATGGGAAGGCTTGAAGAGCACCGTCAGTATGAAGGAGAGTATGAAGATGATTCTATGATCAATAGTGAAAAAGAAGAGGAGGAGATTTTGCGAAAGCGAAGAATGGTAGGGGTATTTACCATAAAAGAGGGGGTAGAATAATACTATTACAGGACTTTATAACCATACTTGACAAGCTCGATTTAATATTTTAGGGTGTAGGAAATTTCAATTAATTTTAGGAGGAGATTGAATGCCGGGAATTGTAGTCGGAAGTAATGAAAGTATTGATAGCGCCTTAAGGAGGTTTAAAAAGCAGGTAGAAAAAGGTGGCATTCTATCAGAGGTAAGAAAAAGAGAGTTTTACGAGAAGCCTAGTGAAAGAAAGAAGAAAAAACTATTTGCGGCAAAAAAAGCGCATCGTAAGAGGCACTAAGAGAGCCTAAGGAAGAAGTTTAGATATTTTTCGAATTTAACCCGGAAGGGGGAACAATTTGGAGTTTATATTCCTAACTTCTTTTTCTCTTCCTTCAATAAAACTGACTAAAAAACTTATACAATCTTCACTTTATGGGATATTTTGTCTCTGAAACCGTTATAAAAGAGATAAAAGGGAGGTTGAATATTTTAAACCTCATCGAAACCTATTTATCTCTTAAGAGATCGGGAAGGAGTTACGTAGGGCTTTGCCCTTTCCACGACGAAAAGACTCCTTCTTTTCACGTAAATGATGAAAAGGGGGTATTTCATTGTTTTGGATGTGGAGCGGGAGGAGATGTTTTTGGGTTTGTTATGCGTTATAAAAACCTCACCTTTGCTGAGGCTGTAGCGGAGCTTTCAAAGCAAGCAGGTATAAATATTGAAAAGACGAATAGAGATAATGTTAGAAAAACCAGGAGGGATATATTCTTTAAACTTAATAGGCTAGTATTAAATTATTATCACATGCTTCTTCTTGAAAGCGAAGAGGGGGGGGCTGCAAGAGATTATCTGAGGAAAAGAGGCCTTACTTTAGACATCGCTAGGGAATTTTATTTGGGATATGCCCCCTTTGGTTGGGATACTCTTGCTAAATACTTAGCCAGCAAAAAGGTTCCAACTAGTATAGCAGAGGAAATCGGGTTAATAATCAAGAAAAAAAACAAAGATGAATATTACGATAGATTTCGGGGACGTTTAATGTTTCCAATAAGAGACGTCGAGGGTAATGCGCTAGGATTCGGGGGAAGGACTCTAACCAATGAAGAACCTAAGTACTTGAACTCTCCTGAGTCGGAGATTTACCACAAAGGTCGTGTTCTCTACGGTCTCGATAGGGCTCGGGATTACATTAGACGTAAGGGAGAGGCCGTGATAGTTGAAGGTTACATGGATTTTCTCTCGCTTTACTCTGCCGAGATAAAAAATGTAGTTGCTACTTTAGGCACCGCACTCACACGCGACCACACAGTGTTACTCAAGCGTTTCACAGAGAGGCCAGTTGTTATTTTCGATGGAGATGAAGCTGGTGAAAAGGCTTCTCTTAGGGTTCTTGATGTTTTTCTCGAAGAAGGGATATCACCTCACATTGTTATTCTTCCTAAAGGAGAAGATCCCGCTTCATTTATCTCGAAAGAAGGACGGGATAGTTTATTAAGGTTAATAGAAGGTGCAATTTTGTTAATTGATTTCTATATAGAGAGAATTCAAAGAGATTTTCTAAACAGAAAAATAAGTAGAAACAAGGCGGTTGATATGGTGGTTGAAGTTCTTACAAAGCTCAAAAACCCAATTGAAAGAAGTCATTATATAAGAAAGTCAGGCGAAAACTTTGGTATTAGAGAAAACGAATTGTTATCTCTCGTTGGACATGGAGAAAAAGTGAGAAGAGAGACAAAAGTGGAGATTAAGAAGAAATCGGAATCCCAAGAAAAGCTCATTCTTAGGATTTTGCTCAAGTTTCCAGCGCTTTCTCACTACTTTAGAAGCAAAAGCGTAATTGATTTTATTCCCGAAGGGGAAATTAAGAAAATTGTCGAGGAAATTGTTATAAATCGTGTTGACGATGTATCGTCTCTTCTTTGTAGATTTAGTAGCGGTCCTGCTCAAGAGATTATATCTGAGTCTATTTTTTCAACTGATGATGTTACCAATGAAACAACTGCACTTAGGATGCTTAAGGATTGTATAAGAAAATTAAAACTAAAGGCAATAGAAGAAAAACTCAGCATTATGAGGCTTCAGATAGAACAAGCTAAGAGAGAAAAAAAAGATAGTTTAGAAGAGAGGCTAATCCGAGAATATAGAGATTTGATAGAGCAGGAAAAAGGCGTACAGGGAGAGGCGAATGACGATTAAGAAGAAAAAGTCTAAGCACGAACACAAAGCCAATGGCGAGAATAGCATTTTAAATCTCTTATTTGCGGATTCTAATACTGATGAAGAGAAACAGGATGACCTTCTCGAGGACAAAATATCCGTTGAATCTAATGGGGGTGATGAAGAAGAAGGATCTTCATCTTCGAATATAGAGTTTTATACAAGAACTGGCAAAGAAATTGCAATTGATAACGATTTAATAAGATTCTATCTTCACCAAATTGCAGGACACTCCCTTCTTACGAGGGAAGAAGAAATTCAGATAGCAAAAGAGATTGAGAGCGGGAAAAGGATTGTGGCGAGGGCGATATTAAGCTCTTCATTGATGCTTAGAGAAGTAATAAATATCGGTGAGAAATTAAGTAAAGGCGTGCTAAACATAAAAGATGTAACCAACACACTTGATGACGAATCAGATGTAATTGGAGAAGAGGAAATTCTCGTAAAGGTAAAACGTGCTATTGATAAGATTAAAAGATTCTATAGTAGCAACGAGAGAACTAGGAAAAAACTCTACGGCGCTCCTAGAGGTAAATGTGACGCGTTGCGACGAAAGATAAAGAAAAATAATGAAAATATCGTCGCCAATTTAGAGGAGGTAAATCTAAGCAAGCATCAGATGGATAGGATCCTCTCAATTACTAGAAATTACGTAACCAGGATGGAGGAAGTAGAGAGAGAATATAAAGAGGTTCAAAAACACGTAGGAATAACTGATGAAACCAAAATGAGTCTAAAAAAGAAGATACAGGGCACTATAAAAGATGCGGGGGGAAATGTGGAAAGGCTAAGAAGAGCCCTTGAGAGAATCGAACGTGGAGAGGATAGAACATATAGAGCAAGAAGAAAACTGATTGAGTCTAATTTAAGGCTCGTTGTTAGCATTGCAAGAAGGTATATTAGCCGTGGTCTCCCATTTTTGGATTTGATTCAAGAGGGGAATATAGGGCTTATGCGAGCCGTTGAGAAGTTTGAATATCATAGAGGTTACAAGTTTTCTACATATGCTACATGGTGGATTAGACAGGCAATAACAAGAGCTCTTGCAGATCAGTCACGGATGATCAGGATCCCGGTTCACATGATTGAGACGATTAATAGACTTACTCGGGCTTCGAGATTTCTTGTTCAAGAACTAGGACGTGAGCCTTTTCCGGAAGAAATAGCTGGAAGACTAGGAATGCCGGTTGATAAAGTAATAAGAATTCAAAAAATTGCTAAAGATCCAATATCGCTCGAAACCCGAATTGGGGACGAAGAAGACAGCAGGCTTATGGATTTTGTTGAGGATGCTCATACAGCATCTCCTCTAGAGGTTCTCGAGATGAAGGAGCTAAAACGGCTGTTAAAAGGTGCTCTCTCGTCGGTCCTTACCACCAGGGAGGAGAAGGTAGTTAGACTCCGATTCGGAATTGAAGGGGAAAAGGAACATACACTAGAAGAATTAGGTTGGGAGTTTAAAGTAACGAGGGAAAGAATAAGACAGATTGAAGTAAAGGCTATAAAGAAGTTAAGGCACCCTGGGAAAGGTCACCCAATTAGAAGTTATGCAGAAAAAAGGTAGTCAAGACCTAGGGTTTTCTTTTAGTAATTCCCTATACGTTACCTTTTTTTCTTCAATTCTTTTGCTTCCTCAAAATAAACAAGTGTTGAATCTACGGTTTTATGACGAAGCATCTTTTTTACTTCTGAAATTGCCGCGCCGCCTTCTATCGCTAGAAGTGCCGCAGTGTGCCTTAGACTATACGGTGTTATTCCCTTCCTTTTAATTCCTGCAAATTTTAAGTAATAATTTACCCTCTCTCTTATGGCACGAGTTGTTACCCTCTCTCCTTTAGCTCTATTTCCGATGCCCCAGATGAGCGGTTCATCTTCTCTTGTTGCACCTCTATATTCAAGGTACCTCTCAATCACTTCCTGTGCCTCTGGTGTCAGTTTTACATATTCATCCTTTTTATCCTTACTTTTTCCTTGAACAAAGATTACTTGCTTTCCGCCCTTAACCTTTATATCTCCTATGTTCGCTCTTACTATTTCTATCTCACTAAGCCCACACCTCACCATAAGATTTATCATTGCAGTGTCCCTTAGTCCAACTGGCGATGATGAGTCAATTACATTGAGTAGAGC
>Ga0209751_10005409_pt1 | contig 12035 bp, 14 predicted proteins | sample RifCSP13_1_FD_184019 | JGI IMG/M metagenome (GOLD analysis project Ga0209751, IMG submission 184019) | Soil microbial communities from Rifle, Colorado - Rifle CSP2_sed 13_1 (SPAdes) (version 2) | ecosystem: Environmental > Terrestrial > Deep subsurface > Rock core/Sediment | place: Rifle... | reverse complement strand
GAGACGAAGGCTGAGGCCGTCCGCTCGGCTCTCGAATCCCTGGTCGAGTCCGAGCGGAGGCAACGGGTGGGCGAGCTGATAGTCGAGGGCTATCGCAGGGTCCCGCAGGAAGACGACGAGGACCTCGCCTCCTCGACTCACCAGACCCTTCGAGCGATGGAGGCTGAGGAGAGAGAGCTCGGTCTCGAGTGGTAGCAGAACCCTCCCGGGGCGAGGTTTGGTGGGGCGAGGCCCCCGACGCGAAGCCCCGTCCGTACCTCGTCCTCACTCGTGACGAGGCGATCCCGGTCCTGCGTCGGATCCTCGTGGCGCCGATCACCCGCAACGTTCGCGGGATCCCGACCGAGCTTCCGCTCGGGCCCCCGGAGGGGCTTCCTACGGAGTGCGTGGCCTCATTCGACAACGTGGTCACGCTCGGCAAGATGCTGCTGGTTCGTCGCTTGGGAACCCTCGCGCCCGACCGGCGGCGCGAGCCTTGCGAGGCCCTTCGCGCCGCGACCGACTGCTAGTCGCGCTGCTCGGCGCGGTGCGCCGCGATCCACGCGCTGCCGAACCCGTCCCGCCCGAGCATCAGGTCCGCGGCCAGGATCGCCTTTCGGACTCGGTCGTGCAGCGGGTTCGTGATCGCGGTGTTCATCCCCGCGGCGATGGCGAACGTGAGGAACGACGCGTCGATCCCCTGCCGGTCCGGCATGCCGAACGAGACGTTCGAGGCCCCGCAGCTCACGTTCACGCCGAGCTCGGCGCGGATCAGGCGGATCGTCTCGACCATCGCGGTCGCCGCGCGCGGCTCGGCGCCGATCGGCATCGCGAGCGGGTCGATGATCACGTCCTCACGCGCGATGCCCGCCGCCTCGGCGGTCTCGACGATCTTCCGCGCCGCCTTCAGGCGTACCTGCGGTTCCATCGAGATGCCCTCTTCGTCGTTGGCCATCCCGATCACCGCGGCGCCGTGACGCGCGACGAGAGGCAGGACGCGCTCGAGCGCGTGGGCCTCGGCCGTGACCGAGTTCACGATGGGCTTGCCCGGCACGATAGGAAGCACGGCCTCGAGCACCTCGTGCGTGGAGGAGTCGACGCAGAGCGGCACGTCGACGACGTCGTGCACCGCGCGGACGACGTTCGCGAGAATCTCGGCCTCGTCGAACCCGGGGATCCCCGCGTTCACATCCAGCACCCGCGCGCCCGCCCGCACCTGCGCGAGCGCGTCGGCCTTGACCGTGGTCATGTCGCCGGCCTTCAGCTCCTCGGTGAGCTTGGAGCGGCCGGTCGGGTTGAGGCGCTCGCCGATGATCGCGAACGGGTGAGCGTCGCCGATGCGGACCTCGGAGCCGGGACCGCGCAGGACGGTCTCGGCGACCTCCGAGGTCACTGCGCGAGCCCGACGAGCTTGCGCGCGACCTCGACGGCCTCGGGGGCGTTGTTCGCGTAGCCGTCGGCGCCGATCTTCTCGGCCCACTCGGGCGTGACCGGCGCGCCCCCGACCATGACCTTCACCCTGTCGCGGATGCCTGCGGCGACGAGCTTCTTGATCACGGTCTCCTGGTACGGCACGGTCGTGGTGAGCAGCGCCGACATCCCGACGATCTGCGGCTCCTTCTCGTTGATCGCGGCGATGATCTTGTCCGCCGGGGTGTCCTTGCCGAGGTCGAGGACCTCGAACCCGGAGGTGCGCAGCATCGCGGCGACCATGTTCTTGCCGAGGTCGTGCAGGTCGCCCTTGACCGTGCACAGGATCACGAGCGCGGCCTGCGCGTCTCCCGGCTGGCGCTGCGCCAGGAGCACGGGCTCGACGATCTCGTTGCACCGCTTGAACACGGAGGCCGAAGCGACGACCTCGGGCAGGAACACCTCGCCGCGCTTCCACATCTCGCCGAGGTCGAACATGGCCACCGCCATGCCTTCCTCGAGGATCACCTTGGGGTCGACGTCCGAGTCGACCAGGCGCTGCACCGCGCCGAGGGCGGTGTCGCGGTCGGCGCCGATCAGCGCTTGCTTCAGTATCTCGAGGTCTTCGTTCACGGGGCTCTCCTGTCGAGCTTGAACCGCGGATCAACGTCTGCCGGACAGGGTACGGCCTGGACGGCCGCCGTGTGAAACGCCGCGGCGTGACCGGCGGTCACGAGCCCACGGATGTCCCGGAGGCGACGGGGAGCAACACGGTGAACGCCGCACCTCCCCGATCGCGGTTGTCCGCCCGGATCGAGCCGCCGTGCGCGGCGACGAGCTCGGCGGCGACGGCGAGCCCGATGCCGCTGCCCGATCCGACCTCGGCGCCTGCCCCTCGGTAGAAGCGCTCGAACACGTGCGGGAGATCCTCGGGCGCGATGCCCGGGCCCGAGTCGGCGACCTCGAGTACCGCCTCCTCGCCCTGGATCGCGGTCCTGACGTCGATCCGCCCACCCGGGGGCGTGTGGCGGAGCGCGTTCGAGAGCAGGTTCACGACCACCTGGCGCAGCCGTTCGGGATCGCCGTCGGCGGGTGCCGACTCGAGCGTCGTCTCGAGCGCCAGCTCGGCGTCGGTCGCCGCCCCGCGGGCGACCGCGACTGCCGCGCCGGCCACCTCGGCGAGGTCGACCGGGCGCCGGTCCAGGCGGAGCGTCGCGGCGTCGGCCGCGGCCAGCGTCTCGAGGTCGCCGACCAGGCTCGTGAGCCGCAGCACCTCGTCGTGCAGCGACGCGAGGGTCTCCTGGTCGGGCTCGAGCACCCCGTCGACCAGCCCCTCGGTCGTCCCACGCAGGATCGTGAGCGGGGTGCGGACCTCGTGCGCTACGTCGCGGACGAGCTGGCGCCGAAGATCCTCCTGCTGCTCGACCGACTCGGACATCCGGTCGAAGGCGGTCGCCAGCACCCCCAGCTCGCCGGGCTGATCGCCGAGACCGACCCGTACCCCCCGGCGGCCCGACGCCATCTCGGTCGCCGCGTCGGTGAGCGCGACGAGCGGCCGGCTCACCCGACGCGCGACGAACAGCGCGATGCCGATCGCGACCAGCACTGCCGCCGCCGCTCCGACCAACGCGGTCCGTTGCAGTCCCGAGCGGACCTGCTGCTCGGGTGCCGGAAGGTGGCTCGCCGGGAACCGCAACACGAGGCTCCCGACGTCCTCCCCATCTACGACGACCGGGGCGATCACGGGATCGCCGCGTGGGAGATCGACGATCTCGACGCCGTGCATCTGCTCGAGCATCGCCGCGGCCTCCTCGGCGGGCGCGGCTACGAGGGTCCCGTCTGCATCGCGCACGGCGATCGTCGCCTGCCCGCGCGCCGCTACCGCCACCGCGCCGAGCAGGTCCGCCTCCTCCCAGCTCCCCGCCTCCTCGTACGCGCGCGCCGCTGCGGCGGCAGCGGCCTCGGCGTCCTGACGGTGGACCCGCAGGATCAGCTCGGCGAGCTGCTCGCGGGTCGAGGCGACGGTGAGGACCGCGTACACGCCTACGGCGAGCACCGCCACGGTCACGAAGGCCGCCGCGAGGCGCAGGCCGAGCGGCGAGAGCCGTCGCTCAGCCATCTCGGCGCAGCCCGAGCCGGTAGCCGGTCCCTAGAACCGTTTCCACGATGCGCGGTGAGTGCGGGTCGAGCTCGATCTTCCGGCGCAGGTTCTTCACGTGGCTGTCGATCGCGCGCTCGGAGGCGAACTCGTAGCCGCGCGTGCGGTTGATGAGCTCGGTCCGCGAGTAGACGCGCCCCGGCGAGCCCGTCAGCGCGATCAGCAACGCCCACTCGCTCGGCGTGAGCTCGACCGCATCACCGCGGATCCACACCTCGTGCCGGTCCTCCTCGATCCGGAGCTCGCCCTGCCCGAACGAACGCTCGCCCGAGCCCGCAGCGGCGGCACCGCTTGCGCGTCGCAGGATCGCCTGCACCCGGAGCACAACCTCCTGCGGGCTGAAGGGTTTCGTTACGTAGTCGTCGGCGCCGAGCTCGAGCCCCGCGATCCGATCCTCCTCCCCCGTCTTCGCCGTGAGGATCAGGATCGGCGTGGGTCCCGCCCGACGGATCTCGCGCGCGATCGTCTCGCCGGCGACGTCGGGCAGGCCGAGATCGAGCAGGACCAGGTCGGGTCTCGCGGAGCTCGTCAGCGTGAGCGCCTCGGCGCCGCTTCCGGTAGTCAGCACCGAGTACCCCGCGCGCTCGAGGTACCCGCGCAAGAGCGAGCGGATCTTCGCCTCGTCCTCTACTACCAGGATCGTGTGCGTCATCCCTGCTCCCGTGGGCCGTGCCGCGATGGTACGCGGGCGCCGCCCCGAGGGCCCGCACGTTCCATCGGGAGCACGCGGGGCCTCCACACGGCCTCCACACGAGCACCCGACCATCTGCGGGCAGGAGGCGATGAGCCGTGAGCGACCCGGAGCACGCAGAGCCCCAGACCCGGCCGGAGGAGACGCGCCAAGGGGTCATCGCGCTCGGGACGCTCGGGGTCGCGGTCCTGCTGATGGTGACCGCGGGCGTCGTCGGCGTGACGATCGGGACGCGCGGCGGGACGCACTGGATGATGGACGGCAGCCCCGAGCCGGCGAGAGCCGCCCCGATGGCGGCGGAGGGCTTCACGCTCGAGATGGTGCCGGCGCACATGGTGCAGCACTACGAGCTCGCGCGCGCCAACCCGATCATCTACGCGCAGGTCCCGTGCTTCTGCGGATGCGACAACATGCTCGGACACCGCAACCTCGAGGACTGCTTCGTGACCCCGGACGGCGCATGGGAGTCCCACGCGGCCGGGTGTCAGATCTGCATCCAGGAGTCCCAGATGCTCATGCGGATGATGGGCCGCGGCATGAGCGTCGGGATGATGGCCGATCGGGTGATCGCCGAGTTCGGCGGCTCGATGATGAGCACGTAGGAGGGCCGAGCCATGTCCAGGAAGACGAAGAAGCCCGTGAAGAAGCGCTCGAGCGAGGGGAACGCGTGGACGATCGCGGTGGTCGCGGCCGTCGTCGTGTTCGTCGGCGCCGTCGCGGGGATCCTGATCACCTCGGGCGGCGACGCCGGCACCGCGGCCGGCGACGACGCCCAGGCCGCGAGCGCGGCCACGGAGCTGACGCCGACCGGAGAGGTGAGCTCCATGGGGCTCCCGGTCGTCGAGACCCCAGGCTACGCCTCCGGTGTTGCCGAGCTCGGTGGCATCAGCGTCCAGGGCGCGAACTGGGAGATGGGCCAGGTGCCGCTGGACGTCGCGGTCCTGCCGTTCTGGACGCTCACGAACACCGGTTCGACCGAGGTCACGCTGGGCGAGCCACAGGCCGAGGTCCGTGCGGGCTGCTGCCCGGGACCCTTCGCTCTGGGCACCAAGACGCTCGCACCCGGCGAGTCCACGGTCCTCACCTTCGAGCTCGCGATGCACGAGGGCATGGACGGCTGGCACGACATGGGCGTGTACGTCCCGGTCGGAGCCGGCTCGGACCAGGACTGGCTCGAGCTCAGCGTGACCGGCGACTTCCGGAACTGAGCGGGATCCATGGCTCGCTGGGAGGGATTCCGGCAGTGCCCGGGCTGCGGGTTCGATCTCGCTACCGGCGAAGGCGAGCGCTCGTGTTCGTGGGGCGACTGCCCGTACCTGCCTCTGGAGCTCGACGTCTACTGCCCCAACTGCCGGTTCAACTTCTTCACGATGCAGGGCAACGCGCAGTGCGGACGCCCAGGCGTGTGCGAGCACAGCGCCGAGCCCCGCTCGCACGTGGAGAACCTCCGTTCCTGGCTCGAGGCCAGGGCCTGACCTTCGCAGCGGTTCGGGTTCCCAACCGCCCGCGGGGAGCGCACACTCCGGGGCATGGTCGGCCAGACGCCGGCCGGCCTCGGCCGGCAGGGCGCGAAGGAGCTCGCCGCCGCAACGCCCGCAACGCGGAACCGCTACGCCGACCTGCTCCGGGTCGTCTCGATCCTGGTCGTCGTCCTGGGGCACTGGCTCATGGCGGTCCTGGCCTACGAGGACGGGGAGTTCATCGGCAGGAACCTCCTCGAGGTCGCGACCTGGACACACCTGCTCACATGGGTCTTCCAGGTCATGCCGATCTTCTTCATCGTCGGCGGGTTCACGAACGCCGGCTCGTGGCGTTCGGCCGCCGCACGCGGGGTGAGCTACGCGGATTGGCTGCGCGCTCGCTCCGCGCGCCTGCTCGGCCCGGCGCTCGTCTTCGTGGCGTTCTGGACCGTCCTGCCGATGCTGGGCGTGGCGGTCGGCCTCCCCTCCGGCATGGCCCGCGTCGGAGGGCGGGAGGTCGCACTGCCCATCTGGTTCCTCGCGGTATACCTGTTGACGGTGGCGGCGGCGCCACCGCTGCTCGCGGCGCATCGCCGGTACGGCGTGCTCGTGATCGTCGTCCTGGCCGCGGGCGCCGCGATCGTCGACGCACTGCGGTACGGGCTCGACCAGGGATGGATCGGCGCGGCGAACTACGCGTTCGTGTGGCTCGCCGTCCTCGAGCTCGGGTTCCTGTGGAAGGACGGCCCGCTCACGCGCCGCCGCGCCGTCCCGTGGGTGATGGCCGGTGGCGGGCTCGGGGTGCTCGCGGTCCTGACAACCTTGCTCGACTACCCGGTCTCGATGATCGGGCTCTCCCACGCCGAGCGCTCGAACACCCTGCCCCCGACGCTCGCTCTTCTGGCGCTCGCCGTCTGGCAGTGCGGGGCCATGCTGATCTTCGAGGGCCCGGCCAACCGCTGGCTCGAGCGTCCACGCGTGTGGGTCGGGGTGGTGGTCGCGAACAGCATGGTCATGACCTTCTACCTGTGGAACATGACGGCCGCGGTACTGGCGGCGGTCATCCTCCTACCCAGCGGGCTCGCGCCCCAGCCGGAGCCCCTCACCGCTGCATGGTGGGTCCTGCGGCTGGGGTGGATAGCCGCTTGCACCGTCTGCCTGGTGCCCTTCCTGTTCGCGTTCCGGTGGGCCGAACGGCCCGGCGCACCCACCCCGCCGGCCCGCGCCGGATGGACCGGGCTCGCCACTGCACTCGCGGGGGCCGGGCTGGCATCCGCTGGGATGGCGATCGTGGCCGCCGCGGCCTTCCCGGTCCAGGGCGAGGTGGTCGCGAGGCCGGCCGTCGGTGTGACGTTCCTCCTGGTCGGGGCCCTCCTCCTGCACGTCGACCCGCTCAGTCCGCTCCGGCGCAGACATCCGTCGGTTGAAGCGAGGCTCGAGGGGCAGACCGCCGGAGATGACCCTGGGAACAGCCCCTCGCCCTGAGTTCGACTCACACGTTCGGGACCTACGCTCGGGTGCGGTCCTGGCGGCGGAGCTCGTATCGCACGCCGTGCCAGACCTCGTCGCCCTCCCGATGCTCGATGCGTTCGACCAGGCGCAGTCCCACCTTCTCGGCCACGCGGATCGAAGGTTCGTTCTCAGCGCTCGCGTACGCGCGGACCACCTCGGCGCCGAGCGTGTCGAACGCGTAGGACGCCAGCGCCCCGATCGCCTCGGTCGCGTAGCCGAGACGCTGGAACGCCGGGGCGATCGTGTAGCCGACCTTGATCACGCCCGGCTCGCCGTCGGCGCGACTCAGCCCCACGTCGCCGACCAGCGTCCCGCTCCCGCGCTCCTCCACAGAGAGCTGGACCCAGCCACCCGGCTCGCCCGGACTGCGCCGGGCCATGTCCTCGATCTCGGCGCGGATACCCGAGCGGTCCGTGCGCTCCCACCCCTGGTGGCGGTGGACCTCGGGGTCGCTCCGGTAGGCCGAGATCGTCGCGGCGTCGGCGGGTTGCGAGCGGCGCAGCACCAGTCGCGGCGTGAGGATCGGCTCGAACCCGGTGTCGATGCGCATGGGCCGCCAGCGTACCGACCTATCCGGCCCGAGACGGTGAACCCGAGGCTCGACCGGCGACCCTGTGGCCGATGGACGTGGCGGCGTCCATGACCATCCGCGTGAGGTGCGCGTGATCGCGCGCGGCGATCCTGAACGTCGGGCCCGACAGGCTGACGGCGGCCACGGCCCGCCCCTCGGACAGGACCGGGGCGGCGATCGTGACGAGCCCATCCTCCAGCTCACCGATGCTCCGGGCGAACCCGCGCCGCCGGACCTCGTCCAAGATCACGCGCAGCCGGGCGGGGTCGGTGACCGTCGCATCGGTCAGGGGCTCGAGCGGCCGGGTCATGACCTCCTCACGGCTTCGTTCATCGCCGAACGCCAGGAGCACCTTGCCGCTCGAGCTCGCATGGGCGGGGCTCCGGCGGCCGACCCAGCTTGCCATTACGACGCTCTCGGACGGCGTCACCTGGTCGACGTACACGACGTGGAACCGGTCCAGCACGGCGAGGTTCGATGTCTCCGAGGTCAGGGCCGTGAGCTGCTCCAGCTCGACCCGCGCCTGGCTGACGATCGGCAGGCGCGCCACCGCGCCCCCCGCGATGCTCACCAGGCGCGCGCCCAACCGGTAAAGGCGGGTGGCCGGATCGCGCTCGACGAGCCCCCGGACCGCGAGCGTGCCGAGCAACCGAGAGGCGGTCGCCTTGTGGACCCCTAGGACCTCGGCCAGCCCGGTGACGCCGACCCCCTCGGGCGAGCCGGCGAGCGCCTCGAGCGCCAGGGCCACCCGCTCCACCGAATCCGTCACCCGCACGGGCCGAGGGTACCGGCCTGCGGACGGTGTTGCCCTGGCGGCACCTTGCGCTTGCGGGGATCCTGGGCCGCCCATAGCGTGCCTCGGACCGAAGGAGGGTATATGCCAACCGATGGGAACCCGTTCTCGCTCGACGACGGCGTGTGGCTCAAGGCAGCGCTGCATACGCACACGAAGCGCTCGGACGGGGAGCTCGACCCCGACGCGCACGTCCGCCATCACGAGTGGATGGGGTTCGACGTCTGCGCGATCACGGACCACTGGACGCTGACGTTCGAGAAGTCCACCGAGCACTGCCTCGCGATCACCGGAGCCGAGCTCGCCGCGGACCCGATAGCGCCGGGGCGCTTCACCGAGATCCTCGCGATCGGCATCTCGGAGATCCCGGAGGACCCTGGAGGTGACCGACGTCACTGGGAGCCCATCGACAACTACCAGTTCAAGACGTTCCCGGATCTCAGCACGGCGGCCGCGTTCATCGCCGGGCAGGGCGGCGCGGCGTTCATCGCGCACCCCTACTGGAGCGGCCTCCCGCTCGAGGTGCTCCTTTCCGCCGAGCACGTCCACGGCATCGAGCTGTTCAACAGCTCGGCCGCGCGCGAGAACGGCCGCGGCGACTCGTCCTACATGTGGGACCTCATGCTCGAGGCGGGCGCACGTCCGTGGGGATTCGCGACGGACGACTGCCACTACCCGGGATTCGACATCGGGGGCGCTTGGACGATGGTGCACGCGACCGAGCGTTCGGAGCTTGCCGTCCTGGAGGCCCTGCGCCAAGGACACATATACGCCTCCGCCGGGCCGGCGATCCGCGACGTCGCCCTGGACGGCCGGGCGGTCGAGGTCCGGTGTAGCCCTGCGCGCTCGGTGACCCTGATGTCCCGATACGAGACCGGGTGGGCGGTGCGGGCGGACGCGCGCAACCGCATGGAGGACGCCCGAGTTCTGGAGCGCGACGACAACGGCCTCGTCGTTCGCGCGAGGTTCGACCCGCCGATGGAGCTGCCGTACCGGCGCCTGGTCATCGAGGACGAACGGGGACACAAGGCGTGGACGAACGCGATCTGACGAAGGACCTGGCGTTCGCGCTCCACCTAGCCGACGTGGCGTCGGAGATCACGATGTCGTGGTTCGGCCACCGGCTCCCGGTCGAGCTCAAGGCCGACGACACGCCGGTCACCGAGGTGGACCGCGCCGTCGAGCGCGCGATCCGTTACGAGATCGCGGCGACCTTCCCGGGCGACGGGGTCCTCGGCGAGGAGGAGGGCCTGCACGCCGGCTCGAATGGACGCACCTGGCTGATCGACCCGGTCGACGGCACGAAGCTGTTCGCCGAGGGGATACCGCTGTGGACCACCCTGATCGGCCTGCGCGAGCACGACCGCGTCGTGGTCGGCGTGGCCGACGCGCCGGCGCTCGGCGACCGCTACCACGCGACGCGCGGCGGCGGGGCCTGGCGAGACGACCGGCGACTGCGCGTGTCGGAGGTGTCGGAACTGTCGGAGGCCTTCGTGGTGCACTCAGGCGTCGAGGAGTGGGTGGCCGGCGAGCGCGACGACTCGCTGCTGCGCGTTGCCGCCAGGGCCCGGCGCACGCGGGGCCTCTCGGACGCGTGGGCCCAGCTGCTCGTGGCCCAGGGCTCGGCCGAGCTGCTGATGGAGCACGAGCCCTGCTTCGAGTGGGACTGGGGCGCGACCGGCGTGATCGTCGAGGAGGCGGGGGGACGCCTGTCCACGTTCGACGGCGGACCACCGAGTCCGGGTAGAGATCTGCTGGTAACGAACGGCGTCGTCCACGACGAGGTCCTCACCACGATCGCCAGCTAGCGCCGACGCAGACGCGGGTTGAGCACCTCGTCGAGCGCGTACCCGACCATCGTGAAGGAGAGCGTCACGAACACGATCGCGACGCCCGGCGGGATCAGCCACCACCACCACCCCGCGGTGAGAGCCCCCGCGCTGAAGGACTCCTCGATGATCACGCCCCACGACACAGCCTGAGGGTCGCCGAGGCCCAGGATCGACAGCGTGGTCTCGGCCAAGATCACCAGCGCCACCGTGAGGACCGCGTTCGCGAACACGATCGGCATCACGTTGGGCAGTATGTGGCGCGACACCAAGTGCCAGTGCCCAGCGCCGAGAGCCCGCGACCGCTCGACGTAGGCGCGCTCGCGCACCGACAGCACCTGCGAGCGGACGACCCGCGCCGTGCTCGCCCACGACGTGATCGCGATCACGACGACGATGTTCAGCACCGAGCGCCCGAGAACCGAGGACAACACGATCGCGAGCACCACCCACGGCAGCACCAGCACCCAGTTCGTGATCGCCGACAGCACGCTGTCGATCCACCGCCCGCCGAAATACCCCGCCGTGATGCCGACGAACGCGCCGATCACGATCGCCCCGAAGGTCGCCGTGAGTCCGACCATCAGCGAGATCCGCGAGCCCATCACGATCAGTCCGAGCACCGGCCGCCCGAAGTTGTCTGTTCCGAGCGGGTACTGCAGCGAGGGCGGGTGCAGCGGCGGCGCGCTCGCCGTCGCCGGCTCGAGCTGGGTCTCGTCCACGAGCAGCGGCGCGAAGATCGCGATCAGGCCGAACACGGATAGCACCACGAGCCCAACGATCCCCTGCCGGTTCCGGCGGAAGGTCGTCCAGTGAGCCGCCGCGGTCCGCCGTCGCCGGGCCCAGACCACGGCCCTGGCGCTGGGGGGGACGACCAGGTCCTGCTCCGGCTCAGGCATGGCGCACCCTCGGGTCGAGGAACCCGTACGTCAGGTCCGCCGCCAGGTTGAATGCGATCACCAACGCGCTGGTTAGCAGGAAGATCGCCTGGATCACCGGGTAGTCAAGCTGGTTGATCGCGTCGTACGTGAGCTGGCCCAGGCCCGGCCAGCTGAACACGACCTCGATCACGATCGCGCCCCCCAGCACGTACCCGAACGACAGGAAGATCAGCGTGAAGGTTGGCAGGAACGCGTTGGGCACGGCGTGGCGGCGCCGGACCAGGTGCTCGGGCACGCCCTTGGCCCTGGCCGTGGTGATGTAGTCCTCGTTCACCGTGTCCAGGAGCGACGAGCGCATGATGATCGCGTACTCGCCGATGTAGCCGAGGGTGAGGGTCAGCACCGGCAGGAACAGGTGGTTCGCGATGTCGATCACCGCGGCGAACCCCGTCTCCTCCCCCGTATCGAACCCCCCGGCGGGGAACCACCCGAGCGTCCCGGCGAAGACGATCAACAGGAGCATGCCGAGCCAGCCCTCGGGTATCGAGTAGAAGAGCAAGGAGCCATACAGGCTTCGGGTGTCGAAGCGGCTCCCCCTGTTCCACCCGCCCTTGATCCCGATCAGCACCCCGAACACCGTAGCGAGCACCGTGCCGATGCCCACCAGCAGGAACGTCGGCCAGACGCGCTCGGAGATCAGGGTGGAGACCGGCAGACCCGTCCTTAGCGAGACGCCCATGTCGCCGGAGAG
>Ga0209751_10005408_pt1 | contig 12035 bp, 12 predicted proteins | sample RifCSP13_1_FD_184019 | JGI IMG/M metagenome (GOLD analysis project Ga0209751, IMG submission 184019) | Soil microbial communities from Rifle, Colorado - Rifle CSP2_sed 13_1 (SPAdes) (version 2) | ecosystem: Environmental > Terrestrial > Deep subsurface > Rock core/Sediment | place: Rifle... | reverse complement strand
GCGCCGGCCGCCGCGGTCCCTCGGCGGCCTATATTTACGAGCCTGGCCAGATCGAGATCCTGGACCAGATCGTGCCGCGCTTCACCGCCCTGCAGGTCTACCAGGCTCTCTTGGAATCGATCGCCAGCGAGCACGCCGCCCGCATGGTGGCCATGAAGAATGCCACCGAAAACGCCTCTGACCTGGCCTCTGCGCTGACGCTGCAATACAACAAGGTACGCCAGCAATCTATTACCAACGAAATGCTGGATATCGCCGGCGGCGCTGAAGCGCAAGCTCAAGCGCGTTAAAGAATATAGGAATTATTGGAGGAATGATGGCCGAAATTAACGGCAAAGTAGTGCAGGTCCTGGGAGGCGTGGTCGACGCCGAGTTTCCCAAGGGAGAACTGCCCGAAATCTATCACGCCGTGGCCATCCAACGCCCTGGCCGACCCCCACTGATGCTTGAGGTCCAAAACCACCTTGGCGAATCCAGGGTGCGCGGCTTAGCCTTGGATGCCACCGAAGGCCTGCAGCGCGGCATGCAAGCCATCAACACCGGCGCGCCTATCACCGTGCCGGTGGGTCCTTCCACTCTTGGCCGCATGTTCGATGTGCTGGGCAAACCCATCGATGGCCTCGGTGAGGTCAAGAGCGATATCTATTACCCGATCCATCGGCCGGCCCCGGCCTTTGAGGACCAGGCCACCAGCGTCGAGGTGTTCGAGACCGGCGTCAAAGTGATCGACCTGATCGCCCCCTTCACCAAGGGCGGCAAGACCGGCATCTTCGGAGGCGCCGGTGTAGGCAAGACCATCATCATCATGGAGCTCATCCGCTCCATCGCCAAAGAACACGAAGGCAATTCCGTGTTTGCCGGCGTGGGCGAACGCACCCGCGAGGGTACGCAGCTCTATCGCGAAATGATCGAGTCCGGCGTGCTTAAGGACACCGTGCTGGTCTATGGGCAGATGAACGAGCCGGCCGGCAGCCGCCTGCGCGTGGCGCTCACCGCGTTGACCATGGCGGAGTATTTCCGAGATCAGGGCCGCGATGTGCTCCTTTTCATCGACAACATCTTCCGTTTTAGCATGTCTGGCTCTGAGGTTTCGGCGCTGCTGGGCCGCATGCCTTCGGCAGTGGGCTACCAGCCCACCCTGGCCACCGAGATGGGCCAGCTGCAGGAGCGCATCACCTCCACGCGTACCGGCTCGATCACCTCCATGCAGGCGGTGTACGTGCCGGCCGACGACTACTCCGACCCGGCCCCGGTGGCCACCTTCACCCACCTGGATGCCACTATCGCCCTGGAACGCTCCATCTCCGACAAAGGCATTTACCCCGCCGTGGACCCGCTGGCCTCCACCTCCCGCATTTTGGATATCAACGTGGTGGGCGAGGAACATTACCGCACCGCCCGCGAAGTGCAGCGCGTGCTGCAACGCTATAAGGATTTACAGGACATCATCGCTATCCTGGGCATCGACGAACTGAGCGAAGACGACAAGCTCATCGTGGCCCGCGCCCGCAAAGTGGAGCGCTTCTTCTCGCAGCCCTTCTTCGTGGCCGAGCAGTTCACCGGCATCCCCGGCCGTTACGTATCCCTGGACGATACCGTGCGCGCCTTCCGCGAGATCCTGGACGGCAAACATGATGACTTGCCCGAGCAGGCCTTCATGATGGTGGGCGGCATCGACGAAGCCGTTGAGAAGGCCAGGAAGTTGGCGGAAGGATAGTAATAATGTCCAGTTTCCGATCTCACTTCTCTGAGATTGGAGACTGGAGATTAGAGATTGACTATGCCCATTCGTTGTGAGATCGTTTCCCAGGACCGCACAGTATTCGAAGGCGACGTGGATATCGTCGTCATCCCCGGCACGGACGGCGAGATGGGCATCTTGCCCAACCACGCTCCCTTGCTATCCACTATTCGCTTGGGCGTGATCAGGGTGCGCCAGGCGGGCCAGGAACAGTTGTTCACCATCACTGGCGGCCTGGTGGAGGTGCAGCCCACCATCGTCACCATCCTGGCAGACGCAGCCGAGGATATCGCCGAAATCGACCTGGCCCGCGCTGAAGAGGCCAAGCGCCGCGCCGAGCAGCGCCTGGCCGAAGGGTTACCGCTTAACACCGAAGCCCATCTGGCTGCCGAGGCCGCCCTGCACCGCTCCACGCTGCGCCTGGAAGTGGCCCGGCGCTACGGCCGCAGCCGGCGCACCAGCGAACGCCCAACTCCCCCCTCGGACGAGTAGAATAACCCCCTAATGGCCGTCCTATCGCGTGAATTAGGCATCGACCTGGGCACTATGTTCATCCGCCTTGTCGAAGGCGGACAGATCGTGCTGCAAGAGCCCACTATTGTGGCAGTGGATATCAACGAGCAAAAGATCGTGGCCGTGGGCGAGGAAGCCCTGGGCATGGTCGGCCGCGTTCAAGAAGAATCTATCGAAGTCATCCGCCCCCTGCAAAAGGGAGTGGTGGCCTATTACGAACTCACTGAGTTGCTGCTCGATCATTTGGTGCGCAAGATCGGCGGCTCCGTGCGCATCTTCAAGCCGCGCATCATGATCACCCATCCCTACGGCATCACCAGCGTCGAACGCCGCGCCGTCCACGAGGCCGCCTTGCAAGTGGGCGATGCCCACCTGGTCTCGCAGCCCTTGGCGGCGGCTCTGGGCATCGACCTGCCGGTCGGCACGCCCACTGGGAATCTGATCGTGTGCATGGGCGGCGGCTGCACCCAGGCCGCAGTGATGTCGATGAACGATGTCGTCTCCGGCGAAACCCTGCGCGTGGGCGGTCTCGATTTGGACGACGCCATTGCCGGCTATGTGCGCCGCAAGTACGGTCTGCATATCGGCCAGCGCACCGCTGAAATGGTGAAGCTGCGCGTCGGGGCGGCCGTGCCGCAGGATGAAGAGCAAAGTGTGGAGCTGCAGGGGCAGGATCAGGTGACTGGCCTGCCGCGGCCCTTGGCCCTGACCAATTCCGAGGTCGTGGAAGCTGTTCAGCCAACGCTGGATGAGATCTTCGAAATGATCCGCCGCGTGCTGGAGAAGACCCCGCCCGAACTGGCTTCCGACATCATTGACCGCGGCGTGGCGCTGTGCGGCGGCGGCGCTTTGTTGCGCGGCATGGACCGCCTGATGACCCAGAAACTTGGCGTGCCCACCTATCTAGTGGATGATCCCATGAATTGCGTGGCGCTTGGAACATTGCGAGCGCTAGACGTTGCTCCCGCCCTGGCGCGAAGCCAGCGATAAAGTACAAGTATTGGTATTCCGACTGACTCGACTCCTCGTGTCATTCTGAACGGGTACTTTGGCTCCCACCAGAACGCCGAACCGGCACCAGTGAAGAATCATTCGAGTCAACTCTCTCCGAATAACCGCGTTCTGCACCCCCTCTTACCAATTACTATTTACCAATTCCGCTAGCAATCCTGTCCTTATTCCAAATAATACGTCATCCTTTGCAAATGGATCGACGGGTCGATATTCTGTACGCGCACCCCGGCGGGCACGTTGAGGTTCACCGGAGCATAGCTCAGGATGGCGCGCACCCCGGCTTCCACCAGCTGGTCCGCCACCGCCTGCGCCTGCGTGGCAGGTACGGCGATCATCGCCATCTGGATCCCCGCTGCGGCAATTTCCTCCTTCATCGTCCGGCTGTCCTTGATCGTGAACTCACCGGCCTGGCCGCCGATCAACTCAGGCTTCGCATCGAAGATCATGCTGATGCGGAAGCCGCGCTGGCTGAAGCCGTTGTAACCCGCCAGAGCCCGGCCGATATCACCTGCGCCCACAATGGCCACATCCCACACCCGGTTCACCTTCAGGATCTCGCGCACCTGGTTGGCCAGGAACTCGATGTTGTAGCCGGTCCCCTGCTTGCCGAACTCGCCGAATTGCGAGAGGTCCTTGCGGATCTGGGCGGCGGAGATGCCCAGCCGTTCCCCCAGCTCCTGCGAGCTGGTCACCTGGCGGCCTTCCAGGCTCATTTGCAGCAGGGCCCGCAAATAGATCGGCAAACGGCCGATGACGATGTCGGGGATTTGTTTCGGCATAGGGATCAGCCTCCTGTCAGTTGGCTACTTCGCTAAATTTACCATTAGTTCCCAGTTTGTGCAAACGCGTACAAGGGTTTCACAAGCGGAGTGCAAGGCGCCATCGCTTGCTTGACAAAACGGCCATTCCGCTCTGCAAATTCGGCTTTCATGGTTTAACTACTCCGGGCGGCATATTGAGTTCACCACTCGGTGGAAATACAAGGCGAGAGCCTGCCCACGGCGAAGGAAATCCCGGTTGGCTCTGTCTTTTCCCTCCGTGTTGTCAAGTTGTCATAAGGCTGTGTGTCGATATGACAACATGGCAATACGACAACTCGCCTGGCCTCGCCCTTGTACCGACGCCATGTATGTCTTTGTACAAGTACAAGCTTCGAAAGGCGTAGGGGAAGAAGAAAGCCGACCTCGGTACCGTATAATCCTCAACGATGCCCGAACCCCAATTCCTCGACGAAGTAGACATCACCGTTCGCTCTGGCAAGGGCGGCGATGGCATGGTGCATTTCCTGCGTGAGCGCTTCATGCCCCGCGGTGGCCCGGACGGCGGCGATGGCGGCCGTGGCGGCTCGGTCCTCCTAGAAGTCGACCCGTCCATGCGCACCCTGCATACCTTTCGCTTCAAAAAGCAATTCGTGGCGGAAGATGGCAAGCCGGGGGGCGTAAACCAGCGCAGCGGTCGCAGCGCTGAAGACCTGGTACTGAGCGTACCTCCGGGCACGCTGGTCTACGACGCCGATTCGGGCGTCGTGCTTGGAGACCTGACCAAATCGGGCAGCTCCCTCAAGGTGGTCCCCGGCGGCCGGGGTGGGCGCGGTAACCAGCACTTTGCCAACTCGCGCAACCAAACGCCGCGCATTGCCGAAAAGGGCGAACCCGGGCGGGAAAAGCGCCTGCGCTTGGAACTCAAGCTGATCGCCGATATCGGCATCGTCGGCGTGCCCAACGCCGGCAAGTCCACTCTGCTGGCAGCCCTGACCAATGCCAAGCCCAAGATCGCTGCCTACCCGTTCACCACGCTGCTGCCCAATCTGGGGGTGGCTGCTTTCGACGATACGACTAACCTGGTGCTGGCCGATATTCCCGGCCTGATCGAGGGCGCCCATGAAGGCAAAGGGTTGGGCCACGATTTTTTGCGCCACATCCAACGTACGCGCGTCCTGATCCACGTCTTGGATGGCATGGCCGAAGATCCCCTGGCAGATTTTTCGCAGATCAACAGCGAGTTGGCCTTATTTGATCCCGCCTTGGCAAATAAGCCCCAGATTGTGGCGTTTAATAAGATGGACCTGCCCGACACGCAAGCCCGTTGGCCCACAGTGGAGAAGCAGATCAAGAAACTGGGATTTGAAGCCATGGCCATCTCCGCCGTTACCGGGCGAGACGTGCGCCGAGTGCTGGGCCGCGCCGCCGAGCTTTTAGCCGCCCTGCCCGAGCCTGTTGCGGTGGAGCCGTTGCCGGTTTACGCACCCGCTGTTGACCCGGGCGTGTTTCACGTGGAGCGTGAAGGCGCTGCCTGGCGGCTTAGCGGCGCTTCGCTGGAACGGGCCGCCGCCATGACTTATTGGGAGCATGATCAGTCCGTGCGCCGCTTCCAGCGCATGCTGCAAAGGCTGGGCGTGGACGTTACCTTGCGCAGTGCGGGGGTGCAGCATGGCGACACCGTGCGCATCGGCGAATACGAATTGGAATGGCAGGAATGAGCGCCGCGCGGCTTGGCGTCTTCGGCGGCACCTTTGACCCGCCACATCTGGGCCACCTGATCCTGGCGGCGGAAGCCCGGGCGCAGCTTCGCTTAAAAAGGATCCTATTTGTGCTCACCGCCGACCCACCCCATAAGCAAGCTCATGCCATTACGCCGGTGGAAGATCGCCTGGCCATGCTGGTGGCCGCCATCCAAGGGCAGGCCATCTTCGAACTATCCCGCGTCGAGGTAGACCGTGCCGGCCCGCATTATGCGCTGGACACCATGCGACTGCTGACTAGGGAGCACCAGGGCAGCCAACTGGTCTACCTGATCGGCGGCGATTCTCTGCGTGACCTGCCAAATTGGGACCGGCCTCAGGAGTTCATCGCCGCCTGCGATGCTCTTGGCGCCATGCGCCGCCCGGGCACGCGCATCGACCTGTCCGATCTGGAGCGCGACCTCCCGGGCCTGAGCGCCAAGCTGGAATTCGTGGACGCGCCGCTGCTGGAGATCTCCTCCAGCGAGATCCGCGAACGGGTGCGGGATGGCGGCCATTTTCGCTTTTACTTACCGGGCGCGGTGTGTCAGATAATTAAGGAGCGGGGGCTGTATAAGGAATAGCCCGTCTGGTCATTCCGAGCGCCTTCATCCCGCATTGTCGTTCCGGAGCGGAATGACCGGTGGACTACCCGATGGAGAGTCAAGAAAGCGAGGGATCCATATAGTCAGATCCTCCAAAAACACAGGCTTTTGCAAATCGGGCGATTGACTTCTCAAACTACTGCTGATCGTCGCGCAATCGAAAATACTCATCCGTGATGGGGGTAAGGTCCGCAGGGCTGGCATAAGCCAGCCTCCAAAAGAATTCGTCGGCGCTCACGATCCTGCCGGCTCCCGTTTGGGCGTATTCGCGCACGAAGTCGAAGAAAGCTTCATCTCCCATGGCGGCGCGCACTTCTTGGAGAAAGAGCGCGCCGCGCATGTACACTGCTTGCACATAGGCGGAAAAATCGGCATGCTCATAGATGGTGCTATCCACCCAGCCCCTGGGCCCAAAGCGACCGATGCGGAAATCCCACCACCAGTCCACCAGGGCGGGGTAGGCATCTTCGTAATAGAGGAATTCGCTGTACATGGCAAGAGCCTCATCCAACCACGGTTCCCGCGCCTGGTCGTTGCCCACCGAGCCGAACCACCAGTTGTGAGCAACCTCATGGGCGGTCAGTGTCGTCAAATAATTCTGGCGGTCATAGCTATAAGTCTGGAAATAGAACTGGTCCAGGAAAAAGAGTCCATCCGATTCCATGCCATCCGGGAATGTAGCTTCCACGATGGACAAACTTTCATAAGGGTATGGGCCGAACAGTTCGGAGTAGATCTCCAGCGCTTGCTTGGCCACCTCCAAAGCAGCTTCGGCGGCATCGCGCTGATCTTCCAGGAAATAGATCGAAACTGGAATGCCGTCTTGCTCGCTTTCCAGACGCGAATATTGGCTGCTGGCAGACCAAGCGAAGCGCCGAGCGTTCTTTAGGGAGTAGTCCAACTCACCCTCTTCAAGCAGGCTGCCGGCCGCGGCCACGGTCAGCGTAGCCGGCGCGTTGATGATCTCCAGGTGCACGTTGAAATCCGCGCTTTCATACACCTGATATTCACCGACGAATGCCGGCTCGCGGTCGACAAATTCATAAAATCCAGAATGAAAAAAAGGCGGAATGAACGGATACCAATCGATAAAATTCGTCTGGCTCGCATTCCAGCCCAGTGGCCCATTCGCATTAGGCAGGCTCAGGGTGAATGTAACTTGCAGATTTACGTCATGATTCGGCGGGAGCGGATCGAACAGATATACAGACCATCTGCCTTCCCCGTCCTCAAAATAATCAACAAGGCCTCCGTCCGCCCGTTTCAAGCCAGTGATCTGTAGGTCCGCTCCGTAGTTGTGGGCGAAGGAACGCAGAATGAGCTGGTTCATGTCGTCAGGGCTTTGACTCACGTAACGAATCGATTGATTGGCACTGAGGGTGTGCGCTTCAAAGTCAAAAACCGCTTCGATCGAATAAAGCGTACGCTCGAGCTCTGTGGGAGAACCCGGGGTGGCTGATTGCGTTTCAATCGCCTGCGTACCCTCGGTCTGCGCCGGACTAGTCAGCGTAGGGTCAATACTGTTGGGAATGGGAATTTGCGCTTGGCTGGGGGTGCAGGCGGTAAGAAGTGAAAAAATCAATAAAACAAGGCTCCTCATGGCTTTACCCCACGCGCATGGGAGCGAAACTCAAGCGATGCTGCAAACATGGACCATGCTTTTTTATAGCCGCCAAATGCTCTTCGGTGGCGTAGCCCTTATGAGATCCAAACCCGTAGCGTGGAAAGCGCGTGTCCATATGGCGTAATACAGCATCGCGCGCCACTTTGGCGATGACCGAGGCTGCGGCAATGCTGAGGCAGCGGGCGTCTCCACCAACGATGGGTGTTTGGGGTAGATGCACCTTGTCCAGCGAAATATAGTCCAGCAGCAAATGTTGGGCTGGGGCAGGCAGACCTTTGAGGGCGCGGCGCGCCGCCAGCTTGGTGGCAGGCACAATGCCATAGCGGTCGATCTCTTTGCAGCTAGCCCAGCCAATGGAAAAGGCAAGTGCCTTTTCCCTGATGGCTGGCGCCCAGTCTTCGCGTTCTTCGGGCGTCATCTGTTTGGAGTCGCTCACCCCGTACAGCTCGGCCAGAATGGTGTCCCGGTTGGGCAGCACCACAGCCCCAGCGTACACTGGGCCGGCCAGCGCCCCACGGCCCACCTCGTCGATGCCGGCCAGCCGGGTAAGGCCGGTGGCCCATAGGGGGCGTTCGAATTCAAGGGTGGGGAAGCGCGGCACCCGCGCAAGATCAAGCTCAGCCATAGAGACCCCGGCGGGCATTGTTGCGGATGCGGAGAAGATCGAAAAAGATGTGGAATGCGTCATACAGCGGCCGCAGGTGGCTCTGGGGACTGTAATACCAGGGGATGGGCAATTCGACAATTGAATAACCGCGCAAGCGCGCCACGTACAGGATCTCAACGTCGAAGGCCCATCCCATGATGGTTTGTTTGGCAAATAGATCCTCAGCCACCGCGCTGCGAAAACACTTGAAACCGCATTGCGTATCCTGCAGGCCGGGCAAGGCCAGTGAGCGAATGAGGATATTGATCACCCGGCCGCCCAGGTGGCGGTAACTTGGCTCATTGTGGCGCACCGCGCCAGGCGCTTCGCGAGAAGCGATGACTATATCGGCCCCCTCTTGCTGGGGCGGCAGGAAGCGGGTTACCTGTTCAACGGGCATGGATAGATCGGCGTCCAACATCATGCGGTACTCCCCGGCGGCAGCCAGCATGCCCTGGCGCACCGCCAGCCCTTTGCCGCGGTTGCCCGCATGTTGAACGATCACTCCGGGGTGATGCTTACTTGCAAGAGCCTGGGCCACCTCAAAGGTGCGGTCGTCGCTGCCGTTTTCGATAACCAGCACATCGCTGGAGTAGGGCTGGGCCTTAAGAAAGTCCTGGATTGTTTGCAGCGTCCCGGGGAGGCGGCGCTCCTCGTTATAAGCCGGGATGATCAGGGAGAGAAACGGAGCTTGCGACACGCGGGGATTATACGGCAGGGCGCTGCCTCCAAGGCAAAAAAAAAAGTGATGTTATACTGCGCGCCGCGATGAGAGTCTTGCTTCAGCGAGTCAGTTCGGCGTCGGTGAAGGTGGACGATAAGGAGATGGCCCGCATCGGCCGCGGCGTGGTCATGCTGCTGGGGGTTGGCCAGCAGGATGGCGAGTCGCAAGCCCGGCACCTGGCGGACAAGGTCGCCAATCTGCGCATTTTTGAGGATGGCGATGGCAAGATGAACTTATCCTTGCTGGACATTGGCGGGGCGGCGTTGGTAGTATCCCAATTCACTTTGTACGCAGACGCCAGCAAGGGCCGCCGCCCATCGTTTGTTACCGCAGCGCCACCGGAGGTTGCCGAACCGCTGGTAGCGAGAGTTGCCGAATTGCTGGCGGCGCAGGGCACTTCGACTTTAACCGGAATTTTTGGAGCTCATATGCTGCTGGAGATCAACAACGACGGCCCAGTGACGATTTGGCTCGAAAAGCAGTAATCAGGGATCAGTAAGCAATCAGTGATTGGTAGGAGATACTGATCCCTGGTCGCCGGATCACTGACCAACGGTCTTCCATAGCCCCACGTCAAGCTGCACGGCAACGGCCCCTGCGGCCAGCATGACTTCGCCTTGGGAGCGAGTCTCGACGCCTCCGGATCCGATGATCGGGAGGTTTGCCTTACTGAGTTGGCGCACAGTTTCCAGTCCTGGGGGGAAGAAGGCTGCTCCGTAGAGTCGCCCGCTAATGAACTTGCCATCCGGGCCGGGCAGAGCCCCGCGGGCCGGGCCTAGGCTGATGGCGGCCGCGCCGGCTTGGGAGACTTTGTCTGCCATTTCAAGTGCACGGTAAAGGGGCAGCTGCACGATAATCGGCAGTTCTCCCTGGGTTGCCAGAACTAGCTCCATCGCCAGCTCGGGCGAGCTGTCGGCTTCCAAACTGATCTCGACGGCCATCACATTTTCGAGGTCCTCGACTCGCAATACGGCCTTCCTCAGTTCGTCTGGCTTGGAAGAAAACAGATGCACGATGATCGGGAGCGAGGCCCGCGCCCAGGCAGCCGCATAGCGCTTGATCGCCACGTTCAATCCGGGATTGGGGCGGCCGGTGTGCAGCAGCACGCCGCCTGGAAAACTAAGTTGCCGCGGCGGCTGGCTGGCGCGCCGTGGCCGCGGGCTGATGGGGTTGGTAACGAAAGCGCCAAGGGAATCTAGGAAGGTTGGCCGGCGCGGATCCGGGGCAAAACCAAGGCTGCCGGCAGCGTTCATCCATGGAACGCGCAAGTCCAAACCTTCCGCGGCATCATCCATATGCATTACGGCATTATAAGCTTCGGCTTGCAGATATAATCCGGGCCATGCCCACCGCGAAAAAGCCAACCAAGGCAAGTAAAAAGATCATTTCGTCAGATATTGAAACCATCCAGTTTCGCATCAAGCGCCATCAAATAAACCTGGTGCTGGGTTTATTGGCCGGGTTACTCTTGGGCTATGTGATCTGGGGTGTTGAGGGGTCCCAGTCCGCTGGTTCCCCAACACAAGCCAGTGATCTAGCCTCCCAGATAGAAACCCTGCCTCGCCACGAAGTGCCGATCGACGCTGACGACCCGGTTTTGGGCGCAGCGGATGCCCCCATCACGATCATCGAATTTGCCGATTTCCAGTGTCCCTATTGCCAGCGGTATGCCCTTGAGACTTATCCGCAGCTGGTGGCGGATTACGGGGACCAGATCCGTTTTGTGTATAAGGACTTCCCGATCTCCGGCATCCACCCTGAAGCGTTTCCGGCGGCGCTGGCGGCCCAGTGCGCGCTGGCGCAAGACGCCTTCTGGGAATTTCACGATCTATTATTTAGTGGGCGGCTTGGTTTGGGGCGGGAGAGTTACTTGGATTACGCAGGGGAGTTGGGGCTGGATGTCGACGAATTCACAACCTGCCTTGACGAAGAGCGTTATGCTGATGCGGTGCAGGCCGACTACAACTTCGCCGTCGAGCTGGGAATCAGCTCCACGCCCACCTTTATTATTAATGGGATCGCACTGGTGGGTGCCCAACCATATTCGGTTTTTGCACAAATTATTGACTATGAGTTGGAGAATCCGCGGAACTAATCCTTTATCGGTTCCTTGAAGTTGTAAATCCCGTTTTTCACGCTCCAGCGTCGGCCGCAACTCGGGCAGTCGATTTGTCCCATTTTCTCTTTCGGTAAAGTGGTTTGGCAGGCCGGACACTTGAAAAACTCCCCCTCTTTGGCTCGGGGGGTCTGGCCCATGGCGCGAGAGCGCACGAACACGCTGGGCGTGTATTGCCATAAGGCTCCGCTATGCTGAAATAACGAATCTAATCCCACTAGCAATTCTAGGGGCAGCCGGCGTTTGGCCCAGTCCGCGCGGAAGTGTGATACGGTCAGTTGGCGCTCGACTGCGAATTTGTTTTCATGCAGCCAACCGCGCATGGACTTGGGATGGAAATCAAAATTGAGCGGAATAAACTCGACGGCTTTTTGGTCGAAAGGGTTCCAGTCCTGCTTTCCCAGCCAGTAACGAACAATGGCTTTCAGGTTGCGTTTGTTGGCATATTCCAACACGAAGGTGCCGTTCGCCCGCAGCACCTGGCGGATCTGCCCCAGGGCTTTGGCCGGCTCGGCCATATGATGGATCACGCGGATCATAGTGGCAGTGTCG
>Ga0209751_10005407_pt1 | contig 12042 bp, 11 predicted proteins | sample RifCSP13_1_FD_184019 | JGI IMG/M metagenome (GOLD analysis project Ga0209751, IMG submission 184019) | Soil microbial communities from Rifle, Colorado - Rifle CSP2_sed 13_1 (SPAdes) (version 2) | ecosystem: Environmental > Terrestrial > Deep subsurface > Rock core/Sediment | place: Rifle... | reverse complement strand
TCTGCGGGCGCTCGTGCAAACCGGGGACACCAGGCGCGACGTCCCAATTCAACCTGGCGACGTTCTCGTCGTTCCTCAGACCACGCTCGCCGGCATGTCGGGCATTCTCAGTATTCTGTCCGGGGTCTTCTGGTTCTTCAGATGAACGGCGCGACAACCATCCAGCCGCTAACGCTGGAAGAGCCGGAATTCAACCTGCGCGATTTCTTCAACGTCGTCGCCCGGCGTTGGAGGATCATCGTCGCACCTTTCGCCGTCATCGTCGGCGGCGCCGTGGGTCTGTCCCTGGCCACACCACCTGTCTACAAGGCGTCCACCACCGTGACGACCGACAAGTCCCCTCCCGTCATCTTGCTGGACCGGTCTGGAGAGGTCAGCATGTTCTCCGACCAGCCGGCGACACAGGCGCCGGACGTTCACACATTAGCCGAACTGATCAAGAGCGACGTGGTCCGCGGGGGTGCGGTGGCACGCCTGACACCCGGGCTGGGGGAGCAGGGGGCGAAGGCGGCATTCACGAGCTTGAACGTCCAGCCCGTTCGCGACACGGAGCTGGTGCGCGTCAGCATCGAGCACACGGATCCGAACGTTGCCGCCGACGCGGCCAACGCCGTCGTGAACAGCCTGATCGACATGAACCTCAAGGCCCGCCGCCGCCGGGCGACGGAGATCCAGCAGTTCATTAGTCAACAGCTTGGCCTTGCCGGCGAGAAACTGCGAAACAGCGAGGCTGAGCTCGTGGACTACAAGAATCGCCACGGAGATGTCTCCCTCGCCCAGGAGACCAGCCTGACCCTGCAAAGAATGGCCGAACTGGAGGCCAAGCGGGTGGACGTGCGCCTGCCTCGGCTCGAATCGGCGTCGCTCGTCGCCACCCTGAACAGCCATCTTGCCAGCCTGGAGATCGAGCTGTCTGGACTGCAGCAGCAGTTCACAGAGAAGCATCCGGCCGTGATCAGCACCAGGGCCAAGATCGAGGAAACAAAGCGACGGCTCCTGGTTGAGACGACTCGCGATCGACAGACCGAGCAATCCCGCGAGCGCGCGATCGCCACGGCCATCGGTCAGTATGAGGACAGAGTGCGTGGGGTGCCGACGCGCGAAGCGGAGCTGACGCGCCTCACGCGCAACACCAAGGAGGCCGAGCAGATCTACCTGCTCCTGTCGTCCAAGTTCCAGCAGGCGATCATCGCGGAGGCGTCGATTGGCAGCGCGATCCAAGTCGTGGACACGGCCAAAGCGCCAAATTCACCGGCGAAGCAACGAGCTCGCAGGACAATGCTCTTCGGCGTGATCCTCGGCCTCATGTTCGGGATGGTGGCGGCCCTCTTCATCGAGCAGCTCGACGATGCTGTGAGGTCGGCCAAGGATGTGGAGGAGGCGCTCGGTGCGCCGGTACTCGGAGCCATCCCGCTGGTAGACGTGCGACGTGATCGGAAGTGGGGGCGCCGCCGCGGCGGTGCGCCGCCGCTGCCACTGGCGCAGATGGATCGCTCGTCCGCGCTTAGCGAAGCATGCCGTACGCTGCGCACACACGTTCTCTCCACGCTTCCCGACAGCAGACGCAATTGTCTGCTCGTGACCAGCGCGCTGCCGGACGAGGGGAAGAGCACGGTCGCTGTCAACCTGGCGCTGGCCCTGGCGCATTCCGATCGTCACGTGTGGCTTGTGGATTGTGACATGAGACGATCCAGACTGAGCCGCCTCTTCCCGGAAGCGGAATCGCCGGGACTGGCGGCGTTCCTCACCGGCCACACAGCGGCCGCCGGCGTCGTCCGGCCGACGAGCCATCCGGGGCTGTCGTTCGTGGCGAGCGGGCCGACCGCGTCAAACGCCGCTGAGCTCCTGGATAGCCCCCGCCTGGCGCGTTTCATCGAGGAGGCACGTGCCGGGGCTGATGTGGTGCTGCTCGATAGTCCCGCGGTGATGCCTGCAACTGACGCTGAGGAGATCGGTCGCAGGGTTGATGGCGTCCTGCTCGTGGTTCGGGCAGGCAAAACTGACCGGAGCGCTCTGGTCGAAGTACGGCACCGCCTCGAGCGGGTCGGAGCACGGATTGTAGGGGCCGTCCTCAATGGCGCTTCTGAGGGACCATGGCGGTACTAGAAGCCACCCGGGAACAGCGAAGTTATCCGGAGCCCGCGCCGACGGTCGTAATCCGGCCGACCAGAGGATGGGCGTTTCTCGACGTCCGAGAACTATGGGCCCACAACGAGCTCATCTACTTCCTCGCCGCTCGCAACATCAAGGTCCGATACAAACAGGCGGCGATCGGCATCGTGTGGGCCGTCCTCCAACCGCTCGCGATGATGGCCGTGTTCACGCTGTTCTTCGGGCGGTTGGCCAACTTGCCCTCGGCGGGCGTTCCATACCCGCTGTTTGCCTTCGCGGGGTTGCTGCCCTGGCAGCTCTTCTCCCGAGCCATCACCGAGTCGACGAATAGTCTGATCATGCACCAGCGGCTGATCACGCGAGTCTATTTTCCGCGGATTATCATCCCGATGTCAGTGACGCTCGCCGCATTGGTCGACTTTGCGATCTCTGCCGTCCTGTTGCTGGGCCTCATGCTCGCGTTTGGATTCAGACCAGGGGCTGCGGTGGTCTGGTTGCCGCTCTTCGTCCTGCTGCTGCTCTTGACGGCCTTCGGTGTGGGATTCTGGTTGTCGGCGCTCAACGTGGAGTTCCGAGACGTTGCCCAGGCCATGCCGTTTCTCAGCCAGCTGTGGTTGTTCGTGACACCGGTCGTCTACCCCAGCAGCCTTGTTCCGGCGCAGTGGCGAGTGCTGTATGGGTTGAACCCGATGGCCGGCGTGGTCGAAGGCTTTCGCTGGGCGCTGCTTGGCGCCGGGCCGGCACCCGGCCCGATGCTGGCAGTCTCAAGCGCAGTGGCCGTCGGGCTGTTCGTTAGCGGAATCGCCTGGTTCCGCCGCAGAGAACGCACCTTCGTGGATGTGGTCGGGTAGCTATGGCCGGCGTGGCCGTCAGGGCAGAGGGGCTGAGCAAGCGCTATCGGATCGGGCAGAGAGTGCCGTATAAGACGATTCGGGATACCCTGGCCGGCGCGATCTCGGCTCCATTCCGCTGGAGCCCCACAGTGCTGAAACGCTCGGCCGTTCGGAACGGAGACCAGAATGCCATCTGGGCGCTCAAGGACATCTCGTTCGAGGTAGGCGTCGGGGAGGTCGTGGGTCTCATCGGCCGTAACGGGGCCGGCAAGAGCACACTGCTGAAGATTCTTTCACGCATTACCGAGCCGACTGAGGGCGTTGCCCAACTCTATGGGCGCGTCGGCTCGCTGCTGGAAGTGGGGACTGGCTTTCATCCAGAACTGACCGGGCGCGAGAACGTTTATCTCAATGGCGCGATCCTGGGGATGAAGCGGTCCGAGATCGATCGCAAGTTCGATGATATTGTGGCCTTCGCCGAGACGGAGAAGTTTCTCGATACACCGGTAAAGCACTACTCGAGCGGCATGTTCATGCGCCTGGGCTTCGCGGTCGCGGCCCACCTCGATCCGGAAATCTTGCTCGTCGATGAGGTCTTGGCCGTCGGCGACGTGGCTTTTCAGCGCAAGTGTCTCGACAAGATCAGGGACGTCGCTCGGAGCGGGCGCACCGTCCTGTTCGTCAGCCACCAGATGAATTCCATCCGCAAACTCTGCGATCGTGGGATATGGTTGGAATCCGGCTACGTCAGACACTCGGGCCCGATAGGAGACGTCATCAACGCCTATGAGGCAAGCCTGGCCTCACCGGTGCGGGAGAGGGGCAAGGGCGGCGCTACAAATGGGGCCGCGCAATTCGTTGGTTGGGAGATTGTTGAGCCGCATACAGACCAACTCAATGTGTTAGACACACAGGGCCCCATGACGGTCAAGGTTATTCTCGAAGTTCATAGACACATCCGGCACGGCGTTCACGGCATTGCACTTTGGAACACTGACGACCAGCTGATTTGGGCGTGGGCGACCGATGGCCTCGATCTGCCACCCGGAACCCATGCTTTCCTGTGCAATCTTCCGGGCCTGCCAGTTAAGCCAGGCGCGTATTCCTGGCAGGTAAGCTTGAAGAGTGATGGACAGCTCGTCGACGACTGGCATTGTGTTCCCCAAATGATTATTGCCACTGCTCCCCTGGCTGACCCCCGAGATAACTGGTCGGGGCTTCTCAACATCCCGTGTAGATTCGACGTACTCGAGGAGAGACGTTCATGAGCAGCCCGTGGGTGTTCGACGCTCCCCACTACGATCGTCTCAATGAATCCCGCAAGGTGTGGCTGGGCCGTTTGCTGCAAAGCATTTCCGGGCGGCAGGACCTGCGAACGGTGCTCGACGCCGGCTGTGGAATGGGGTTCTTCTCCGCCTATCTGTCTCACGCGGGCCTGCAGGCGACCGGTCTCGACGCCCGAGCCGACACGATAACGGAGGCGCGGCATAGACATCCCGGCGTGACATTTCACGTCGGAGACATTGAGGACGTGCGCGTTCGGGAGATCGGTCGGTTTGACTGTGTGCTGTGCTTTGGGCTGCTCTATCATCTTGAGAACCCGTTTCTTGCCATCAGGAACCTTCATGCCCTCGCCGAGAAAATTCTGGTCATTGAATCCATGATCACTCCCGGCCGGTCCCCAGTTGCGACACTCATGAGCGAAACGGCGGGCGAAGATCAAGGGCTACAGCACATTGCGTTCGTGCCGTCAGAGGCGTCTCTCCTCAAGATGCTTTACCATGCTGGCTTTGCGAAGGTGTACACGACGACGCGCCTACCCGATCACGATGACTTTCGAGAGAATTTGCTCCATCGCCGGCGACGCACCATGTTGGTGGCATCTCGAGGTACGGTCTCCTCACCATTGCTACAGCCGGTTCCCGAACCGCAGCCACAGCGTCCGGACATTTGGCGCAGAGGCATTGCAACCTTGCTTCGAGTAACTGGCTGACTCCCGAAGACTCATGTGCCTGCAGGCGATCACCATACGGCTTCCTGTCCCGGGATGGGTCCTCCGCCGGCTGCGCGACGGGAGGCTCAGATTCCACGCGACGTCCCGGGTTGTTCCGACACTGCCGAATCTGGTCGGAGATCGTGACGTCGAATGGTCCTGGGTCGCATCTCATATGCCGGCCGGCCCCGGAGAGGCTTTGGATTTCGGACCGGGGGGCAGTAGTCTGGGGCTCCTTGCGGCACAAAGAGGCTTCAGAGTAACGGCTACTGATCTTCGGCCCGTGAACTGGCCGTACTTGCATCCTGATCTACGCTTTGTCCAAGGAGATCTATTGAACCTCTCCCTCCCCAAGTATCTGTTCGACTTGGTAATCAACTGCTCGACGGTGGAGCACGTAGGGCTTGTTGGACGGTATGGCGTGAGTGAGCCTCGGCCGGAGGGAGATCTGGACGCCATGACTCACCTGCGCTCGCTCATGAAACCAGGCGCGGTCATGATCCTGACGATACCAGTGGGACGCGACGCGGTAGTTGGAGCCTTGCATCGCGTGTATGGGTTGCAACGACTGGGAAGATTGCTGCAGGGCTACACTATCGAAAAGCAACAGTACTGGGCGAAGAGTGCTGAGAATGTGTGGACGTTGGTCGATCGCCAGGATGCCTTGAACGTGGACCCTGGAGAGCAGCGGTACGCCCTTGGTTGTTTCGTCGTGCGGAATTAGTGGATAGTGGAATGCTGAGCATATTCTCGGTGCCAAAACCTTTCGTCGGCAATGTCGGGATCATCCAACACAACGCGATCCGCAGTTGGGCCCGTCTCCACCGGAACGTAGAGGTCGTGTTGTGTGGAGACGAGCCTGGCACCGAAGAGATGGCGGCTGAAGTGGATGCGAAGTACGTTCCGCAAGTCGTCCGGAACGAGTATGGCACACCCTTGTTGAACTCCGTGTTTGAACAGGCTGAACGGGCATCTAAGACACGGGTAATGTGCTACGCCAACGCAGACATCATACTGATGAATGACTTTCTTGCCGCGATTCAGCGGATTGCCTTTGCCAAGTTTCTGATGGTCGGCCAACGTTGGGATATCGACATCACGGAAGCGTGGAACTTTGAACACCCCGATAGTGAACGACAACTACGCAGTCTCGTCGCGATCCGTGGTCGTTTGCATCCCCCCCTGGGCAGTGACTACTTCGTGTTCCCGAAGAACAGCGGCCTCTCGACACTCCCGCCCTTCGTCGTGGGCCGTCCCAAATGGGATAACTGGTTCATCTATCATGCCCGTCGCCAGGGTGTTCCTGTCATTGACGCCACCAGGGTCACCACGGTAGTCCACCAGAACCATGGGTATGACCATGTGCCCAGCCGGCGTGAGGATCGGTGGGAAGGTCCAGAGGCCGATTGGAATCGCGGTCTCGTTGGCGGCTGGGATCACGTCTACAACCTCAACGACGCCACGCATGTACTGACGCCGAGCTGGCTGATGCCGACAAGCTTGCTGAAGGTGAAGAGGGCAATCCGCACGGGCGTCAATCGGTGTCGACGCTCGGCATCGTTGCCACTTCGCGCATACCGTCGTGTCCGGCAGAGACTGATCTGATGGGAGGTTAGACAGAGAACCGGCGGTATGGCGACTGTCTCTGTGGTGATTCCAACGTACAACCGGGGCGCGGTCATTTGGCGTGCAGTCCAGAGCGTGGTGGCGCAAACGTGGCGCGATCTCGAGGTGATCGTCGTCGATGACGCGTCCACCGACGAGACGGTGGGCCTACTGACCGAGCAGACCGGGAGAGACTCGCGTGTTCGCGTGGTACGGCATGGGCAGAACAGAGGGGCGCAGGCGGCGCGCAACACGGGCATCAAGATCGCTCATAGTCAATGGATAGCGTTTCTGGATTCTGACGACGTGTGGCTCCCAGACAGCCTCGAGGTGAGACTGGATGAGGCCACGCGCACCGGGGCGCGGGTCGTGCATTCGGAGTGCGATGTGCTTGAGGCGGGTGCGAAGGACGTTCGGCCGTTTGGCCTCCCGCCTATGGAAGGTCGGATCTACGCCGAACTGCTTCGACGTCCCGGTCCCATGTTTCAGGGCTTGCTCGTTCGAAAAGAGGCGCTCATCCGCATTGGCTACCTCGATGAGAGTCTGATTGCGTATCAAGAATGGGACACGGCGATCAGACTTGCACGCCACGATGCATTTGCGTACGTGCCGACACCGACGTTTGCCTACGATTGTCGCTCGGATGACGCGATCTCGCGGCACCGGCTTCGCGCGGCCGTCGCGTATGAGCGGATCGTCACAAAGCATCGATGGCCAATTCTTCGCCGCCTGGGGCCGAAGGCACTGGCAACGCACTTTCGAACGGCCGCCGGGCTGTATAGGGCCGCGAACCACGCCGGTGAGGCCCGTCGATGCCTGCGGACGTCATTTCTCTTGTGGCGCTTTGCATAGTCCATTCGCGACGCGGTAGACGATGAGAATCGGCGTTGTTCCTGTCTCAAAGAGTGGTGGCGTGTATCAATACAGCGCCACCATGCTTTGGGCTCTCGAGGGCCGGGTAGCGGATGGGGCCGACGACGAGTTTCTTGCGTTTGTCGACGAAACGCGGCATCCGTATGCGGTGGGGTTGCGGCAGCGTGGGTGGACTACGAGGGCCATCGATCCACCGTCGCACAGGCGGCAGGTGTGGGAGCGCCGGGCCTTGCGGGCATTACGCCATGCCGCGGGCGAGGGCCCGGTGCGCGGAGGCTGGAGATGGCTCAAGCGTACGCTTGGGCGCGCTCCTGGCCAGGATAAGGCGAGTTTGCCTGACCCCGACAGGGTGCGGCACCGTCCGGACATGAGCCGCTGGTTCCAGCAGTGCGGAGTTGACCTCATGCTCTACCCGTGGCCGACGTCGCTGGCCTTTGAAGTCGACATTCCATACGTGATGGCGATTCATGATCTGCAGCATCGGCTTCAGCCAGAGTTCCCCGAGGTGTCGGCAAACGGGGAATGGGAGTGGCGTGAGTACTGCTTCCGTAACGGGGCACGGTATGCCACATCACTCCTGGCTGATTCTGAAGTGGGCAAGGAAGATATCCTCAACTTCTACGGCGCGTACGGCGTTACATCGGACCGCGTAAAAGTCCTGCCTTTTCTTCCAGCCTCGTACCTTGCTGGCGAGGTATCCGAAGAGGAGCGGGTGCGGCTGCGAACGACCTACCGATTGCCGGAGCGGTATGTCTTCTACCCTGCGCAGTTCTGGCCACACAAGAACCACGCCGGCATCGTTCGAGCGCTGGCGCGGTTACAACATGAGCATCGGCTGAGGGTTCCGGTCGTCTTTTGCGGTGCATACAGTGGCGAGATCCGATCTCGCACCTTCCGAGAAGTCATGACGGTTGCTCGGCAATTGGGAGTCGACAATCAGGTCCAGTACCTTGGTTTCGTCCCGGACCAGGATATGTCTGGCCTCTATGCCGGGGCCGATGCTCTGGTCATGCCGACTTTCTTCGGTCCGACCAATATCCCCGTGCTCGAAGCCTGGGCGTTCGCCTGCCCCGTCCTCACGTCAGACATTCGGGGCATCCGGGAGCAAGCCGGGGACGCGGCGGTATTGGTCGATCCACGATCAGTGGAAGCGATCGCCGATGGGATCTATCGACTCTGGACCGATGCGACGCTCCGGGGCAGTCTGGCCGAGCGAGGCCGACGGCGTCTCGCCGGCTATGGTCCCGATGACTATACCCGTCGACTGAAGGAAATACTGGACGACGCAAGAGAGCGGGTGCGCTCCGACGCCAGAGCAGCCCTTCTGAGCTCCTGATTCGACTGACGCCGGACACGATGTGGAGGACGAGCGAATGAAGACGATGGATGGGTCGCCCGATCACGTGTGGGATGGAGAGCGCCTGATCGCGCTCATCATTCGGGCCTCCTACCAGGCAGAGGGGATCACGTTCTTCACGGACGGGAGCCTCTCCCAGCAACTAGGATACATGCGACGGCCGGAGGGATACGTGATCGGCGCGCATGTGCACAACAAGCTTCATCGGAACGTCGAGTACACGCAGGAGGTCCTGATCATCCGCAAGGGACGGCTCCGCGTGGACCTCTACGACGCGGAGCACCGGTTCCTGACGGATCGAATCCTGGAGCCCGGGGACATCATCCTCCTCGCATCAGGCGGGCACGGGTTCGAGATGCTGGAAGAGGTGGAAATGGTAGAAGTCAAGCAGGGGCCATATGCTCCAACGGATGACAAGACGTTTTTCACACCCGCCAGGTCGCGGGGCGAGCAACGCCTGGCATCGGTGAAACCATGACGTCGATCACGTCCGAGGAACTCACAATCCCCGTCAACGAGCCGGTTCTCGGCACGAGCGAGCTGGCCTACGTAAGGGAAGCCGTCGAAACAGGATGGATCTCATCGGACGGTCGGTTCGTCGGCGAGTTCGAGCGGGCGTTTGCGGCGTTCTGCCGGCGCAGGCACGGCGTGGCAGTGTGCAACGGCTCGGCCGCGTTGGAGGTGGCGACCGCCGCGGTCAATCTCCAACCGGGTGATGAGGTCATCCTGCCGACATTCACGATCATCGCCTGCGCGACCGCTATCATCGAGCGTGGGGCGATTCCGGTTCTCGTGGATAGCGAGCCGGATACCTGGAACATGGATACACACCAGATCGCCGACCGGATCACGCCCCGCACACGGGCAATCATGCCCGTCCACATGTATGGGCACCCGGTGGATATGGACCCGCTGCTCGAACTCGCCGAAGCACACCATCTCTTGGTCATCGAAGACGCGGCCGAAGTGCACGGTGCCGAGTACCGGGGACGCCGCTGCGGATCGCTCGGGGATATCAGCACCTTCAGCTTTTACGCCAACAAGATCGTCACCACCGGGGAAGGCGGCATGCTGGTCACGGATGACGACGCCCTCGCGGAGCGCTGCCGGCTTCACCGAAACCTCTGCTTCCAGGGCCCGCGTCGGTTCGTCCACCAGGAGTTGGGCCGGAATTTTCGGATGACGAACCTGCAGGCAGCCGTCGGCGTGGCGCAGATGGAGCGGATCGAGGAGTCGATCGCCAAGAAGCGGTGGATCGGGCAGTCGTACACCGAGCGTCTCCAGGGGATCCCCGGGCTCCTCCTACCCATCGAGCGGCCGTGGGCCAAACATGTGTACTGGGTCTACGGGCTGATCCTCGATGACACCGTGCTATTCGACGCAACAGAGTTTGCTCGTCGGCTGGCCGCGCGTGGCGTGCAGACACGCCCCTTTTTCTGGCCGATGCACGAACAGCCCGTGTTCCGGCAGATGGGACTGTTCCTCAACGAGCGGTACCCGGTCGCCGAGAGGCTTGCCCGCCGCGGGCTGTACCTGCCGTCGGGTATGGCTCTGACGGAAAGCCAACTTGGCTATGTCTGCGACGCGGTCCGCGCGGTGCTCAAGGTATGAGCGGCGTGGCCGCCTTTGAGGCATACGCCGCCTTCTATGACGCCTTGTATCGTGACAAGGACTATGCGGGCGAATGCGACGTCCTCGAACGGATCTTCGAGCGTTTCGCTGTGCCTCCGGTGCGGCAGATTCTCGACGTCGGATGTGGTACCGGTGGGCACGCGATCGTCCTGGCATCCCGGGGTTACGCCGTCACGGGCGTGGATCGCTCGGGCCAGATGCTGGCCGTCGCCCGCGCGAAGGACCACCCGCGCGCGCTGAATGTCCGATTCGAAGAGGCGGATATCCGCTCGTGGCGTGGGGGGAGGACGTGGGACGCGGTCCTGGCGATGTTCGCGGTCCTCTCCTACCAGGTCGACCATGACGACGTGGCAGCGGTGATCGAAACCGTGAGGATGCACCTTGCTCCTCAGGGGCTCTTCGTCTTCGACATCTGGTTCGGCCCCGGAGTCTTGACCGAACCGCCGAGCGAGCGCACCAAGGAGATGCGCGAGCACGGTCATGAGATCACCAGGTACGCGTCGCCGCACCTTGACCTCGTCCGGCAGACGGTTGAAGTCGATTACATCATTACCGACGTGAATGGCGAGAGGATGGTCCGGCGAGTCCGCGAGACTCACCGGATGCGATTCTTCTTTCCTCATGAACTGGACCTATTGCTCAGGGCAGGCGGGTTCCGCCTTGTCCACTTGTGTCCGTTTGGGCAACTGGATGAGCCGGTGCGAGTCGCGACCTGGAATGTCACAGTTGTGGCGCAAGCAGTGTAGCAATGCGCCGAATATCCCTGCGCGTGGTGATCAAATATCCGAGTGACGCGGTCGGAGGCGTCGTAAGTGCCACCACAGGCCTTATCCGATCATTGGGCATGCTCGACGGGCCGGAGGAATACGTGATCATTGGTTTGCGGCAGGACCTTGACAGGCTGCGGCCCTATCTTGGGCCCAACCAGCGCATCGTCTGCGACCCGCTGGCCCTGCCCCCCGGGACGGGAGTCGTGCTCGGACGCCTGCGGTCCGTGACCAGTCGGCTTCGCAGGCGGCCAGTTCGAACCGTGAAGGAGGCGGCGAAGCACCAGGTGCCCGTCTCGAACGGATTCTACGAACGGCTGGGCTGCGACGTAATCCATTTCCCGACAAATCAGGGTTTCGTGGTGTCCAAGTTACCCACGATCTACAATCCCCACGACCTACAGCACGTGCACTTGCCCGATTTCTTCACACCTCAGACCCTCATGTGGCGAGCTGCCTACTATCCGACTGCATGCCGGCTGGCGCATGCCGTGGTCGTGGAGTCCCGGTGGGTCAAGGACGATATCGTGAAGCACTTCGGGCTCGATCCCGCCAAGATCCAGGTCATCCCGCTGGCCCCGCCTACACAGATCTACCCGGAGCCGTCCGGCGATGCAGCGATTCGGGTGCTGCGCGCCTACGGGCTCGAGCAGCCGTTCGCGCTCTATCCGGCGGTCACGTGGCCGCACAAGAATCACCTCCGGCTCCTCGAGGCCATCGCGCTCCTGCGTGACCGTCACCAGATTCGGGTGCGGCTGGTCTGTACTGGTTATCAGAACAGCTTTTGGCCACAGGTCGAGCGCCGGCTGCGGGAGTTGGGACTCCAGGATCAGGTCAGGTTCCTCGGGATGATCCCCGCCGAGCACCTGC
>Ga0209751_10005406_pt1 | contig 12043 bp, 7 predicted proteins | sample RifCSP13_1_FD_184019 | JGI IMG/M metagenome (GOLD analysis project Ga0209751, IMG submission 184019) | Soil microbial communities from Rifle, Colorado - Rifle CSP2_sed 13_1 (SPAdes) (version 2) | ecosystem: Environmental > Terrestrial > Deep subsurface > Rock core/Sediment | place: Rifle... | reverse complement strand
CAATCCGCAAGCCGAAATTTTCTACGGAATCACTCGAACCGGCAGTTGCGATGCGGCCGGCGCCACGCTGCCCAAAAGACTCCGCAGCAAACTCTTCCCGGCCGATGTCGGAACGTCAATGATGTCGTTGGCCACAAGAGCAATATCTTCGGCCCTCTTCTTCTCGATCGCTGAAAGATCGACCGTCAGCTGCTTCTTCGTAGCACTGCCGGGTTCCTGTCTCACAATTCTAACTTTGTCCTTCTTACTGTCTTGCCTGACACCACCCGCCATCGCAATCGCGCGCGCAAGCGTTATCGGCTCCTTCAGCGGAATCGTCATGGGTGTATATACATTTCCAACTACATAAACCTCGTCTGCCTCCGGTAAAGTGACAATGTCACCCGGCAGCAGATAAGGATTGGCTTCCGCTACACCGGCGAGAGTTTCGCTCAATCTGTAACTGGACAAAGACGAACCTGAATTGTCACCAGTCGAATCGGAGCTGGAGCACGATAGCGGCGGGGGAGAATGAACGATGTTGATTGTCTGACCGGCCTTGGTCGAGGGACCTTTCGCATAAGTAAGCAGTTCCAGCAGCCGCACGCGCCGTTGCAGCTCAAACCGGCTCTGCTCATTAACTGCTCCGATAATTGCCACCTGGTTGGAGTGATATTCCTTAATAAAGACGTCTACCTGAGGCTTCCGATAAAACTTTATATAACGTTGAGCAATTTCTTTCGCCAGCTCTCCTTCTGTGAGGCAGGCGGCTTGAATCTCGTCCTCTATTAGAGGCATTCGAATCATGCCATTGCCTTCCACCCGCACGGCATCCCGGGAGAGGTTTGCGCGATTCAGGATTCTAATGTCCAGAACGTCGCCCGGCCCGATTCGGTAGCGATTGTCCGGCTCCGGCTCACCAGTTACTCTCGCCGGCCCGGCTACCGTTGTGGACTGAGCCGCATTGGTGGCGCTTTTCTCCGCCGCTTCCTGAGGTCTGTCGACCGGCTGCTGTCCAGGTACCTGATTGGGCAATGCTATCGCCGTGAAGACCATCGCCAGAAAGAAGAGCTTCTGGCCAACACCTCTGCCTGATTCGCCATGGAAGATAATCGAATGACCCTTTTTGAACGTGTCAGAATGCAATATCATTTCCTCACCTTCTGGTATCACCTGGAGACAATTAGCCAGCTTCGCCAAGTAAACAGAACCCAGCAGCAGGCATCTACCTACCCGCAAGTCCCACTCGACGCGAGAGCAATGCCTCCCGCATATGGTTTGGATGGGCCAGGTTCAGGACCGTATTGCTGATCAAAACCATCAGCTCCTGATGCTCGCGCCAGAACATTCCGGTCAACGGCTTATCCTGAGTTTTCACAATGATCCCCTCTCTGGCCCACTGCCAGAACTGGGTCTGAGTAGTCCAGAACTCCTTCCGGTCCCGACAGATCACCAGTGCGGTCTTTCTTTTCCGCCTTTTCTTCTTATCCTTGTTTTTGCTCATAACGTTTTGACTGACAGGGCCGTGTGTGAAAGCACACTTCCACGCTTACGTGATCGAACTTCATGCATCAGATCACGCACATTACCCAATGGGGAAGCCTCTCTCGCGAGGCAGCATCAAATTTTCAAGTCGTAGAGTCCACAGCTCGCGGTTGAATTTTTGCTAACAAATACAACCAGAGCTTGACTCTACCTACAGCAAAAGTCTCGATATCAATTCGGCCCTGCGCTTCACGCCAAACTTTAAAAAAATACGCCGCAAATGAAACTTCACCGTCTGCTCTGTTACCTGCAAACGGGAGCCGATTTCCGCATTGGTCAGGCCTTCCACGCAACAAAGCGTCACTTGAGCTTCACGACGACTCAGATTTCTGTTCTCAATGACGCGGTCGATAGCTCGAGCGTATGAGTCACCACTTCGTGAGCGCAGCCCCTTTAGCGACGTTGTCATGCCAATCTGGCTGCGGCGGGCGATGATTGCCTCTGGACAGTGAGCTCGATAGCCGGCGCCGGGTTCACGGCCGCCGTTTCGGTTAGGTTTGTCGTCTCGCTCGACGCTTAGTTTGGCGATAAGGCCTTCCAGCCCTCGGCGGACGGTGCTCAGACTGTTGATGCCGGCAATGGTTGCAATGCGCCTAACGGTGAATGCCTCTGCCTCATGACCGTTGTTTCCCCCCGGGAGCATCGCGGCATAGATTTGCTGTTCTATACGAGTGTGACTCAAGGCCACGAGGGCACGCGCCGCTCCGTCCCGAGGGTAGTCATTGTTCTCACCTAAAGGGTAGGTTTCTGACTCTAATCTGCCTTCGATTTGGCCCTTACGAGCAAGCATATTGAATCACTGGTATGTGTTCGAGCAGGAACTGAAGGTTGAGACGGATTTACCGAGTGTTTGGCAAGATGGCCAACTACATTTCCCCATTCGGGCTAGAGCTTTAGAAATCGCTTCGTTCTCCTGGCTTTTGGGGGCAAGCTAAAAAACCAAAACTCGTCGTTCATACTCGTAACTTCCGCTAGAACAGCGGAACCATCATGGTGAGTCGCGGTAGAGCCTAATTCCAGCGTTCGCTTCTGTCAAGATAAATAATTTTCGCGCTTGAAGACTTGATGCGGCTTCATTGGCCGCGCAAATAAGGACGAGAGCTCTAAGGCAAAGGAAGGATCTATAGTGCGTCAACCATTTCGCACCAAAGGTGGCCGATGGTTATATGGGCCTCTTGAACTCTGGAGGTTCGGTTGGAAGGAACTACCACTGCAAGATCGCAGACGGAACTCAGAGGCTCTCCACTAGCACCAGTAAGGGCAATGGTGGTACACCCGAGCTCGCGTGCAGTCTCCGCGCCGCGGATAACATTTGGCGACTTCCCGCTGGTACTAATAGCAATCAATACATCGCCCGCAGTTGCCAGCGCCCTGATCTGCCGCGCAAACAGCTCCTGGTAGCCATAATCGTTACTTAGGGCCGTTAACGCCGAGGTGTCGGTAGTCAGTGCAATTGCTGGCCAGGCCCGCCGCTGCTTCTCGTAGCGGCCAACGAGTTCGGCTGCAATATGTTGGGCATCTGCCGCGCTACCTCCATTGCCACAGAGCAAGATCTTTCCTCCTGCCCTCAAGGCCTGACAGATAGCCTGACCGCTCGCTTCAACTGAACCCATTTCCGAAGCCAGTATTGCCTGAATTGTCTGCAGGTGCTCCTCCAGAGACCGGAGCAGGAATCTCTTGACGGGGGTTTCAGACTTTGGCGGTTTGGCTTTCAATTTGACGTTTGCTTACGCGGTCACGTGCACGTGGTAAAGGCCTTCAGTTTCGATTCGTAAAGTTGGCGGTGAAAAATTATCATACCTATTACTCAATAGTGAATCTCGCAACGTGTGGCGCTATCCGGCTGCCCCTTGCCCAAAGCGGCACTCGCGATGTACGCTTCGCTGCACCTGATTCATTTTCTCAGCGACGTAACGCAAGCTGTTAGCTTGCGTGCGCAAACTAACAGTTTGCCTTACTAAGCGGTCGAATCGTGAACCTCAACAATTCTGAAGTAAATTCGATGCTTTTATGACCAGTGCCAACCCAACGCCGATGCTGCGCCAATATCAGGAACTGAAGCAGCAGCATCCGGGGACGCTGCTGTTTTTCCGTCTCGGCGATTTTTACGAACTATTTTTCGATGACGCCGTGACGGGCGCTCGGGAGCTACAGATCACGCTGACTGCGCGGCACAAAGAACGAGGCGACCCGATCCCAATGTGTGGTGTGCCACACCACTCCGCAGCCAATTACATTGCCCGGCTGGTGCGACGCGGCTACCGGGTAGCAATCTGCGAACAGACGGAAGATCCGGCTAAGACCAAGAAACTTGTAAGGCGTGAGGTAGTGCGGATAGTCACGCCAGGCACGCCGGTCGATCCGCAGCTGCTGGAGCCGCGAGAGTCCATATACCTGGCCGCCATTTGCAGTGTTGGCGAAGTCGTTGGCGCTGCCTTTCTGGATATTTCCACCGGCGAGTTTCGCGCGACGCAGGCTGCCGGTCCCACAGCCTGGGAACGTATTCGGGCGGATCTTGAATCGTATTCACCGCGTGAACTGCTCTTTCCAACCTCATTAACGACGCTGGTCACGAATGGCCTTTCTGACAGATTACAAACCGCGCCCTTGCCACTCGAGACAGATGCCAAGACTGAAGGTGGGACCCAAACTATAAGCCAGTCTCAAACGACCGTTCCTTCGTTCAACCTTCAGGGAAACAACATCACCTTAACGGCTCTGGATGACTGGCTCTGGCAGCCGGATGACTGTAAAGCCTTGCTGCATGATCACTTCGGCGTGCGGTCAATGGCAGGCTATGGGCTGGAAAGTAAAACTGAAGCCATCCGCGCTTCAGGAGCCTGTTTGCGATATGCGCGGCAAACACAAAATGCTGTCGCCGCCCACGTCACTGATCTGGTCTACTTTGAACCACAAGATCATCTGGTACTCGATAACACGACAGTGCGCAATCTGGAATTGATCGAGCCGCTCACGGGTTCCGGGGGTCGTTCCGTTCTGGACGTGATCGATGAAACCGTAACCGGAATGGGCGCGCGGCTGTTGCGTTCCTGGTTATTACGTCCGTGCGTAAAACGAGGTGAGGTCGAGGCTCGACTGGCGGCGGTCGCGGACTTTCAGTCATCGCATATTGCCCGCGACAGCCTGCGCGCGCTGCTCAAGCAGGTGTCTGATCTTGAGCGCCTTGCCGGCAGAATAAACCTGGGCTCTGGCACGCCGAGGGACTTAAATGCAATCCTCAGGTCGCTTAACCAGGTCTCTCCGGCTCGTGAGCTTGTCAACAATTGTGGTTCGTCTTTGCTGCAGATTCTGGCCGAGACGCTGGAAGACCTGCCTGAAATTCGTACTCTCATAAGCCAAGCCATTAAAGATGATCCGCCCGCGAAGATTAGCGACGGCGACACGATTCGGGAAGGCTATTCCGCAGAACTCGACGAGCTTCGTTCGTTAAGCCGTAATGCCAAGCAAACAATCGCCAAGCTGGAAGCTACGGAACGCTCACGCAGCGGAATCGGCAATCTTCGCATTCGCTACAACGGGGTTTTCGGCTATTACATTGAAGTCTCAAAAGGTAATGCCGCCCGTGTTCCGACAGATTACGAGCGCCGGCAGACGTTGGCCAACTCCGAAAGATTCACCACTCCCGAGTTGAAAGAGTGGGAGAAGAAGGTGCTTGGAGCGGAAGACCGCATCATTCAACTCGAGACAGAACTTTTTGGGGCAATTTGCCGGCAGGTGGCAGCAGGGACGAAGCTTATGCAGGCCACTGCCCGCGCGCTGGCGACGCTGGATGCCCTGGCCTCTCTGGCTGAAACCGCGGTGCGACGGCGTTACGTTCGTCCATTGATGCATGACGGCGATGAAATTGAGATCGTCAACGGCCGGCACCCTGTTATTGAAGCGTTCAGTGATGAGCCGTTTGTCCCCAACAGTATTTACCTGAATAACTCAACAGATCGGCTGTTAATTATCACTGGGCCAAACATGGGTGGAAAGAGCACCGTCCTGCGACAGACTGCGATCATCTGTCTGTTAGCGCAAATGGGCAGTTTCGTGCCGGCGGACAAGGCGCGTCTGCCGTTATTGGATCGTGTATGGACCCGCGTTGGCGCTTCCGACGATCTCACGCGTGGCCGCTCGACTTTCATGGTGGAGATGACCGAGACGGCGGCCATATTGCACAGCGCAACGCCCCGTTCACTGGTATTGCTCGATGAAATCGGTCGCGGCACTGCTACCTTTGACGGATTATCGATCGCCTGGGCCGTGGCCGAGTATCTTCATGATTCCGCGGAGCATGCGGCGAAAACACTCTTTGCGACTCACTACCACGAGTTAACGGAATTGGCTGAGCGCTTACCCGGAGCGCAGAACTATCAAATCATCGCCACAGAACGGGAAGGCGAAGTAGTCTTTCTGCACCGTCTGGAAAGAGGCCGAGCCTCCAAGTCGTATGGAATCGAAGTTGCTCGACTTGCCGGCCTGCCGCCTGTGGTGTTGCAGAACGCCCGGGAAGTTCTCGCGCGCTTGGAGCGGTACGAGCTGGACGTCTTTGCCGAAGAGGAAGAGATCGAAGCGCGAACCCTGGCAAATAAAGTAGAGGAGCGTGCAGTTGCCAGGGCCGCGGCAGCTGGCGAGCAGGGTCTCGCCCAGGCCGTGACGGCAAGTGAAGCGCAAGAGACGGAAAGTTCTTCCAGTGCTGCAGGGTCTTCTAACGAAGCCTTGGAGAAAGCTGCTCGCCGTGCCGGCCGCCGAAAGCTCGCCGCGCAAGCATCGTTATTTGATCTCGCTAATCAGAAGGTTATGGCAGATCTTCGCGACGCGAATGTGGAGAACCTTACTGGTGAAGAAGCTAAGGAGTTATTAATGCAGTTGCGAAAGCAATTAATGTGACCTCTTGCGTTCGTATTGGGAGTGCACGAGGCGCCTTCTTAAAATTACTGCGGGCACTCGTCGTTATTGCGCGTCACAATCCCCCCGAAGCGGAGCTGGTATTCAGCCGATGTTATAAATGAGCAGACCATTGCGTGTTGAATATTAGTATCGCGCGGCGGAAAGCGATTTACCTGGAACGTGAGCCAGAAGTTTAGGCCATTTGCATCGCCGTCGCGCCGGAGATAACCGAAGTATTCGATGGTAACAAATATCAAGTTGTATTCTGCGTCAATGAAAGCGCGGTTGTTGATCGGATTGGTCTGCACGTTGTCGTCAGCCAAACGGTACATCACTGCCCCGCGACCGCCTGAATTGAACAGATTGATGAGCGCGGTGCGCTGTGAAGTCAGATCCGCACCGCTGTTGTTCATAATAGTTGCCAGCACGGCATCCACAAATTCTGGCCCACTGAGACCAGCGGCATATTTATTTAGAAAGTCGGGCCGCTGCACAAAGTCGTTCGCCAGGGCCAACTGCGATTGAGCCAGACTTGGGCCACCTACCACCTGAGCGCGGTCTAGTCTGAAGACTGCATAGCTGGGGAACTTCAAATGAAAGTCTGCTCCTGGGTAAAAGGGAGCAGCCGGATTGCCTAGGTCCGGATTAGCTAATGGCTGAGTATTCCCGTAAGCAGCGCGGTACAGACGCAGGACGTAGGAGCCTGTCTGTTGAAACTCGGGCTCGAAGAAAAATGCATCCGCCACAGTAATGCGCCGATTGCGCAAGCAGACCACATCCGAGCCACAGGGTGTGATCCCTCCTCCAAAATCGTTGAGCCAAAAGTTCAAGCCACCCGCATCTGGCTCACGGCTAAGAAAATCATAATACTGCTGAGTTACGAAGAGCGTCGCTTCCTCAATCGGGTTCCAGAGCAGTTGCCCACGAATCTCGCCGTCTGGAAAGCCTGCGCTGTGCACATTCATGTAGTGCAGTCCGGCCTTCAAATCAGCCACTTGCTGTGCCGTCGGACTGATCTGGAAATTGTTAATGGGGTTACCCAGGGGCAATGGGAACAGAATATCGGCGTTTGTTCCGGCCGCTGCCGGACCGTGAACATGTGCGCCGGTCTCATTTCCAGTAAGTCCAGAGAAGAACAAGGAAACACTGGCCGTGGTCTCGTCTGTGCTCAGTTGCACCACGCCGCCATTTCCTTTCACGACGTTTCCCGTGAAAGGCACCTCCTGTGTCCCGGTAAGAATTGCCACAAACTGCTTCCGCGCCACTGACGGCGCACCGGTGTTGTCGTTATCGACAATGGTGATGGTGGCGGTGCTGGGACTGCCTAACACTCCACCTAAGGTATTACTGAGTGTGACTGGCAAGGTCTCGTTGCCTTCGACGTGGGCATCATCTGTAGTCAGGATGAAGACGGTCTCGCTGGTTTGTCCCGGACCAAAAGTAAGTCTGCCCGAATTAACAGTGAAGTCACAGTTTTGCAAAGCGGTTCCATTAAACAGGTCACATGGTGCATAAGTATTGTTCCCGGTGGCGTAGTCAACGGAAGTCGTGCCAGAGGTGTCGCCACTGCGCATGACGGTGACGCTAGCAGTGTTGCCTTCGGTAACGTTGAAGTTAGCCGCGCTGAACTGTACTGTCGACGTAGTTGTCGCAAAACTCAATATCGAACCCTTTGCAGTTCCAGCGCTACTGCTCGCGACCGTGCGAAAATAATAGGTCGTGCTGGCTGTCAGTCCGTTCAGGTTGGCGGTGACCGGCTGACTACTGGTTCCCGCTCCGACGGATTGTTGCGTCGTTGTAGTATTGATTGTCAGCGTCGGGTCCGTGCCCCATTCAAACGAGCCATTAGTTGCTAAGCCATTCGGATTTACACTGCCATTTAGTGTCGCAGTGGTCGAGGTGACTGCCGTAGCGGTCGATGTAGTGACAATTGGTAACGAAGACGCTGTGAAATCAACGCCAAGATAATTAAACCCTACGCAATTGGCATTGGGATCAACCGAACATCCATCTATCGAAGGAAAGCTCCTATTTGACGGGTTGAACGTATTAAAGGTTATGCCTGACGAACTAAACTGCTGCGGAGTAAATGTGTAATCGCCCGTAATCTGGAGCTGCGGGGATTCATAGTTGCCATTGGCGCCAGTGATTATTTGGAAGGGCTGCAAATTCGTGCCACTCAGAGTGATCGTTACTCCGGCGAAGCCGGTGCCGCTACCGTTTTTGACAGTACCACTAACCGAGAACGTTGGCGTCGCAGCCACGAAAGTGGTGGCGACTACGTTGTTTTGAGCGTCAACTTCCTGGTCAAATGGATCAAACTGAACCTGGGTGCCGCCGGCAGTGGTGTATGAGGCTGAGAGTGTATAGGTGCCGGCGGGAACCACAATCGAATAGTCACCATTATTGTTCGTGTTGGTCGTTCCTTCTGATGCTCCGGTAAAGGACACGGTCGCGTTAGCCAAGCCTCGACCATTTACATTCGTCACGCGACCACTAATTGTTGAGTCCACAGAGATCACTGTTGAGGAGCGCTCCAACGCCGCCACCGTGTCACTCGCATTAGCCAACGCTAGCGCGGGTTCACGCCGCCCAAAGACTCGTTGTTGAAATTCCGCTAGTGAGTATCGATGGGCCCCTACCGAATAAGTTGCTGCGGAGCGGAAAGTCGGCCGTTGCGGAGCGCGCGAGCTAACACTGCCCCCATGAAACAAGATAATCGGAAGCAGTGGAAGCAACATGACAACGCGCTTCAGCAAATGTAACCATTTCCGATCTGAGCGTCCTGAAAAGCGAGGTGTATTCGGCCGGCGGGTCAAGCGACCAATCTGAGACATTGGGGGCATCGGGGACCTCCGTAACACGAGGCAACGCCCTTTTAGAACAAATACTTCAACGAGAACTGAACGCGTCGCCCAGGTGTAGTAGTACTGGTAGCTTGACCGAAGCCCGGAGCTTCGAGGAAGCGGATGGGAATTCCAAAGTTGATTCGGTTCGGGACATTAAATAAGTCTGTTCTTAAAGTCAATCGCTGGCTGGATGAGAAGGAGAAATTTTTAGCAATTGACAAGTTAAAATCGAAGATGCTTCCTACCCTGAACGTATTGCGTCCAATTATGCCGTCCTGGCCGAAAGGCGCCAGCAGGCTCAATGTGTTTGTGGTCGTGAGGAGCAAAGGCTGTCGCCGGTCACCCGTTACTACCAGACCCGAAGTTGTGTTTAGCCGGTCTGTCAAATTCCCATCCTGATTAACATCAATCGTGCTGTTGACTGTGAACGGTTGGCCCGTTTGAAACTGCCCAGTGCTGGTGATCTGCATCCCGCTGAAGAAAACCCGAACGGCGCGACTGCGATTGTGCAATTCGGGCAAACTGTAAATGAAGCTATAGGAAGATCGATGCCGAACATCAAAATTGGCGGGGCCGCGGTCACCTGCACGTGTGACACTATTTTGTGGCAAGGCGAAAGCACCCGCGAGATCAAATACATCGGAGACATCGTCTGTCGTCTTCGACAGGACATAGTTTGCCTGGTACTGAAATGAGCGGCGAAAACGTCCACGGATCTGCAATTGGAGACTGTCATAACGTGAGCTAGCCGTTGTCTCAAATATGCTGATGGCGCCCAGGCCCAGAACAGGTCGGGCAGGTGACGAGACGCGGCCCAGGAATTCCGGTACCGGGAATTGTTCAGGAAATACGCGAAGTACCGTTGGCACAAGGTTCAGCGCCGCTCCAAGGTTGGGAGTAACAAAGCGCAGTAGATGACTTCCACGAGTGCCGGTATAGGAACTCGAAATTACCAGATTAGAACTCAACTGCTGCTCCCACGTGAGCGCGTAATGTTGTGCCGATGGCATCTGGAGGCGCTGTGCGGGAAGCGTTGGGCTAACGGCGCTGGGAAAGAAAGCCAGAAGACTTGGTAATAGGGTTGAAACCGGCAACTGTGGGTTTAGCCTGTTAAGTGAACCACTCGCCACTATCGGTACCGAAACATTGCCAAACCTAGTTCTAGCAGGATTGAAGAGCGCCAAAGGAAATTCATTATCGATGGAGGTAAAAGGCCCGCCGCCGAAATTGAGAGTAAAGAAAGAAGGAAAAACATTGCGGGATTGGCTGGCAACAGCACCCAGGATCTGATCGAAAAAGATGCCGTATCCCACCCTGATTACTGTCAGACGCCTGCGGCTAAATGGATTTGGCGAATAGGCCACGCCGACGCGAGGCGCCAGGTTGTTCCGGTCTGGATTGGTGATTTGCGTTCTTCCCGCGAGAAACTGATTCAACCCTGGAACGAGACTTAACGCTGAGCTGTTGAACGTGTTTTCAATTAGATTATTTATCTCGCGCAGGGGCGTGTTGTACTCGTACCTCAGACCGTAAGATAGCGATAATTTGGAGCTCACACGCCAGTCGTCCTGGCCGTAGAAGTTCCACTGATAGTAGCGCAAGTCTATTGAGTCAGCGCCTCCCGTGCTCAACGTCAAGAAGAGGTTGTTGGGCGCGGCAATTGAAGCGAGATCTATCGCGTTGACAATCGGATTTGGATCGCTGCTCGTAGGAAAGCGCGGAACGCCATTCTCAAAGACCAATCGTGGCGAGCCACTGAAGGTGACTAGCGGGCGTGAATTGCGGGGCAGTTCGCTGTTGAGTTCGGTGCGGCGATTGTCGGTTCCGAACGTTAGACTGTGGTTGTTGACCCTCATGGTCAACTGGTCGGCGAACTGATAAGTATTGTTAACACGCCTCTGCGGAAAGTTGAAAACATCAACCCCCAGCGGACTGAATCCAGCGACAGTCACTTGCCCCAAAGGGCCTACTTCCTGTTCAACTGTGATTGGCTGACGAACGTAAACTACCTGACCGTTATTCGGCACACTAGGACCGAGTGGTTGTGTAACGTTCAATAACTCTGGCGCGTTCAAAAGAAATGGCGTCCCAGGAAAGCTGTTGCTGGGAATCAAGAATTCGGTCTCGCGAACTTCATCAAACCTGAGTCGCGTTCGTCCATATGAGAGGCGGATCTGATTGAAAATTGAACTATCTGAATTTGGGCCGCTCAGTTTGCTATTTAGAAAAAATGAGAAGTTCTGCGTGCGCACTTCGGGTTTGAGGGTCGAGTAGATCGCGCCTCCAGTAGCCGGAATGTATCGCCAATCGTCAGTAAAGTTGTAGCGGCCAGTAACCGATTGTTCTCTTCCCTTGAATCTGAAGTTGTGATCAATTTTCCCGGAAATAACGGTGCCGCGTCCACTGGCGGGCAGAACCTGGGTGAAAGTGTTGGAACCGTAGACTCCATTCGGGTTGTTTGGGAAAGGATAGAGACTAAATATGGCCGCGCCATTTCTACTGGTTGGAATCGCACTCGTCGGCTCTCCTGTGAATGGGTCCTGGAAGATACCGGTCGCGCCGGTGCCGAAAGCGCCGCGCTGCTCAACAGTGGGCACTGCAAAGCTTTCTTCCTTGGTCGCGTTGGTGACTTCTTCTTCGAAAGATACGAAGTAGAACGTTCGGTCTTTGTGAATTGGGCCGCCCAGAACAAAGCCAGCTTGCCCAAACGTGAGTGAATCTTCGTCACCACTCTGATTTTGGACTGTTAGCGGCTGTTGACTGGTTACTGTTCCAGC
>Ga0209751_10005404_pt1 | contig 12045 bp, 19 predicted proteins | sample RifCSP13_1_FD_184019 | JGI IMG/M metagenome (GOLD analysis project Ga0209751, IMG submission 184019) | Soil microbial communities from Rifle, Colorado - Rifle CSP2_sed 13_1 (SPAdes) (version 2) | ecosystem: Environmental > Terrestrial > Deep subsurface > Rock core/Sediment | place: Rifle... | reverse complement strand
GCCTCCTGTGTGTGGAGTTAGGACTTCAGGATGTTCGCGCATTCCAACAACTGCACGAGTTTGATTGCCCAGTTCTCAGCTTCTCGATCCTTTCCGCATGCTTTGTAGGCAATTGCCTTTGCCAAGGCGCGACTTACTTCGCTGCGGTCTATCATTGTCCTTCCTCCTCTAGGTTCACTGCCGTTCAATCACTCTATCCAGTAGTCTAGTACTCTCACAACTGCTTGTCAATACCCCATTTCGTGTAGTGATTGCACCATTTGGGTTACTTTCATCACTTCCTAATGGAGCAAGGCATGTGCCTACCAGGGCTAGTGGTGGAACAGGTGTTTGGTACTACATCTTGTGGTGCCACGGGACATTGTGTCCCAATGAGACATGTCCCAATGGGGCGTTTTGTCCCATGTGGCATGGTTCTTGCGCTCGGTGTCGGTGCCCAAACCTCGCCGAGCGTCGGGGCCAGGACCGTTGCGATGCCCGCCAAGGCCGCAGCCATTGGCACAAGCATTGCAATTGCAACCTGCGTGCCAGGTTGTTGGCACTACGCTTGCATGACCAAACGCATGACGGGGGGTCTCGCACGGTGGCCGTATCGCGGTATGGGTCCCATAGGTACAATCCCAGCGAAAAAGTGTGAGAGCTTATCACAATTGTTATACGCTAACTATTACTCCTACGTTAGGGTACAGTGGCAGCGGACAAACGCGCTGAAAGTGCGAATAAGCATCGAGACTCTGTACCACTGCTTCATTGACACAAGCATGATAGTTGTGATAGAATGCATCGAAAGGAGCGCCATATGAAACGAGACATTGTGCAGGGGCACTAAAACAACAGGAGGACTACTATGTTTAGTACGTGGGGTGTTGATCGTCTTATGAAATGTCTGCAGTGAAGTGTACAAGGTCCCTAACTATGTGAGAACAGTAGTTCAATGGGAAGACATACACTTCAAAGCATGCGCTACGAAAGTTATTTTAGAACAGTTAAATACGGCGTGGGAAACTGGCTTGGAGGGCTAAATGGCTACTACTGTTTCGATTGAGAGCATAGACGCTACAATTGCCCGTCATTTCATTCCTTGTGTCCAGCACCTAATTAACGCAGCTATTGAACGTGTTTTTGAAAAGGCTAGGCAGGATTTTAATGATGAGCTAGCAAAAATCGCAGCGGAAGCAGCAAATAGAATTAAAATGACTATGACTACAGTACCAGACCGTCTAGATGCTCGTATTGAAGTGTCGGTACGGTTTCTCGGAGAATCAAATGAAGCGTGATATTGTGCAGTTATGGGTCACGAAAGCGACACGGCAGATCATTAAGGTACTGGCAGCGAAAGCTGGCCTGAGCGCCGTGGAGTACTTGGAGGAGCATTTTAGTGCTATTCTAAAAGGAGGCGAAAGTGAGAACAATTCAGGAGTTACACGACTTAACTGAGCAGTTTGAGCTTCCTATCATTGGCAGCGTCAAAGTTGAATGGCTCGACTTCGATGGATGCCGTTTGATACGAGACGAGGATGATCCTCAGTACTGGACAGCTTACTTACGTTGGTGGGATGGCACAAGAGAAGGTTATTGTATTACTGATTGTGTGACTATCACTCCAACAATACTTGAAGAAGCCCTTAGCGGTCTCGTTAAAGAGAAACTTGCCCGAATGCGAAAGCTGATTGAGAAGGGAGCACTATGAGTGAATGGTATTGGGTGAAGATTCGGGGGGAATGGTTCCCAGCAGTCAAAGATGCTTGGGCAGTAGGTGGATGGTCGAATCAGGATACTTGGGAAGATTTCGACCACGAGGTCGAGGAAGCGGTGGAAATCCCGTATCCAAATAAACTTCCTACTACATTCTGGGCGAAGCTACGAAAACTAGTAATGAGTGCTTCCTGAGCCAGCGCCAGAAGAGTGAAGAATCTAATGAGTGCTTACACCAACTACTTGAAACGTCTCAAACCTTATGAGCGGAAGAAAGCGATTAAAAAGTTTTGGGTAAAGCGACGCGCACAATTAGCCTGGGCGAAGCAGCTTTCTCGCCCATAAGTGGCGAGCAAAACGCCACTGTCTATACCTTTAGGGTATATACAGGGGTTGTACCCTGGGTACAACTTCTAAAGTATTGAATTTAATGTTGTTAGGGTACAAATAGTTGTACCGGGTACAAGTTAAAGTTGTACCCCTACAACCGGGTACAACAGGAGGTACAAGTGGGGTACAAAATACCTAGAGAACTCTGCGAGCATCCCGCAGATAGGATTGTTGCCTTTGCGACTCCTGGAGGTTTCTACAAGTGTAAGGACTGTGGGGAGCTATTCTACGAGAAACCTGGAGGTAAACGTGGATCAGCGTAAACATGGCATTGTCCAGATTCAAATGTATAAAGAGACTGCTGAAGCTTTCAAGGCGCTAGCAGCGAGCGTTGACTTGACTTTACCTCGATACTTTGCACAGTTACTTGAACAATGTAGTGGACAGCGGCTTGAAACTGAAGCTGAACGCGAAGTTGACCAAAAAATACGCACCGGCGACTTCAGCGAGTCGCGCCGTGGGCGGCCAAAGGAGCCACGAGTCGAGGTATCGCCAACAGGAAAGTGGCTTGAACCAACCTGGAACGACTGGAAAACTTGGCAGCAGATGCGTCAGGATGGCTCCTGGGAGGCTTATATCGTGGCATACCTTGCTGCACACGGGAGAGAGTTCGACGGCGACGATTTCTGGCGCAGTAACCAGACCTTTCTGATGAAGAATGCTGGCAGGCTAAGAGGTTAACATGAAAGAGACACCAATTAGTCTTCCAGAGAGTGCGAGGGAATATCTTGACACTGTTATGGGAAAAGAAGCTTTTCTAAGCGTAATGATGAAAGACGGCAGACGGTTACGTGTCTCATATAGGCTGGCACCACGCTACGGCTGTAAAGGAACATTAATACCTGAAGACTATTCAATTTGTCCTGATTGTGGGGAATGGATAGGTGGGAATGTTATTTGACAGGAGGGACTGATTTATGATACTATTTTGGCGTACAATAGGCGTAATCTTATTTACGTTAGCTATGCCCTTCGCCTTTGCAACGCTGGCCGTTGGCGAAACGTATGTCGCGCTGTCAGCGGCGTCAGATTGGTGCTTCGGGGGTGAATGTGAGTGACATTAATATGTTCCTTCGACCAGACGGCTCGTGGAAGCAATTTAGTGAGTTCTTTACTGAGGCCGCAATAGCTATCTTAGGCAAGCAATTAGCTGACATCCTTGGATACACTAAGGACAAGCAGCATGAAGATTACTGAATACAACGACGCCAGTAACCTTATTGGCCTCCAGTGTACATGGTGTGGCTGCTCAACACCAGTTAAGTACCTCTTTCCAATAATGGTGAGCCGTCCAAAACAACCGCACCGGGAGCTACATAACGTATGCTTCGAGTGTATTGCAGCAAACAACGTGCCAAAGGGAGTCACTGAAAAGGACTTACCGTGGTATGATGGCCGTGGGAAACGGGTGAATCCGAATGAAAAGGTTTTTGTCAGCTTTGCTCGCACTGCTCCTGTTCGTTAGTTCTATCAGTGCCGCAGAATGGAAGACTCCACCAAAGGGTGTCGTTGAAGCCGTTGAAGACACGCTTGAAGTGCTATGGGAGGGCGAAACTGACTTTGACATGCTCAAGCAGGTACGGATTGACTTGAACCGTGCCATCAGTGATAAGAAGAAAGTACTCTCTGTTACGTTGATGTCCCCAGGCGGTCCAGTTATCACGTCTCTTGAAATTGCGCGTCAGATTAAGCTGGCACGCGAGAAGGGCCTGATTGTTGAGATTCGCGGGGTAGGTATTATCGCTTCTGGCGGGACATTCGTACTAGCAGCAGGCAGCAGACGATATATCAGCCGATACACGTTTTTCCTTGTGCATCCTCCGCAGTCAATGGCGTGGGGAAGTGCTCCAGAGTGCCTAAACATTGTGCAGGAGCCGAAGACTGTGCAGGAAAAGGCTGTAAACATTATTCTCAAAATCATGCGAGATATGTATATGGAATTCACAAAGAAGCCACAGGAGGAAGTTGAAAAGTGGCTAACGTGTGGCAATGAGATTGTTGGCTCCGGTGAAACGGCTGTGTCGCTTGGCATGGCCGATGAAGTGAGGGAATAATATGCCTGCATTACTTGGACTGTTGCTCCCCGCCCTCATTCCTGCGGGCGTGGACATTGCGAAGGGACTGTTCGGCGCTGTCACTCGGCTCATTACTGGTGATACTGGTGCGAAGCCACAGAATATAGACGAAGCAATCAAGTTGATGGCAGCGGAAACTGAACGCATTCGTGCACTGAAGGAACTTGACGAGCCTGCGCCGAATATTAGTAAGTGGGTCGCTGACCTGCGTGCGAGTTTTCGCTACATCGGCGCTGGGATGATCATTTTAGCCGGTGGATTCGTCATTGTGTTTGACGCGGTGTCTCCGGCAATTGGCTTGCCAGCAATCCCGCAAGAGACTTATGACATTGTGACACAGTTGATGGGGAGCGTTTTTGCTTTCATGTTTGGCGACAGGGTGAACATGGCAATTCGGAGGGCCAAGTAATATGCGTGTCAAGGACGGTTCTGTAAACCTGGATGGCCTTGAGCAGGTCGTGAAGGATGCGCTACCAGTGATGGAAATTTGTAGGCGCACAGCATTGCATGTGCTCTCGTCTGGTGAGATGGTTGTCACGTCGGGGCGTGATGGCAAACATAAGGAGCACTCATTGCACTATGTTGGGCAAGCTGTTGACCTTCGTACTCGTGACTTCACAGATATGTGGGCGCATTACTTACGAAACGCGCTGGGGAAAGATTGGGACGTAGTGGTTGAAAGCGACCACATTCATGTTGAGTATGATCCAAAGTGATTTCGTTCCCATACCGTTACAAATGGAAGTTCTTTGAGCAGATTGGCTACAAGCCACGCTCAGGCCAAAAATGGCTCCATTGGGCGGCTGATTATTACAAACGTATTGGCTTCTTCGCGTACCCTCGCGGCGGTAAGTCCTTCGCTGCCGCAATGGAAGTCGCGGCCACGGTCAACGAGAACGATTATCACTGTTGGATCGTCGCGCCGACGTATGACCTTGGCTCGAAGGAGTTCCACTACATCTACCAAGCGCACCTGAACGCTGGGTACCTTGACAAAGCGAAGCATGTCTCGTTCAATATTAAGGGCGGTGACATGCGTATCGAGTACCCGTGGGGCTGGTGGGTCGAAGTCAAATCGGCGCAGCATCCACACTTGATTCTCGCGGAAGAACTCGACGAGATGATCCTGAGCGAGGCACCACGACTGCCAGCCACGCTCTTTGATCGCACGTTGTTCAACCGTGCCGAGAAACGTCACGGGCGCGTGTATTGCCCAGCAACTCCAATGGGAAACAATTGGGCGCATAAGGAGTTTTGGGTCCGCGCACAGAAGGAATGGGAAGGAAAGCCGAATCCTCTCTATGACCGAGATCACTACGCCATACGAATCACGCACTTAGCAGAGGAAAGTAACCTTGCTGGAGTACATTACCAACCGGGAGTGTACAGTAAAGAAACCGTCCAAAAAGCCCGTGAGCGTTGGAAAGACCAGCCGCAGTTATTGCGAGAGCAGTTTGGTGGAGACTTCATCTCTTACGCCGGTCTTGTATATCCAGTGGAAAAAGCCAAACGATGCAAGCCATTCGTCATCCCTGAAGATTGGCACGTTGTTCTTGGATACGATCATGGAGCTAGTGGTCGTGCTGGAGGAATGACCGCAATCCCCTTCGTTGCGTGGGATAATGAGTCGCCACGTAACTGCTACGTGTTCAAGCTCGTGTTCGAGAGCGGACACGGTGCGCGTCATTACGTCCAACAGATTCGCAATAAGCTACGCAAGGACGACGGCACACAGCGCGGCATTGACATCGTAGTTGTGGACAAGTCGGCCAAGCAGGTGCGTATTGAACTCGCGCTTCTTGGCCTGCCGAACACTACGCCACCTTTTAGTGACTTCAAGGCTCGCTATACTCGCGTCATGTCTCTACTTGAGGAGGGAAGGCTATATGTCTTCGACACAGAGGAAACAGCGCCAATCTTCTATGAAATGGCGCGGTACGAATGGAAAGAAGGTCCGAAAGGCGAGCCCCGCGGCGACGATGTCCAAGGGCCGGATGACGCAATGGACGCGCTGGGTTACGCGCTGTTACACCCTATTCCAGAACTTCGCGCTGATGAAATTGAATCTGCTGCGACCGTCAGAACTGAAGCCAAAACGACGCCGTTGCCGCCACGAGTGAAAGCGTTTTGGGATAGGTTCCACACGGAGCAGCGTGAAGCAAAGGCGTTGGAAGACTTGGAGGACGCACCAACGATGTTTTCTGTTGAGGGCGACTTGTTTGATGAATAAGAGGGCATATGCTTTGTAAATATGAGAGTTGTCCCTTAAATGCAGCGTTTCAGCATGAAGGTTATGTCGGATATTGCACTGCTCCAAATATAGTGACCATAGACCAGAATGGACAGTGCGCTGTGTTAGAGAAATTGCTTAAGTGGTTTAATGCTGAATAGGAGGGCGCGATGAAGTGTTCTCGTTGTGGCTCAACACTAACACGCTTTGGTAAGTGTGCAACGTGTAGCGCGAAGCCGAGGCCGGTTCGCTAAGAAGGCTGCCCACAGCCTTAGGACCTCTGGAGGCAAGTGCACTGCCTGTGAAGGAGGACTTAAATGTGGGCCTTGGGCGGCTAGCTCCAACGGGAGAGCGGCTGGCTTGCACCCAGCAGGTTCAGGGTTCGAATCCCTGGCTGTCCACCAATCGCGGGAGGCTAGGGCAGGTGCTCTGATTGGCCCCATAAGCCAATAACCGTGGTTCAAGTCCACGTCCCGCAACCAGTGATAACTTTTCGCGCATCGTGATAACTTTTCACAAGGTTAACACAAGGCCATAGACGAATGGCCAAGTCACCTGGCTTTCACCCAGGAGATTGAGGGTTCGAATCCCTCTGGCCTTACCATGCCGGGTTAGCTCAGTAGGAAGAGCAGCTTCTTTGTAAGTAGCAGGCGCGGGGTTCGAATCCTCGACTCGGCTCCATTTGCTGCCGGGCTCAGGCGGCTTGGGTGCTACAGCGGAACGGCAGAGCCGTCAGACCGGCCCAACTGAGGCACCTTCATTTTGGAGGGATACATATGACTGACGTAGATTATGAATATCCTGTGTACTTTGTGGGCTGCACTTGTGAGCATGAAGTAGAACAACATGATTGGTGTTCTTGTACCGTAGCAGAGTGTCCGTGCGAAGGTCATTTGGAAGAATAAATGTGCTGTTCTTGGTGTGACGAACGCGGAGGGAATGGAATGTGGATTAAGCGTGTTGATTATGATGATTTGCGCGAACGTGCAATGAAAGCTGAAATGCGTATTGAGTGGCACGCAGCACTCGAATTGAAACTCCGTGGACGTGTCGCAGAACTCGAAGCCGGCATTCTCAAAGCGAACGACGAAGCGCACAGTGCGCGAAAGGAGACAGTGAATCGCCCCGCGACTCCTGTAAATCTTGAAGCCCTATTTGACGATGAAGACCCTGAACTTGTTGAGCAGGACCGCCGACGTGCAGCCGCAGAAGGAACGACTGACGGCTTGCTCGCATTGGATGAATAATGCCTAAAGAACTGAAACTGCCCGTTTTGGGCATGCCAGATGTTGACGAAGTAACACGCACGCTTGTCAAGGAAATCCGCGAGCGTAATACTCGCTATTCACAGGACTTACTGCACAAGTGCTACGAGAATATCCTGTACGATTACAACCGCCAGTGGATCACCTTCGACACGCGACTAGGCCAGTTCCGCCCAAAGCGCACAGCGAAGTGGGTTCCGAAGCCGAGCACGAATAAGTTCAGCGCAGTGATGCGTCCGCTCATTTCTCAGCTTGCGGGCACTGATCCCGTGCTCCAGTACGCGCCCATCAGCGAGGAACCGGCAGACCTCGCCACAGCGAACGTCGCAAGTCGTATTATTGAAATCGCTCGGCAGGAAGTCAACGTCGCTCGCTTGCGCCCTCGCCTTGCCCGATGGGTCGGCCTCACCGGGAACGGCTGGCTCGTGAATGGCTACGACAACGACATTCGATACGGCCAAGTGCCTGAGCAGTACGAACAATGTGTTGCGTGCGGCACTACCATGATGGCTGACGATATTGAAGGCGAAGGCGGGTGTCCAACGTGCAAAGCGGAAGGCCAGGAGAGCCCAGGCTTCCAGCCAGCCTTTGATGAGCAAGGTGCGCCCGTCATGGGCCAGCGTCCTCGTGGTGCCATGTTCAGTGAACTCGCAACGATCTTTGAAATGGAATATGACCACGAGGCCGATTCATTCGAGGACTCACTATACGCGCTTCGTATGCGCTCGCGTGACCGTGAATGGGCAAAGACGCGCTTCAGCATGTCCGAGCAGGAACTAGACGCTGCTGGTTCTCAGCCGCTCTCGCCAGTCGTACAGCAACGCTACTTGCAATCGCTCGCGTTCATTTCGCCGCTGTCATACCAAACGTACCTCTCCAAGCCCTTCCGCGAGAACCGTATCCTCGTTGCAGACTTGTGGATAGACCCTACTGTCGAAAATCCTAACGGCTTTTACGCCATTATGATTGGCGATAACATTGTGTATAAAGGACCGTACAAGTACAACGCGCCTGACGCTGCGCCAGATCAGCCGCGTGTCATGCGAACACTCACGCATTTTGGCTACCAGATCGCAGCCGGGCGCGTGGCATATCGCACACCGGCTGATGACCTCACTGGCATGCAAAAGACACGCAATGAGCTTGAGTCCATTTATAAGCTGCATTCTCGTCGAGGCGCAAATAGCATCGTCTGGATTCCTGACGGCTCGAACATTTCCAAACTCGCCGGTGAAGAGGGGATAGTTATACGCTATTCCGCAATGTCACAGATTCCCCCGCCCCGTCGTGAGCCTGGTCTTGAATCGCCACGCTTCATTCGGGAATGGATCGAGCTTATTGATGCTTCGATGGAGATTGTCGCGGGCTCAGTGGACGTGCTTCGTGGTGACGCGCCTGCGGGACTAGAAGCATACGCTGCGCTTCAGGCTCTCGAAGCCAAGGCCATTCAGGCCATGGCCGAGTCTCGTTCGCTCTGGTCCGTCGCGTGGGCTGAGTGGTCTCGTCAGGTCCTTGGTATCTTCAAGCAGTACGCACTTGACGAGCGCGAAATCGCTCTCAAAGGCGAGAGCGGCGCATGGTCAATCGAGAAGTTCAAATCCGCTGACATGCGTGGGGGCGTGCGCGTTATCCCTGACCTTGTGTCCCAGCCGCCTTCGTCGCCAGTTGCGAAGCGTGCGGGGCTAGAGCAAGCTCAGCGCATGGGCCTGTATAATCCTATGGACCCTCAAGAACGCTATCGTGGCTTGCAGATCATCGGCGTGCCTGAGCTTATGCAAGACCTTGACCTAGACACCCGTGCTGCCGCTATTGAGAACGACCAATTCTACGATATCTTCGTTCGTATGCTAGAAGGTGAGCCGCCTGCCGTCAATCCTGAAGTGGATAATGACATTGTGCATTATGGCACGCATCGGCGCTTTTGGCTCTCTGACAAGGGCAGGGCACTTGGTCCTATCGGCCAAGCTGCTCTCGCAGGGCACATGGCGCAACACAAATTCAATATCCAGCAGCAAATAATGGCGCAAGCGGCGGCACCAGCGCCAGGTCAGGCTGCCGGTAAGGCTACTGGCGGAGGTCCTTCGGCAGAGAAAACTGTCAAGTCTGAGGCTGGCGCTGCGTCTCAGCCTGCTCGTGCTAACGACATGGGCAAGCCGAAAGGTAAGCGTGCTTCTCAGTTGAGTGAAATTCGCGGAGAGCAGAATTCCCCACAGTAACACTAATATCACACTTGCCACAATTTTGTCAATGAATCATTCATTGACAAAAAATGGCAGGTTGTGATAAAATTCGTCATAGCGTTAAAAATAGGAGCACTACTATGCCAATGGGTGAAAAGGGCCACAAGGTCATGTCGTCTTTCATGGAGCAGTACGGTTCGAAGAAAGGCAAGAAAGTTGCTTACGCCACTGCAAACAAGAAAGGCAAGAAGTCTAAGATTTTCGCTGCCTTACATAAAGGCATGTAACTATGATGGACCCATACCAGAGTGCAATTAAGCAAGCGATTACCTTGCATCAGGTGCACATGGATAAACCAAAGACTGCAACGATGGCGTCGCAGGAGAAGCTAATGAAGCTTCTCAAAAAAGCACTTACGCCAATGAGCAAAATGTAAGGCGTTTCACTCTTTTCTGTATTTTTACCGTTCGGTGAAAATACTGGTTTCAGTAAAACTGAGCCGTGTGCTCAAGGAGCTTCACAATGGCCGACAAAATTGTCGAGGATCAGGAAGGACAGACTGACGAAGAGGCGTTGAAAGCCGAACTGGAAGAGGACGGGGAACTACACGACGACGAGGGGAAACCGTTGCCGTGGAACCACCCCAAGCGCGTTCGGAAGATTTACAAGGACGCTAAAGATGGTCGTAAGGCTGTCGCAACTCTCAAGGAGCTTGGGTTTAAGCCTTCAGACGCCGCGAAATTAAAGGGCGTCATTGAAGAGTGGCGTCAGTTCCGTACTGAGTACGATGAATGGGAAACACGCCAAGCCGCTGGTGACACTACCAAAGCCGAAGACAAGTCCATGTCTGAGGAAGAACAGCGGTGGGCACGCATCGAGCAGATGCTTCGTGCGAAGGGCGTGAAGTTCAACGATCCTGAAGACGATAAGAAGGAACAGCGGAAGGAATCCGAAGCCAACGCCTTGAACATGACGCGCCAGGCACATGCAGCAATTATGGATAGTCTGGAAGAAGGCGGCTTGTTTGAAGGCTTGGATGAAGAGGATCAAAAAGACCTGTTCGAAGAGTTCGACTTCAAGATTGGCCAGAAGCTCATGCGGAACCCTGAAGCGAGAGCCAAGTTTCTCTCTGGCTCGCTCAGGCCGATTCGAGAGTTCATTAACGAGTTGCTGGAGAAGCGCGGCGTCACGAAGGCGAAGCCTGACGAGCGCCCGCGTGGAACTGGCATCACGAAACTTCCCCCTCGTGGGAGTAGCTCTCCTGGGTCTGCTGTCACGGTGAAGAAACCGGCGCAGCAAAAGGAACCACAGACCGTCAAGGAGGCTACTGAACAAATGGTAGCTGAAATGCGCCAGCGTCGAAAGGATGCCGCGCAGAACTAGTTAGAGGAACATCATGTCTGCTGACCTTACACAGATCGCAACTTATTTGAAAGATAAGTTCGGTCCCTCCATCATCAACCAGCTTCCGAACGAGACACCAATTCGCTCGTCTTTCTATAGCGATAAGTCTCAGTCGTGGGCTGGCAACGAAGTCACGTATCCTGTCAAGACAAACCGCTCTCGTGCGGTGTACGCTGGCGCTGACGGCGGGCAACTGCCAACCGCTAGTAACCAGAAGCACGAGAAGGTTCACATTCCGCTGAAGTTCATTTGGGGCCGCGTGCAGTTCTCTGGCCCGGCGCTCAAGCTGTCTGAGTCAAACGAGGCCGCTTTCGGTCGCGTCATGTCCATTGAAATGGACGGCCTTGTTGAAGACCTTGCCGTTCAGTGCGAGTTCTACTACAGTCACTTCGGGACCGGCGTGCGTGCGCTGTGCCAGGGCAATCCTAGCACTAACACTACACTGGAACTGGATTCTCCAGGCGGTGTGGCTGGTGCTGACCACGGCAACCGCTTCCTGAACGAAGGCGACAACATTGTCGCTATCTCGCCACAGGGTACGTTGCGAGCCGGTGGAACGCGCCTCATCACTGGCATTAACGCTGATGGCACTGATGTTACTGTCAGCGCGAATATGGATTCCTCGTGGGCTGACAACGATCTCATCGTCAAAGCCTATGGCGCTGACGCTTCCATTGCTATTGACAACACTGAATACATGCACATTCCAATGGGGCTGCTTGGGCACGTTGACGACGCAACGTATGTGTCAAACTACCACGGCATCAGCCGCGACACGTACCAGATTTTCCGCTCGCCTGTCATTT
>Ga0209751_10005403_pt1 | contig 12045 bp, 9 predicted proteins | sample RifCSP13_1_FD_184019 | JGI IMG/M metagenome (GOLD analysis project Ga0209751, IMG submission 184019) | Soil microbial communities from Rifle, Colorado - Rifle CSP2_sed 13_1 (SPAdes) (version 2) | ecosystem: Environmental > Terrestrial > Deep subsurface > Rock core/Sediment | place: Rifle... | reverse complement strand
GAAGCAAGACCTGGGGGTCAAAGCTCGGCTAAAACAGTCTAATAAGTCAGGAGCAGATGCTAAAGAAACAACGTTCGCGACCGCAGTTGAGACGGATTACGAATACGGTGCCGGGACTACTCGTGATACGAGCGCGGGTTCGAAGTCGAGCGCTGAATATTTGGTTGCAGAGATTAAGCGTCACAAGCGTGGCGCCACAATTGCTGCCGCCGCGCTAATCATGATTTTCACGACGCTGGCCTACTCCTTTTACTGGAAAAGGGGAGGCGGTCACCTGCCTTCAATTAGCGACCCGATAGACTCAGTTGCCGTTTTGCCGTTCGTCAACGAGGGCGGCGATCCCAGCACCGAATACCTCGCAGATGGGATAAGTGATAGCGTCATTAACAGTCTCTCGCGGTTGCCGAAACTGAGAGTCATCGGATTGAACGCTGTCTTGCGTTATAAAGGCAAGCCAACAGACCCACAGAGGGTGGGACGCGATCTCAATATTCGGGCGGTATTGATGGGCCGAATGATGCAACGCGGCGACGATCTGACGATCAGTACTGAGTTAGTTGATGTGCGCGACAACCGTCGTTTGTGGGGCGAGCAATATAACCGCAAGCGGTCGGACATTCTTGCCGTGCAGGAGGAGATCGCGCGGAAGATCTCGGAAGGGTTGCGATTGCAACTGACAGGCGAAGAAAGGAAGCAACTGGAAAAACGATACACGCAGGACCCCGAGGCCTATGGGCTTTACAGTTTGGGCAGGTATTACTCGGAAAAGAATACAAAAGAGGGCTGGGAGAAAAGTGTTGAATTCTACGAGGAGGCAATCAAGATCGACCAGAAGTATGCATTGGCGTACGTAGGATTATCCAGAGTCCACCACCAGCTTCAAATGATGGGCTTTGAAATGCCCAAGGAGACACTGCGAAAACGGGAATGGGCAGCATTGAAGGCAGTTGAGGTTGATAACACGCTTAGCGAGGCTCACGCTGCCCTGGCGGAGGTAAAAGCTTTCCAACTCGATTGGACCGGCGCGGAGAGAGAAAGCAAACGGGCGCTCGAACTTGACCCGAATTCGTTTGATGCTAACAGACGTTACGCTACCAATTTGGCGCATGACGGACGCGTGGATGAGGCCCTTGTATATGCGAAACGGGTTTATGAACTCGAGCCAACGAAACCAGCGCCCGCGTCATTTCTAGGATATGTTTACTTTCTCGGGCGGCAGTATGACAAGGCAATTGAGTACTACTTGAAGTCTGTAGAGAGGTCGCCTGACAATGCTTCATGGCACTTCTTCCTTGGCGAGGCTTACGTCGCAAAGGGTATGCACAAGGAGGGCATCGACGAACTGCAAAAAGCTGTGGCACTTGATAATGCTCCGGAGCGGTGGGATAGATACCCCGTACTGGCTTACGCTTATGCCGCTTCTGGCCAACGTGATGCGGCGCTGAAGATACTCGCAGAACAAAAGCGACTGGCCAAACAACGCTACATCCCGGCCTATAACTTTGCCATCATCTATTTGGGTCTGGGTGATTTGGACCAAGCATTCGAATACCTGAACAAATCCTTTGATGAAGGCAAGCCGTTGATCCAAGTCCCCAGCCGGCCGTTGTTCGACATTCTGCGCTCTGACAGGCGGTATACAGAGCTGCTCCGGCGTATTAACCGTTTGTGAGTACTGGAAGCGCATATCTAAGTTTAGCGATTGCGAACAAGTCGGCGAGCTGTCAACAAATTCCGGGAGTGAGCGAAGGGTTGAAAGCTAATGATTGTCGGAAGAGCACTATCATTAGTTTCGGTTTTTACATTTTCGCTTTTCTCTGCTTCTTCGCTTGTCCTAGCGCAAGCGCCGACCGGCACTATCGCGGGAGTTGTTACTGACCCAACTGGCGCGCCCATCGTCGAGGTACGAATCGGCGTCATCAATCGCGATAGCGGGCTCACACGAACTCTAATCACTTCTTCTGATGGGAACTATTCGGCGGCCGCGCTGCCACCGGGCGCTTACCAGTTGACAGCGCAAGCGACAGGCTTTAGTCCGCTTGCCCGCATCGCCATCGTAGAGGCCGGAACGACCACTACGGTTGATCTGAAACTCCAGATCGGAGCGGTAAAAGAGATGGTCACCGTGCGCGATGCGACCCCGCTGCTTCGCTCCGACCACCATCAAGTAACCGGCCTGATCAGCCGCCAGCAAATTGAAAATCTGCCGCTCAACGGGCGGAACTTTTTGGAACTAGCCAAGCTTGAGCCGGGAGTTACCACGCCCGTTCGCACTACCGGAAACCGTACGTTCGTTCCGGTCCTTGGCTCGCCCGCTGCTCTTAATGGCAGTCACACCCGCGTTACGGTAGACGGCGGGAGCATTATGGCGGTGTTCGTCAGCGGCTCTGCGATGGGCTTCTCGCAGGACGTAGTCCGCGAGTTTCAACTCACTTTCGCAAACTTCGAACTCTCCACGGGCCAAACCGCCAGTGGCGCCATCAATATCGTCACCCGCTCCGGTGGAAACGAGTTTCATGGTGAAGGATTCTATTTGTACCGTGATCATAACCTAGCTGCGTATCCTGCGTTGAACCGCGACCCGACCAATCCGGACCCGTTCTTCCAGCGTCGCCAGTTCGGCTTTAATATGGGCGGCCCGCTGCGAACTAATAGTCTCTTTTTCTTCAGCAACTGGGAGCATAACGATCAGCGGGGCGTGGCCAGCACGCAACCGCGCACGCCTGAGTTTGTCAATTTCGGTCAGATCGCCTCCAGCCCTAGTCGCGGCACTCTATTTAGTGCTCGCCTAGACTTCCAAGCGACTCAGAATAGTTATTTTTATCTTCGACACTCTCATGATGGCTCACGTGCGTTTGCGCCGACAGGAGGGCCATCAGCGCTGCCCTCTAGTTGGAGCAAGCAGCAGGCATGGGCCGATCAGAGCGTTGCGTCTCTGACCTCAACGCTGCGCCCAAACCTCATCAACGAGCTTTATTTCTCCTACTTCTTCATCAGCATTAGCGAGAAATCCGGACAGACGGGAGACTGTCCGTATGGCTGCATCGGATTAGGAGGCCCAGAGATTAGCGTTTCCGGTGCCAGCTTTATCATCGGCAGATCCTTTAGTGCGCAAAACATGGGTCGGCGTTATCATCTCGCTGATTCAATAACCTGGCAGATCAACGCCCACCGCTTCAGGTTCGGCTCCGAATACGAGTACACCCGCGGCGGTCCTGTCATGACGATGAATGAGCCGGTGCAGATGGTGCTTTACAATCCTGCGGATGTGCGCAGATACAATTCCCTGCCGACTACTATACCTAATCTCCGCATACCCCTTCCTTCCTCTTTTAATACGATGGAGGACATTCTTCGCCTTCCGGTTCAGAGCTTCTCCATTGGCATCGGTAACCCTAATTCCCATAGACGCAATTCGGGCCGCACACGGACGGGCCATGTGTGGCATCTGTACTTGCAAGATACCTGGCGTCTCCGCCCTAGGCTCACACTTAACTATGGTCTTGGTTGGTTCTACGACCCACATCCCAACCGTGACCTGAGTAAGCCCTCGTACCTGGCACCCATCTTCGGCGTAGAAGGACTGAGGCCTCCTCAAGCGGATCGAAACAACTTTTCTCCTTCGCTCGGTCTTGCCTGGCTTGTGAACCAAGATGGCAGAACAGTGATTCGCGGCGGCGGGGGGATCTACTACGATACCCTTAGTGTAAATACACTGTTGGACCAGGAGCGCAATTCTCTTGGCCCACGTGGCACGGGCCGCACCAACTACCAGCATACGCGCATTGCGAACCCTTTGCCTAACCTAGCCGGCGTTCCCTTCGGGCTGCCATTCAACTTCACTCATCCCACTCTCTTCACCGGTTCACACCTGATCACAATCCTACCCGCTCTGAGGGCAGACCTGTTGCAGAGGCGGGGTGACCCCAACAATCGTGACTTCTCTGTACGCAATATCGAGGTAGACAAGCTGGGACAAGTCGGAGCGCGGGATTTGAGTACTCCGTACGCCGTCCACTTGAACTTGGGTATGCAGCGCGAGATCACCCCTGACTTGGTATTGAGCGCCGACTTGGTTTACAGACATTTTGTTCACGCCTCGGTGCTGCCCGCGGACTATAACCATTTTTTCAGCGCCCGCGGACCGGTGATTCCGGTCTGTATCGGTACACAAATAGACGATCCTCAGGCTCTCTGTTCAGCGGGTTCGATCAATGTTGTCGACGGATTCGGTCGAGCCACGTTCAAAGGCCTGCTCATGCGATTGGAGAAGCGGTTCTCCCGGCGCACTCAGTTTCTTGCTTCGTATGCTTATTCGAGCAATGTTGGCACCAATCGCGTGAATAATGACGATTGGTTTGAAGGTTATGGCCCGTTGGACCGTGATGTGCCACATATCCTGAACCTGTCGGCTATAGTTGATTTGCCCTTCAGACTTCAACTCGGTTTCAACTCTACGTACTACAGCAGATCTCCATTCACGGCTTTTGTGACGGGCTTGGATTTCAACGGTGATGGCACCGACGGAGACGCGCTTCCTGGTACAAGAGTGAATGGGTTTAACCGTGGACTGGGGAAAGAGGATTTGAGACGAGCTATCGATTTGTTTAACCAAAACTTCGCCGGCCTTCGTACGCCACGAAATCAACCCATACCCCGACTGACGTTGCCTACCGATTACGAATTTGGTGACAACTACGTGACGCAGGATCTACGGTTAAGTTGGACAGTGATGCTTCGTGAGAAGTACAAGGCCCAACTCATCGGCGAGGTGTTCAATCTTTTCAACATCGCGAACCTATCGGGTCACAGTGGCAACCTCGCCAACCGCGCTACTTTTGGTCAACCAACGCGTCGTGTTGATCAGGTTTTCGGTTCCGGCGGTCCACGAGCCTTTCAGTTCGGCGCGCGTCTCAGCTTCTGAACAGCGTAAATCTTCAGCAATTCTGCAAGAGGGTTAACCTCTGTAAAAATTGTAGGAAGAAATTTGGCCAAAAGGAGAGATTAACGGTGGCGAAATATGCATTGTGTATCGGCATCAACGACTATCCAGGAACAGGTAGCGATCTGGCTGGATGTGTAAACGACGCAAACGACTGGGCCCGCGTGTTTCGCAAACGGGCTTACGAGGTCAAGCTGTTACTTGACAGCCAGGCCACAGGGAAGGGAATGCGCGCGGCTATCAAGCAGACAATTGCGCGCGCGGTCGCCGGCGATCTTGTCGTCATTCAGTTTTCAGGTCATGGTTCATTTGTGCCTGACGAGGATGGAGATGAGCCTGATGGGACGGATGAGTGCCTTTGCCCCCATGACATTGAGGCCAATGGACCCATAACCGATGATGAGTTATTTGAGGCTTACAGTGCCCATCAGAACGATGTCCGTATTGTTATGATTTCCGATTCCTGCCATTCGGGAACAGTGGCCAGGTTTGCACCCATAACCACGCCACCAACTACCAAAAGGCGAAACGCTCCTCAACGCAAGGTCAGATTCCTGCCTCCGAGCGTTTTCCTGTCGGGTCGCGAGGCGGCCAAGCTGGGGATGCGCCGCGCCATCCGCCGGTCAAGCCCGCCGGGCCGGTATGGGGCGTTGCTGATGGCTGGCTGCCAGGACACCGAGTACAGTTTTGACGCCTACTTCGAAGATCGTCCGAACGGCGCCTTTACGTTCGTATCCCTGCGTACGTTAGCTGGCATGACTGCTAAGGCGACATACGCAGATTGGTTTAAGGCAATCCGGAAGCAACTCCCATCGCAACAGTACCCGCAATCGCCCAATTTGTATGGCTCCTCCAGCATGAAGCAGTGGAAAATCCTCGCCTAGTGCGACAAAGGGCAAAGAGCAAAGGGCAAAGGGCAAAAGGGCAAAGGGCAAAGGGCAAAGAGCAAAGGGCAAAGAGCAAAGGGCAAAGGGCAAAAGGGCAAAGGGCAAAGAGCAAAGGGCAAAGAGCAAAGGGCAAAGGGCAAAGGGCAAAAGGGCAAAGGGCAAAGGGCAAAGAGCAAAGGGCAAAGAGCAAAGGGCAAAGGGCAAAGGGCAAAGGGAGCTGTTAAATTAGCTTTTACTGACGAAGGGGTTGCCTCTTATCCAGAAGCGCCAGGGCTTCTCGATCCACTCTTCGGCATAATCGATCCCAATACGAGGGCCGGAAGTGATTTGCGTCCGGGAGATTCGCTTGTACTCTTCAAGCCAGACTCTGTTGCCCAGCAGGTCAGCGCCGTCGAGTTGACGATCAATACCGAGTGCGATGCAAAGTTTCCCTGGTCCGTTGGTGAGATTGCGATCATGTTGGGCCTGGCGCCGGCGGCGCATCCGGTCAAGGCCTGCGACTGGTTCGAGAGCCCGAATAAGGATAGCGTGAGGTATATCTTCCACGTTAGTTACCACGTTGAACTGGTAGTACATTCCATAAACAAAGTACACGTAGGCTGTGCCGCCGATCCGGTACATGATCTCAGTGCGGGCGGTGCGGCGACCACCATAAGCGTGTGAGGCGCGGTCTTGAGGACCACGGTAGGCTTCTGTTTCGACAATCATGCCAGATACTCGTGATCCGTCGGGTGCCGGTACGATGAGAAGCTTGCCAAGGAGTTCGCGCGCAACTGTAAGCACATTGCGACGTGTGTAGAATTCGCGAGGCAGTTTTGCGAGGGGACTTTCTGGGCGTTGAAGCGCACTCATCTACCTTCACCCCCGAAGACGCCAGATCATGGCGAAGAAGATCACAGAGCCAATAGCAACAATTCCACGCCGAACCCAGCGCTGACCAACCCGAACTGCCATTCTGGCGCCCACGTAACCGCCCGCGAGCGCTCCCGCAGCCATGAGTAGAGCATCTGGCCAGACCACGAGGCGAGAAAGCGCAAAACTCAGGACCGCAATGCTGTTGATACAGATACCCATGAAATTCTTGATCCCGTTGGCTCGCTGGAGGTCCCGCAGGCCTAACAACCCCATTGCTGCGAGCATCAAAATTCCGTTCCCTGCGCCAAAGTAGCCCCCGTACACCGCAGAAAAAAATTGAAATATCATCGCTCCCAACCACCACATGGTTTTTGGTTCGTCCGTAATGGGCTGCACTCGCAGCCAACGATTGATGGAACCCTGAGCCATGAAAAGAATGGTTGCGAAAAGAATCAGAAAAGGCACGAGTCGGGCAAAGGTCGGTGAAGGTGTCCAAATCAAGAGCCAGGCTCCCAGGGCGCCGCCAAAGACACTGGTAATACCCAGTCGCATCAGAATCGGCGAACTGTTTTCCAGTTCCCGGCGATAACCAAAGAGGCCACCAAAAAGTCCGGGCCAGAGCGCTACGGTGCTGGTGGCATTAGCTATCTTCGGATCGAGGCCGAGCCAAATGAGCAGGGGAAATATAATCAGCGTGCCACCGCCCGCAATTGAGTTAATTGCGCCGGCTGCAAAAGCGGCGGCTATCATCAAGACTGGCGGAAGCAGTGGAGAGTTCAACCCTTGGATTCTTTACCGCAACTGACACAAAATCGAAATCTAACCATTAGGTCCTGGCCATCTCGGAATCCACTTTGCCACCAGGATAAAATGGGATGTCACTTGGTAGGCTCGATGCCGCAATAAAGGTGATGAGAAAACCCTCCTCGCGATACAGAAATAATGGCTTCCACATTGGATTATTTTTCAGAGGATCTTCATTCGTAGTCCAATTCACCTCCAGGCCGTACCAACCATCGCCAATGTTCGGAAACGCATACTTGCCCTGCGAATCGGAAGTCGCCGCTGAAACCTGTTGGCTGCATTGTTTGAACTCTTGGTCCTCCTCTTGAGACAGCTTATTCTTTTGGCCAAGTTTCGCGCAGTTCTCATCCTTGTAGCTCTTCAACTTAACTTCCGCATTCTGCAATGGTCCATTTGAACCGGACAACGTGCCAGCAATTGTGCCGCCGCGCGGGCTAGGTATTTCTTTGTTGCTCAAACAGGAAAAAGAAATGATGACGAGCGCGAGAGGAATTAATATTTTCTTGACCATGAGTTCACCTCGGTTCAGTCAGTCGTTTCATGCTTTCGTCTGTCGAATGAGCGGCACTTTATGACAGGGTTGCGGGTCAGTCAATAGTACGCGTAGGACAATATTCCGGGCTAGGAGCAATACAGTGACTTCATGTACTCAATAACTTCTTACCGGTTGCTTTGGATAAACGAGCGAATCTTTTTCAGGACTGGACCACGTACAGGCCGGACACGGGTCTTAAGCTGGTCCAGCGCTGTTGTGGAATGACACTTACCCGGGCCGCTACTGGAAGCAAGGTTAAAAGCTTAGGCCCGCGTGTTAGAATGTCTTTACAAATAAGACTAGTCAGTATGCTTGGTGGGTCAGTACTGACCACTGACAACTGACCTCTGACAATATGACAATTCCCAAAACAGCACGCACGACTATCAAGCGTCTTCCTAAACGTGGCGTTTACGAGCGTCAGGAAATCTACAGAATTCTGGCTGAAGGTCTCATCTGTCATGTGGGCTTCGTTGCCGAAGGGCAGCCGGTCGTAATTCCTACTGGCTATGCTCGCGTTGATGACCACCTCTATATACACGGTTCACAGGCAAGCCGAATGTTGCGGGCCCTTGCTGCGGGTGTCGACGTATGCGTTACGGTGACCCTACTCGATGGACTGGTACTTGCTCGCTCCGCGTTTCACCATTCAATGAACTATCGGTCCGTGGTCATTTTTGGCCGGGCAACTGAGGTCCACGACCGAGCGGAGAAGTTGGTGGCTTTGCGGGCTTTTTCCGAACACATGATTCCAGGACGCTGGGAGGAGGTTCGCCAACCGAATGAGCAGGAGTTGCGTGCCACCACGGTACTCTTGCTGCCACTTACGGAAGGTTCAGCGAAGGTACGCACCGGTCCACCAATTGATGACGAAGAGGATTACGCACTACGGGTGTGGGCGGGACTGATCCCCCTGAGTCTAACCTCGGGCTCACCGGTACCGGATCCACGCTTGAACACCCCTATCGAAGTGCCCGCCTACTGTTCCAAATACTCAAGAGGCGATTCTGGTACCAAGTGATTCCCCAGAGATAATATTGGCGCTCCGTTCCAGGTTTTGGGCTTGACGTTTGACCCGGTGATGGCATACTGTGCCGCCGCTATCGAGAAGCAAACAGACTGACCTGGTTTTCAGGCCTCATGCTGGCAGGTAGTTTGTTGAGTCTTTTGCATAAAAACTCTCCGCTTCCTCACAAATAGCCGAAAAGTAACTCAAACGATCTCACCAAGGAGAACAACTATGTCTTCACCATCTGGATCCAGCCTCACAGGCCATCCTAAACTTCCGTTTGTTTTGGCATTGTTCGCGCTACTCGTTGCACTACCGCAAGTAACGCGCGCCGATGAACTGGCGATCTGGAACTTCAATGACTCTGATCTTGTGGTCGATCATGGAAGTGGCAGTCTCACCACTAACTTCAACCTGGCCAACGTCGTATTTACATTGGGAGGAAGCAGCACGAATGCACGTCAAGGCGATCTCGCTGGTCAAGCACTGACACTGCAAGGCGGGACCAGTAACTCCAATAATGGCAGGTTCATTACGCTCAGCGTCAGTACCCTGGGTTTCAGTAACATCGTAATCAGTTTTGCGACGCAAGCTACGTCTTCAGGCTTTAACAGTAACCAGCTGCAATACAGCCTTGATGGTGTGACCTTCGTCGACTTCGGTGTGCCGTATACGCCAGCCGCCACCTTTGGATCAGTGCCTTTAGTTTTTGATCTAAGCAGCATCACTGGCTTGAACGACAACCCAAATGCAGCTTTCCGGATTGTGTTCAACGGAGCAACCTCGGCTTCAGGCAATAACCGCATTGACAATCTAGTGGTGGAAGGGGAAGCAATCACGTCCATTCCAGAACCTACGTCCATCACGCTATTAACGCTCGGACTTACCGGCTCGCTGTTGCCGAAATGGCGGAGATGGCGGCAACGCAAGCACGAGCGCTAATTGAGCTCGCGGGGCTGCAGTGAATCCTCAGTGCTTGACGCCTGGGAGCGGGGGGCCTTCGCGAAAGGCGCTGAGGACCTGCAGTGCGTTAAAAACGGACTTTTAGTTAAGGCATCGTAGAGCAAGGAGCAGGCCGGGCTCGACGGCGAACCGCATGGCGGGCGAATCACTCGTGGTGTGTTTCTGGCGCAAGAGTTTGCATGATTTGCTGGCCGAATATCTGCGACCAACATATAATCTGTTCGCCCGTGAAACGGGTTTCTTTGGCGGCAACGGAGTTTTAAGATGGCGCTCTCCGAAACGCAGAGGCATCGTTGCGCGCTGGCGCTAATGGCCAGGGTTCCCGTACCTGACCTTGGTGAATTCGAGACCCGACTCTCACCGCCATTGTCACCCGAAGACGCGACGGCTCTGAAGATCTGTTTTTTGCGCGATATCACTGCAAGTATTAGCAACATTATCGATAGCGGCAGAGCCGAGGGAGCAATAATCTTCACGCCTACCGGCGCTGAGTCTGCACTCCGCGAAATAGTGCCAAAGGGCTTTAAGCTCTTTCGGCAACGCGGAGCGACTCTGGGTGACGCTTTGGCAAACGCCACCGAAGACCTGCTCAACAGAGGTTTTCCTGCCGTTTGCCTGCTCAACTCTTATGCGCCCACGGTGCCACGCGCTCTAATAGAGGTGGCCATCGACTCTCTGTCACGACCGGGCGAGCGTGTTGTTCTTGGTGGTGTTAAGGGCGGGGGCTATTACCTCATTGGTCTTAATCAAACACACCGGGATCTCTTTGACCGAATATCCACGGGAAGCGCGAACGTTGTCGCCCACATGACAGCAAGCGCTGCGAGAATTGGGCTGAAGGTCGAGATGCTTCCGACATGGTATGAGGTAGTTGACGCGCCAACATTAAAGCGTCTAAACGAGGAACTCTTGGCAGCGAGCCGCCAACCTGCGGGGTCGGGCCGGCGCGACAAAGCTCATGCTGCTCCTTACACGCGGCAATTTCTATCGAAGCTGATCGAAACGGAACGGGGACGTCGAATCCTGCAGGAAGACGAGTTGTAATTACGCCTCGTAAACTAACCTTGGTTAAGCCACCCCAGCCAGGCAACTGCGAGCGCATACTCCGTGAACCTGCGGTTACCGTTCTCTTTCACCCAGAGCAAATGGGGGAGTGATTCCTCACTTCTACCCGCCAGGGCTAGATTGATCCCGATATATGCGTGCGCCTCGGTTAGTTTGTCATTGTCAGTGGCCTGGCTCAAAAGCTGTTCAGCAGTGACTTCCCGATTCAGGTACTTGATGAGCTGGCAGGTCCAATTGGCTTCCGCACATTCCTTGCTTGCTCCTGCCAACAGCTTGTCCGCTTTCGCAGTGAGGCCGGCGTGGCGGTAGCCCAGATAACCGGCCATGGCGATGTAATAGGGCGGATTACCGGCCCATTGTGGTCGCCACAAGTTGAGAAAACCGTGGGCATCATCACCGGCGGCTTGACCATTTCCTAAAGTGAGGTTCACGTGGGTCCGAGTAAAATACGGCCCAGGAACTCCGGGATTCAGCCGAATGGCCTCGCCGCTCGCCGCAAGGGATTCAACGTATTGACCCAGGCGGTAGTAGGCGTCACCCAGACCTTCATGAACAGTGGCATTTGTGGTCTTAAGTTCTACTGCCTTTCGGTACGCCTCAACAGCCTTTTGATCAAGCCCCTGCTCCAGATAAATGTTGCCGAGGCCTTCATAAGGGCGCGCATCCGTGGGCGCCAACTTCGCAGCCGACTGATATGAGCGCTGCGCCTCAGCGTAATCAGGGGGCTTGCGGTCACGGGCCGTATTACCGGCTTCGATAGCATTCTCCACTTTTTCATCAATCGTGGAGGAGGTGGCGATGGCAACGATCGCCAGACGAGGTTTGGCACCCGGAACAGGCTGGGCAGGTGGAGGCTGTTTAAGACCACCAAATCATCATCCGGTTTTTGCGAGGCTTTGGGGGCGACGGCGGCGAAGATTCGCCCATGGCAGTCGGCGCTGCCGCTCCCGGCTCGATGCCGGCCACGGGGGCTTCGGCGGATTGC
>Ga0209751_10005402_pt1 | contig 12046 bp, 15 predicted proteins | sample RifCSP13_1_FD_184019 | JGI IMG/M metagenome (GOLD analysis project Ga0209751, IMG submission 184019) | Soil microbial communities from Rifle, Colorado - Rifle CSP2_sed 13_1 (SPAdes) (version 2) | ecosystem: Environmental > Terrestrial > Deep subsurface > Rock core/Sediment | place: Rifle... | reverse complement strand
CAAGGTTCAACTCCGACTTCCGTTCCAGACGTTCAAATTGTTTAAGGGATTACCTTCCGCTAGAGTATCGCCGAGAACCTTTGGTTTTGCCTTTCCCCTTTCCGCCATACGGCTCCTCGCTTTCCCGGACAGCGTCTGACCCGGACGATTTCACGATGGCCAAGTCTATGAGGTCCAAAGGCTTGCGCGTCGTTCGCTTGCTTGCATCGAGCACCTCGATGGCAACGATGCGCTTGTCTTTCGCGTAGTCGATGACAACGCCGTCCATCTCCACCGAGTCATCGATAGGAACCTTTGCCAAAAACTCGATGTTTAATAGATCATGCGCTGCGTCGTATTCGATCTTCATGGGGATTTTTCCTTCCAGTACCGTTTTATATCCGAAGTGAGGTACGCCGTAATCACCACGTAGCTGTCGTCGGTTTCCTCGAAAACAACCCGAAGAAGCATTTCCTTCCTATGAATTTTACGTCGCTGCTGAGCAACCGAACGACCGCCGTGTCCTTCGACCACTTGGTCCGCATTTCGTAATGCTTCGCGAATCCATGCCTCGGGAATCCCTCGCCTGGTCAACTTTCTCTTGGCCAGCGGGATTATCTCAATTTCTTTCATCAGATCCTAATTCATCTCCAGACACACGATAGTCGCAAGTCAAGCATCCCAACTCGTTCAGCAATGATACGTTTACCACGAGGCTCTGACATCCGAGGTCACGATTACCAAGAAAATAGCCGATCCACTTAGCCTCACTCCACATCCACTGCCCCGGTTCCAGGCGTTCCAACCGTTCAAGCTGTTCACTGCCTTACGGCGGTTCAAAACGTTCAAGCGCTGCGCTCCGTTCAAATCGTTACAGACTTAAGCCGGTTCAAGGTTCCATGTTCAAGGAACGCCGATTACCGTTTTCCGTAGCGCGCTGCTCTTTCCTTAACCAGAAAGCCGATCTTGCGCTTCTTAGGCTCCGGTGGAGTCATGAGCTGGCGGATTGCGTCGAAGACGACCTTGAATTGGGCGTCGTACTTCCGCTCTAATGTTTCGAGCTTGGCTGCCAGATCCTTGTGCGTTGCCAAGATCTCCCGTAGCCGGACGAACGCGCGCATGATTTCAATATTGACGCGGACGGCTCGCTTGCTTCGTAAAACACTGGAAAGCATGGCCACGCCTTGTTCGGTAAAGGCGTGGGGAAGGTATTTCCGATGTCGTCCGCGGCCGCTTTCTAAGGTCACAATTTGTGACCTTAAAGCCGTGAACTCTTCATGGGTGAGTTGAAACATGAAGTCGGCGGGGAACCGATCTTCGTTTCGTTTGACGGCTTGGTTGAGAACCTTCGTGGACACCTGGTAAAGTTCCGCCAAGTCGCCGTCCAGCATCACTTTCTGGCCGCGTATGAGAAAGATCAACTTCTCGATCCGGTGGGGAGGAATGATTTGATCCCGTGATGACATAACAGTGCCAAACTTATGCGATCTCCGGGGGATAGGGCAAGTGCGGCAAAGCAGAGTTGCTCAATCCAACGGATTCAGCGATGGGATTGCAGTATTTTTAAAACTTCGGCTTTTACCCTCTCGCGCAACCCTTCGGGACGAGTAACTCTAACCTGGCTCCCAAAGCTCAAAATCCACCCCACCAGCTCATCGTTATCCGCGACCTTGAGGATCATCCTCAGCCGTCCGTCCTTCATTAGAGAAGTTTCCTGGCTCGGGTGCCAGCTCTTGTCTTTGACCCAGGCAGCGGCTTTCTTGGAAAACAGCAGCTCGACTTCGATGCGCCTACCGCGCATGATATTGAGCGCGTCCTGGACGTACTCCTGAACGTTGAAACCGAGGGGCATCTGGTAAGGATGGTCGGTGAGCGCGATCGAGCGGATGCGCTCGACGGCAAATAGCCGAACGTCCTTTCGGAGGTGGCAATACGCTATCAGGTAGAGCCCTCCTCCCGCGAACCAAAGGTGATAGGGATCGACCTCGCGCCGCGATGTTTGGTCGCGGGAAGCGGAATAGTAGCGCATCTGGGCGGTGCGTTTCTTGTCGATGGCCTGAGATATGGTGTCGATTGTGTTTTTATGCTGCCGGTAACTCTTGTGCGAGCCGAGGCCGACGGAAAATATCTGCTCCATCCCGCGGACATATTCGTGACCCTGCGGCGGCAGGGCCGCCGCCACTTTGTTCAGGGCGGAGTTGAGCGACGCCTGAATTTCAGTCCCGTCCAACGGCTTTAGAAGATTGCGGCTGAAGGTGAGCGCCATCAGCTCAGTCGCGGAGAAGCCGAGCGCCGGGATATTGCTGAATCCTTCCATAAGCCGCCAGCGCGTTTGGCCGTTCACCCGGTCGGTGACGAGCGGATAGCCGGCGGCTTCAAGGGCTTCCAAGTCTCTCCGGATGGTACGGGAATTTTTCGGGTAGTCCTCGGGGACAAATTGGAGCAACTCATCAAGCGTGGCGCCTGGCGACGCTTCGAGCCGTTTCAAGAGTATCCACTGCCGGATACCCTGGTCGTTCCGCGGCATGGCCGAATTTACTACAATTCCGGGAGCAAGAGGAAGATCTATTTATATCACTCCAGGGCAATGGGCCTGGCATGACAGGGAACAATCAGCGTCGAACCTATCTGGCTCTTTAGCCGGCCACTGGGTCGAATAAGCTGTTCGTGTGATTTCCGCACATGGAAATGGTTTTTCTTTGAAAATTCAACAGATAGCTGTGTGCGAAAATAGCATATCAATCACCATCATCACAGTCACTCTCCTCTCATCGCCATCGCGTTTGTCCGCCGGGAAAAAGTCTCGCGCTTTTACGTGATTCATATCTCTTGATATTTCTGATGCTTAGGCTTTCCTCCATAAACGCATAAATTCGTATTTCGCAAACCGGGCTGCTTGGCATCTTCATTGCAAACTTCGCACACTAGGTCGTTGCTTTCAGCATAGCTTTACAGAAAACAAAACCGTGACACTAATTCCCAATGACAGGACGATGTTCGCGCGTCTTGTCCTAATTGTGGTCTTGGCGTTGTGCGCAACGCGGGAAGCCAAGCAAGGCTGGGGCCAAACGACCGAGCTAGCGGCTTCTCAAATCGAACAAGGCAAAGCACTGATCAGCTCATTGGGGTGTGTCTCCTGTCACGAAATCAAGGAGCACAGCAGCGACGTAAAAGCAGAAGCGCCGAATCTTACCTACGAAGGGGAGATCGTGCAGCGGGACTGGCTCTTTGACTTCCTCAGAAAGCCGCATGAAATCCGGCCGGCGGTAAAAGCTCGCATGCCGGACTTCAGGCTTACCGATCGCGAAGCTCTTGCGATCACTGAATACCTTGCCAGTCTGACTGACCAGGAGCCGAACCAGATGCTGATTCAGGCGCGCCAGAATCCACGAAAATTTTCTCAGCAGGAGACCGAGGCCGCCAAAAAGCTCATATCCAAGGACTTTTTTGATTGCTTTAATTGCCATGTCTTCGGCGACCAAAACCCCAAGGGCAAACCTGAGGAATGGGCGCCGGATCTCAGCAGGGTGAGGAGCCGGATCAATCCTGATTTTTTATTTAAATGGTTTAAAGCGCCGGACAAATATCGTCCCGGAACAAAGATGCCCGCCTTTCTTTCCGACCAGGACTCTGGTCCGGACGATATTCTCGGAGGCGACGAGTCGAGACAAGCAGCCGCTCTGCGCGACTATCTGATGAGCGTCGGGAAAGCAGAGAAATTTACCGCTTACAGCGTAGCGAAGGCCAAGTATCCTGATGTGACGTCGACGGAGGGCCGAGGGTTTGTGAAGAGTCTCAATTGCACGGGATGCCACGAAATGGCGGTTCTGCCGGAAGGAAGACTGGTCGGTCCCAATCTTACTTTCCAAGGAAGCCGGGTGCGCAAGGATTGGCTCGTCGCCTTTTTACGCGCGCCTTACACGATCAAACCCGAATACGGCCTGATGGGGAGTCCCACCCGCATGCCGACGTTTAAATTCACTGACGAAGAGCTCAAGGCGGTGGTCGAATATATAACCGAGGTTCTGGTCGACAAAGAGGCCGACCAGAACGGGTCGCTCGATCCGGCATTGGCCAAGCAGGGAAAAAAACTTTTTCGCGACAAGACCTGCGATAACTGCCATCGGATCGGCTCCGACCCGGCTGGCATTGGGCCCGAGCTTACGGAGGCGGAAAAAAGATTGCGGCCCGGATGGGTCATTAGCTTTATTCAGACGCCCGAGCATTACCTCAATACGCGGATGCCCAATCTCAAAGTCTCGCCGGAGGAAGCCAGGGCATTGGCCGCTTATGTTCTGGGCCCTAAGAATTAGGCCTATGGGTACGAAATGAAAAAATGGTTACTCATCATTTTCGGTTTTACCCTTTGGCTGTTAACGGCCGAGAGGCCGGTCGACGCGGCTGCCGCGGCGGAGAAGACATGCTTGTCTTGCCACGGCGATCTCGCCAAGCAGCGTTATGTTCACGGCCCGGTGGCCACCGGTGAGTGCGTGCGCTGCCATGAACCACTCGACAAAGCGAACATGTATGACGCAAGAAAGCACCGTTTCAAGCTCGCGCGAGAGGAAAGAGAGATTTGCTATCTCTGCCATGAGCGCCGGCTCGACGCCCAGAAAGTCGTGCACGGTCCGGTGCGATTCGGCCTATGCACCGCTTGTCACGATCCGCATCAATCGCCCTACCGCTATCGGCTAAAAGCGAGCCCGCCGAGCAAGCTCTGCTATCAGTGCCACGTCAACGATAAGACGATCAATAAGGAGGTGCACGGCCCGGTAGCCGTGGGCGATTGCGTTGCCTGCCATGATCCCCACAGCTCGCCCTATCAGTATCGTTTGATCGCCGAAGGCCAGAATCTCTGCTTCACCTGCCATACGGAAAAAAAGGAGGAGTTTCTGTCGAAACGATTCGGTCATCCGCCGGCGGCGCTCAACTGCTCCAACTGCCACGATCCCCACACCTCCCCCAACCCGTTGCGTCTGAATAATTCCGTACCGGCGCTCTGTTTCGGTTGCCATCCGGAAAAGCGCGATCACATCGCGCAAGCGAAAACCCAGCACGACGCCTACAAAATCGAGAAAAAATGCTTGAATTGCCATGATCCCCACTACACCAACTTCCCCAAGCAATTGAAAGCGGCGCCGGCGGATCTTTGTCTTTCTTGCCATAACAAAGAACTGGAAACGCCGACGGGAAAGATCATGAACATGAAGAAATGGCTGGACGGGAATAATGACTGGCACGGGCCGATCCGACAGAAAGATTGCCCGGCCTGTCACAATCCCCACGGCACGGACAATTTCCGTTTGTTGAAGCGTCCCTATCCCAGAGATTTTTATACGCCGTTCAGTCAAGAACAATACGGTCTCTGCTTTGGCTGCCATGAGCGGACCCTGGTCCTCGATCGCTTCACCACGACGCTCACCAACTTCCGCAACGGTGATGAGAACCTTCATTTTCGCCACGTCAACCAGACCGTCAAAGGAAGGACTTGCCGGGCCTGCCACGAGGTCCATGCGAGCAACAACCCCAAACATATCCGGGATTCGGTTCCTTACGGCGGCTGGAATCTCCCGACCAATTACGTGAAGTATCGAATCGGCGGAAAATGTTCTCCTGGCTGCCATGTCCCGCGGGGATACAGCCGGGCGGGAAAGGTTCAAAACCCCATCGACTATGAAAAATTTAATCCCGATCAACCGCAAAACTGAATGGGCTCTGGTACTGTCGCTGGCCCTTTTGTGCTTCGCGGTGCCGGCCGCAGCTCTCGAGGGGCTGCAGGTCGGGATGAAGGCGCCGCTGGTCAAACTCAAGGATCTCCGGGGTAAGGAAGTGGCGCTGGCGGACCAGAGAGACGCCAACGCGGTGGTCATCGTTTTCTGGGCGACCTGGAGCGACAACTCGGCGCCGATGCTGGAGCGTTTGGAGCAGCTTTACCGCAAACACAAGAGGGATAAATTGCGCGTGCTGGCGGTGAATGTAGAAAAGCAGCAGCCCGACGCCCAGGATATGGCGGAGATTAAAAAAACCGTCGCGCGCCTGGGGCTTACCATCACCGTGCTCTTGGATGAGGGGCTCAAAACCTTCCGCGAGTTCGGCGTGGTGGCGGTTCCCTCGACCGTCGTGGTTGATAAGGAGGGCACGATTCGCGGCGAGATGGCCTCTTTTCCCATCGCGCAGAGGGAAGATCTGTTCGACCTCATCGACGCCGTGGCCGAGAAGCGAGAAGTAGCAAAACGCCAGGTACAAACCGGTTATCAGCCTGAGCCCAGGGCGGTACGCTATTACAACTTGGCCCGCGCCATGGTGAGCCGCGGGATGTCCGACACTGAGGACGACAATCTCAAACGATCGATCGCTACCGATCCCAAGTTCGTCATGCCGCTGCTGCTTCTGGCGAAACTGTACCGCGAGCGGGCGGAGACCGAGGAAGCGATCGAGTTTCGGGGCGCGGCCGTCGTCACGGCGACTTTCAAAGCGGAAAGAGAAAAGTATCTGAAAGAAGCGGCCCAGCTTGTCGAAAAGGCGCTGAAGCTCGGGCCTCCGAACGCCGCGGTTCTCATGGAAGATGCCTTGGTTCGTATCGCGACCGGCAAGAGCGACGCGGCGAAAGAGAAGCTTTTGGAGGCGATCAAGATGGACCCCTCCTACACCCCGGCGCATTTTTTATTGGCTTCGCTGCTCGTGCGGGAGGGGAAAACCAAAGAGGGCGAGGCTGAGTTTCGCAAGGCGGTCCAGCTCAATCCATTGGACCATCAAGGTTACCTGGCGATGGCCAAAGCCTACGAAGATCGAGGAATGGAGAAAAACGCCGTCGATTTCTATAAAAAGGTTTACGAATTGCTCTATAAAGAAAGAGAGCTTTTTCCCCTATCGTATGGGCGTTAAGAAAAAAATTGGGTTGCTATCGGCTATGGCGGCGCTCCTCTTGGTTGCGCTGGCGGCGCCGTTCTCTACGTCTTTGGGCGCGGAGGGGGCTAATCTTGACGATCTGGCCAAAGTCCTGGCCGACGCGCAGAAAGACACCAATATGCGCATGGAGGGGGCGATCAAGTTGGGCCAGGCGAAAAATCCAAAATATCTCCAGTTTCTTACCGAAGCGCTCAAAGACAGCAACAAGGCGATTCGCTGGACGGCCGCGGAGGCGCTGTGGGAAATGGGCGATAAGCAGGCGGTCCCGGCGCTGATCGATTATCTGGAGAAGGGCGAAGCTTACGAGTGGGGCAAGGTGGTGACGATGAACGCCCTGGCCTCGCTAAAAGATCCTCAAGCGGTCGAGCCGTTGATCCGCGTGCTCGAGAGTCCGAACCCTTTCTTGCGCCGCTCGGCGGCGGTGGCGCTGTTCACGATCGGCGATCAGCGAGCGATTCCCGCGCTCATCGGACTGCTCAAGGACGAGCAGGGATTTATTCAGCGCATCGCGCAGAATTTTCTGGTCGAAATGACCAAAGATAAAATGACCGGTGACACGCCCGCGGAATATGACGAATGGTCCAAGTGGTATCAGGCCAATGGCCAGCGATTGAAATTCGACGGAGCCAAAGGAGCAAAGTGAAAGCCGCGGTCTTTCTGTTGAGCTGCTTCATGCTTATGGGAGCCGCTCCCCGCGCGCCGGAGCCTTACAGTTGGCGCGGGATTCAGCTGCAAAAGTCAACGGTCGACGATGCGAAAAAAGCGTTGGGAACGCCGGCGCGGGAGTACCGCGAGCAGCTTCTTTACGAGAATCAGATTTTTGACCCCGCCGATGCCAACGGCCAGAACGTGCGGCTCAATACGGTGATTCTCAACATCGGGGTGAAAGGGACCATCGAGTCGATTTTCCTCTCGCCCGAGTGGGGAACCACGGATCAGGACTTGAGACCCTTTTTCGGTAAGGGCAAGAGGATGACTTATAGAAAATTTCTCGCGACGCTGGGAGAGATTAAAATCGGCGCCGGAACCAGGCCTGATGAGAAACTGCACTATGTCGATCTCAATGCTCCCTGCGAAGTTTTCCCCCGGTACCGCATCCTTTTAATTTACCAGCGTCAGGATGTGGTGTCGGGCAATTACCTAGTCCAGTTCATGCTCTTTTATTGAGGAGTTTGTATGCTTCGCCCTTTAGTTGCTGTGTGTGTGTTGCTGGCCTCGTTGTTTTCCGTCAAGCCCGCGCTGGCGTTTCGCTCGGTTGCGGTGGGAAGCAGGGTTACCGCCGCGACCGTCAAGGACATGAGTGGCCGCGACGTCAATCTCGCCTTCGGTGCGCGCGCCGTGGTGCTGTTTTTTTGGCGCGCCAATCAGGAATTTAGTCAAGAGGCGCTGAAGGACCTGGAGCAAATCAAGAAAGAATTCTCGCAGCGGGGGGTGGAGATTTTCGCCGTTGCGGAGGGCGGAACGCCCACTTCTGCGGTGCAAGGGGCGATCAAGAATCTCGGCCTTTCCTATCCGGTCTACGTGGATGCCGAACACAAGGTCGAGGAGAAAATCGGCGTCATCGTCTTTCCCAGCACCGGTATCGTCGGGCCGGAGGGGGAGCTTAAGTTCTACTTGCCGAGCCGAAACAGCAACTACCGCCAGATCATTCACGCGCGGCTCAGGTTGGAACTCGGACTGATGAGCGAGAAGGAATTTGACCTGCAAATGAAGCAGATCGGCGAGGAGCTGGGAAGCGAACGGGTCAGAGCCGAAGACCATTTCAAGACCGGCTTGCGCCTGTCCCGTCAGGGAAAATCCAAGGATGCCCTGTCGGAGTTAAAGCAGGCTTTATCCCTCGACCCGGCATTGACTGACGCTCATCTGGCCCTGGGCTACGCTTATCTGGATTCGGAAGAGCCCAATGCGGCGCAGAGGGAATTTGAGTTGGTCATGAAGCAGCATACCGCATCACCAGGGGCGAAATTGGGCCTGGGAATTGCCGCGGTGCGCCTGGGGGATTTGGATCGGGGAATAGAAATTCTCAAAGAGGCAGTGCAAATCAACCCCGATCCGGTGCAGGGCTACTACGAGTTGGGCAAGGCCTATGAAAAGACCGGGAAGCTAAGAGAAGCCATGCATGCGTATAAGTGGGCGGTGAGAAAGCTCCTCCAAGGGAGGAGGTAGGAACGAAAGGAGGAAATCGGCGATGCTACAGTCAGGATCGAGATTCTTACTGGCAGGAGTTTTACTGATCGGTTGTGTGAGCTTGTCATCGGCTGCTTCTGTGGCGGCTGAAGAGACGGATCCCGCCAAAGAAACCGTGCTCATAGGGGTCAAGGAGGCCGGCGGCATGCTCATTAAACTGGAGATTGAGCCGGCACCAACTATGTTCATGCAGATGCACGGGATGTGGATGGAGATGAAGCCTGAAAAGGGCGAGATCCATCACTGAAGTCAAGCCTGAGGACCCAGGCTCGAAAACACGGCTCTCCTTTGCGGCGGTAAAGTTCCGTGCCGTCAATACAACCACAAGCAAAACGGTGGAGAAGGAGTTGCACCCCATGTGGGGCGGCAGTGGTCTGCATTATGCGGCCAATGGAGTCTTGCCCGGGGACGGCGCCTACGTGGCTACGGTGACGGTAGAGCCGCCCACTTTTGCTAGGGGACCTAAGAACAAAGATTTGTGGAGAAAGCAGGCCCACGCGGAGTTCCGCTTTGATGTGCGGAAGGGACGCATCGTTTCACAGGCAAAAGGGTGAAAGATGTGCGGACGATAATTCTCACAGCTCTGCTGGTGTTCTATAAGGCAATCCCTCTCGCGGCGGAGACGGTGCTCCTCAGGTCGGGGAGAGAGGTCGAGATTATCGATGGGGCTCTTTCTGCAAAAGGGGGGGAGGAAGTCCTGCGCGAAGCCTCAGATTGGCTGAAAAAAGGCCGGCTCGATTATGCCAGGGAGTACTGGAAGCTTCTCATCGAAAAGGGCAAAGGCGCCCCAGCCTCGCGCGCGAAAGCGGCGCAAGAGAGGCTGCAAAACATAGAGTACAAAAGCTTTATCGTGCTTAGAGACGGCAAGACCTTGACGGGCAAGATCAAGGCCGATCTACGGACGGATCTATTGGGGCTCGAAGACAAGCAGGAAATCCCGATCTGGGCATTGGAAGAGATTGTCGCGGAGTATCATGCCGGCTATAGCCGCGTCACCAAGACCTTTTATCCTCTTACGGTTTTGGAAATCAAGTTTCGCGGCCTTCGGCTAAAGACCTCCAGGATTACTCAGGAACTGGAATTCATAATCGAGGCGGAAAATGGACCGGTCACCAAAGCCATACTAGGAAAGAATTATGAAATCTTGCGCCCCGACAAGTTAGGCGAGCAGCTTGAGACGCTAACGAAAGGGCGTATTCTCAAGATCATAATCTATCCCAACCTGGCAACGCAGGACTGGTGAGTTTGGCAAAATTAATCTATTTTTTCTTCGCCCTTCTCTGCTGCGCGTTGTTAGCGGGAAACGCGACGGCCGCGAGCGCGCCGGCCTTGACGTTACTTTATCCTCCGGACCGGTCGGTCGTCGGTGGCGCGGGATTCTCCCACCTGGTTCTTGAGATCGCTTCCGCCGTGAACATAACGGTTCGCCTTAACGGACGACCCGTGAGTCCGTCGAAGCTGACAGACAAGGTTCGCCACTATCTCCTTCGGCTTGACTTCGGCGCCAACAGCGTAGATGTGGAAGCGCTGGACGGAGACCGAGTTGTGGCGCGAGAAAAGCGCGAGTTGTTTTTCTTTTCTCCTATAGCGGGTGAAAAACAGGCGGTGCCCGATGGCTTCGCTGCCAGTCCTTTTCATCGTACGGATCGGGCGCCGGAAAAGTGCGCCGCCTGCCACGTCCTGGACTCACAGAAGGGGGATCTGTCGCCAGCTTCCCCCGGCGCCTCCTCTTGCTACAGTTGCCATCAGGGCCTGACGCGGGTGAAGAACGTCCATGGGCCGGCCTCCATGTGGATGTGTCTAGCGTGCCACAATCCCACGTCGGCCCCGGTGAAGTACACGACCGCGGTTCCGGTGCGGGATCTCTGTTATGCCTGCCACGTAGACCAGAAGAACTATTTCTTTTCCAGCGCATATCAGCATGGTCCGACAGCCACGGGAATGTGCACCATTTGCCACAACCCTCATGGCAGTGACAACGAATTTTGGCTAAAAAAAGAGCCCTGGGATTTATGCACGACTTGCCACGCCGACAAAGCATCCGGTAGGCACGTGATTGCCTGGGGACCCAGTGGAAACACCCATCCGACGCGCGGACGGCCCGATCCTATGAAGCCTGAACGGGAGTTCAGTTGCCGGAGCTGCCACAATCCGCACGCCTCGAATATGCCTAAGCTTTGGAACTACAATGTAAAGTCTTATTTTGATCTGTGCCAAGTATGCCACAACAAGTGAGACTGACTTACCAAAATGGTCGTCTCTTCGTGGAGGGGGAGCAAAGCAGCGCGTCGCAAAAACCAAGCGGTAAATTTAGCGGGCGCTCGGTTGAGTGAAGCTATAAGTTGTGACAGGAGAAGCAGAGCCGCGAACCAGCATTGCTGGTTGCCAGCTTAGCCTTGAGCTGAGAGTTTTGACTATGGCAGCTCAGGCAACTTACACGGCCGTCTTCGAGTTGGATCGCGGGGTCTAGCTGAGCAACGTCCCGCAATTTACCGCGGCTTCTGAGTTGTGCCAGGCGGTAATCCGTTCCGACAGAATGCCGCCGGTCGGCTGCAATTGCGATTACGCCATCGTGACAGCCCTCGCAATAGTGCGAGCCCGCGCGCAGCGCAAGGGGAAAATTGTCTGCCGTCTCAAAGGCTAAACCTTGAGTATGGAACAAAAACGCGAACCCCATAACTATAACCCGCAGAATGATCATCGAGTTAAGCATTCCAAAACCTACACGAGAATTATATCACGCAACTTGGGTTGTGGAATCGGCTGTATCCCAGAATTTCTTTAACTGGAGGGTCTAGCTGATTGCTGATTATAGTGGAGGTCCATCCTTTGCTAAGTAGGCTCCTTTAAGGCGGTCCGTGGAGCGTAGTTTTTGCGGTGCTCCGGATGAGATGGTCGGGACTTACAATTGTCGGTAAGACGGTTGCACTTCTTGGATGTCGCGGGAATGTGATGCGGCTAGTCCACCCTT
>Ga0209751_10005400_pt1 | contig 12048 bp, 10 predicted proteins | sample RifCSP13_1_FD_184019 | JGI IMG/M metagenome (GOLD analysis project Ga0209751, IMG submission 184019) | Soil microbial communities from Rifle, Colorado - Rifle CSP2_sed 13_1 (SPAdes) (version 2) | ecosystem: Environmental > Terrestrial > Deep subsurface > Rock core/Sediment | place: Rifle... | reverse complement strand
CATCGAAAGCCAGCGAAGACTTGACCAGCTTCGGCAAGCGCACCAACAAGTCAAGCAAGAGCTCGAAATCACTCGCAAATCGAACCAGGATGCCCAGGAGCTCCTGATGCGTTTGCAGCAAACCGACCAGGAACAAGCCCAGGAAATCCAGCGCCTGAGCCATCGCTCACAGCAACTGGCAGCTATATTGCAGGTACAGCAAGCCATTTCTCGCCAGACCAACCGGGCCGACGTTCTGTTGAGCCTTGGCGAGGCGATCCTCGTCAACCTGGACATGGAAACCATAGTGCTTGTCGAGCCCGGCAGCCACGGGCCTAAGATGGTCTACAGCCTGGGAACCAGTCCAGAAGAAGCCAGGCTGGAGGCTTTACTCGGCCAGCGCAACCCCCTCATCCATTGCCTGCAAAATGCCAAGCAGTTGGTCGTCCCACAACTGGACGTTGACCCGGAATGGGGTAATTCTCCCCTGCTGCAGGCTCTTAAAGCGGGAGCGTTCCTTTGCCTGGCGGTTCAAAGTGGGCAAACGACGGACCTGGCGCTGATGGCGTCTCGAACCAAGCCCCTGCCACCCTATGCAGTTGAAAACCTGGATATCTATGCGCTGCTCGCGCACCAGGTGGCAATAAAACTCTCCAGCCTTGTCTCTGCCCAGGAGACCCACCTCCGCTTAGAGGAAGCCAGCCTGCTGTTGGATTTCAACCGGCGATTGAGCAGCCTGGAGCCAGCCAAAATCCTGCATACGCTGTTAGAAAACGCGATGCAGGTCGCGCCCGGCGCCCAGGCAGGAATGGTGCTGCTGTGGAATGCAGGCAAGAACCGGCTCATCCCCATGGCCGCCCTGGGCTATGCCAACCCGCAAACCTTGCTGGATACCGCCTTTCAGCTTGAGGAAGAGCCATTTGGCCGGGTATTTCGTTCCCAAGAAGCGCTTAACCTGGACGAGGTGGATTTTGCCAGGCATTACAACCTTTCATCCGAAAACTTGCTGCGCTACCGGCAGGCGACAGCCGGCAAGCTACCCATAGCAGCCCTGGCGACCCCGATTCAATTTGCCGCCCAGGATCAGCCGTTGGGCATCTTGATCCTGGAAAACTTCCAAACCGCGGCTGCCTTCACGGATAAGGCGCAGTTAGCTGAAACTACCTTGTGCCAGCAAACCGCGCTGCACCTGGAGAATACCCGCCTGTACCAGGCAGCCGAGGCGCGCGCCAGCCAGATGCATGCGCTCACCCAGGTCGCCGCAGCCATCAGCAGCCAATTAAAGCCCGATGAGCTGATCGCCACCCTTCTCGATCAACTCCACGCCATTGTGCCCTACGAAACCGGTACGTTATGGCTTCTGCGGGGCAGCAAAGTCGTCGTCCGGGCTGCCCGCGGTTTTGCGGATGAGGAAGAACGGATTGGTCTGACGGTCGGAATAGAAGATAGCCTTTTATTGAGCGAGATGATCTCGGAGTCCAGACCGGTCTGCGTCGGAGATATCCGTAAGGACCCGCGTTTCCCCTCCCTGCTCGAGCCGCGCTATCTGTCCTGGGTCGGAATTCCCCTCGTCTCGGGGGGAAAAGTCATCGGCGTTATCGCCCTTGAAAAGAGCGAAGCTGATTTCTACACCCCTGAACACATCCAGCTTGCAACCACTTTCGCCGGGCAGGCGGCGGTAGCCCTGGCAAACGCCAACCTGTTCCAGGAAAGCCTCAGCCGCACGGGGATGCTCGATCAGCGCACGCAGAGATTGGAACTGCTCAACCGCCTGTCAACGGCGCTCAGCGAGACCCTGGATGCAGACCGGATACTGGCGATTGCGCTTCACGAACTCGCCGGGGCTATACCTTGTTCTACCGTTTCTGCCGTGCTGATCAGCCCCACCGGCAGCGCCCAAATTCTGGCCCAAATCCCCTCCAGGGATTCGGAGGTCCCGCTGACGTTGCCAGAGGCCCCCCTTTTCGAGCACATGGCCGAGACCCTGGGCATTTTTATCAGCGATGAAATTTCCCGCGAGCCGGCTCTCGCCCCTCTCCAGGGTTACTTCGCCAGCCGCGGGACGCGCGCCCTGCTGGCGATCCCGCTGACCACCGGCAGCGACCTGCATGGAATCATATTGATCCAGGCTGACCAGCCACAGCGCTTTTCACCCGATGAAATTGGGCTGGCGCGCACGATCAGCAACCAGGCTGCCATCGCCATTCAAAACGCCCGTTTGTACGCCGAAACGCGCGATCTGAGCGCCATTCTCGAGCAGCGCGTGAACGAACGCACTGCAGAGCTGGCCCGGGAACACCGCCGGACAGAAACCTTGTTGAGCATCCTCACCGAGCTTTCTGCCAGCCTGGATTTGGAGCAAGTGCTCAACCGCACCCTCGCCCTGGTGCAGGAGGTCGTGGCTGCCGGTCACATCTCCGTATTTATCGTCAGGCCTGGCGAACAGAAGCTGCATCGCCTGGCTTCGGTTGGCTATGCCCCTCCGGCTGCAGCCGGAGGCAGCCCTACCCCCCTCGATGTAGATGAGGGGCTGGCGGGTTGGGTGATCACCCATCAAGAGGCTGTGTTGCTCGATGACATTCACACAGACCCGCGCTGGATCTTTTTAGTGGACGCGCCCGAGCCGCACCACCGCAGCGCTATCGCCGCGCCGCTCATTTTGGGCCAGGAATCGCTCGGCGCGCTGATGCTCTACCACGATCAGGTGGGGTATTTCTCATATTACCATCTTGACCTGGTGCAGGCAGCCGCAAACCAGATTGCGGTGGCAATTAACAACGCCGAGCTGTACCGCTTGATCCGCGAGCAAGCTAATGATTTGGGTGCGATGGCCCGCAACCAGCAAATTGAAGCCAGCCGCTCGCGCGCCATCCTGGAGGCCGTTGCGGATGGGGTGGTGGTGACAGACGCCAGCCGGAAAATCACCTTGTTCAACGCCTCCGCCGAAAAAATCCTGGGCTTGAAGAGCAGCGAGCTGATCGGACAATCACTGGAACATTTTTCGGGGCTTTTCGGCGGCGCGGCGCACTCCTGGATGGAAACCATCCGCCTGTGGTCGCAAACCCCCGTGATCGTCGAAAGCGGGGATGTATATGCCGAACAAATCATGCTGGAAGATGGTCGAGCGGTTTCGGTCCACCTAGCCCCAGTTACTTCAGGCGAATCCTTCCTGGGAACCGTGTCCGTCTTCCGCGATATCACCCACCAGGTAGAAATCGATCGCCTGAAGGAGGAGTTTGTGGCTACGGTGAGCCACGAGCTGCGCACGCCCATGACCTCGATCAAAGGTTATGTAGAGCTGATGTTGATGGGCGCGGCTGGATCGATGAGCGACCAGCAAACCCATTTCCTGAAGATCATCAAGGAAAACAGCGATCGTCTCACCGTCCTGGTCAACGACTTGCTGGATATTTCCCGCATCGAAGCCGGGAGGGTTACGCTCAGCATGCAGCCCTTGAACCTGGTGGAGATCGCCAGGTCGGCGATTGACGATCTGCGCCGCCGTTCCGGCGAGGAACAAAAACCGATGACCATCGAGATCGAGCCTGCTCCGGACCTGCCAATGGCCCTTGGCGATGTCGAGCGCGTGCGCCAGGTATTCGAAAACCTGCTGGAAAACGCCTACAATTACACTCCCGCGCCGGGTCGCATTGGTGTACACATCCACCAGGCAGGCGATCAAGTCCAGGTGGATATCCGGGATAACGGCATCGGCATCCCTCCGGATACGCAACCGATGGTTTTTGAACGCTTTTACCGGGGGGAGCTTCCCATCGTGCTGGCAATCTCAGGGACAGGGCTGGGCCTGTCGATCGTCCAGCACCTGGTTGAGATGCACCACGGGCATATCTGGTTGGAATCGAGCGGTATACCCGGCGAGGGCAGCACTTTTTCTTTCACTTTACCCGTGTACGATCCAAATCAGGCAACACAATGAGGTATTATGGCAAAAATATTAATCGCTGAAGATGAACGAGATATTCGCGACCTGATCACTTTCACGCTACGGTTTGCAGGCCACGAGGTTGTCGCCACGTCCAATGGGGAAGAAGCGTACGGGGCGGCGCAGAAAATCCTGCCCGATTTGATCTTGCTCGATGTGCGTATGCCGCGCATGACAGGTTATGAAACCTGCGAGAAGCTTAAATCGAGCGAGCCAACTCAGCACATCCCGGTGGTTTTTCTATCCGCCAAGGGGCAGGAGAGCGAAGTGCAAACCGGCATTCGCTCCGGCGCTCTGGAATACATCGTCAAACCCTTCGCCCCAGACCAGTTGACGGAGCGCGTGCATGCCATCCTGGGCACGTTGGGGATCAAATAGCGCCCGGCCGTAAAACTGTCGCCTTTAAATGGATAAGGGGAACCGGCCCAGATGAGTGCGATCATCTTGCGGAACGAGATCGTCCATTACGAAGTTTTAGGCCGCGGCAGACCGCTGATCTTCATCCACGGCTGGGTTGGCTCGTGGCGCTACTGGATCCCGGCGATGCAGTCCGCTTCCTTCTCCTTCCGCGCTTATGCCCTGGACTTATGGGGGTTTGGCGATACGGCTAAATGCCATGAATTTTATTCGCTCGATCAGCAGCTCAGCTTGCTGGACGATTTCATCAATGAGCTAGGAATCGGCAGGGTTGCCCTGGTAGGCCACGGCCTGGGCGCGATCATCGCCTGGCTGTACGCCGCCCGCAACCCTTCGGAGGTGGATAGGGCGGTGGGGATCAGCCTGCCCCAAGGCCCGGAGGCGATCAACCCGCGTCTGCGCTCAGCTTCCCCCGCAGACCTGGCCGACTGGCTGCTGGGTCGCTCGGCAGCCACCGAGCCGGTGCGGGTAGAAGCGCCAAAAACAGACCAACTCGCCATCCAGACCACCATCACAGGCTTTCAAGATTTCGACCTGACCAGGCTGACCCTCAACCTCTCGATCCCCCACCTGTGGGTGCACGGTCAAAACGATCCCGCCGTGCAGGCGCCTGACCAGCAACGGATCGCGGCTTTGCCCGATCAAGCCCATTTCATCCCCTTCGAGGGTTCCGGGCACTACCCCATGTTGGACGAAACGAGCAAGTTCAACCGCCTGCTCCATGACATGCTCAGCTTGGATTCTGGCGCCAGCCCGCGCCAGTTGCAGTTGAAAGAAGAGTGGAAACGCCGCGTGCGTTGATAAGCGGCACGCTGGCAGCGTGCCGCTTGACAACCCGCAGCTCTTCCCTTATACTAGCACTCAGATAAATCAACTCATGCACGGGGAGCCCGTAATTTTGGGCTGAGAGGAGAGCCAAAGCTCTCGACCCGCCAACCTGATCCGGACAATACCGGCGGAGGGATCGCAAAACCCAAATATGCCTCTACCTCCCCCGGTACCGGGGGAGGAGCTTTTTAATGAAGCGCGCGGTTATTTTTGCCAACGGCAGGCTCCAAAACGCCGAACAGGCCCGGGATGCTATTCGTCCTGGGGACCTGCTGATCGCCGCGGACGGCGGCGCGCAGCACTGCCTGGCCTTGGGACTCGCCCCGACGGTCGTCATCGGCGATTTCGATTCCCTGAGCGAGAGGGAGCTGAAAGAGCTTAAAACCCTGGGCGCCCAGATGATCCCCCATCCCGCTCACAAAGACTTCACCGACCTGGAGCTGGCCTTGCAGCACGCCCAGAAGCTTGGAATCAAGGAGGTGCTGATCCTGGGCGCCCTGGGGGCGCGTTGGGACCAGACCATCGCAAACCTGCTCCTGCCGATATCCGCTGGCTTAGCCTCCATCCAAATCTCCATGCTGGATGGTCCCCAGCAGGTCTATTTCCTGCGCGCCGGTGGCGAGGCTCAAATCCGCGGCCGGAAAGGCGACACCCTCTCGCTGATCCCTTTGTGCGGCGATGCCCAGGGCGTCGTCACCCAGGGTCTGGAGTACCCCCTGCACGGTGAAACGCTGTTCTTTGGGGCGACGCGCGGCGTCAGCAACCTTTTGACCGCGGATACGGCCCGCGTCAGCCTGTCAGACGGCACACTACTGATTGTTCTTATTCACCAAGATAGGGTAGCTCTTCTCTGAACCAGGAGGCTGCCTATGGAGATAAACATGAAGAAAAGGACGCTTTTTCTAATCCTGGCGCTGGGGCTGTCGCTCTCGGCATGCGCCCCCCGCGCCTTGACCATCATGACACACGATTCCTTTGCCGTTTCCGAAGAGGTGGTCCAGGCATTCAAAGAAGAGACCAACATCGAAGTGAGCTTCCTGGAAAGCGGAGACACCGGAACAGCCCTGAACAAAGCCATCCTCTCCAGGGATAACCCCCTGGCAGACGTTTTCTACGGAGTGGACAACACCTTCCTCAGCCGGGCGCTCGACGAGGACATCTTCCTGACCTACGACTCGCCGCTGCTTGTGGATATCCCCGCTGAGTTCAAGCTCGACCCGCAAAATCGGGCGCTTCCCGTCGATTATGGGGATGTGTGCATCAACTATGCGATCGGCTACTTCACAGAAAACAACCTGCCCCCACCCCAATCGCTGGAGGACCTGCTCAAGCCGGAGTATAAAGGTCTGCTGGTGGTGCAAAACCCCGCCACGTCCTCGCCGGGATTGGCCTTCCTGCTCGCCACGATCGGTTATTTCGGCCCGGATGGCTATCTGGATTACTGGGAGAGCTTGAACGCCAATGACCTGCTGGTGGTCAATGATTGGGAAAACGCATACTACGGGGAGTTCAGCGTCCACGGCGGAACTCGCCCCATGGTGGTTTCCTACGCCTCCAGCCCACCGGCGGAAGTGATCTTCGCCGAGCCCCCCGTCAGCGAGCCCCCCACCGCGGTGCTCACCGCCAACCGGAGCTGCTTCCGCCAGATAGAGTTTGTCGGCATTCTCAAAGGGACCCGGAACCGGGCGCAGGCCGAGAGATGGATCGACTTTATGCTCTCCACCCGCTTCCAGGAGGATATGCCTTTGCAGATGTTCGTCTACCCCGTAAACCCGGATGCCGTGCTGCCCCCGGAATTTGAAAAATACAGCTCCATCCCTGCCGAGACCTCCGTGGTCAGCCCGGAGGAGATTGCCGCCAATCGCGAGGCCTGGATCAAGGCCTGGACCGAAGCCGTTTTGCGCTGAGCGCAGTTATGGCAGCCACAGATGCACACTGATCGACACAGGTTTGTTAGATAACGGATGAACACCAGGCGAAGCTCCGCTCGAGGCCTGCTCTTATGGCTGGCGCCTCTGGCATTTCTGGCGCTGTTCTACTTTTATCCGCTGGGCAGCATCTTCGCAGCCAGTTTCCAGCGCGCTGAAGGGGGAGTGATCGCGCCTTTCTGGGAGGCGCTCACCTCGCCATCTATCCGGCGGGTGCTGACCTTCACTATCGGGCAGGCGTTTTTGTCCACCCTGCTCACCCTCTTGGTCGGCCTGCCAGGGGCCTACCTGCTGGCGCGCTACCGCTTTTGGGGTAAATCGCTGCTCCAGGCTGTAATGGGCATTCCCTTCGTCCTGCCGACGCTGGTTGTAGCAGCCGCCTTCAACGCCCTGCTGGGACCGCGCGGCTGGGTGAACCTGCTGCTGATGAGCTGGTTGAATCTCTCCCAACCGCCGGTCCAGTTCGTCAACACCATCTGGGCCATCCTGGTGGCGCACGTGTTTTACAATACCACAATCGTGTTGCGCATGGTCGGTGATTTTTGGGCCCATCTCGACCCGCGCATCAACCAGGCCGCTCAGACGCTGGGCGCGGACCGCTGGGGCACATTAACCCGTATTACCCTGCCGCTGCTGATGCCAGCCATCAGCGCGGCCGCCCTGCTGGTGTTCATCTTTGATTTCACCTCCTTCGGTGTGATCCTGATCCTGGGAGGCCCGCGTTATGCAACCCTGGAGGTAGAGATTTATTACCAGACCATCAGCCTGTTCAATTTGCCGCTCGCGGCTGTTCTTTCCCTCCTGCAGTTGCTCTGCACCTTGGGACTGACGGTTTTTTACACCCGCCTTTCGCTGCGTGTATCCCGACCGCTCTCCCTGCGACCCCAGGCTTACACGCAGAAACGCCTGTACGATTGGCGCAGCCGACTCCTGGCCGGCGCGCTGATTCTCTCGCTGGCTGGCTTGCTCACCACGCCCTTGATCGGTCTGGCAGCCCGCTCCTTCACCCGTATCGACCTGCCAGCAGAGCGGTCCCAAACTGCACCCACTGGCCTGACGCTGAGATATTACCAGGAGCTCTCGGTGAACCGCCGCGCGTCCCTGTTCTACGCTCCGCCGAGCGCATCGATTGGCATATCTCTGGCATATGCCTTCGCCACTGTCGCCCTGGCGCTGGCTTTAGGTCTGCCAGCCGCATGGGCGCTTTCCAGGTCTTCCAAAACTGGCAAGAGCATATCCGAGGCATTGAACCGCTGGCTCGACCCGCTTTTGATGCTGCCCCTGGGCACCTCCGCGGTCACCCTGGGGCTGGGCTTTATCCTTGCCCTCGGTCGCCCACCGCTCAACCTGCGCGCCTCTCCACTGCTCATCCCGTTGGCGCACACCATGGTCACCCTACCCTTCGTTGTCCGCAGCCTGACTCCCGCTCTGCGCAGCATTCGCCCTCGCCTGCGAGAGGCGGCGGCGGTGATGGGGGCCGCGCCGCGCCAGGTGCTCCGCCACGTGGACCTGCCGCTGGTGGGCAGGGCGGTGCTGGTCGCAGCCACGTTCGCGTTTACCATTTCAATGGGTGAATTCGGCGCAACCGCCCTGATCTCCCGCCCGGAATACCCCACCATCCCCATGGCTATCTACCGCTTTATCTCGCAGCCCGGAGCGCTCAATTATGGCCAGGCTCTAGCGCTCAGCACCATCCTGATGGTCGTCACAGCTTCAGGCATGCTGTTTATCGAGCGCTTCCGCATTGCGGAGGTGGGTGAATTCTAGGTACCAAAATGAGCGTACTTCGCCTGGAGGGAATCGAGAAATCTTTTGGCGCTACCCGTGCCGTGCGCGGCGTCTCCTTCGAGGTAGCGGAGGGGGAAATCCTGGCCTTGCTCGGCCCGAGCGGCTGCGGGAAATCCACCGTGCTGGCGATGATCGCCGGGCTGGAAAAACCCGATCGCGGCGAAATCTATTGGGATGCTGAGCCGCTGCAGGGCATCCCACCTCACCAGCGCGGCTTCGGGTTGATGTTCCAGGATTACGCCCTCTTTCCCCACATGAACGTCTACGCCAATGTCGCCTTTGGGCTGCGCATGGCGAAGCTGCCAGAAGACGGGATCCGCCAACGAGTCGCTGAGGTGCTCGAGCTGGTGGGGTTGGTTGGGTTCGAGCGGCGGGATGTCAACACGCTGTCTGGCGGCGAGCAGCAACGGGTTGCCCTGGCGCGGTCGCTGGCCCCAAACCCGCGCCTGCTGATGCTCGATGAGCCGCTGGGCTCGCTCGACCGCGCATTGCGGGAGCGGCTGGTTGGGGAACTTGCTGCGATCCTGAAGAACAGCCGCCAGACCGCCATCTACGTCACCCACGACCAGGAAGAGGCTTTTGCGCTCGCCGACCGGGTGGTGGTGATGAACCTAGGCAGGGTCGAGCAGGTCGGGACGCCCCACCTGATCTACCGGCAGCCCGCCTCGATTTTTGTAGCCCGCTTTGTAGGGCTGAACAACCTGTTCGAAGGCGAGATACAAAGGATCGATGGGCGGAAAGTCGTCGCCACCCCCCTCGGCCAGATGCCTTGCAACACACAGGCGACGGGCCGGGTGATGGTGCTGCTGCACCCAGACGCCGTGCGCATAAATGAGCAGGTGGGGTCACAGCAGGTCAGGCTGGAAGGGCAGGTTGTAGAACGCTCCTTCCGGGGCAGCCTGTGCCGCATCGTCCTGGCCATCAACCAGGTGCGCCTGACCTTCGACTTGATGTCCAGCACGCCTCTCCCATCCGAAGGAGAGAGCGCTACCCTGGCGTTCGACCCCGAGCAGGCGATCCAGTTCCTCCCACTTGACGATTATTAAATATTTTTATATAATAAATATTAAAATAAGCTGGAAAACTAGCTACCCGACAGTTTCACTTGATAGGACGCGGACGAGCACTGAAGAACTTGGAAAATTTTTAAATAAATCGATCAAGTTATGGAGGTAATATGTCTGAGCAAGAATACACCCACCCAGAGTTCCTGGTCGAGACCGATTGGGTTGCCCAGCACCTGGATGACCCTGCCATCCGGCTGGTCGAGTCGGATGAAGATTACCTGCTCTATGATACGGGGCATATCCCCAGGGCAGTAAAGGTTGACTGGTTCACCACCCTGCAGCACCCAATCCGCCGAGATTTCTTGAGCATTGAGGAATTCGAAGCGCTGTGCTCGCAGTCAGGCATAGCCAACGACACCACCGTGGTTTTCTATGGGGATAAAAGCAACTGGTTCGCCACCTATGCCCTGTGGCTTTTCCGTTATTATGGTCATGAAAAGCTCAAAATCATGAACGGCGGGCGCGCCAAGTGGATCATGGAAAACCGCCCGCTGACCAAAGAAGTTCCCTACTATACACGTACGACTTACCAGGCAAAGGAACCCAACCTGAGAATCCGCGCATTCCGCGACCAGGTGTTCGAGCACCTGGATGCCAAAATGCCCCTTGTGGACGTGCGCTCCCCGAAGGAATATACCGGCGAGCTGATCCACATGCCCAATTACCCCCAGGAAGGCGCCACGCGCGGCGGGCACATCCCCGGCGCGGTGAACATCCCCTGGTCCCAGGCGACGAATGAAACTGACAGCACCTTCAAAACCGCGGCTGAGCTGCGCCAGTTGTATGGCTCAGCCGGCATCACCGCGGACAAGGAGATCATCGCCTACTGCCGCATAGGCGAGCGCAGCTCGCACACCTGGTTCGTGCTCACCTATCTGCTGGGTTACTCAAAGGTCAAGAATTACGATGGCTCGTGGACTGAGTGGGGCAACCTGGTCAACGCCCCGATCGAAAAATAATACCTGGTATGTGTACGCTGACAGTGATCAAGCGCAATGTCCATGGAGAGGAGACCTGGCGCTATTGCGGCGAGCCGCTCCACCGGGAGCCCAACCGGGTTGTTTTAGAAGCGCGTTTCAACCGAGAAGACATAGACATCCACGGCATGCCATTATGCAATGGCGACCGTTTCGTCGAGACCTATTACTCGGATCGCTGGTACAACGTATTTGAAGTCCACGCCCACGATGACGACCACCTGCGAGGCTGGTACTGTAATATCACCCGCCCGGCGATCATCGCTGAGAAGGTAATCTGTTATGACGATCTGGCTCTCGATCTGCTGATCTTCCCAGACGGGCGCCAGATCGTCCTGGACATAGAGGAATTCGCCGCCCTGGATATCCCGGAAGTGCAGCGCGCCAGCGCCTGGGACGCGCTCAAATCCCTGCAGGCGCATTTCAAAGCACGGCAAGGGGGTACTAATTAATTCTAAATCAGCAAATGAAGCGCCTGGAGCGAAAGCTGAATATACTGATCGCCGTACGTCCAAAGCCACCAGCCGGCAGCAACGATCGCAACGCAGCAGCATAGCAAAACCAGCACCACAACTGCGATGATGATGGCGGTGGTGTTGCTCCTCTTGGGCTCTTGCAGGGGGGGAATGGATTCTCCGAAGTCCTCTGCCATTTTTTCTCCTCGCTTGATTTAATGTAGGTACCTGGAATTCTAACCCATCCTGGGATAGTTTGCCCACCGTCCCATCCGCCAGACCACCCACGAGGTGACGAAAATAACGATCATGGCGACGAGGACAGGTATCACCACGGATAAGATCGATAGCGCAGTCGAAACGAGATCCTCCAGGATGCTCACCGGCACATTGCCCACGCCGCCAGTGGTCGCGGTAACCGCCGGGCGCAGCGCCAGGGACTTCGCCGCGTGCACCCCGCCAGCCACCAACAAGCCACACGCCAGGGAGAGCGCTGGATGAATATCCGTAATAACCTGCGCGCTGGAAGCAAAAACGATAGCCCCCGCTGCAGGTCTGATCGCGGTCTGAATTACATCATTCACATGGTTGACCGCCGGAACTTTATCGGCGAAAAATTCCACCACAGAAAGGACAAGCAACAGTCCAATCACCCACCAGCTCTCC